>Ga0210394_10003204_pt1 | contig 20986 bp, 20 predicted proteins | sample IncBWC12MmetaG_FD_160121 | JGI IMG/M metagenome (GOLD analysis project Ga0210394, IMG submission 160121) | Forest soil microbial communities from Barre Woods Harvard Forest LTER site, Petersham, Massachusetts, United States - Inc-BW-C-12-M | ecosystem: Environmental > Terrestrial > Soil >...
TTTGTTTTTTTATTTAAATAGGTAACGTAAAATTTAAGATTGTAAAGAATTATTATTCAGTAGGTGCTGTTCGTGTATATTGACAAGCAGTAGGTAAAGCTGCATATATTGCATCTTTTGCTCTTAGCTCTGCATTGTCATATCCGGCATTAGCCAGTAATGGATATAAATCTGTTATCTGAAGGGAAGATGTATGAAAAGTCACGGTTATAGTTTGTGAACTTGCATCCCATATTGCGCTAACTACCCCGCTATTTGAAGTTAAGGCTGATTCTATACTTGATTTACAAGCTGCATTACCATTTACGGCAAATGTTACTGTGGTATCTCCTGACACAACAAGGCTTTTGCCAATTACGGACGCATTATTTGCTTTCACACCGGAAATAAAAAAGACCGCTAACAGGGCGGCTATTGACATGAGTTTTTTCATAAACTTAATTTTTGTTAAAATTTTCGGCAATGATATGTAAATAGTTTTAACAATTTTTATCATGTTAAAAAGATTAATTTTTTTGTAATAATCGAAACAATTGGTTTTACATGTAAGATTTTGATTTATGGAAAAACCCGGTTTTGCTAAAAATTGCTGTATCCCTTTTTGGTATTGATAAACTGCCGTTTGTGACGAAACATAAAATATACAATAAATGAAAAAATCTTACATGTAAATCGTTTTTGTATTTTTTTGAGATGTTGATAAATACGCAATTTTACTAACACTTCCTTAACATTAAAAATGATGTAACTGGCAAATAGTTCTTTGTTTTTACCCATAGCTCGCGCATGTGGGTTTTCATTATACTTACTTCTATCTTTAACGTGATTATCCTTATACCTTGTTGGTACAAGTTCTTCAATAACTCTATTTAGTAGTTCGCCTTTTTCATATCCGAAGAGTCTTTCTGAACTGGGATTTGCTTTAATTATTCTGCCTTCTTTATTGGCAACAATAATTCCTTCTGTAGCATGTTCAAATAACGAGTCTAAGCTTTCCATGCTGAATTTATTTTGAGCTTGTAAGATAGACATATACTTCGTAATAACTTTTAATTAAAGTAGTAGGCGAAATTAAGGACGAGACATCAATCAAAAAATGACGTTTGTCAGTTTTTGGTAAAAATTGGCGTTAATTTTTAACAGTATCCTGATTGAAAATACAGGAAAGAAACTGGTAAAGTTCGAGGTGTTTATTTTTAAATTTTTCGGGATTACTAAAAAAGTACTCACTTACAACAGCTAAAAATTCTGCATTATTTGTAAGCGCGTATGGGTTAATATCAGACTTTCCTTTTTCAATTCTTGCTATTTCGTTTTTTATTTCATGTAGCCATGGTCCGACAAACTGATGTTTTAGTAGTGCCTCCGGGATACCATCTATGGCCCCATCTTCCTTATCAAGTAAATGCACAAATTCGTGAATGCCAACATTTTCCTTATGCGGTAAACCATCAAAGGCTCTAACTAAATCAGGTTTAGATAATATAACTGTGCCATTTTGATTACGGCTATCTACCATGCCCGTAATAATTTCTTTATGCCCTTCAAATCTTTCGGTTTGAAACTTTTCATCAAAACTATTTGGGTAAATTAAAATAGTATGTACATATGGATAATTATATTTAGGAAAAGCAAAGGTTGGTATAATGGCACTACAGGCAACCATCAAACGAATAGAGTCATCAATTTCTGTTTCAATGCCTTCAATTTGTTTTGTGGCAATAAAAAGCTGTACACGTTTTTCAAACAAGCTTGCGTCAGCCTCATTTAATTGCGCATAAAAAAATACACTTTTTTTAAGCATGTTTCGCCAAGCAATCGGAAATTTTTCATTTAGCTTCTCTTGTAGCGCCTTTTTTTTGTTCTTAGCTGATCTTATAAAGAGGATTATTCCAATTATACTAATTGCAACTATAATTAATGTTATGGGGTTATTCATTGCGGAAAGATACTTATAATAAATTCTTGTTTAATTCTACTTATATGACATTAATCACTTCTTAGTGTGATAAGCATCATCAGTGCCCCGTAAATGAGCCGGTATGTTTGCATTGTAATAATTTATTCACCTAAAATATAAAAACATGAAAGCATTAATTTACAACTATCCTGAGAAAAAATTATGGGGAGGGAAATCGAAACCGGCAATCACACATAATAAACATTGTTGTTTTCGAAATATAAAGCGTGAATGATGTAATCTATCTAAAAAGTTGTGTAACATATAAATAACTACAGTTGCTCACTTTTGCCAACCAAAATAAGTTACACAAAGATTAAAATTAAAGTAAAAACAATTTAAATATATAAACATGAAAGCATTAGTGTATCACGGTCCGGGCAAAAAAGCATGGGAAGAAAAACCAAAACCAGTAATAAAAGAAACAACAGATGCTGTGGTAAAAATTTTTAAAACCACTATATGCGGCACCGATTTGCATATTATGAAAGGCGACCTACCCGCTGTTATCGATGGTACAATCATTGGGCACGAAGGAGTTGGCGTTGTTGAAGAAGTTGGTAGTGCGGTAAGCAGCTTTAAAAAAGGCGACCATGTTATCATTTCTTGCATTACTTCATGCGGCAAGTGCGAATATTGCAAAAAAGGCATGTACTCGCATTGTACTGATGGAGGTTGGATACTGGGCAATTTAATCGATGGTTGTCAGGCAGAATATGTGAGGATACCGCATGCTGATAACAGTTTATATCCTATTCCTGCGGGTGCTGATGAAGAAGCCTTAGTGATGCTAAGTGATATTCTACCAACTGGTTTTGAGTGCGGTGTTTTAAACGGACAAGTAAAACCCGGCGATACTATTGCTATTGTGGGTGCAGGGCCAATTGGTTTGGCTGCATTATTAACTTCTCAGTTTTATACCCCTGCCGAAATTATTGTAATTGATTTAGATGATAACCGTTTAGCGGTTGCGAAAACATTTGGTGCAACACATACTATTAACAGTAGTGATGGTAAAGCGGTTGAAGCAGTAATGAAACTTACAAATAACAAAGGGGTTGATACGGCTATTGAGGCAGTTGGTATGACGGCAACATTTGCTATTTGCGAAGCCATTGTAACAGTTGGTGGTCATTTGGCTAACATTGGTGTGCATGGCAAAAGCGTTACACTACATATGGAACGTCTTTGGTCGCAAAACATAACCATTACAACCCGTTTGGTTGATACAGTTACAACACCTATGTTATTTAAAACGGTGCAGTCAAAAAAAATAGAGCCGAAAAAATTAATTACACACCACTTTAAATTAGATGAGATTGTAAAGGCTTATGATACGTTTGAAAATGCCGGACGAGAGAAAGCCCTGAAAGTAATCTTGACAAACGAGCAAGTATAAAAACAAATCATGGAAAATAAATTTATAACAGATAGAAAGAAAAAGAGATTCGTAATGGGTATCGTAAGCGGGATTGTTTTATTAGCGCTTAGTGTTATTGGATTATATGCTACAAGTTGGCTGTTTCCTTCTATTGCTGTACAATATTTTGATCCGGCATTTGACACCGAATCCAGCAAGATAATGCTTTACTACCTGCATCCTTTCGTTATTAGTTTTGCGCTCGCATGGTTCTGGGGTCGTTTTAAAGGAACCTTAACCGGTTCTTTTTTTACACGCGGTATTGAGTTCGGGTTAATCTATGTACGCATTGCAACCATTCCTATGCTGTGGCTTATTTACAGCTCTATGCATGTATCGTTGCCTATGGTGGGCACATGGCTTGTACTTGCTTTGGGGCAAGGTCTAATCTCCGGATTGATTTTTGAAAAAATGGATCCATAAATAAATTAAATCCTAAAGAATATGAAACCACTTAAATATACTTTGCTGTTTGCAGTTAACCTACTGTTTACAAATGCCACAACGTCGACTCCTGTTAAAAACGCCTACACACTATCGGCTGATTATGCAATTACCATTAACGGCACATCTAATCTCCATAATTGGGATGAGAAAGTAAAAACTGTAACAGGTCAGGGCATTGTAAATTTTATAGATGAAACAAGCTTTGATTTAGAGTCTATCAACATAAAAATGGATGTGCATTCCATTAAGAGTGATATGGGTAGTATCATGAATAACAACACCTATAAAGCGCTTAAAGCCGATGCAAACCCACAAATAATTTTTACGCTTACAACGCCCATAAAATCAATTCAAACTAAATCTGCGGAAAAAACAATTTCTGCAAAAGGCAACCTTACCATTGCAGGTGTTACTAAAGTGGTAGATATGCAGGTAAAAATATCTATGCCTGAGCATGGTAAATTAATTTTCGAAGGCTTTCAAACTATTCAAATGACGGATTACGGAATTAAACCACCGGTTGCATTATTCGGCACACTTAAAACCGGTGATGCTATCACCATCAATTTCAAAACAAATTTCTTAATCAATAATTAAACTAAAACGTACATGAAAAAATCAAGTAAACTATTTAAACAAATAGTAGTAGCAAGTGCTGTAACCTTTAGTTTATCTGCTGTGGCGCAGTTGGCACCCATGCAATATTATCGGCCTAATAACCAAAAGGGTATAAATGTTTTTGAGACAACCAAAAACGATACCTCATTATTTACCGGAATTAAAGTGAGGGTTGGTGGTAATTTTACACAAGACTTTCAATCATTAAGCGACCAAAATAATGCAACTCCTGTAATGGTTGCCGGTGTAAACTCCAATCAACTTGCTTCAATTAAACCTGGTTTTAATTTAGCAATGGCTAACTTAAATATTGATGCTCAATTAGCCGATGGTATCCGAATGAATATGACTATGTATTTATCTACTAGGCATCATCAGGAAACATGGGTAAAAGGTGGTTATGTTCAAATTGATAAATTATCTTTTCTTAAAAGTGATTTAGCCGACAAAATCATGAAGAATTTTACCATTAAAGCAGGTGATTATGAAGTTGATTATGGCGATCAGCATTTTCGCAGAACAGACGGAGGTAACTCGATTTACAACCCTTTTGTAGAAAATTATATTATGGATGAATTTGCTACCGAAATTGGTGGCGAAGTTTACTTCCATCCTAAATGTGGTATCATTGCTATGGCTGGAATAACTAACGGAGAGCTTAATCCTACAGTTATTGCACCAACGCAAATTGATTCGGCAACACATAAAGTAAACAGATATGCGCCTGCATTTCATGGTAAATTGGGTTACGACAAACAGTTTAAAAATGATTTTAGATTTAGATTAACGGGTTCATTTTATATCGACAATAGTGCATCAAGCAACACTTTGTTTTTTGGAGATAGAACAGGCTCACATTACTTCTTTGTAATGGAAAACACCGCAGCCACTTCAGATGCTAATGCTTGGTCTGGCAGATATAACCCTCAGTTTAGCGAGCAAGTGCGCACATTTATGATTAACCCCTTTATTAAATTTAAAGGATTAGAGTTTTTCGGAACTTACGAAATGGCTCAAGGAAGAACCATAACCGAATCAAAAATGCGTGATGTAACACAATATGCCGCCGATTTAATTTACCGATTCCCAAGAGAGAAAGAAACATTTTGGGTAGGTGCGCGTTATAATTCTTTAACAACAACACTTCCGCTTAACCCGGCTAATGTAACTATTACCCGTATGGTTGGCTCGATAGGCTGGTTTGTTACTAAAAACATTATGATGAAAGCCGAGTATGTTAACCAACAGTATCAAAACTTTGCTCCAACTGATATTCGTTCGGGCGGTAAATTTAATGGCTTTATGATTGAAGCATCATTGGCATTTTAATTAATTTAGAAACAGTATACAATGAAAACAATTTTAATAAGAGTCAGGGTGTCCTTTACTGAAATAGCTATACAGTTTTTTAACCTAAAACTGACATGAAAAAAAATATAAAATCAGCCCCAAGTGAAAACCATGATAAAAAGGTTCATCACCCCATTCGCATTAAGAAACAAGCAGTAAATGAACTTGAAACAGGAGAACTCACCCTTCAGCAAGTAATGGATAAATATCAAATCATTGATCGGCGGTCTGTGATTAGCTGGATGCGGCAATATTCCGAATTAGACGAGTCTGAGTATATGCAAAAGCCCATCCCTGTTGATATTAGGAGGAAGGCGGCCTATCAGGTTGAAGTAGGTGTATTGACTATAAAACAAGCTGCAAAGGAATACTTGGTCACTCCGGAAACAATACGCAATTGGGAAAAGCAGTATTCTTGTAATTCAACCAACTATGCAAACCAACAAGAAATGCTTACCAAAAGCCCTGACCTAATAAACAGGAATCTTCCGGAAGAAAAAAATGAGTCACATGCACTAAAGATGAAGATAGTTGCATTGGAGACTATGATTGACATAGCGGAGAAACAATTTAATATTGAAATCAGAAAAAAGTCTGGTACCAAACAGTTAAAACAATGAAATCAATTTATACAAAAGTTGGCATCGGGCAACTTTGTATGCTGTTTGGTAAAACCCGGCATGCTTTTTATGAAAAATCCTGGCACGAAGAAGATCGGCTGGAGGCAGCATGTGTTGTATTAGAGATGGTAGCAGAAATAAGGCGCGAGATACCCGGAATAGGAACACCTAAATTGTATCACATGATCAATAAGCCCATAAAAAGACAAGGAATAAAAATGGGTAGAGATGCCTTACATCAATTGTTACTTGATTATGGATTAACGGTTAAACGCAAAAGAAGATATGCTATAACTACAAATTCTATGCACTGGATGAAAAAGTATCCTAATCTGATTAAAGAGTTGGTCATTACGGAATCTGAACGAGTATGGGTAAGTGACATCACGTATATTGTAATAGGGGATGACTTTAATTATTTATCCTTGATAACGGATGCTTATTCGAAGCAAATCATGGGATACTGCCTGCATCCAACTCTTGGTGCAGAAGGCTCTTTAAATGCGTTAAAAATGGCATTGGGAAAACGAACCAAAGTCGGTAGCGAGCTTACACATCACTCTGACAGGGGTATTCAGTATTGTAGCGGCGATTACGTTAAGTTGTTGAAAGATGCAAACATGGGAATAAGCATGACAGAAAAAGGTGATCCCTATGAGAATGCAATAGCAGAAAGAGTAAACGGAATACTGAAATACGAGTTTGAGTTAAATCAGATGTTCAATCTCAGGCAAGATGCTACTGATGCGGTAAGTAGGAGTATTAAAGCTTACAATAGTCTAAGGCCTCACATGAGCTGCAATTATCTGACACCCATAGAAGCACATAAAATGAGTGGGTTACTCGAAAAGAAGTGGAAACCAAAATCATATCCAAAAAAACTACAACCGGCAATATGAAATGTTTTGTAAGACATATTATTACCGAATGCGTAATACAAAAATACCGGCCCCCGTAATGAAGCTGTATCAGTAGGATTATGTTATCGGATCAGGCTTTCTTCTTTATCTGATAAAAACAAAATAATTGTTTAATTAAAATGTATAGCTATTTTAGTGCAGTTTTTTATCCTGTATAGCTATTTCAGTAACATCAAAAACAGTGTATAACTACTTTAGTAATAAACCCAAAACTGTATAGTAATTTTAGTAAGGGTCAGGGTGCAATATTTATGCGCGATTTTGTTCGATTTTGTCAAGTTTTGTATCAAAATGTTGTGTTTTGCATGATTATGCAAGGTAAACAAAGTGCTTAAAATCCTGTGACCTTAACAGTCGTACGGGTTCAAGTCCCGTCCCGGGTACCAGCAAAATCAAGCCTTTCATAACCGAAAGGCTTTTTTTATTTCCTTTAATTTTTGGCTGGGGTGCAATAATGGGGTGCAATATTTTTTACCTGAACAATATTTTTAAGTGGTTCCGGCGTAACTAAACTACTTGTATTCGCATCCCAATCTTGCCTCGAATTCTTGTATATCTGATAGTAAATTTATTTTCATGGTAACCCATTTTCTTCCTTTTGGTAGAGGTATATCAACATGACCATTTGCATTAAAGAAAAGATATTCAGGAGAGTTTATATTAGCATATAAACTTGACAAGTTAAAGCTATGCAATTTTTTTTCAGTGCCATCATCAACTATAATTTCCAATGAAAGCACATTTTTTGTTTCTATTGGGGAAACAATAATATTAAAAAGTCGAAGTGCTTTAAATTTTTCACCTATATCAATACGCCATGTCTCATACTTTGCAATTTTGGCATTTTTATAAAATTTGTAAGGTGGAAATTCTGATTGTTCAACAATAATTTCTGGTTGAGGTGGGGGGAAAATTTCCTGATATTTATTTTCAATCATTTCTATTTCTTTTTCGCTCAAGTCCTTAAATTCTTTTGTTTTTGCTCTTTCAGATAATTTCCCTTTTCCTTGTTCTAAAAAGCGAACGAGTAAAGCCACCATTTTATCCGGCATTTCAAATTGATTTTCTAAAAAAGTTTTCATCTGATCATATCTCTCCAGGTATTTAACTTCTGCCGGTATAGTGTGTTCTGCTGTTCGCCTTACACAACTATACAAATATTCTACCTGCTTGGTCGCATCAAAATATCTGTAAAGGTCAATGGTATCATTCAATACTTCTACATTATTCTTGTCTGTGGCTTGCCATTTTATTAAATCAAGACGCGGATGTGAAAAGGCCTCCAAAACTTTCCTGTACTCCTCTAATTGTTCTAAAATAATAGCCGATACAGGAAAAATAATTCCATTAGGAACATATTTCTTTCTGGCCAAAACATGATGCATTAAATATCGGTGTATCCTTCCGTTACCATCTTCAAATGGGTGTATAAATACAAAACCAAAAGCTATTATCGCAGCAGCCATTACCGCATCATAGTGAGTATCGTTTTCAAGTTTTTTGTCAGTCGCAATTAACCCATTTATTAAACTGCCAATATCCTGCCATTTGGCGGAAATATGTTCAGGCAATGGGGTGCCGTGTGTTCTATCATGTTCACCCACAAAGCCACCTTGCTCACGCCATCCCATATGAATAAACCTAGTATTCTCAATAACAATTTGTTGAAGCCTGATAAATTCATCTTTAGTTAAAGGTTTTTGCCCAGCCTGTCCTATAGCGCGTCCCCATCGTTGTGCTCTATTTTGCGGAGGCTGTTCACCTTCTATAGCATAAGAAGCTTTTGAATCTTTTAAAAGTAAAAAAGCTGCTGTTCTCGACATTATGTCGGGATGAATAGTACCCAAAGTGTTTTTTATTTTCTGCGCTAAATTAAGAGCAATAAATGTTTCTGTTTTTATAGTCTTTCGTATCAGCGGACAAAATTCTTTTACACCTGGTAGGTTATTTTTGATCCGGTGTCTTTTAGAAATTTCTGCTGTACCACCATATTGAAGACTTTCATCAATGACATCAACATAATTCCCGGTGGTAAGATCGGCTAATGGCAATTTATCCCCGGTAAGCCATTCATACAAAAACCATATTTTTCTGCTATATAAACCCGTTGGCTCTTTCTCTATCAGTTTGCTTATTTCCTTTTTACTTATAGTGGTAAACAAAGCTTTTAATACACTTAAGTCAATTCCCTCATATTTTAAGGCAAAGGTTAGCTGATCCGCCAAAGTATTTTCCGGCTGATGCCTTGGGGTCAGTACCAACCATTCTTCATTCTCATATTTTTTATGTTTTGTACTGATAATGACCAAACGGTCTGGTAAGGGTACCTTTAGTTCATGAAAATGAATAATAGCGCCATAACCTGAAATATACCCTTCTTCTGGAAGGTTTCTTCCATGAAAAACACTTGTAAATTGTGAATACCGATTATTATCCATTTATTTCTATGAAAAATGATTATACAAATGTATGAAAAACAATTATATCTAATGAAAAATACATACAAAATAATATTTATTGTGAAAAATGATTATTTTGATAGAAATCATCCATCATGTTTAATAATTCTGACCTTCGGAAAATCAACTTAAGTCAATGTTGACCTAAGTTGTCATCTTGAGAATAGTATCGAAGGTTAAAACTAAAAATATCAAATTTATTTAACTATACCGACACCTGTCATTCAAATCAATGGGATTATTAACCTTTTCCAGCTTCTTTAAAATTTAAATGGTATATCAAGTATCATTAAATGCACCTAAAATGGTATTTATTTACCTTTTCTTTTGTATTCAGCATTCGATTTTTTTAGACTGTACCCCGCTTTATTGTTGATTTTTTGTTCCAACCTTTATGCTTTTGACTTTGTCCCCCCCCTTATGTCCACCATCTTCCTTTATATTCATTATATCACAAATTAGCAATGGCGTAGAGCTATTCCCCCATCAAAATGTTATATTTACTATAAATAATTGCCAATGAACGACCAAGCCAAATTCCAAAGAATGCTTGAAATTCTTATGAAACTTTCAGGCAGTTATGGATATAGCGTAAAGCAGCTTTCTGAAAATTTCGACTCTTCTGAAAGGACTATTTACAGATACTTGACTACTTTCAAAAATGCAGGATTTTTAGTAGACAATAATAATGGCTATTTTAAAATCGATAAAAAATCTCCGGATTATAAAGATCTTAGCAAGTTAATTCACTTTTCAGAGGAGGAAGCACACATTTTAAGTAGAGCTATACATCTTATTGACGACGAGAATAAGTTTAAAAATGAACTTTATGAAAAGTTATTCATTTTATTTGATTCAGACAAAGCAGTAAATAAAATAGTAAAAAAGGAAAGCTCTGAAAATGTTATAAAATTAAAGGGAGCAATCAAGAATAAAGAAAAAGTTGTTTTAAAAGGATACCGTTCCTCAAATAGCGATAATATTCGTGATAGAATAATTGAACCTTTTAGTTTTACCTCAAATTATAACTACGTATGGGCGTATGATCCGGAAGCAAAAACTTCAAAGACTTTTAAGGTTGCCAGAGTTAAAGAGGTTGTTATAATAAACAAAAAGTGGAATCATCAAAAATTTCATAAGCAAAATGAGATTGATGTATTTCGTATAAGTGGCGCAAAAACCATTCCTTTCACTTTATCATTAAGTTTAATGGCCTACAACCTACTTATTGAGGAATATCCACTATCTGAAAAGTATATTTCTAAAAAAGGTGATAAATATATTTTTGATGGATTTATCTGTGATTTCTCAGGTGCTGGTCGTTTCGTATTGGGAATGATGGATCAAATTGAAGTAATCAAACCTATATCTTTTAAGGAGTTTCTTAATGAAAAAATAAAAAGAAAAACATTTTGACGGTAATTGACAAAACGATATAATACATTTGACATTATTTTTAAATACAGATAAATTAAGTGGCGGTAAATTTTTCAAATATAACAGAGGTCGATTGGGTTTTAGAAAACAATAAAACTATTTCCTTGCTTAAAAAAGATAATGCCTCTTTAATTATATCCTTCTTACACTTTTTCTTTAAAACAAAGGGAAAGTCAAGTTATTCAAGTAGTGATCTCATGGCAAATTTGTCTGATTTTTTATTTGAAATCAATAATGACCTTAAAATTACTGAGAACAAAGAACGTTTTCCAATGGATCCAAAAACCTATTTAGAAAACTGGACTAAAGAAGGTTTTTTAAGGCAATCCTACGTGAAAGAAGATGCTGTGTTTGAATTAACCTCTTCTACAGAGAAAGTATTAAATTGGTTATCCGAACTAAATAAGCCGGAATTTGTAGGTGCTGAATCACGACTGCTTCAAATTTTTAATTTACTTAAAGAATTATCTATAGAAAGTTCAGATGATGTTGAATTAAGAAAGAGTATCCTTCTTAAGGACAAGGAGCGAATTGAAAATGAAATAAGAAAAATTGATAATGGTGAATTTGAAAAATTTGATGAAAGAAAAATTTTAGAAAAATTTACTTTAATAGAAGAGGCTGTTGGCAAATTACTCTCTGATTTTAGGCAGATTGAGGAAAATTTCAGAGGGTTAAACACAAAAGCAAGAGAAGATCAAATAAAAAAGAATCTTAGTAAAGGAAAATACCTCGAAGACGTTTTTAGAATGCAAAGTCACAATCGACGAATTAAAAGCATTTATAATTAAATACAAGTTTAAGTCTGTACAGGAAGAAATAAAATTTTTCAAAGAAATAAAGCCAAAGTTTACTTCCAACTGACTAGTATACTATCCCAATTTATCTGACAGGTTGAAACACCTGAGTGAAAATATTTTACAAAGCCCCAAATCTTACAGGTATAATATAATTTTTGCTCATAGGTTGGGTTTTGTGCATTGGCTTGTTTTATGCTGACAAATAAAATAAGGAATAGAAGTTTTTTCATGAAAAAATTTATGTATCAAAAAGTATAGATTAAACTAACCTAATTTTTTATACCGATTTTATTTTTAATAGCATCATTAGCAAGTTTTAAATTATCTTTATAAGATTGGTTTTTGTCATCTAAATCTATAGCTTTGTTATAATCTTTAATCGCATCATCATAATTTTTTAATTGATAGGATGCCCGGCCTCGACAAAAATATAGCTGTGCATTTTCCCAATCGTGTTTAATGGCTCTAGTGTAATCTTCAATAGATCCAGTATAATCCTGTAACATAAATTTTGCATTTGCTCTTCTTTTAAAGGCTTCCACATGTTTTTGATCATATTTAAGAGCGGAGTCACAATCAGTAATAGTAGCTTTATAATCGCCATTATTATAACTTAACACACTACGGTAATAATAAGCTATAGCAAGATGTGGTTCTATTTGAATAGCCTTGTTTATATCTGCTAACGCTTCGGTATTGTTGCCTAGTATTGATTGTACTAAGCCTCGATTATTATATGCTTTTGCGTAAGTGGGGTTTAACGAAATTACTTTGGTGAAATCAATAATGGCTTCGTTATAAAATTTTAGTTGGTACAAGCAATAACCCCGATTGTAATAAACATCTTCATACGTATAGCTACTACCATTGTTTGAAAAACTGATCGGCTCATCTAAAGCTTTGGTAAAACTTATAATTGCCAATTTGTATTTATTTGGATTATCTGTAGTTAAATAGTAAATCCCAGTATTATAGTTATCTTTTGAGGCTATTCCAGATTTTGCTCCATTAGCACGATATTGTGCAGATATTTTAAAAGCAAAAATAAAAAAAAAGGATATGAAAATATTTTTTTTCATATAGATAAAATTGCTCTATTTAAGAATAATCAGTTTTTTATTTACAACGCTTGAATTTTCCGTAATATTTATATTGTAAACACCATTAGTAAATATGTTTGCATCAATAGTTGTGTTACCGTTTATAGTTTGCGATAAAATAAGTTTACTATTTACATCGTATACAAAAACGGCTTTTTTTTCCGCATTGCTTGTTTCAATCGTAAAAATATTTTGTGCGGGGTTAGGGTAAATGTTTATTGTGTTGTTGTTTGCCACTTGATGAATGCTTGCTTGTGCAACGTTATTTACCATACGTATACGATTATTGTATTGGTCGGCAATATACAAGTTGCCAATTGCATCAAAAGTTATTCCGGTTGGGCTATTTAATTCGGCAGCAGTGGCTTGTGCACCATCGCCGCTAAAACCTGAGGTTCCATTTCCTACTATAGTACTTATAACGCCTAAACTATTTATAACACGTACACGATTATTAAAACTATCGGCTATATACAGATTTCCTGCACCATCAATTGTTGCTCGTATCGGAAAATTTAATTCTGCTGCGGTAGCTTGTCCGCCATCTCCAGTAAAACCTCCTGTTTCAATTCCGCCTATAGTACTTATAATACCAGAAGCATCTACTTTGCGTATAAGATTGTCGGGACCGTCAGGTATATAAATATTACCCATTGCATCAACAACTACACCATAAATATTATCTATTTCTGCTGCTGTAGCTTGTCCGCCATCACCTGCGGCACCCGGTGTGCCATTGCCAACAATAGTACTTATTACGCCCGCTGTGTTAACAAGACGTATGCGATTGTTTTGTCCGTCGGCAATGTATAAATTACCTAATGCATCGGTTGTTAACCCACTTGGATAGTTTAATTTTGCAGCAGTGGCTTGCCCACCATCACCACTAAAACCTTGTGTGCCGTTACCAGCTACAGTATGTATAACACCCGATGTATCTATTTTTCGGATACGATGATTGGAGCCATCTGCAATATAAACATTGCCGACCATATCAATAGCTATATCCCAAGGGGAATTAAGCTTTGCTGCTGTGGCTTGCCCTAAATCTCCACCAAAACCAGCTGCTCCGTTTCCTGCAATTGTACTTATTAGACCTGTGGTAGTTATTTTTCGTATGCGGTTATTGGATTGGTCAGCAATATACATATTGCCTGATTTATCAAAAGCTACTCCAGTTGGACCATTTAATTCGGCAACAGAAGCTTGTCCGCCATCTCCTCCATAAGAACCAGTTCCGTTGCCTGCTACAGTAGTTATAATTTGTGAATTAACTTGCTTAACGCAAATAAGTAAAATGATAAATAGGAGTTTTTTCATGGCTTTCTGTTTTTATAAATATTGAATAAAGTTACTAATATCTCTCCTGTTTTCAAATAAAATTATGTTAATATTTTTAAGGAAGTATTTGCATTTTTCTTTTCGGTAGCTATACTTGATTTATAGTATCTAGAAAGCAAATTATAAATTACAAATTCATTGGTTCGTTGTTTTGAGCTAAATATTCTATTAAACATCATATGTAAATAACTACTCAATAATTCATTAATATTTACCGGGATAGATTTAGAGTTTTTTAAAATTAATAATTGCTTAATAGTTTCCCTATTTGAAACACTTCTCTCATTTAAAATAATAGCTAAAGGATATATTTCACCATCTTTATCCAACTCTTTCAAAACGTGCTTAATTTTATCCTTTAGCTTTCTAAATTTATTATCTAATTGAATTTTTAACTCCTTTTTTCCTCCATGTTCTTTAAAAAAGGTTTGGTTTAATTGAGCTATTAAATTATATTTTTCTTCTAAATCAAATTCAAAATCATTTAGTAATTTATCTGCTGCTTTTAAAGCATATTTCCATCGAGTTTGCTCGTTAGAAAACAAAGGAAGGGCTTTGACGCAGCAAGTACTGTCAAAATAAAATAGATTTTCAGATAACTCAATAGTGTCATCCCCATATCTTTCCAATTCCCTTTCGTATTGGTCAATTTGTATTTTAAATAATAAACCGTTTTCAATTAACTCCTCAAATTCTGACTTTACTATGCTAAGCACTTCTCCATATTTTGAAAAATCTCTAATATGCAACCTAAAGCGTATATGAGTATCAGGGTCTGCGTAACGAATAAAAAACCATTTATCGATTATTTTTTCTTTTAATAAAACCTCGGTTATATTGCTTATTTTTTCTTTCAATATATTATCAGCCGTTTTCATGCCCGAATATATTTTATAATATAGCCACTCACTTCCAATAGTAAAATGCCGCTGTATTTTATTTTGTTTTCCTTTTGAGATTTGACTGTCTAAAATTTTATTTTCATCATTCAGAACCACAGCTATACATTCATTTGTATATGCGCGCCCTTCTTCATCTTTTACTAAAGGTTTTTCTAAATCAAACAAAAACTCCTCTATAATTATATTTTGCCTTTTTTTTATTGCATCTGCAAAAGCATAAATAGCTATTTCTTGTTTTGCATCAATTAACAATTCGTTATCGCCTTCTGCTAACACAAATAAATCAGGTAGTTTGTATTTTTCTTTAAACGAATAAAATGTACTTAAAGTTTCTTCATTATTTTTTTTCTTTAACAACTGTTCAAAATCGTTTTTGCTAAACTGCCATTTTGCGGGACTAAGAATTACATTTTTATATTGCACCCTTGGTAAAAATATAAATTGGCTTGACAATATTCCCCAATTAAAAGATAAAAAGGGTTTGCTAAAATATTGTGACTGTAAATCACACAAAAAATGATATACAGGCAGGCTGTTAAAACTAAAATTATGGGCGTTACCTAATCTTGGAATAATCTCTTTGTTTAGTTTTTTACTTCGTAAAACAATTTTATTATTCCTTACAGATACATACAAATCGTTTGCAGCTAGTTGATGTTCTTCATCAACTCCTGATTTTGCCAAATAAGGAATTTCATAATTTCGAATAACTGGTCTCGCAACTACATTGCCCACTCTGTTTTCGGGTAAGTGAACAATTTCGGCTAATATCTTTCCTTGTGTTTGTTCTTCTTCGTGGGTCGTAATTTCCTTTATAGTATTTAACAAGGTTTTATCTCCATAAGCAAATCTACCTAATAAATTTACCGCACTCGAGCCTCCAAAATTTTCAATGCTTATAGTATTGGTTTCGGCATTTATTACTTTAAACATTAGTGATAAAGAGTGGGGAAGACCTTTAGTAGTATAGTCTATTCCTTTAAAATCATCGTCGGTTAACTCAACACTATACTTATTTTCTTTTTCAGCTTTAATTAAAATCTGTAATAATATAGCTTGTAAACTACTCCAATTTATACTACTTCCTCTGTTGGTGTTTCTATAAATATGAATATCGTCAATTAAATCATTTACACCTTCATCGCCATTATTGCTTGGATACCCAAGCCCGGCTTCAGTATCTAATGCTTTCAGTAAAGGGATTTCTGCTTCCTGATACCTGTCTTGAAATTTTCTTTTAAAAATATCTAGTTTTGGGTTTGTATATTCAGGGGTAATTTTATTAAGAAATTTTAGTGTATGAAGAATGTTCTGTTGTATTTCTTTATTAAGCACAGCCTCCTCGGTGTTCTTAAATAAATCTGTTTGAACTATATTGGTTTCATTTATATGAGATAAAATAGCTTTTAACTTTTCTAAAATAAGTTGATAATTTTCAATGTCATTAACCTTATTTGTATCGAGGCTATTTATCAATTTTTTTATTTCACATAGCTTATCTATTGTTTCTGCTAATTTTTCATCGTAATGTTTGTCCAAAATTAGTTGCAAAATACTTAATATAGTATCAAAAAAATCGTTTCCTGTAACTGTAGGCTCCAGTTCACTTACAAGTAACTGCATATCAATTAATTCATCGATAACTTCCGTAGCTTCTTCAAAATCAATGCCTTCGTTTATTAATACACGTGCTAATTCATCTATACACATACCATAAGATGATTTTTCGAAAACAATTTTTAAATAATCCGAATAATCAACTTTACTTAATTTATGTACACGTTTTGAGCCATAAAAATAATATTCTACATATCTGTAAAAATCACCTATTGTATATATACTATTATTAGGGTAAAATTTTATATAAGGTTTAATAAATGGTTCTTTTACAAGCTCATAAGCCAATATACAAAGCGCGTTCATGTCAAGCCTTGTTTTTCTATTCAGGGTTTGTTTTAAATCACTGTTTAAAATAATAGTATTACTAGTACCCCATTTGCCAGTGCTTAAGCCAGCAAATAAACCAAATGGTGTACAACGCGAAGATGCACGAGAAGAATATTTATATAAGGATTGCTGTATTTTTTTTTCTTCTTTTTCCTCTTTACTAAGTTTGGCTTTATGTTTTCCTAACTCTTTATAAAAAACAGGTGATGCCAAATAAGCTGCCTCATTGAATTCTTCACTATCATGGATATATTTTAAAGATGCTGGATTAGTAATATACGAAACAGGAAAAAGAGGTGTACGAAAAATTATATTTTCAATTATTCTCATGCTAGTTTATGATAACATAAAACACCTATCCCAAGAAATATCTTCAACATCATCAGTTAAAAAGCCTAATAGCACCATGGCTATTCCTGTGTTCCCCTCTAAAAAATTGTCTTCGTTTTGATAACCTTCCCCCCCTCTAAAAACTTTATATCCAACCAATCCATCAGGCCATTTAGCCATTTCTAATGTTTTTTCCAACCAATACCAGCGAGCATTATCAAATTCTCTTATTTTGGTTTCTTTATAAAAGCGATTAAAAATATGTGCCACACCAGCTGTTCCATGGCAAAACCCTGCATCTGCAAGCCCATTTATTTCTAATTCTTTTCTGCTTGTTGAGTATGACATTATCTCTAAAGCTAATTTCTTCCAATAGTCGTTATTTAATAAATTACCCGCCCGCCAAAAAGCAATGGCGTTACCCAAATCACCGTAACACCAGGATAATCTGCTCCCATAATTGCTATTTGTGCCATCAATATATCCTGGAAAAATACTATGAACTGTTTTATTTAGTTTACAAGCCAATAAATATTTAATAGATCCTTCTAATAAATCTAAAGCCAATTTATTATCAGGCAGTTTTTTTATAATTTCAGCTAAAACAATTATTGTACTTGATATACCATGAGAAAGACTTAAATTATATGCCCTTTTTCCGGTTTCAATATTTATTAAGGTTTCCCATACATATTTTCCTTCGTTTTTATAGGCAAACTTGTATAGTAATTTAAGCCACGTGTTTATAAAAACTTCATCTATAGCATCTATGTCTAATAAATAATAAATAATGCCAGCGCTACCATGCAAAAAGTCAAAATTATTTTCTTCAGCATATTTTAAAGCAACTTTTTTTAATTCGGGAATAATAAAATTAAATTCCCCATCCATTTCAATAAGCCCCTTTTCTTTTAAATGCCATAAGCCCCATAAAATACCACTCTTCCCTCCACAAAAAGTCGCATTGAAATGCTGATTTTTAAGTTCTTCAAAAACAGATAATAGACAGTTTTCTGTTTTAGTTATATAATTCTCTGTATTATAATGCAAACTAAGATAACCATATAATAAAGCTCTACCTGTTTCTCCTGTATATAATCCTAAAACTTTTGATATAGGTAATTCATCTCCAATTTTAATTAACTTTTGTTCTATTCTTTTATTTAAAAGCCTATTATTTTCAATAATCATTAATATAAATATATGTTAACCTGTGCATACCCCTCTTGTATGACGAATAATATTAGTTATAGCATTTATAAGTGGATCTAAATTTATAGGAGTAGCCTCTGGATCTCCACCAGACACATCTGGCACTTCCCACTCTGGCCCATCGGGGGCGGCATGACCACAAAGACCATGCGATATGTCTTTATCACAATTATTAATATTACAAGTTACATTTTCATTATTTGTATTCCCACCCCCTATACACGTACAAGTTCCTGGGTAATTAATCCCGTCAATAACTTCAGGGCTCTCACAAGTCCAACACGTCGCCTTATTATCACAACTATTTGTAGCATCATTATTAACAGGGCACCCAAATTCTACAATGTTACCACCATTACCACCACCAGCCAATCTATTCATGGCATTTCCTTGATTGTAATTAGCGTTGCCAGTTGATACTACCATATTTACAACATTATTTCCTCCCATACCGTTAAGAGAAGAAACAGTTTCTTTATTTAACTTAATTACTCGTTGTAATTTATTATTATTTTTCATGGGTCAATTTTTTGGTAACTACTGTTTGTTCTATTAGATAAGATAAATGTTAGGATGCATAGTTCCAATCTTTACCCTGAACAAGGACATTAAAATTTTGTGCATTTTGGGTAGAAGCTGCTATGCTGTAACCCGATTGTAAATCAAAACTATTATTAAATGAAATTGTATATTTAAAACTTTGGTCGGTACCATCTGGAACAATAGAAGGAACAAGAACCTCAGTTATAAGATAATAAGTAGTTCCGTTATATATAAATATTCTAACCATACCGGGTGTACTAGTTACTGTACCTTTAATGGTTATAGTTTCTATACTACTACCAATGTAAGTAGGAGAAGAGCCTGCCGTATAGGCTGTTCCAATCGTACCTGTGCCATCTAAGTTAGAGTTAGCTGTAGCAATTTTTGCAATACTAGTATTAGCTGTAAATTGTGTAGTGTCTTCCCTAACGGCACTAGCATAGTATCCAATATTCATACCTTCAGCAATTACAGAAAACGTTTGTCCATTTTGAGTAGAAGCTTTAAGAATATAACCTGATTTCAATATAAAATTAAGATTAATTTTTGTTTCGAAACTTGGGTTTACTGGGCTTGTTGAAGATTGCGCAATAGGATATATATCAATTTCTTTTAGAAGAAAACTATTGGTACCATTATATACAAATAGACGTACCATACCCCGTGTAGTAGTAACTTGTGCTTTTATACACACGGATTTTACCAGAGTCCCATTAGCACTTCCTGTAAGAACTGTTGATAAAGTTCCTGACCCATCTAAATTTGCATTAGCGGTCGATATGGTTGCTAAACCACTATTAGCTGTGTATTGTGTTTCTTCTGCCATTGTAAAAAATATAATTTACTTTATAATTAAAAAATCTTTCTTACCATCGACCATCTAATAGTATCAGTATCTCCTGCCACAGCTTTTTGACCCGATATTAATATCCAAAAACCTGCCGATACACTTGGTACCGTCACGGTTCCTGATGTTCCAGTTGAAGTGGCATACTCATTTTGAGTATCAGTAGTTGCTCCTCCATAACACTCTAAACTTGTATCGCTTATTATTGGTAACAATCTCGAAATATTATCGCCAGTTAAGCTTAGAGTTACATGAGTCCCAAGTAATGTTGCACCGGTTAAAGAGTTTGAAGTATTTATATATATCCTAAATGTTTTATTATTCGCAGTATTGTTAGTAGCAATATTCGCATATACATTAAATAACTCACCTGAATAAACAAAGCCTTTAGGAACTTGTAAAGAATGTAGTAATTGTTCCGTTGTAACAGAAGTCCCTGATGCGGGAGTAAAATTAGATAAAGAACCACTCGGATAATTCCAGTCCATAGCTTCTGCTACAACGCTAAAAGAATTTGAATTTTGGGTAGATACATATAATGAATAACCTGCTTTTAAGTGAAATTTATTTGGAAAAACTATTCTATAGCTAAAGCTTTTATATGTTCCTGTTTGAGATGTATAGAGAACAAATACTTCTGTCATCAGATAGTAAGATGATACTCCATCATATACAAATATTCTTACCATACCATCAGCCGTAGTAGCAGCCGTAGCTTTTACAGTTATAGATT
>Ga0210394_10003205_pt1 | contig 20976 bp, 19 predicted proteins | sample IncBWC12MmetaG_FD_160121 | JGI IMG/M metagenome (GOLD analysis project Ga0210394, IMG submission 160121) | Forest soil microbial communities from Barre Woods Harvard Forest LTER site, Petersham, Massachusetts, United States - Inc-BW-C-12-M | ecosystem: Environmental > Terrestrial > Soil >...
AACGCGTTTACTGGGCCATCCAACGGGCGAAGGTTGCGTGTGCGGCGCGCGGCGAACCGCTGGCGGCAGGAGCGCTCCGAGAGTGATCCTCCGGGCCGCGGTCTTCCATGTCCCCAGGAATCCATTTCGCGAGGAGCATGCCCTGGAGGCCTTTGCGGACGGCGCGCTTGTCGTGAACCAAGGCGTGGATCAAGGGCGCATCGCGGCGTGCGGCGACTATAGCGCCGTGCGCGCCGCGCATCCACAGGCGCCGGAGCGCGACCTCCGCGGCGGCATCCTGTTGCCGGGCTTGGTGGACGCGCATCTTCATTATCCGCAGGTGCGTTTGATCGGCGGTATTGGCGATTCGCTACTTGAGTGGCTTGAAAAGCACACACTGCCCGAGGAAGCTCGATTCTCAAACGACGATTACGCTGGGACGATTGCCGGCGAATTCCTGGACGCTCTGGCGGCGCACGGCACCACCACTGCTCTGGTCTTCGGCGCGCACTTCGCTGGAGCCACGGGAATCTTCATGGAGAAGGCCCGGGCCGCCGGGTTGCGCATCGTCAGCGGCCTCACTTTGGCCGACCGGTGCCTGCGGCCGGAATTGCATCACACGCCGGAGCGCGCTTACCAAGAAAGTACGGATCTGATCCGCCGCTTCCATGGCTCCGGGCGCCTGCGTTACGCGGTGACGCCGCGCTTCGCGCTTTCCGCGTCGGAGGCGCTGCTCGAAGTCTGCGGAACCCTCATGACGGAGAATCCGGGCGTTCGCTTTCAAACCCACCTGAATGAAAATGAGCGCGAGATCGAGGCCGTGGCGCGGCTGTTCCCGAAATCGCGCGACTATTTGGGCGTCTACGAAGAGTTCGGGCTGGCGTGCCCGAATTCGGTGTTCGCGCACAGCGTCCATTCGACCGATTCCGAAATCGAGCGGCTGGCCTCGCACGGATGCGCCGTCGCGTTCTGTCCGGCGAGCAACGCGGCGCTAGGCAGCGGATTCTTTCCGCTGGAGCGGCATCTGCGCGCGGGAGTCCGCGTGGCTTTGGGCACCGATGTCGGCGCCGGGACCGGTTTCGGAATCCTGAAGGAAGGCTTGCAGGCGTATCTCACGCAAAGGCTGGCGCCGGGCGGCAGGCTGCTCACCGCCGCGGAGCTTCTTTACCTGGGAACGCGGGCGGGCGCGGACGCGCTAGGATTGGGCGATGAAATCGGCGATTTCGGCGTGGGAAAGGCGGCCGATTTCGTGTATCTCCGGCCGCCGGAGCGCAGTCCGCTGGCCGCTGTTCTGCGGAACGCTCCGTCGGCGGAGCGGATGCTGGCCGCGATCCTTACCTTGGCCGGCGCCGAGAGCGTGCGCGAGACGTGGGTGGGCGGGGACTGCGTGCGCAAGAGGACGCCCGGTTTGGATCCATATGACGACGCTGAGTGAGGTGAACGCCATGGATGACGAGGCGTTCGTAGCGGCGTTTGGCGGGATCTTCGAGAACTCGCCGTGGGTGGCGCGGCGCGCATGGAACTCGCGTCCCTTCGCTTCGCGCGAAGCCCTGCACCGGGCGATGACGCAGCAAGTGGAGTCGGCCGCGCGGGCGGAACAACTCGCGCTGCTGCGGTCTCATCCGGATTTGGGAGCTCGCGCGCGCATGAGCGCTGCGTCCATAAACGAGCAGCGCGGAGCTGGGTTGGACCAACTGACGCCCGAAGAGTACGTGGAATTGACGGCATGGAACCAGGCCTACCGTGATAAATTCGGATTTCCGTTTGTGTTCGCGGTAAAGGACGCCTCCCCCAGCTCAGAAACCGGCGGCCACCCGCCCGCGACAGGCGCCGTTGTGCCGATTGGGTTTCTGGAAAGCCCGATCATGGAAGCGCTGCGGCGTCGGGCTTCGGAGGCGGATGCGGATGCGGAGCTCGCCGAGGCGCTCGCGCAGGTATATCGGATCGCCTGGTTCCGGTTGGAAGCGGCCGTTGGCTCTGAAGACGGCCCAGAGGAAGGCTCACGATGAACGAAAACCGCTTTGCCAGCGGCTGGAAGAGAAATTACTACGGGAAAGGCGACGTGTCCGTCTATCGGTTAAATCGCGCCGAGGGTTCGCTGTTCGCCGCGAACGTGATGCTGTTGATTTACGGCGACGCGTTCTGGGCTACTTACACGACGGGCGATAACACCGGCTTGGTGGCGACTGATTCGATGAAGAACTTCATCCAACGCGAGACCCTGAATTTCGCGGGTTCGGCGCTGGAGGAGTATTGCCGCTTTCTGGGCGGGAAGTTTCTCGTCACGTATCCCCAAGCGGAAGGCGCGCAGATCACGGCGGTTGAGATCCCTTACCGGCAAGGGCAGGCCGGAGACCTGCCCCACTCTGGCGCGCAGGTCGCGGCGGTTGAGATCCCTTACCGGCATGGGCAGGCCGGGAACCTGACTTCCAGCTCTGTGGCCTCTGTGGCGCAGGTCTCCGACCTGCGAGCGGCGGGCGCCAAAGCGTTCGCGCCCGCGGGTCCGGAGCGCGCCTTCGCACGCTTGGAGATCGGGCGCCACGGCCTGGTGGAGGCACGCTCTGGAATCGACGGCTTCCGTCTGCTGCGGCTGGGCGGCAGCGCCTTCCGGGGATTTATCCGCGATCAATACACCACGCTGCCTGAGCTGAAAGACCGGCCGCTGCACATGTGGCTGGATCTGGCGTGGAGCTATGTCCATTTCGACGACGCGTTCAGCGCGGGCTCGGTCATGGCCGCGGCGCGGCGCATCGTTGCGGACGTGTTCAATCGATTCGAATCGGGCAGCATTCAGCAGGTCATCTATCAGATGGGCACGCGCCTGTTGGAAGAGATCCCTGCCATCGCCCAGGTGGATCTCGAAGCCAACAACCGCACCTGGGATGCGGCCGCAGGACCGAACGCGGCCGCAGGACCGAACGCGGACGCGGGCGCGGACGTAGGCGTTTATACCGACGCTCGGCCGCCTTTCGGCTGCCTGGGCCTGTCCCTCCGGAGATAGCATGGCGCGGATTTCCACGCACGTTCTGGATACGGCGCGAGGGCGTCCGGCCGCGGGAGTCCGCGTTGGCCTCTACCGCATCGACGCCGCTGGACGCGAGCAGTGCGGCTCCACGGTCACCAACGCCGACGGCCGCACCGGCCAGCCGCTGCTTTCGGGCGATCGGATTGCCACCGGAATCTACGAGCTCGTGTTTGACGCCGGAGTCTATCTGCGCGAGACCGGCCAGGCGCTGGCCGAACTCCCGTTCCTCGACCAGATCGTCATAAGGTTCGGCGTCTCCGATGAAACCAGCGACTATCACGTGCCTCTGTTGCTTGCTCCATACGGGTACAGTACATACAGAGGCTCATGAATCCGGATTGGGACGCTGTCGCCCGTCAGACCGTGGAACGCTGCCGCAGGCTTGCGCGCTACAGCGAAGAGCCGGGGTGGACTACGCGCACCTACCTTTCGGCTCCGATGCACGATGTGCATCGCGCGCTGAGGGAATGGCTGGCTCCGTGCGGTTGCGCCGTCTCCATCGACGCGGCGGGGAATCTGCGGGCTGTGCGCGGTGGCTCGCATATCGCGCCCAAGCTGGTTATCGGCTCGCACCTCGACACGGTGATTCATGCGGGCGCGTTTGACGGCGTCCTCGGAGTAGTGATGGGCGTGGCGTTGTTCGAGGCTCTCGGGCGGCGCGAGCTGCCCTTCGACATCGAGCTGATCGGGTTCTCCGAGGAAGAGGGCGTACGCTTCGGGCTGCCGTTCCTCGGCAGCCGTGCCGTGACGGGAGATCTCGACGAAGCCGTTGTTGCAATGATGAGCCCCGCGATCCGCGAGTTCGGTCTGGATCCGGCGGAACTACCCCCCGCGCGCTTGCGAGGTCCCGTTGCAGGATACATGGAGTTTCATATCGAGCAGGGGCCGGTGCTGGAACAGCTCGGACTGCCGGTGGGAATCGTCGAGGCCATCGCCGGGCAGAGCCGGCTGGAGGTTCGCTTCGAAGGCAGTGCGGCGCACGCCGGAACAACTCCGGCCCACTTGCGCAAGGACGCCCTGGCGGGCGCGGCGGAATGGATCGTCGCGGTGGAGCGGGCCATGCGCGACACGCCGGGCCTGGTGGCTACGGTGGGCCGCATCACCGCGGAACCGGGAGCCTCCAACGTGATCGCCGGGGCCGCGGTCGCGAGTCTGGACATCCGCCACGCGCGCGATGAAGTCCGCCATCGCGCGGTTCAACGGCTGGTGGGCGAGGCGGAAGCGATCGCGAGCGGCCGCGGCTTGCGGGCTTGCTCAGAGACGCGGTCGGATCTGCCAGCGACTCCGATGGACGCGGGTTTCGTCGCGCTGTTCGAAGAGGCGGTGCGCGCGGCGGGCTATCCGGTGCACCGGATGCCGAGCGGCGCCGGGCACGACGCCATGATCCTCGCGGCGCATGTTCCCGCAGCGATGCTCTTCGTCCAAAGCCCCGGCGGGCTCAGCCATTGTCCGCAGGAATCCGTTCGCGAAGACGACGTCGCTGCCGCGCTCGCCTGCGGCGCCGAGTTTCTGTCCGTGCTGGAGCGCCGGCATGCTGGTGGGACAGTATGACTGATCTTGTTATTCGCGGCGGCAGAAGTCCCGAGCCTCTGAAACGACAGGCGAAACCGCCTGTCCCACCAAGCGACGTCATCAGCTTGCAAGTTTGGTGGGACAGGCTTTCAGCCTGTCTGGACTTTTGCCACGGGCTGTCCGCGCCGGAGCACAAGCTTGCTGGTGGAACAGTATGATCGATCTGGTCATTCGCAACGGGACGGTGGTCACGCCGGACGGCGTCATGAGCGCCGACATCGCCGTGGAGGACGGAATCATCGCCGCGATCGCGCCCGAATTGCCGGGCGGGACGCGCGACATTGACGCCGAGGGCTTGCTGGTGCTGCCCGGGCTGATCGATATTCACGTGCATTTCAACGAGCCGGGCCGCACGGATTGGGAAGGCGCGGCAACAGGCAGCCGCGCGCTGGCCGCGGGCGGAGGCGTGATGTTCTTCGACATGCCGCTCAACTCCTCACCCTGCACCGTCTCCGCCGCGGCGTTTGATGAGAAGCGCGCGGCGCTGGAACGTTCTTCGATCGCCGATTTCGCGTTGTGGGGAGGCTTGATTCCGGGCAGCGTGGACGCCATGGAGGAGATGGCCGCCCGCGGCGCAATCGGTTTCAAAGCGTTTCTTTCGAACTCCGGCCTGGATGAGTTCCCGCGCGCTGACGATCTGACGCTCTATCGGGGAATGCAGACGGCCGCGCGGCTGGGATTGCCCGTTGCCGTGCACGCCGAAAACGAGGAGATCACCGCGGGCCTCGCGCGGCAGGCTATCGCGGAAGGCCGCACTGGCATTCGCGACTATCTGCAATCGCGCCCCATTGTCGCGGAAGTGGAGGCGATCACCCGCGCGGCGGCGATCGCCCGGGAGACCGGCGCGAAGTTGCATATCGTCCACGTGAGCTCGGGGAGCGGGGTCGCGGCGGCGCTGGAGGCTCGCGCGCACGGCACGGATATCTCCATCGAAACGTGTGCACACTATCTGTTCTTCACCGAGGACGACGCCTGCCGCCTGGGCGCGGTGGCCAAGTGCGCGCCGCCGCTGCGCCCGGCATCGGAACGCGATGCTTTGTGGGAGTGTCTCCGCGCGGGCAGCATCGATGTCGTGGCGTCGGATCATTCGCCCGCACCGCCTTCAATGAAGACCGGCGCGGATTTTTTCTCCGTCTGGGGCGGCATCGCCGGCGTCCAGTGCACGTTGCCGGTGCTTCTGGCCAGTGTGGAGCAGGCCTTTGGCCTGCTCGTGGCAGGTCGGAGACCTGCCCCACCTGAGCAAATCGCCGGACTGACCGCCGGATTCGCCGCGCAGCGCTTTCAGCTTCCCAACAAGGGTGCGATCCAAACCGGCAATGATGCCGATTTCGTGTTTGTGGACCTCGCCGCATCCGCCACGCTCACCATGGGGCACTTGTATCAGCGGCACAAGCAGACGCCATACCTGGGAGCCTCGTTTCGCGGCGTGGTGCGGCGAACTCTGCTGCGCGGTCAAACCATTTTTCATGACGGCGCAATAGCGGACGGGCATCGCGGACGCTTCGTGCGGCCGGCTCTTCCCATTTATGCAACGTCCACTTATGCAAAATCTTGGACAAACACGTAGCGCGCATCGCGCGGACCACCTCCTGCTGACGCCGGACACATTCGTGCGCGCGCCGCTGCCTGGGATGGTGAACGCAACGGCGATCGTGCACGTGTCGCCGGTGGCGGGCGCGAAGTTCACGCAGTACACCGCCGAGTTCGAGGAAGGCGGTTCCCTGGGCCCGACAAACGCGCAGCGATTCGTATACGTGATCGAAGGAAATCTTGCTGCCGGAGGCCTCCTTGGCCCGGGGCATTTTGTCTATGTTCCGGCGGGGATGGCGCTGCCGGTCCGCGCGGAAACGCGAGCGCGAGCCGCCGTGATCGAGAAGCCTTTCCAGCCGCTGGCAGGCGCCGGCGAGCCGGAAATGTTCGGCGGCGACGAAAACGCCATCGCCTCCAACCCACTCGCGGACGACCCCGGCCTGCAAGTCCGCCTGCTGATCCCCGAGGGCCCGCGCTACGATTTCGCCGTGAACACGATGACGTATCAGCCGGGCGCGACCTTGCCCATGGTTGAGATGCACGTGATGGAGCACGGCTTGCTTATGCTTGCGGGCGGCGGCATCTATCGTCTAGGTGAGAATTGGTACCCGGTAACCGAGGGCGATTTCATCTGGATGGCGCCGTATTGTCCGCAATGGTTCGGGGCGCTCGGAAAGACCCCGGCGAAGTATCTTATCTACAAAGATTTCAATCGGCACCCGCTATGTTACTAAGGGGATAGTAAGTGGACGAGGGGTCAATAATATCTAGTCCGCGTTTCTCACAAACCGCCCGGCGATGTGGCGTACGCGCCTACGCGTGCCGTGTCGAGACTCTCTCGACACCAACTTCGGATGCCGACACAATGTCGTGGCCGTGCGTCGGCAAGAGTGCCGACGCGGCACGCAAGGGTGCGTGCGCCACAACTCTCGTCCAAATTCTCGCCAGAAATGCGGGCCGACCGCCGTATGTTGACAATTGACGGTGCACGTCTCGAATCCGAACTCGAGCGGCTCGCGACGTTTTCCGAAGCGCAGCCGCCGGTGGTGACGCGCGTCGTCTTCACCGAAGCCGATCTGCGCGCCCGCGAATACATCAAGTCGTTGGCGCGGGAGGCGCGGCTTGCGATTCGCGAGGACGCTGCAGGCAACACATTCGCCCGTTGGATCGGAACATACCCCAGCCTGCCCGCCGTCGGCACGGGATCCCACATCGACGCGATTCCGAATGCCGGCCGCTTCGATGGAACCGTCGGCGTGCTGGGAGGGCTGGAAGCGATCCGCGCGTTGCAGGCCAGCGGATTCCATCCGCGCCGCTCCATTGAGCTGGTATTGTTCACCGCCGAAGAGCCGACTCGCTTCGGCATTGGGTGTCTGGGAAGCCGCCTGCTTGCGGGCAGCCTCGACGCTTCCGCGGGCCAGCGTCTGCGCGACCAGCAGGGCAGGACTCTGGATCAAGTCCGGACGGAAGCCGGGTTCGCGGGACCGCTGGATTCGGTGCGTCTTGCACCCGGCCACTATTCGGCCTTTATCGAGCTGCACATCGAACAAGGTCCAGTGCTTGAAAGGGAAGGCGTTCCGATCGGCATCGTGACCGCAATCGCCGCTCCGGCGAGTCTGCGCGTCATCCTCGAAGGCGAGGGCGGACACGCGGGCGCCGTACTGATGCCGGACCGGCATGACGCGTTCCTTGCGGCGGCGGAGATCGCGCTGGCCGCCGAGGCCGCAGCCAAGAACACCGGCGCCATCGATACGGTAGCGACCGCTGGAGTCTGCGACATCTTCCCCGGAGCCGTCAACAGCATCCCCAGCCGCGTCATGATGATGCTCGATATTCGGGATACCGGCGGTGCACGCCGGGATGCGGTGGTCCGGGCCATCGAGGCGGAAAGCCGCGCTATCTCCGTGCGGCGCGGTGTGAAGATGGACCTGGAAATCATCAATGCCGACGAGCCGGCGATTTGCGATCCCCAGGTGGTCGCGACGCTGGTTGCGGCAGCGGAGTTCCGCCAACTGCGCTCGCGAAAAATCGTGAGCCGCGCTTATCACGATTCGTTGTTCATGTCGCGCATCGCGCCCGTAGCGATGTTATTCATCCCTTGCCGCAATGGGTACAGCCACCGTCCCGACGAGTACGCCTCGGCCGAGCACATCGCGCTGGGGGCGGCCACGCTCGCCGAGGCGTTGCACTCGCTCAGTTGCGACGTGGCAGAACCTATCAGGCCGGGACATACCGCTTGATTGAGATGTCCCGCGCGTGTTTCCGTGTTTTCGCCACGTCGTAGGCGAGTTGCATACGGAGAAGATGGTCCATATCCGGACCGAATGCCTTCTCGATGCGCAGGGCCATTTCCGGCGTCAGCGCGGCCTTTCCGTGCAGAAGGTCGGAAAGCGTGGCGCGGCGCACCATCAAAATCTCTGCCGCTTTGGACACGCTGAGGCCAAGGGCTTCAATGATTTCGGTTTTGATCAAGTCGCCTGGATGAGGCGGGTTCTTTCTGGGCATCGCGGCTCCTAATGGTAATCGATCAAGTCGATATCACTGGCGAAAATCAGTCGCCAGTTTCCAGTGACAGTCAGGCTCCAGAATCCTTTCAGATCGCCCTTAAGTGAATACAGCTCCCGACCGGGCAGGTCTCCGACCTGCCATTTTCGGCCCGGACGAGTCTAGACACGGGCTTCTAAAGAGCCCTTTGTGGTGAAGCGACCAAGCTGCAGATCATCCACTTTCATAGATCCTGCATGCATGGTTACACCGTACACGTCAAGGCGTCCGAATGACAGAAAGCAGAGCAGACTTATGGGGAATGCGGCCTCTGGCCTTGCTGGATGCTGTTGAAAGCGACGCGTGACCCCGATCCCGGCGTGGCGGCGGTGTAGGTGACCTCCTGGCCGGGGGTGGCCGCAAGAGTGCGCAACGCGGCGTCGGAAATCCGCGTAACGCCGTCGTCTCGCATGAAGTTGCCGGTCACCGGATCGTACAGGTATCCCACGATGCGTCCATTCTGTACCACCTGCGCCACCAGGTCGCATTCCGTCACTGCGCCGTCCAGGGATTTAGACACAAACGGAACGGCCGCGCGCTGCATCAGCAGATCGATGCGCGGGCCCGCCCCGCTGCCATTGTCGCTGGTCAACGTGACTTGCTGGCCCACTATGGGCGCCAGATCGCTGTCGAACGCCAGCAGGTACTGCTCGACATCGCGCCGGGTGGCATCCGGATCGTTCTGCGGGAAACCGGAGTCTGGGGTCGGTTGGAATACCGCGGCGTTCAAGAAACGAAATATCGTATCCGTGGAACCGTCGCCGGTGAAGCCGAAGCCGCGCACCTGATTGCCGGTGTTCCCGCTATCGGGCGCCTTTGACAAGGGCACTGCGGGAGTGCCGAACATGCCGATCTTCGCGTACAGGTTGCGTAACTGAGGAATCTTCACGATCTGCGGCAGGCCCTCAAAGCTCTGATTGCCGCCGGTGCCGAAGGAACCGGTCGCGGCGTCCAATACATGGCAGCCGGTGCAGGTGAAGGAGGACTGACCCAAACGGCGATTCAGGACGTTCGAGACGATACCGTCGGCAGGCCGGGTACCGGAAAAGAACGCTTGCCCGCTCTGCTGCGAAGCGGTCAGCGAGTTGTCGAGATTGCGCACGGGGTTCGGCGGCGGCAGCACCTGCAGCTGGAAGTTGGCGAACGTTTGCATCTGAGCCTCGGATGGCGCGTTAACGCTCCCGACCAAGCCCTGGAACGCAACCACAAAATTCAAGAAGGAAATATTCGAATCGAACGCTGAGGTGCCAAACTGCCCGGTGGAGCGGTCGCCTCGCCAATGCATCGCGCCGGAATAGCGGAGGCCGCGTAAGGTCTGGGTGGTAAACGGCCCTTTCATCGGATGGAAGTCGGTGGGGTTGCCGCTGCCGTTGAGCGGAGTGCCGAGGCCGGTGGGCGAGACCTTTTCGAGAACGGAAATCAAGCCTACAAAATTGATCGGGATGGGACTCGTGGTGACGGCATTATCGGGATTGCCCAGATCCCACGCGAGGTCGTCCATATCGTCAAAAATGTGGCAACTGGCGCAGGCGGCTTCGCCGTTGCCGGAGAAATGCGTGGCATCGTACAGCATGGGGCGGCCCTGCACTACGGAAGCGGGCTCCGGGTTCGGCAAGACCAGGGCGCCGGTTTCCTGATGCGACTTCAGGTTGACCACTTTCACCGAATCGTCGAAGCGCGTCATCACATAGAGCAGGCCGCGCGGTTCGTCCAGAGCCAATCCGCTGACGCCGCCTCCAGTGACGGATATGTAGTTCGCGCTCTCCGTTACGGGATTGAACGTATTGTCTTCCAGCTCCGTCGTGTCGAACACGCCCACCTTGCTCGATCCGAATGCCGCAACGTAGAGGGTTTTGCCGTCGCTGGTGACCGCCATATCCAGCGGCATGGACAGGCTGTGGGTCGCGGCGGTGGGGTCGAAACCGGGAGATCCGGCCAGCGCGCTGTAATTGATTTGCGGGTTCAGGTGGCGAGGCGTCACCGTTGAGCCGGAAATCAGCGTAATGCGGGCTTCGGCCAGGTGGCCCTGAACGGTGTGGCCGGCGTAAATTCCAGGACCCTCGAAACGCACGTTGTTGACGGCATCCGTGTTGGACACATACAAGGTCCCGTTCACCGGATTCGTGGCCATGTTGAACAGCGTGGTGCCGACGTGAGCATACGCGGCGGTCTGCGTCAGGCTATTGGCGTTAACGGCAAATACATCCGTATCCGGCAGCGTAAAGCGCACGGAATTGTCCCAAACGCGCGACAACTCATCTTCCCAGTGGCCGGTGCTGTTATTGAATTTCACGATGAGGCCCACTTCCGGCGCGGGCTGGCCCGTGGCATCGGTGGACGGGCCCGGATTACCGCCGGGGCTCATCGTGCCGTCTGAAAGGGTGCAGGGTTGATTGGGATGAAATCCGGTGCAGACCCGCTCCTGCGTCACGGTGGTGGTCTGATTGCCGGTCTTGAAGCCGGCCACGTAGACCGTGTTTCCGTCGGGACTCACCGCCAGGGCGCGAGGCGTGTCGGTGAAAAAACTCATGATCTGGAGCGGCGTTCCACCCATCGCGACGCCCAGGTTGGCGGGATCGAATACCCAAACGTCGGCGCGGGGCACGCTCTGCGTGGTCATTTGTGGATCGCCGGCGCCAGGCACATTAGCGATGGAAGGATCGGTGCGCTGTTGCCCGCGATGGGCGGTAGTGATGAAAGCGCGCAGCGGGTTCCCGGCGAAAACAATGTCGCGCGGTTCATCGCCCACAAGCAGCGTACGCACCACGTGCGGCGTGCCCGTCAGGCTGACAATGCTCACGCTATCGGAGAGAAGATTCGTCACCCACACTTCGGTGCTGCTGAAGGCAGCGACGGCCACCGGTTCCAGGCCCACCGGCACGCGATATTCGAACACGGGGAATCCCGATGTCAGGCCGAAGACTTCCAACGTGTCGTTCGGCGTGTTGACGGCGAACAGCGTGTTCCCATCCGCCGACTTGGCCACCGGACGCACCTGCCCGCTTTCGAACTCGACGAATGAAGGTCCGGCCGAAGCCGCGGACACGGCCTTCCCGCGGAATAGTCCGCCGCCCCACCACGCCAGAATGCCAAGCGCAGGAAGAATCAGCGCCCAGCGCTTCGTCGGCATGTGGAGACTTCGGTGCATAATGCGCGTATCGACAGTAAAAAAATGCCTCTGTCCAGTAGCCGCGTTCGTCCGCTCCCTTTGGTCACGGCTCTGTAACGGTTTCTACTCTGAGACCGCCCCCCCGTGAATGCCCGAAAATGGCAGGTCTCCGACCGCCATAGCTGCTCTGATGCGGTCTCTTACCGTTCAATCCGGCCCCGCCGGAGGCCCATCTGAGCCGCGACCGAAGGAAGCGGTTGGACAGGAGGCCTTCGCCCGTTTCCTTCTTAGATGGCCAGCAGGTTTGATTCGTTACTGCAAAATCGGGAGCGCGAAAGATGCCGCCGGGACGAAGAGGCTGCCCTCGGTGACGCCGCGCGGCGAGGCGTGCTCCAGGCGGCGATGCAGTTCCGCGGGCGCGCAGCGGCGGGCGAGAGCGTCTTCTAAGGCCCCGGCAACGCGGATGACGGCATCGGCGGATTCATGTACGAACTCGGCGCGGAAATGGCATATTCCGGCGTCGAGCCAGTCGTAGAGGTGCGCGGATGCCTCCTGCGCTTCCGCTCCGAACACGGTGTTGCGGCAGCCGACGTCGGCCATCACAGGATGGGCGCGGCCGTTGGAATCGCGCAGTTCGACGCGATGCTGCTCGCAGGGGCGGCCGCAATCGCGATAGCTGGTTCCGGTGGAAAGGAAGCGGCAGAAGACGCAGTGCTCGGTGTGGAACACGGGGAGGTGCTGGTAGACGATGGCCTCGATCTTATCCGCGCCGGTGCGGTGCGCGAGCTCGGCGATTTGCGCGGCATTCAGATCGTGCGTGGGTGCGATGCGGTCGAGACCTCGATCGAGAAGCTCGCGCGCGGTGATGGCGTTGGCGGCGTTCAAGCTGAAGTCGCCGGTAAGGGGAGGGTGCGGCTGGTGCACCAGCGTTTCAAGCAAGCCGGCGGAACGGACCAGGATCGGGCAGTTGCACTTGAGGAGGAAAGCGGCGATGCGCTCTTCGCCGGGCTTCAGCACTCGCGGGCTGGCGATGCGAGCCTCGATGCCGGAGGCTTTGACGCGGTCGAGCGAAGGGCGAAGACCGTAGAGGTCGAGATAATCGAGCGTGATTGAGGCAGGGCGAACGGTGAGCGCGGCCTCGAGCTGCTCCGGTGTGCGCACGAGCAGATGGAGCCGCGGTTCGGCGTGTTTGGCTAAAGTCACGGGAGCCGTCAGTTTCGCGAGCGCTGCCGAGGGTTCTGCGGTCATGATAGCGCGTCTCTCCGACTGGCGGGCTTCGAGGATCTCGACGGCTCGGCGGCGGAGGTGGTTCAAGACCGAGGCGGGAGCGAACGGCGAGCCCTTAACATCGAGTGAGACGCCGGCAAGTTGGTAGGGTGTGTTGCCGAGGCGGCCGAGCTGCACGGCCAGATGCTCTTCGGTGATGGCGCGATTCTGCGCGGATTCGAGCGGTTCCTCGGAGATGGTTTCGACAGATAGATCGAGCAGGCTCCATTTGATCCGGAGAGATTCGCCGGTGCGGGCGGTAACGTGGACTCGCACGGGCTGTTTGTGGGCAGGCAGGGACCGGACGGTCTTGGCGATCACGGGATCGTCAGTGCGCCAGACCAGGTCGCCAGGGCGGATGCGCGAGGCGTTGATGACGCCATTTCCAAAACGCAACTCCGTTTGACCGCTGACCCGCCGCTCCACTTCGTAGACGCGGCCGCCTTCTTCGGGCTCCTGCGGGCTGCGCCAATCCGCGGCGTCGAAGACGATGCCATCACCCGGTTTAAGGGGCGCGGCTTCTTCGGTCTCGATCACGATGCCGGTGCGGTCCGCACGAACCACGCGCCCGCAGAGAACGCCGCGATGCCGAGGCGAACGGCCCTTGACCACCGCCTGATGATTCGTGCCGGTGAGGAAATAAGGGCCGAGGCCGCGCGAATAGACCTGTTCGAGCTGAACCTTTTCGGCTGCGTCTGCGCTGGTGGTGGCAGGTCGCAGACCTGCCCCACTCACCGCTTGATCCACCGCGTTTCGATACGCCCGAGTGGTGAGCGCGACATAATCGGCGTCTTTATAGCGGCCCTCGATCTTCAAACCGGTGACGCCGATGCCAACCAGCTCGGGAATCTGGCCGGCCGCGTAGAGATCGCCGGGCGAAAGAAGATAGCGCGCATCGCCCAGTGGCTGCACGTGGCCGTCCACCAGCATTTCGTAGGGCAAGCGGCAGGCCTGCGCGCACTGGCCCCGGTTGGCGCTGCGCCCGCCCCAGGCTTCCGAGGAGAAGCACTGGCCCGAATACGACACGCATAGCGCGCCATGGACGAAGACTTCCAGTCCGCAATCGGTACCGGCTCGGATGGCGCGGATTTCGTCGAGCGAGAGCTCGCGGGCCAGCACCACGCGGCTCGCGCCCAGGCTTTGGGCGACGCGCGCGCCCTCGGCGCTGGTGATGCTCATCTGGGTGCTGCCGTGGACCTCCAGCTCCGGCGCGATTTCGCGTGCGAGCTTCACCACCGCCAGATCCTGCACGATGATGGCGTCGGCGCCGGCTTCGGCGATGGCGGCAAGGCCTCGGGCGGCGTCCTGCAATTCGGAATCGAAGACCAACGAATTGTAGGTGACGTAGCCTTTGACGCCGTGTCGATGCAGAATGCGCATGGCTTCGGGAAGCTCGGCCAGTGTGAAGCCGACCTTGGCGCGCGCGGTGAAATGCGTGAGTCCGAAGTAGACCGCGTCCGCACCGGCGTCGATGGCCGCATGCAACTGCGGCCAGTGGCCAACCGGGCTGAGGACTTCGGGACGGATCACATCTTTATCTTCACACCTCCAGGGCGTGCGACACACAGGTGGCGCACGCACACTGCGTGCCGCGTCGACAATCGTGTCGACGCTCGGCTCGCGTACGCAGGAGTGCTTGACATCGCGGAGCCTTCCCGCACCCAAGTAAGCTGAAGGAAATGGCTCTGGAAGAGTATCGGTCCGAATTTCCCGTCACGAAGCACCTGATCTGGCTGAATCACGCCGCGATTGCGCCGCTGGCGAAGCCCGCCGCGGAGGCAATGATCCGCTTCTCGGAAGACTCGCGAGACTTTGCGTCGATGCGCTATGACGAATGGCTGGAGACGTATGAGGCGTTGAGGCGAGCCACGGCCCGGCTGATCAACTCAAATCCCGCCGAGATCGCGCTGCTGAAGAATACATCCGAAGGTCTGGCGACGGTCGCGATGGGCCTCGATTGGCGCGCGGGCGACAAGATCGTGGCGTTTCGCGAGGAATTTCCCGCCAATCAATATCCATGGCAGAGGCTGGAGGCGAAGGGCGTGACCATTGAGTGGCTTTCCGCCGCGGACCCTCTGGACCGCATTGACGAGGCCGCGAAAGGCGCGCGCCTGCTGGCCCTGAGCTTCGTGCAGTTCCTCACTGGGCATCGCGCGGACGTGAACGCGATCGGCGAAATCTGCCACCGCCGCGGAGCGATCTTCGTCGTGGACGCGATTCAGGGGCTGGGCGTATTTCCCCTGGATGTTCGACGAGCCAAGATTGGCGCGCTGGCGGCGGACGGGCATAAATGGATGTTCGGGCCGGAGGGTTGCGCGATTTTCTACATCTCGCCGGAGTTGCAGGAGCAAGTGGAGCCGGTGGAATTCGGATGGACCAACACCGCCAACTACGGAGACTACGGCCGTCGCGATTTGACGCCGCGCCCCGATGCCGGGCGCTATGAATGCGGAACGCTCAACACCATCGGCTGTTATGGGCTGCGTGCGGCCATGGAATTTCTGCTGGAGGTGGGCGTGGACCGCATCGGGCCGAAGGTGCAGGCGCTGGGCGATCAAATCGCGGAACACGTGCGCCGGCTGGGCTATGAGGTCCTGGGCGAGCGCACCCCGGCCAATGGGGCCGGAATCGTGAGTTTCCGCAAGGCCGGCGTCGATTCCACTGAAATTGTGGCTCGATTGGCGCGGGAGCGAATCGTGACCGCGGCTCGCGCGGGATGGGTGCGCGCGTCCCCGCACTTTTACATCACGGAGCAGGAGATTGAGAAGATGCTCGGGTTGCTCTAGCCTGTGGCGCACGCACTCTGCGTGCCGTGTCGAGACTCGTCTCGACACCGAGGGGTTCACCCCAACGCCGTGTCGGAACCGAGCGTCGGCAGAAGTGCCGACGCGGCACGCAAATGTGCGCGCGCCATAGCGGGGTTCTTACAGTCCCGCCTTCAGCAGCAACAGCGCCAGGGCAGCCTCGGCATCGGCCGCGCTGACGTTGCAATGACCGTAACTCGCCACCGGAATCCGGCTGAGCTCCGCCGAGCTGTGTTCCGTCAGAACCTTGGCCGCGTAGAGCGTTTCCTGCCAGTAGGGGACGATCGGATCGGCCAGCGTGTGCAACGTCACAACCGGGACCGCCAGCAAACCGGTGGTGTCGTAATTGGGAATCTCGATCGGGGCGGTCCCGGTGGCGGCAAAGCGAGCCACGGAAGCGTTCAGGCGCACGTCATCCAGGGAACCGCTGTAAATTCGGCCGATATTGTCAAACGGATTTCCGCCCAGAGTGCTCGCGGCATCGTTGGTGGCGAAAACGTTATACCAGAGCGCTCCGGTGATGGAGTCCGCTGCATTTGCAAAATTGAGTCCAATGGCAATATTGCCTGTATTGATCAGTTGGGCCGTGTTCAGTGGGCTCGCGCTCAAGGCGCTGACCACGGCCGGTTCATAAATCGTGCTCCAGTTGTCGATAAGCGCTTCCGGAATGTCGACGGCGCTCCCGCCCGCGCTGGTGAGCACGCCCGGGAAGAAGTAATCGAACAGCACCCGAATGTCGCCCATGTAGTCGATCTGTTTTTGGAAATCGCCCAGAGGACCGCAGACGGCGAGGCCTCCGTGGTAGAGCGGGCTTTCCTCCACCAACTTCGTCGCGACCAAACCACCCTCGGACGCACCGGTCGAAAAGTAGTGCACCACAGGAATCGAAAGTCCTTGAATCACGTTGGCCAGCGCCGCGGTGTCCTGAATTCCCTGAAGAATCGCCAATCCCTCCTTGGAATACCCGGAGGCCGCGAAGCCGAAGCCCAAACTGTTGACCAGGGCGGGCAAGCTGGTGCCGTCCGGCAAAGTGAGCTGGCTCATCCACGCATCCGCCGGCGAGCCGGGCGCGACATAGCCATGCGCGTAGAGAATGATGTCGCCGTTGTAGCAGCTCGCGGGCTGGGGCATGTAGACCACATACTGGGCCTCGCCACTGGCGCCTTGGGCGGTTCCGTACGAACCGGAAGAATACAGGGAACTCGAACACGTGGCTGTGCAGACGACTGGCAGCAAGGCCGCCGGCCAGATCAGGAATTTGTGCAGGAATCTGCGCATTTGCTCCCTCCGTAGTGGTAACTATAATTCACCGGTTCGGAGCCCGGCAACCGCGTGCGGGGTGACGCTTCGCGCCCAACGGCCCGCGCGGGATGGGTCGCCGCACTCTTACATCACGGAGCAGGAGATTGAGAAGATGCTCGGGTTGCTATAGCTGCATTCGCGCAAGCGTACTGCGCTTCGGGATACGTTGTATGGCCTTGCCGGTACGCTGGCGCGCCAGATCAAGTTCATAGGCGCTCTGGAGATTCATCCAGAAACCGGCCGACATACCGAAGTACTGGCCCAGGCGCAGGGCCGTGTCCGCCGTCATATTCCGCTTCCCTGCCAGAATCTGGTAGAGCCGGTTGGGTGGCACCTGGATGACATCGGCAAGTCCCTTCGCCGAAAGCCCGATCTCCTCCAACTCGTCGCTGAGGATTTCTCCGGGATGAATGGGTGCTCGCGCCATGGTCTGCTCCTCTCGCCTTAGTGATAGTCGACAATCTCAACGTTAGACGGCCCGGGCTCATTCTTCAGCCATCTAAAACATATGCGCCACTGGTCATTGATCCGGATGGAGTACTGCCCCTTGCGGTCACCTTTTAGGGCCTCCAGGCGGTTGGAGTTAATCGCCGCAAGATCGCCCAGCGAGGTAGAAGCTTCGAGAATGCGCAAACGCTTTTCGGCCTGGCGCCGGAACGGCTCCCACCGGAGGACCTTGTCGCCAGCCGCGAAATGCTCCGTGTCCTGGTCAAGATAACTCCGGATCATCCAGTCTCATTCACTATTATAGACGAGTGACGTCAAACGTACACGTCTCCCGCACCCACAATTCCGAGGCAAGCAGCCCGAGGCGCGACGTTTCCTCCTGCGTGAGGCGGAAGCCCTGCTTGGCGAGCAGAGGACGGTGGTCCGTCAGGCGGCGGGTGGTGAGCCCGGTGGTCACACGAAAGAATAAGTACAGCACGCTAAGAAGCGGCGCGGCCCAACTCGGCTGGCGAAATTCGGAGATCAGCCACAATGCGCCGGGCTGAGCGGTGCGCGCAGCACGCTCGATCAGAGCCTCCAAATCGCGCTCATTTAAACAGTCGAGAAAGAAGTGCGTGGCGATCAGGTCGTATTCGGCGGGTGCCAAGGGAAGCGTGAGCGCGTCGGCTTGTCGATACACGACCCGGCGGGCTCCTCCGCGCTTGCGAGCCAGCTCCAGCATGCGGGCGCTCAGGTCCACGTAGTCGATGCAGGCGTTCGAAATCGCGGAAAAACGCCCCAGGAAGCGGCCGTCGCCGTCGCCTAAAACAAGCGCCCGCCGCGCGCCGGCGGCCTCGGCCAGAAAATGAAAGCGGCGGCGTTCCAGTGCGCGTCCGAACGCCAGGTATTCCAGCCAACGGTAAGCGCGGGCAATGGAATCGCAGTTCAAAAGCCGGTTCCAGCAAGGGGAAGGAAGAAAATCGGGCTGAGCAGCGCGGCGTCCGCCAGCACCCGCAGAGCGTCGGCGGAAAATTTGAGGCGCGAGCGGTCCAGTAGCACGAAGGCGGCCGCGCTGGAGGCTTCGGCGCTGGCCAGGATGGGACGCTGGTGATGCAGGATCAGGATCGCGGCCAGTCCCACGCAAGCCGCCATGAGGCCCAGCGGGTAAGGGCTCGGGCCATGCTCCCCGCCGTGTTCCTCGCCGTGTTCCCAATTTTCGATGGCCACGCAGTTGATCCAGCAGAGGCAGGAGAAAAAAATCACGGTGAAGACGTCGGCGCGCGTCTCCACTCGCGTCCAGGAGGCGAGCGATGCGCCCAGCGCGAAGATGACGGCGACCGCCGCTTCCTTGGGCCACTTCCGCTGCGAACCCCGTGCCGATAAATGAACCGCCGCGAAATACACGACGATGGCCGCCGCGAGCCACACGCCGTGCTCGAAAGTCCGGCCGGGCAGTTGGGTCCATGCGAGCCATGCCGTCGCGGAAAGCACGATGGTCCAGACCGGGAGAATCGCGCGCCAGTGACGCCGGTAAAACTCGTGGCGGGGCCGATCGCCGCAGCCGCGCCAGGCGTCCAGGGCGCGATCCGCCGCATAGATCAGCCAGACCGCGGAGACTAGCAGCACGGAAGGCAGCGCGTTTCCAGAAGCCGGGACCGCCGCGTGAAAGCAGCGGATGAAGAGAATCTGCCAGAGCACCGCCACCAGAGGCGCGTCCAGGCTCAGCAGATTCGGCCACAACCAGATTCGCGGGCCCACACTCCTATTATGCCGTCCGATTCCAGAACCGGATCACGCGCGTGGTGTGCTCCCAACCGAGCGCGCTGATGGACGCGGTGTCCAGGCCGAGAAGGCGTCCGGCATCGGGCGCGAGGTCGAGCCAGCGCGCCGCCAGCACGCGCAGCATGTGGCCGTGGCTGAACAATGCGACATTGCCCCCAAGCTCAATAGAGGCCGCCAAGCACCGGTGAATGACGCGATCCGCGCGTGCGCCCACCTGCGCCACCGATTCGCCGCCGGGCACGGCCCCGGTCCAGATGGTCCAGCCGGGCGCGGTCTTCTGGATGTCGCCGGAGGTGAGTCCTTCATAGGAGCCGTAGTCCCACTCGCGAAGGTTGTCCTCGATCTCGGGCTGGTATCCGGCGAGATGGCACGTATCGATGGCGCGGCGCATGGGGCTGGAGAGGACCAGCGCAAAGCCGCTGGGGACCATGCCTTCCAGGATCTCGCCGAGGGCCTTGGCGCGGACACGTCCGCGCTCGGTCAGCGGAAGATCGGTGCGCGAGGTGTGCTGGCCGGAGCGGCTCCATTCAGTCTCTCCGTGCCGGATGAGGAAAAGTTCGCCGGGCATTCCTTTAAGATAGTGAGTTTGCATGCCTGCCATACGGGTTTACCCCAAATCGCCCCTCATCGAGTTTGAGCGCGTCACGGTCATGCGCGGCAACACCCTGGCCTTGGACGACGTTTCCTTGAAGATCGGCGCGGGCGAGCACGTGGCCATCATCGGCCCCAACGGCTGCGGCAAATCCACGTTCATCAAGGCCATCACGCGCGAGTGTTATCCGCTGGCGCGGGACGAATCGTCGGTGACGATTCTCGGCAGCGATCGGTGGAATATTTTCGAGCTGCGCTCTATGCTGGGGATCGTATCCAGCGACCTGATGACGGTATGCATCCGCGACATGACCGGCATGGACATGGTGCTGTCGGGATTCTTCAGCAGCATCGGAATCTGGCCGAATCATGAGGTGACGGAGGAAATGCGCCTGGGGGCGCGGAGGGCTCTGGAGCAGCTCGAAGTGCCGCATCTCGCCGGAAGGTTCACGGATCAGGTGTCCTCGGGCGAGGGCCGCAGGCTGCTGTTGGCGCGAGCGTTGGTGCACGATCCTCGCGCGCTGATCCTGGACGAGCCCAGCACCGCGCTGGATTTATTCGCGCAACACGAGCTGCGCGGGACCCTGCGCAAGCTGGCGCAATCCGGCATCGGGATCGTGATGGTGACGCATCACCTGTCGGACCTGATCCCGGAGATCGAGCGCGTGATTCTGATGCAGCGCGGAAGGATCGTGGCGGATGGGCCCAAGCGCGAGATCCTGACCGCGCCCCGGCTGTCGAAGCTCTTCGGCCTGCCGGTGGATCTGGCGGAGCGCGACGGCTACTACAACCTGTGGTGACGTGGGGCAGGTCTGCAACTAGTCTGCAACCTGCCGCCGGAGTTTACACTTCGGCGGTCACTGGGCCGGATGTGGAGCAGGCCTTCGGCCTGCCGCTGGAGTTTCTACATTTTCGGGCTGAAATGTTTTGAAAGAAGTCGGTCTATCCATATTTGTATTGACAGACCGACGCGGTTGTGTCATGTTTGTCCTGAGCCCGTGCTCAGAGCCCCCCCATGAACGATGAAACCAAAGATCTCATCCTAA
>Ga0210394_10003207_pt1 | contig 20973 bp, 21 predicted proteins | sample IncBWC12MmetaG_FD_160121 | JGI IMG/M metagenome (GOLD analysis project Ga0210394, IMG submission 160121) | Forest soil microbial communities from Barre Woods Harvard Forest LTER site, Petersham, Massachusetts, United States - Inc-BW-C-12-M | ecosystem: Environmental > Terrestrial > Soil >...
CTGCTCGAATTTTTCCGCACCAGGTTGATGAACTCCGTGAGCTTTGACGGCTGCATGGCGAGATTGCGGTCGTCGCCCTGGCCGACGATCGATTCGGCAAAGGCCTGCTCCCATTTGGCGGTGAGCGCAATAATCGGCAGCGTGCCGGCCGCGGTGACATGCTGGGCGCACAGCTGGCGCGCGAGGCGAGCGCGCACGTGTTCGGCGAGCATCGTGGCGTTGCGCGTCGACGGCACCCCGTCGGCGATGCCTTCGAGGATGGTCGACAAATCGCGGATCGAGACCCGCTCGGCGAGCAAAATCTGCAGCACGCGCTGGATGCCGGAAATCGTGATCTGCGCCGGGACTATGTCCTTGATCAACTCGCTCTGTTCCTTCGGCAGCTCTTTGATCAATTTCTGCACTTCGCCGTAGGACAGAAGCTCCGCCATATTGGCCTTGATGAGTTCGGTGAGGTGCGTGGCGAGCACGGTCGCAGCGTCGACAACGGTCAGGCCCTTGACCGAAGCCTCCTCCTTGAGCGCCGCGTCGATCCAGGTGGCGGGCAATCCGAATGTCGGCTCGGTGATATGCGTGCCGGGTAGCGTGACCTGATTGCCGGCCGGATCCATGACCATGTATTGGCCGTGCCACACTTTGCCGGTGCCGGCCTCGACTTCCTTGATCTTGATGACGTAGGTATTGGCGTCGAGCTGCACATTGTCGAGGATGCGAACGGCGGGCATGACGAAGCCCATTTCGGTCGCGAGCGACCGGCGCAAAGCCTTGATCTGCTCGGTCAGCCGGTCGGAGCCGTCGGGCGCGTTGACCATCGGCAACAGCGCATAGCCGAGTTCGATCTTGAGATCGTCCATCTTGAGCGAGGCGGTGATCGGCTCCTCGGCCGGTGCGGCCTTGGCGGTTTCCACCTTTTTTGCCTCGTCCGCGACCGCCTGCTTGGCGCGGCGGTCGATCACATAGGCCAGCGCCGCCGTGCCGCCGCCAAGCGTAAGGAACGGAATCATCGGTATGCCCGGGAGTAATGACATGATCAGCATGACGGCGGCCGACATGCCGAGCGCCTTGGGATAGCTGGAGAACTGGCCGAGCAGCGCCTTGTCGGCGGCGCCGGCGACGCCGGCCTTGGACACCAGGAGGCCGGCGGCTGTCGAAACTATCAGCGCAGGGATTTGAGTGACTAACCCGTCACCCACGGTCAGAAGCGTGTAGTCCTGGGCGGCGTCGGCGAAGCTGAGGCCTTGCTGCACGATACCGATGATCATGCCGCCGATGACGTTGATCATGACGACAAGGAGTCCGGCGATGGCGTCGCCGCGGACGAATTTCGAGGCGCCGTCCATGGCGCCGTAGAAACCGGATTCGTCCTCCAGGTTCTTACGCCGCTTTCGCGCGTCCTTCTCGTCAATGAGGCCGGCGTTCAAATCGGCGTCGATGGCCATCTGCTTGCCCGGCATGGCGTCGAGGTGGAAGCGCGCCGCCACTTCGGCGATACGTCCGGAGCCCTTGGTGATGACCACGAAATTCACGATCACCAGGATCGTGAACACGATGATGCCGATCACGAAATTGCCGCTCATGACGAAATTGCCGAACGCCTGGATGACATGGCCGGCGGCGGCCGGGCCCTCGTGACCGTGGGCGAGGATCAGCCGCGTCGAGGCGAGATTCAGCGCCAGCCGCAGCATGGTGGAAATCAACAACACGGTCGGAAAAGCGGAGAATTCGAGCGGCGCCTGGATGAACAGCGACGTCATCAGGATCAGCACGGAAAAGGTGATGGAAATCGCCAGCGAAAAATCGAGCAAAACCGGCGGCAGCGGCAGGATCAGGATGACAAGGATCGTCATCATGCCGACCGCCAGCGAAATATCGCTGCGCCGGAGCATGGTGCCGAGATCGGCGAGCCGCGACATCGCCGTGTCCCCGCCGTGCGCCGTGGTTGCGTCGGTCATGCCGTTCGATCGGCCCCGTCTGCGGTCGCGTGATTCGAAGCTATGCGCGGCGGCCGGTGGGCCGCCGACGTGAAGAAGCGGAGCCGCGCTCGAGTCCAAGGCTGCCCCCGAAGAGCGTTAGAAGAGTGCAGTGGTAACGGTTACGCCTCCCAGGCAAAATGTGCCGGGTATATGGTTAGCGGCTGGTTAACGGCGGGGCCATTTGCACCAAATGGCCGTCCGGGAAATGAAAAGGGGAGAATATTTGTGGCTTACCGCGTTCCCGTGATGGCCGCTTTTGCGCTTACATCCTTTGCGCTCGCGGCGTCGATGGCTTTCGCCGATGGCATCGAACCTGGACTTTGGAAAATCACCGGCCACGCCGAGACCGGGGGCGTCCTCGGTCCGCCGCACGAATCGTCCAAATGCCTGACCGCCGAACAGACCGACGATCTCGGCTCGACGTTCTCGCCGGTCTCGAGCACCGTAAATTCGGTGTGCGCGCCGATCGAGCGGAGCTTAAAGGGTCCGCTGCTCACCTGGCACCTGGTCTGCAAGGGTCAGATCAACATGGAGCTGAGCGGCGAGTTCGACTTCGACAGCGCGCATCACTACACCGGCACGGTGCGCACCAAGGCGGAAATGGTAGGGATGCCGACCGTCGATTCGCAAAATACGATCGAAGGCCAGTGGGTGTCCGCGTGCCCGCAATAGGTATCTATCCTCACATGCGAATGCGGAGACTCTCTCTCGCACTCATCGCAATCTTCAGTACGCACGCTGCGTTTGCCCAGCAGCCGCGGGCCGATCAGCGGCGCTCCGCCGACTTCGTCGACGCCGCAACAGTGGTGCCGGGACTGCTCGTCGAGATGCGTTACGCCGGATCGCATAATTTCACCGGCCGCCCGGTCGACGGTTACGAAGCGCCGCATTGTCTGCTCACCCGCGAGGCCGCCAGCGCGCTCGCCGAGGTCGCGCGCGACCTCGCCCCGCGTTTCGTCATCAAAGTGTTCGACTGCTACCGGCCGGTGCGGGCGGTGATGAATTTCGTCCGTTGGGCGCACGACCTCAACGATCAGGCAGCGAAAGCGGAGTTTTATCCCGACGTTGACAAGCGCACGCTGTTCCGCGACGGCTATATCGCCTCGCATTCCGGCCATTCGCGCGGCTCGACCTTGGATCTGACGCTGGCGCGCGCGGACGGCACCGAACTCGATATGGGGACCCATTTCGATTTCTTCAGTCCGAAGTCATGGACCGCCGACCCAACGATCAGCCCCGAGCAACACGCCAACCGCATGGTGCTCGCCGCGGCGATGCGGCGGCGCGGCTTTCGCGGTTACGACAAGGAATGGTGGCACTTCACGCTGCGGGGCGAGCCGTTTCCGGAGACTTATTTCGATTTTTCGGTACGGTGAATCTTCCCTCCCCATAAGGCGGAGGGGAACGGATACTCACAACCCCAAATAAAACTTCTTGATCAAATCGTTGTTGTTGAGCTCGTCCATGGTGCGGCCCTCGAAGGCGATCTTGCCGTGGACGATGACGTAGCCGCGGTCGGCGATGCGGATCGCCTGAGTGAAATTCTGCTCCGCCATCAAGACGGTCAAGGAATATCGCCTCTTCATTTCGCTGATCGCGTCGATGGTGCGGCCCACCAGGATCGGCGCCAGGCCGACCGAGGGCTCGTCGACCAGAAGAATCTTCGGCGCCAGCATCAGCGCGCGGCCGAGCGCGAGCATCTGCTGCTCGCCGCCCGAGAGGCTGCCGGCAAGCTGGTGGCGGCGCTCCGCGAGGCGCGGAAACGTCTCGAAGCAAATCGCGAGGTTGCCCGTTAATTTCGCCCGCGCCGCGCGGCGGAACGCGCCGAGCAGCAGGTTCTCCTCGACCGTCAGCTTGGGGAACAGCCGGCGCCCCTCCGGGACCAGCGCGATGCCGAGATCGACGATATCCTCCGTGGCGCGGCCGATGAGGTCGTGGTGGATGCCGTCGATCTCGGCGACGATGCTGCCTTGGCTCGGCTGCACCAGGCCCATGATGCACTTCATGAGCGTCGATTTGCCGTTGCCGTTGGTGCCAAGGAGCACGACGGTCTCGCCGCTCCCGACCTTGATCGAGACGTCATCGATCACGCGCACCGCGCCGTAGGCGGCGTGGATGCCGGCAATGGTGAGGCTGCTAGCCAAGGTAAGCCCTCTCCACTTCCGGATCGCGCATGACGTCGTCGGGCTGGCCATCGGCAATCTTGCGCCCGGAGACCAGCACGACGAGCCGGCGCGAAAAACTCATCACGGCGCGCATGATATGCTCGATAAGGACGATGGTGACGCCCTGTTCGTTCAGCCGCACCAGCAGCGCCAAAATCTCTTCGATCTCCGAGTGGGTCAGCCCGGCCATCGCCTCATCGGCAATCAGGAGTTTTGGTTCGGATGCCATGGCGCGCGCCAATTCGAGCTTGCGCATCTCGACTTGAGTAAGATCGCGCGGCAGGTGCCGCGCCTTCTCCTCGAGGCCCACTTCGTGCAACAGGTCGGCGCAGCGCGTGTCGATGTCCTGCGCGGAGCGGCCGGTGCCTCGCGCGGCCACCGTGTAGAGCAGCGGGATTCGTATGTTGTCGATCAGGCTCATGCTGACGAACGGCCGCGGCAACTGAAAACTGCGCGCGAGACCAAGCCGGGTGCGTTGATGCGAGGCAAGCCCGTCAAGCTGTCGGCCGTTAAAGCGGACGGCGCCTTGCTCGTTGCGCAGCGTGCCGCAGATGCAATTGACCAGTGTGCTTTTGCCCGAGCCGTTGGGCCCGATCAGTCCGAGGCGCTCGCCAGCGGCAACCGAAAGCGAAATATTTTCCAGCGCGACGAAACCGCCGAAGCGCTTGCCGAGGTTGTCGACCTGGAGAAGGTCGGTGTTGGCCATCGCACTATTCATTGCGCCATTCATGGCACCGCCTCCGGCGCATCGGCGTCGACGCGGCGGCGGCCGACGAATTCTTCCGGCTTACGCTGCAAGTAGGTATGGACCAGCCCGATGATGCCGTTCGGCGCCACGATGACGAAGGCGACCAGCAGGCAGCCGACCAGCAACAGATTGACCGCTGATGAGATCGTCACGGTGGCGATCTGCTGCAAGCTGCCGAGGAGAAGCGTGCCGATCAGCGGACCGACCCAGCTTGTCGTGCCGCCGATCAGCGGCATGGCGATCGAATTGACGGCGTAATCCAGCGCGAACGTCGAATCCGGTTGCAGATAGCTTATGTAATAGGGAAACGGCGCACCCGCCATTCCCATCAGCGCGCCGGAAATGGTGGTGGCGATGAGCTTCAATCGCAGCGTCGGCACGCCGCAAGCCTCGGCCGCCAGTTCGTCGTCGCGGATTGTGGCGAAGCCGTAGCCGAGCCGAGAATGCTCGATCAGTCGGGCGACTGTGATCGCTGCCACGGCAAGCAGCATCATGATCAAAAACAGATACCTGATGTAATTGCCAATCAGTGCGATCTCTTCGGGACGGATGACATAGGCGCCGCGCGAGCCGCCGACATAGTCCCAGTTGACTACCAGCGTCTCCAAGACGACCGCGAGCGCCAGCGTCGCGATCGAGAAGAACGCGCCGCGCAGCCGCAATGTCAAATAGCCCATCCCGAAGCCGACGACGCCCGATACCGCGCCGCCGACCAGCATCAGAACTGGAATCGGAATCGAAATCGAATAGGAGTCGTCGCCGGTCGTGAGCTTGTAGATCGCGACGGTCGAATAGGCGCCGAGCGCGAAGAAAGCGGCGGTGCCGAAATTCACATAGCCGCAATAGCCGCCGAGGATGTTCCAGGCGGTCGACAGCACGACATATTGCAATACGACGTAGCCGGCGAAAAACACATAGTCGTTGCCGACCGCGAGCGAGCCCGTAAAAACGACGGCGGCGATGACGAGACAGATGAGGAGGAAAGTGGGCGTGCGCACGGTCACCGTCCTAACAGGCCGGCCGGCCGCACCGCCAGCGTCAAGAGCAGGAAGCCGAACGAGACCGCAGGAGCCCATGACGGGCCGTAGAACGTCGAGGTAAGGCTTTCGACGATGCCGATCAGCATCGCGGCAATCACGGTGCCGGGCAGGCTACCCATGCCGCCAAGCACGCAGATCGCGAATACGCGGCCGATATATTCGCGCCCGACCGAGGGCTCGACCGGCTGGATGATGATGAGAAACGCGCCGGCAAGGGACGCAGTCGCGATCGAAATGCCGAACGCGATGCGCTTGATGCGGACCGGGTCGACCGCCATCAGCCGCAACGCCAGCTGATCCTGCGCCACCGCCATGATTGCGCGGCCGATGAAGGTGCGTGTCAGAATGAGCTGCAGCACCGCGATCATGAGCAGCGACACTATGCAGGGAACCAGGATGCGCAGCGGCACGTCGACGTCGGCGAGGTGCCAGGTCGGACCGATATAGGCCGCATCGACGTAGCGATAATCGACGCCGAAATACAAAACCAGCGACACTTCGGTGATGAACAGCAGACCGAAGAAGAACGCCAGGCCGCGCAACGATTCCTGGCCGCGCTTCTCGAACGAGACATAATAAACCTGATAGATGCCGGCGCCGAGCACATAGAACGGCGGTATCGCGACAATCGCGGTCAGGATCGGGTCGAGCCCGAACGTCGCGTTGACGATATAGGCGACGTAAGAGCCGAGAATGATGAAGGCGGGATGCGCGATATTGACGATGTCGAGAATGCCGAACGCCAGCGACACGCCTGATGTCACCGCCGCATAGAATCCGCCGATCAGGATGCCCGAGATGACGGCGTTGATAAGGAGATCGAACGAAAAGATCATTACTCAGCCACTCAGCCCCCGCGGGAGTGTGCAGGAAGTATCCGGTATTGGCTATCAAAAACCTCTCCGGCGCGCGGGGAGAGGGTATGCCGTAGGCCGAATCCGCGCGCGCTACGCCGCGGCGCGTACTTTGTCCGGAATGGCGATCGGCTTGTTGGCGCTGTCGAGGAATTCGATGGTCATGAAGACCATGTCCTTGTCGCCGAGATTTTCGAGATCGTGGACCTTGTACTCGCCCGGGCCATAGGTCTCGTGGCGGGTCTCGCCCGGCTGGTAAGTGTATTCGACGGTGGTGCCGTCGTGCACGTGCTGGCGGCCGCGTCCGCCTGTTACCGAGGTCCAGAAATAATCGAGCACATGGCGATGAAATCCGATCCGTTCGCCGGGGGCGAGCCGGATGATCCAGACCCGCACGCGCTCGCTCTCGGACAACAGCGTCGATCCGACGCAGCCGTTATTGCTGTGCTTCTCGTGCTCGAATTCGGCGGCAATGGCCGGGGGCCATGCCGACTTGTCGGCGCGGTCGGTCGTCTTATCCAGCATGGTCAGGACCATGGTGTTCCTCCAAGGATTATAGGCACAATATAGAAAACCTTTGCGGCTTGGGAAAGCTCGGGAAATAGCAGGATTTTGAGGATGTCCAGGCAGCGCCGCGCGCTGGTGATCGGCGGCTCGATGAGCGGGCTTTTGGCCGGCATCATGCTGCGGCGGCACGGCTGGGACGTGGATATTTTCGAACGCGTCGAAAAGGAGCTTGCCGGCCGCGGCGCCGGCATCGTCGCCCAGGCCGAGCTGATTGCCCGCATGAACGGGCTCGGTCTCGACACGCGCGACCTCGGCGTCGCTACGACGACGCGCAGGATTCTGGACAAAGCCGGCCGGACGACGCTCACGCTCGAATGCCCCCAAGTGCTCACCGCCTGGGAGCGCGTCTACCGGCTGCTGCGCGATGCGTTTGCGCCGGAGCGCTATCATCGCGGGCTCGGCCTGCTCGGGTTTGAGCAAAGCGGGGACGGCGTTGTCGCGCATTTCACCGATGGCAGCGCGATGGCGGTCGATGTCCTGGTCGGCGCCGATGGCCTGCGCTCGACCGTGCGCCAGCACTGCGCGCCTGACGCCGTGCCGCTCTATGCCGGTTACGTCGCTTGGCGCGCGCTGCTACCCGAAAACGCCATCCCGCCGGCGATCCACCGCGAACTCTTTACGGATATGACCTTCTGCCTGCCGCCCGGCGAACAATGTCTCGGCTATCCGGTCGCCGGGCCGGACAACGAGCTGCGGGCGGGCCAGCGCCGCTACAACGTCGTATGGTACCGGCCGGCCGATGAGGCGACCGAGCTGCCGGCTCTTCTCACCGACAAGGCCGGCGTCGGCCACTCGATCTCGATCCCGCCGCCGCTCATCCGCGCCGAACCGATCGCCGCCATGCGCGCCGCGGCGGAGCGGCTCTTGGCGCCGCAATTCCGCGACATCGTCCGCCTGATCGACGAACCGATTCTGCAGCCGATCTACGATCTCGAAAGCCCGCGGCTCGCCTTCGGGCGGGTCGCGATCATCGGCGACGCGGCCTTCGTGGCGCGGCCGCATGTTGCAGCCGGCGTTTCCAAGGCAGCCGACGATGCGGCAGCCCTCGCGCAGGCGCTCGATGCCGACGACGTCGGGGCCGCGTTGCGCCGCTTCGAAGCTCAGCGGTTGCCGGACAATAGAAAGATCATCGAACGCGCGCGCCACCTTGGTGCCTATCTGCAGGCGACGCAAACCGCCGAGGAGCGCGCCCGTTCCGCGCGCCACAGCATTCCGCAAGCCGTGCTGGCCGAGACCGCGGTGCTGGATTTTCTGTACGCGTGAGGGAAGCTAGTTTTTGTTTTGAGCATGATCTTTCCCGAAAACCGGTGCCCACTTTTCGGGATCATGCTCTAAAGCACCCGTCGCGATGCCGAGTGGATGTAGCGCATCAGGCCGTCGATCGTCGGCAACTCCGATGTTTTTCTAAAAAACATCACGGGCGGAACGATGAACAGGCCGAGCGTAACCGCCATGACGGCAAGCAATATGGGATAACCGATGACGCCCTCATACAGCCACACGATACAGCGAATGTAAATTACGCCGGTGAACGCCAACCCCGCCACGATATAGGCTGTGGCAAACAGCATTGTAACCAGCGAACCAGGCGCGCCGCCGAGTTCTGCCGTCGCTTTCGTCGTCGCATCGATGCCGGTTGCGTTGGCTTCGGATTGTTTACTCGGCGCCAGGGCTCGTGTCCCGTTCATGGACTTCCGATACGACCGTTGTGGATCCGTTTCGCGCGTCTCGTTCGGATGCACCGCCTGAAGAATTTTCGAAAGCGATTTCGCGGTTTTTTCGGCTCGGTCTTGCGCATCCGCGACGGCGGCACGCTGCGCCGGCGGCCGTGGCGCTCCCGGCTTCCCGTTCATCCGCGTCCGGACCGGTCGCGATTCCGCCTCGACTTTGCGGATGGCCGTTTCCAGCTCGGCCTGCTCGCGTATCGCCTCTCTCGCCGCACCTTGCAGACCGCGACCGCGCAATTGCTCGGTGACGATCGTTCGCGCGCGCGCGTACAAATCCCGCCGCGCCTCGGCGTCATTGTGCGGCAAGCTCGAAACTGCTCGCGCGAGAATAGGGTAGTAATCAGCCATTGTAGGCCGCCCCACACATCCAACGTTAGGATACTATGCCCCTCGGGCGCCGAAATCCACGCCTTACAGATACCCCGCACCGGCACCGGCCGCGAATTTCGCGGGCTCGCCTTCCCACACGACGCGGGCGTGTTCGAGCACGTAGACGCGATCGGCATGCGGCAGGGCGAAGGTGACGTTCTGTTCGCCGAGGAGCACTGTGATCGAAGTGGATTGCCGCAAGCGTTCCAATGCCTTGGAAATCTGTTCGAGGATAACTGGCGCCAATCCCAGCGTCGGCTCGTCCAGGATGAGGAGCTTCGGCTTCATCATCAGCGCGCGCGCAATGGTCAGCATCTGCTGCTCGCCGCCCGAAAGCGTGCCGGCCGCCTGCTTTTGACGTTCGCGCAGAATGGGAAAGAGATCGAACAGCCAGCCGATTTGATCGGCGCTGTCGGCCGCCGTCAGATGCTGGCCGCCGAGATCGAGATTTTCGCGTACCGTCATGTCGGTGAAAAGGTTGCGGCCCTCCGCGCATTGCACGATGCCGTTGCGCGCGATCGTCGCCGCGGTGTTGCCGCGCAGCGAGACGCCTCCGCGGCGAATGTCGCCCGAATAGGGCAATATCCCGGATATGGCGTTAAACAGCGTGGTTTTGCCGGCGCCGTTGAGCCCGACGACGGAGACAAACTCGCCGGCATGCACGTGGATCGACACGTTCTGCAAAGCTTGCGCCTTGCCGTACTGGACGCTGACATCGTTGACTTCGAGGAACGGGGTCGCGCGGTCGCGGAAGGAAGATTCAGGGCGCGCCGCCGTCTCGATGCTGCCGCCGAGATAGACCCGCCGCACGGTCTCGTTGCGCATCACCTCGTCGGCCGTGCCCTCCGCTATGCGCTCGCCGACATACATGGCGAGTACCCGGTCGACCAGGCGCGCGACGCTCTTGACGTTGTGATCGACCAGAAGCACGGCGCGTCCATCGTCGCGCAGCTCGCAAATCAGGTCGGAGAAGGCCGCTGTCTCGGTCGAGGTGAGGCCGGCGAAAGGCTCATCGATCAACAGGACCTGAGGGTTTCGCGCGATCGCCTTGGCGATTTCGATCTTGCGCAGATCGGCGAACGGCAAGGTGGCCGGACGGCGGTCGAGGACGCCGCTCAAGCCCACGCGCGCCGCGATGGCGCGTGCACGCTCGTCGGTCTGTGGATCGGCGAACAGCCGCGTGAGCTTGTCCGGAAGCAGCGCGAGCTTGATGTTTTCCAGCACCGTCTGGCGGTGTAGCGGCCGCGAATGTTGGAACACGATGCCCGCACCCATTCGGGCGATCTTGTGCGACGGCCAGCCGGCGACATCGACGCCGTTGATGCGCACCGAACCGGAATCCGGGCGTTCGATGCCCATGATCAGCTTCATCACCGTCGATTTGCCGGAGCCGTTGGGTCCGATCAGGCCCAGGATTTTGCCGGCCTCCACGTTGAGCGCCATGTCCTTGACGGCGACGAGGCCGCCGAAGCGCTTGGTTAGACCGGAGACTTCGAGGTGGGCGGCATTGGCCATGTCAGCCGTCTTCCCTGGTGCGTATGAGCAGCCCGAAGAAGCCGCTCGGGAACAACAGCACCACCACCAGCGCCATGGCGAACACGACGAAGTTCGACAGGTCGCCGATCGGGCGGAGCGCTTCGCTCATGGCAACGAGAAAGATGGCGCCCAGCGCGCCGCCCAAAATGGTGCGCCGGCCGCCGAGCACCGCGGCGATGATGATCTGCACGCCGACGGTGATATCGACCAGTGAGCTGGCCGAGGCCGAGCCCACGTAGAAAACCAACAACGCGCCGGCGAGGCCGGAAAAGAAGGCGCTGATGACGAAAGCCATGAGCTTGTGCTTGGTCACATTGAAGCCAAGCGCGCCGGCCTGCACCGCGTCCTGACCGCTCGCCTGCAGGATCAGCCCGACCGGCGAACGCGCCAGCGAAAACAGAATCGCACCGCTGACCGCCATGAACCACAGCGCAATCTCGTAATTCGTAGCGTCGCTGATCGAGATGACGTCGGGCACCGTCAGCCCATTTTCGCCACCGGTCAGATGGGCATCGACCACGATGAAATTCTGCAGAATGAGCACGGCGACGAGCGTGGTCAGCCCGAAATACGGCCCGCGCACCCGCAGCGCCGGCAGCGCCAGCACGACGCCGCCGGCGACGGCTGCGAGCGTGCCGGCGGCGACGCAGAGCCAGATCGGCGGCTGGTAGAGATTGTCGAGAATGCCCGCGGTATAGGCGCCGGTGCCAATCAGAAACGTCGGGCCGAAATTGACTTCGCCGGCAAAGCCGAACAGCAGGTCCCATGCCATGGCGAAAACGCCGGAATAATAGGCCATCGTCAACAGCCCGAGGATGTAGCCGGTGACCCACAGCGGCAGAAACGACGCGACCACGACGGCGCCTAAAGCGACGAGCAGGACGCGCGTGGTGGAAAACGAGCGCATCTAACGGCGCCCCAACAGACCGCGCGGGCGCACATACATCACGGCCACGAGCAACAGCAGCGCTGGTATCGTGCGATAGGCCGGCGATATCAGATAGGCCGTGATCGTCTCGAGATAGCCGACCACGTAGGCCGCGATCAGCGCGCCCGAGACGCTGCCGAGGCCACCAAGCACGACGATCGAGAATGCGCTCGCGGTCAACGGCCCGACGCTATAGGACGAAACACCCAGAAACATGCCAAGCAGCACACCGGCAATGCCGACCAGGAGCCCGTAGATCGCCCACACGGCGATGTAGATTTGCGACAGTTCGATGCCGAGCAGCGTCACGCCGAGCGGATTCATCGAAGCAGCGAGAACCGCTTTGCCGGCGCGCGTGCGGTTTACCAGAAGCCACAGCAGTGCGATGACAAGCCAACAGACGATGGCGGTGAAAATCTCGTTCGCCGGCGTGCGCACGCCGGCAATGGAAATGACGCCGCCGACGATCGGCGCCACGGTCTTTGCATTGTCGGTATAGAGGTAGGCGATCAGCTGCTGGATCATGATGCCCCAGAGCAGCGTCGCGGTGAGGATGAAAATTTCCTTTTCTTCCTCGCGGATTTTGCGCGATTGCTGCAGCGGCCGGACGATCAGGAAATAGGTAAGAAGCGAGGCGGCAAGGCCGATACCGACGCCGAGCACCGCCCCGGCATAGGGTCCGGCATGCAGATCGTTGCCGGCAGCCCAGGCCGCGACAACGGCCGCTACCATCAGCGCGCCGTGCGACAGGTTGAGTACGCCGGAGACGCCGAAGATCAAGGCAAATCCCGTGGCGCCCAGCGCGTAGAGGGAACTGATCGCGAAGCCGTCGATCAGAATTTGCCAGAACACCACGCTCACGCACCCAACCCCGTCAAGAAATCTCCCCGCTCGCGGCTGCGGGCGGGGAGAATCACGAACGTCCGATTAGCTCCCGTCAGTTGGCTGAGCCAAGCTTGATGAAGGCCGGGAACTTCAGCTTGCCATTGGCGACGTTGTCCGGCCACAGATTGACCTGCTTGCCGTTCTGCCATTGCAGCATCAAGCCGCTGATCGTGGCCGGGCCGATCTTGAGCGCGTGCGGGTTCGGCGAGTCCTTGCCCTTGAACTGGATGCGGCCGATTGTGCCGACGTAATCGGTCTTTTCCAGCGCGGCGACGAGCTTGTCGGAATCGGTCGAGCCGGCCCGCTTGATCGCATCGGCGATGTAATAGACCTCGTCGTAAGAGGTGTAGCCGCAATAAGACGGGTTGTTGCCGTACTTTGCCTTGAACGCCGCCACGAACGGCAGCGTTTTCGGCGTCACCGCAACCCCGGGTCCAGCAAACGCCTGGTAAAGCACGCCTTCGACCGCGCCATTGGTGTCATTCCAGAAACTCGAATTGGTTGCTTGCGAGGAGACCCCGAACATCGGGATCGGCACTTCCTGCTGCTTCCATTGCACCGTCGGTTGCACGCCGACATGCGAAATGCCGGTGATGATCACGTCAGGCTTCTCACTCTCGATCTTGTTGAAGATCGGCGTGAAATCCGTCGTATCGGGCGAGACGCGGATGTGGTCGAGCACGTTGAGCCCGATCTTCGGCAGGCAATTCAGGTACTCGGCGTCGAGCGGGGTGGTCCATGCCGCATCCTCGCTCATGACGACAGCCGACTTCATGTGAAGCTGGCCGACCAGAAGATCCTTCGCGGCGTCGCAGGCGGCGTCGGCGATGCTGGTCGACGTCGAATAGCCGTGGAACGTGTATTTGAGATTGTCGTAGTCCTTGGCGATGTTCTGGGTGATGACGTCGGAGGCGGCGCCCGGCGTCACCATTACGGTTTTCAGCCTGCCGGTCCATGGTTCGAGCGCCAGCACGACCTCGCTGATATAGCTCGCGATCACCGCGTTGACGTGATCCTCACTGACCGCGCGCTGAAAGGCGCGCACCGCTTCCGGAGCCGTCGAATGATCGTCGTAAGAGATAATTTGGATCTTTTTGCCATTGACGCCGCCCGCGGCGTTGATCTCGTCGGCCGCAAGTTGCGCGGCCTGCGGGATCGACGAGCCGGCGACGGCCTGTGCCTCGGCGATGACGCCGATCTTGATGGTATCGGTGGATTGCGCGTAGCCGGGCGTTGCCAGTGCAAGCGCGACAACCGCCGCGCTTGCCGAAAGCATCGCCGACGCACCGCGGCTAACAGACTTGCTCATTGTTACTACCTCCCTGAAACTGCAGTCATCTTTTCGAGATGACGGCCTGCCGGTAGTCTATCCTATCGCCCTTGCGCGGCAAGCCTCGGCGCGGCGGCGGACATGGCTTTTGTATGGGTGGGCCGGTTCGCCGCAGGGTGCTATGAAAAGGCAGGCGCAAAAATAATACGCGACTGATTGCAAGGCGGGAAATCAAATGAAAGCTGCATTTATTGAACAATTCGGCGGCCCGGAAGTCTTGAAGTACGGCGACTTGCCGGACCCCGTGGCGGCGCCCGGCGAGGTGGTAGTCGATGTCGTCGCCACCAGCGTTAACGCTGCCGACTGGAAGTTCCGCGCCGGCCAATATGGCCGACACTCCCAAGTAAAATTTCCGCAAATTCCAGGTCGGGATTTTTCCGGCGTGGTCAGCGCATTGGGCGGCGGCGTCGGCGATCTCAAACTCGGCGACGCCGTTTTCGGCGTCATCGATGCCGGCCGGGAAGGGACCTATTGCGAAAAGATCGCGATCAGGGCCGCGATCGTCGCGAACAAGCCTGACGGTCTTTCGCACGCGAACGCCGCCGCCTTGGCGCTCACCGGCCTGACGGCGGTGAATGCCGTGGAGGATACGTTGAAGCTTAAGCGCGGCGAGACGATCTTGATTCAAGGCGGCGCCGGCGGCGTCGCGAGCTTCGCCATTCAGTTCGCCAAACACCTCGGCGCGCGCGTGATCACGACGACGAGCGCGGCGAACCGCGATTACGTGCGCGGACTCGGAGCCGATGAAGTCATCGACTACAACACCCAGGATTTCACCAAGGTCGTGAGCGGCTGTGACGCCGTGTTCGAGACAGTCGGCGGCGACGTGGCGGAGAAATCCTTCGCGGCGCTCAAGCCAGGCGGCCGCGCCGCTTTCATTGCCTCCGGTGCCGAAGCGCCGAAGCCCAGTCGGCCCGATGTGACCGCGCTGCGGCCTCCGGTGCCGCGCTCGCGCGCGGCGATGGAGCGCGTGGCGCATCTCGTCGTTTCCGGCGCGGTGCGTCCGCCAGAGGTCAAGCTTTATCGGTTATCGCAAGCCGCAGAAGCGCATCGGCTCAGCGAGTCGCGCCATTTCCGGGGCAAGCTGGTCTTCCAGGTAAGGTAATCGGGAATTTACACGTGCTGGCCGCCGTTGATGTGGATCTCGGCGCCGTTCACGTAGGACGCGGTATCGGTGCACAACACATAGATGATCTTCGCCACCTCGTCCGGCGTGCCGAGCCGGTGCATCGGGATATTCTCGACGATCTTCTCAGTTCCCGGCGACAGCATCGCGGTGTCGATTTCGCCCGGTGCGATGGCGTTGACGCGGACGCCGCGCGAGCCGAAATCGGCCGCCATTTCGCGGGTGAGCGCGGCGAGCGCCGCCTTCGACGTCGAATACGCCGTGCCCGCGAACGGGTGCACGCGCGAGCCGGCGATCGAGGTGACGTTGACGACCGAGCCTTTGGCGGCGCTCAGCTCGTCGAGGAGGCCGCGCGCCAACATGATCGGCGCAAAAAAGTTGACCTGGAAAATGTGATGCCAGTCCTCGCGCGAGGTCTCGATCGAGCCGAGCCGCTTGCCGCCATCGGCCTTGGGCGAGATTGCGGCGTTGTTAACGAGCGCATGCAGTTCGCCGTTGAGGCGGCGCTTTGTCTCGGCGATCGCCGCCTCGGTATTTTCCGGATTGGCGAGGTCGACCTGGATGTGGTCCTCGGGTCCGGCCTCCCACGGACAATTTTCCGGAAACGGATGGCGCGAGCAGGTGATGACGCGCCAGCCGGCCGCGGAAAAGCGCTTCACGGTGGCGTGGCCGATGCCGCGGCTTGCCCCGGTGAGGAGGAGCGTGCGGCGCGGCTGGTTGCTTGTCGGCATCAATTTTCTCGATCGAAATAATTTAAGGGTAAAGCCGCGCCTTGGTCCACGGGGCGCCGATGCTGTCGCGTATAAAGGCGATGCGGTCGTGCAGGCGGAATGGCCGCTCCTGCCAAAACTCGATCTCGGACGGCACGACGCGATAGCCTATCCAATACGGCGGCCGCGGCACCGCGCCGATGGCGAATTTCGCGGTGAAGCGCGCGATCGCCTTCTCGAAGGCGAGGCGGCTTTCCAGCGCCGCCGATTGCTTTGAGGCCCAGGCGCCGATCTGCGCCATGCGCGAACGCGTGGCGAAATAGGCGTCGGCTTCCGCGTCCGACACGACCGCGACGCTGCCGCGCAGGCGTACCTGGCGCTGCAGCGATTTCCAATAGAACGTCAACGCCGCTTTCGGCGCGGCGGCAAGCTCCTGGCCCTTGATGCTTTCGGCGTTCGAGTAAAACACGAAGCCGCGCTCATCAAAACCTTTCAGCAGCACCATGCGCGCATTGGGCTGGCCGTCGGCGTCGACGGTGGCGAGCGTCATGGCCTCGGGGTTACCCGGCTCGGAGCGCTTGGCCTCGACAAACCAAGCGGCAAACAAGCGCAGCGGCTCGTCGGCCGCCGTGAAGTCACCGCCCGTTAACCATGTCGGGTGTTCTATGGACGCCGCGTCTGACATTCTCGGAGTACCCAGTGTTCGCGTGTGGCGATTGGGAAACGTGCCGCCGGTCTCAATATAATGGAACGGCGGGCTTGCGCCTATGTCGGCAGTTGCATGGAGTCACGGTCACTGCGGCCATATTGACCGCGCTTGCCGTTTCCGGCTGCTCCTACCAGCTCGCCTCGCTTGGCTCGAAGGACGACCCTGACTCGATGCCGACCGGCTCGATCGCGCGGCCAGCCGGCTACACCGTTCGTGACGCCAACCCCCGCGGCCCCGCGGAAGTGGACCTCGCCTTTGCGCGCGCGGCCGCTTCGAACGTGCTCGCCGGCGGGGCCAAGGATTCGAGCGTACCCTGGCAAAATCCGCAAAGCGGCGCCAGCGGCAACATCACGCCGCTTGATACGTCGTATCGGGAAGACGGTCTGCCGTGCCGCGACTTTCTCGCGAGCTACGTGCACGGTGCGGCACAAGACTGGTTGCAGGGCGCCGCCTGCCGCACTTCAAGCGGCGCCTGGGAAGTGATCCGGCTAACGCCGCTCAAACCCAGCTAAACCCGGCTATCATCCCTCAAACTTGCGCCGATTCGCTTGTTGCATTGCGTGATGAGCGCTTTATTCCCACATTGAAGCCAACTGGGAACCTAGTGGGCAGGCGGGGCCAGCCCGAAGATTTAACCGGAGTTCGGCGGGGATGCGTGATCCCTATGAGGTCTTGGGCGTCGATCGCAAGGCAAGCGCGGGCGATATCAAGAGCGCCTACCGCAAGCTTGCAAAAAAGCTGCATCCCGACGCCAACAAGAACGACCCAAAGGCGGCGACGCGCTTTGCCGAGTTGAATGCCGCGAATGAGCTTCTCGGCGACGAGGACAAGCGCAAGGCGTTCGATCGCGGCGAGATCGACGCCGAAGGCAAGCCGCGCTTCCAGGGATTCGGCGGCGGTGCCAGGCCAGGTGGCGGCCCAGGTGGCGGGCCGGGTGGCGGCTTCGGCCCAGATGTGAATTTCGAGAACTTCAATTTCGGTCCGGAGGGATTTACCCGCTCGACTCGGCGTGGGCGGGGCGGCGGCTTCGGCGGTTTTGAGGACATCCTCAAGGAAGCCTTCGGACGCGGGGCCCGCGGTGGCGCCGGATCGACTTTCGAGCCCGAAGATTTCGGCGTGGGTGCCGACGTGCAAGCCGAAATGTCGGTGTCACTGCCGGACGCGGCCAATGGATCGACGCAGCGCCTGCATCTGCCGAACGGCAAAGATGTCGACGTCAAGGTTCCCGCGGGAATCCTCAATGGCCAGAACATCCGGCTCAAGGGCCAAGGTATGCCCGGGCAGCACGGCGCCGGCGATTTGCTCATCACCGTTTCGATTGCACCGCATCCGGTGTTTACGCTGGAAGGTCTCGACGTGCGGCTCGATCTGCCGGTCACGCTTTACGAGGCCGCGCTCGGCGCCAAAGTGCGCGTGCCGACGCTGGACAAGCCGGTCGAGATCGCGATCCCGCCGTGGACGTCGAGCGGACGCACCTTCCGTCTCAAAGGCAAGGGCTTTCCGGCCAAGGCGGGCCGCGGCGATCTGCTCGCCACAGTGTGCATTGTGCTGCCCGATCGCGGCGATCCCGATCTCGAAGCGCTGATGAAGAAGTGGCAGGCTGAGCAGCCTTACGATCCGCGCAAGGATATGTGACCTCGTCATTCCGGGACGCTGGCGTAGCCGGCGGGCCCGGAATCCATATCCACGAACAAATCGGAAAAGTCTCAGAAACATTCTGAGCACCGGGGCTATGGATTCCGGGCTCGCGAGCTAACGCCCGCGCCCCGGAATGACGGCCATCACCCGCCTTGCGGCGGCACGCGCCGATCGATCTGCTCGTAGGCTGCCTGCGCGATCTCGTGCAATTTATCGCGTTCCGGCGGTCCAGAAAGCACGTAGGCAACGTCGCCATCGACCCAGTAATAGGCCGCGTTTTGCGGGTCGCTCATGTAGCGCAACGCCGTGTCGCGATCGGCGGTGCGCCCGCAATACAGGGTAAAGCGTTCGCCCGACGGGGTTTCGTACATGAAGAACGCGATCGCTCCGGTCGGCCCTGGTAACAGCCGGCCGCCGACGAGCTTCAATCCGATCTTGTCGAGTTCGGGCGCGCGTAGCGGCGAACCGACCCGCTTCGACAGCCATTCGTCGAGATGCGGTCGCTGGTCGCCCGGCACCTCCACCGGGTGACGGACTTCGACCACGTAGAGCCGGTAGGCATCGAGCGCGTCGGCGGTGAAGCGCGTGAGATCGGATGGGCGCGCTCCTTCGACGCCGCGAGCGATCCAGCCGAGGGCGCCGCCGATGACGAAGGCAGCGACGATCGCGGCGACGGCGGCAGCCATCGCACCGTAGCGCCGGCGCGTCAGGCGGTTGACATCGAACCTTCGCGGCGGAGTTTCGTCGACGACGGCGCCATAACGCGCCCGGATGAGCTCGGCCTGCTTGCGCCAGGCGGCCACTTTGGCCGCATCGTCGGGATGCGCTGCAAGCCATGCTTCGACGACCATGCTGCGGTCGGCGGGCAATTCGCCATCGACATAGGCGTTAAGTTCGTCTTCGCTGACAATTTGGTCTCGATCAATCATAGTTCGCTCTCTCTCGTCATTTCACGCGGCGCAACGTCGGACGTTCGCCGGCGAGATACGCCTTTATATGACTGCGCGCCCGCGCCAGGCGCGACATTACCGTGCCGATCGGCACGCCCTGCACTTCGGCGGCCTCGCGATAGGTGAGGCCCTCGAGTACGACGAGCAGCAGCGCCGAGCGCTGGTCCTCGGCGAGTTCGTCGAGCGCTCGTGCGATATCGCGACCGCCCAATTCCGGCCCGCCGGTTGCCGCATCGCTGTCCTTGATCGGCGTCAGGACCGGCCGCCGCGATAGGGTGCGAAGCCGGTTGCGGTTGAGGTTGGTCAGAATGGTATAGAGCCATGCGCGCGTATCTCCGCCGTGAAACAAGTGCTCGGAACGCAGCGCCCGAACCAGCGTATCCTGAACGATTTCGTCGGCCGTCTCGGCGTCCCGGGTCAGTGCACGCGCATAGCGCCGCAGCGCCGGGATCGCCACCTTGATCTGCTCGTGGAACTCGCTCAAGCATTTCACCTGTCGAACATCGTTAAGATATGCGGCATGTCGAGCGGATGAGCGACGCGCCCACATTCAACAACACCAGTGGCGCCTTCCTATTCCGTTTTACGCCGTTGATGGCCGTAACGCTCGATGGCCCCCAATCTTGATGGCCCAATCTTGATGGCCCAATCTTGATGGCCGAAGCTTGATGGTCCAATGACCCTATGCCATAGGAGGCCGGGGGCTGAAAATCGCCGTATGGGGTCAGAAGAATGGCCGAAGTCTCGGGCCTCATGCGCGGCAAACGCGGCCTGGTAATGGGGGTCGCGAACAATCGCTCGCTCGCCTGGGGCATCGCCAAAGCGTGCCGCGCGCACGGCGCCGAGCTTGCTTTCACTTATCAGGGCGAGTCACTCAAGAAGCGGGTCGAGCCTCTCGCCCGGGAAGTCGGCGGGATCGTAGTCGGCCATTGCGATGTGACCGAACCGAAGACCATCGATACGATATTCGCCGCCGTGCAATCAGCCTGGGGCGCGATCGACTTTTTGGTTCACGCCATGGCCTATTCCGACAAGGACCAGCTCGACGGACGCTACGTCGACACCACCGAGGACAATTTCATCAAGACCATGCTGGTGAGCTGCTATTCGCTCACGGCCATCGCGCAGCGCGCCGAGAAAATGATGCCGAACGGCGGCGCCATGCTGACGCTCACTTATTATGGAGCGGAGAAGTGGATGCCGCATTACAACGTGATGGGCGTCGCCAAGGCGGCGCTCGAAGCCTCGGTGTGGTATCTCGCCGCCGATCTCGGCGTGAAGAACATTCGCGTCAACGCCATTTCGTCGGGACCGATCAAGACGCTTGCCGCGGCCGGCATCCGGGATTTGCGCTACATCTTCAGATGGAACGAATACAACTCGCCGCTGCGACGCAACGTGACGATTGAAGACGTGGGCGAAGCCGGCGCTTATCTGCTCTCCGACATGTCGCGCGGCGTCACCGGCGAAGTGCATCATGTCGATGCCGGCTATCATATTGTCGGCATGAAGCATCCAGACGCGCCGGACATCGCCGTCGGTGTGGCAGAGAGCAGAGGACAGACGACAAACGACAGATAAGGGACGATGCGTCGTCCGTCCTGCGTCGTCTGTCGTCCGTCGTCCGGTTTGGAACCATGCCGGTCCTTTATTACGTCCGTCACGGCGAAACCGACTTCAACGTCGAGGCGCGCCTCCAGGGCCGGCGCGACACCGCG
>Ga0210394_10003208_pt1 | contig 20970 bp, 18 predicted proteins | sample IncBWC12MmetaG_FD_160121 | JGI IMG/M metagenome (GOLD analysis project Ga0210394, IMG submission 160121) | Forest soil microbial communities from Barre Woods Harvard Forest LTER site, Petersham, Massachusetts, United States - Inc-BW-C-12-M | ecosystem: Environmental > Terrestrial > Soil >...
GCGGATGGACCCGCGGTCGGAGCGTACCGCCGAACAAGTGGTAAACCACCTCGACGAGCGCGAGCTTGCCGATGTGATTTACGAATTCGGAGAGGAAAGGAGGTCGCGGAGAATCGCCAGAGCCATTTGCCGGTCGCGGCCGATACGATCTACCGCACATCTTGCGGACGTCATATCAGCCGCGGCCCGGCCAATGAATCAGGCAGAACGTAGAATTCATCCCGCGACCAAAACTTTTCAAGCTCTTCGAATCTTCGTAAACCGCGAACTGGACGATCTGAAGGCGCTGCTGGAAGTGGCGCCGCGGATTCTGAAGCCAGGAGGACGCGTGGTGGTGATCAGTTTTCACTCGCTCGAAGATCGCATCGTAAAGGATGCCTTCCGCGAGGGCAGTATTAAGGACAAGTACTTCCGGGTGCTGACCAAAAAACCGGTAATGGCATCCGAAGAAGAGCAAGATCAAAATCCGCGGGCACGAAGCGCGAAGTTGCGAGCTGCGGAGAGAATTTAGATTTTAAGGATTGGATTAAAAGTTTGCTCCGGAAAACCTGCCGGAGTCCCGGCACAGCTGTAATGGCGTGCCGGGCGTTCAGGTTCTGAAGAGAGCGGACGAAGATCCGCAGTAGAAGCCGGGTGCGGTGGGCCGGTTCAGGATTCTGTGGTAGGAATCCAAAATTCTGAGGTTGGGAAATGTACACAGGAACTTTACTCAAGGATCTGATGGCGATGGTGGAGCGGGCCGAGTGGAGCGCGCAACAGAAGCGCGTTGCCGATGAGAGGGAGTTGCAGCGAATGTTTGAGTTGCAGACTCCGCCGATGCACAGTGAACGGGTGTACGCAGGAGCGGCATAAATGGCGGCAGCGGCAATCGTGAATGCAATCCCGGCAACCCGGCGCAACCACTTTTTCACTGGAACTCCGGAGATCTACTTCGCCAAGGCGATCGATAATTCGCGGCTGGTAAAGGTCGAGGACCCCGGCCGCAACCGCGAGATGAAACAGTTCGGCACGGCGCTGGCTTGCTTGTTCCTGCTGGTGTTTGCCTATGCCTGGCAGCACTTTCGGGCGATTGAATATGGTTACCAGATCGAGTCCGCGAAGCGCGAACTCAATAATCTGACTGAGATGAACCGGGCACTGCGCTTGGAAGACGCCTCATTGCGCGACCCGGAGCGAATCGATGTGATGGCCCGGCGGATGGGACTGGTGCCGCCGGTACCGGGGCAGGTGATCCGCATGGACAGCGCACCCATCGACTCCAATGCGCCGGTGATGGCGAGCGTGGAGCCAGCGATGGTGCTGATGGGGCAGTAACAGCGGCGCAGAAAGCAGCCGAGATGCGCCCGGCGGACAGCCCCTTCGGTTCGCTCAGTCCCTAAGGGTGGCTGTCCCCGATGAACTTAATTTGGCGGTCCGCCTGGACGGTGGTCCGCCATGTTTGTCTCAGGGTAGTGTGTGAATCTCAATCGTTGTCATTCCGAGGAGCGAACGCGACGAGGAATCTGCTGTTTGCCTGTGGCGGCAGAAAGCAGATTCCTCCTCTGCGCTTCGCGCCTCGTCGGAATGACAAACCGTTGGAATAGTTTGAATAGTCATGGCCAATAGTCCCAATCTCGGCAAGAACTCCCGACTCTATCTGCTCGGTGGCATGCTTCTGCTGTGGTGTGTAGCCATCTGTGGGCGCTTGATTTATTTACAGATTTTTTGTTACGGCAGCTTTGCCCGGCAGGCTGAGCACCAGCAGCAGCGCGAGATTCCGCTTTCCGCCAAGCGCGGCGTCATTTACGACCGCGCCGGTCACGAGCTGGCAATGTCCGTCCTCGTGGATTCCGCATTTGCCGTGCCCTCGGAAGTAAAAGACCTACCCACGGTTGTGTCGCTGATTACGCGCATCACCGGCGAAGACCGCAATGTTGTCCTGGCCGACTGTCGCAATCACAAAACTTTTTGCTGGGTGGCCCGTAAGAACAATGATGAGACGATCGAGCGCATCCGGTCTTTGAACCTGCAGGGCATCCATTTCCAGAAGGAGCCGAAGCGTTTTTATCCCGCGCGCGATCTCGCGGCTCAGGTTGTTGGCACCGTGGGGATGGAGGATTCGGGGCAGAGCGGCATCGAGCATGAGTTTGATGACGAACTGCGCGGCCGCGCGGGGAAGATGTTTATCTCAGTCGATGCGCGCCGGCAGTGGTTCTCCGACGTCGAGAAGCAGCCGGAGCCCGGCGAGAACCTGGTACTGACGATTGACAAGAATATTCAGTACATCGCCGAGAAGGAGTTGGATCAGGCGATTCACGATACGCAGGCAATTGCCGGCACGGTGATCGTCGAGAATCCACATACGGGAGAAATTCTTGCGCTTGCCAACCGGCCGACGTTCAATCCGAATCTGCGAAAAGAAATCACTCCGGGTGCACTGACCAATCGCGCGGTGAGCTATGTCTACGAGCCGGGTTCAACTTTCAAGCTGGTGACAATCTCCGCGGCGCTCGAAGAGAAGCTCACAAATCCTAATGAAGTATTCGACTGCCAGATGGGATCGATCGTGTACAACGGAATGCGCATTCGCGATTCGAAACCTCACGGCCTTTTGCCGGTATGGGGCGTGCTGGCGGAGTCTAGCGACGTGGGCGCGATCAAGATTGCTCTCCGGCTCGGCGAAGACCGGTTCTACAAATACATCCGCGCTTTTGGATTTGGACAGCAGACCGGAATCGAGTTGCCGGGCGAGACTCGTGGGCTGACCAAGCCGGTGAGCCGCTGGTCGAAGGTTTCCATCGCCGCAATTTCTATGGGCCAGGAGATCGGCATTTCGCCGATCCAGTTGGCTGGACTCGTCTCGACGTTCGCCAACGATGGCGTGTGGGTTGCACCGCGCATCCTTACGGGAAAAGTAGAGCCGCAAGGAACGCCGCAGACTATAGCGTTTCATCCAGGCGCTTCGCGCCGGGTTATTTCCAGTTACACCGCGGCCGAGATGCGGTCCATGATGCAAAAAGTTGTGCTCGAGGGCACGGGACGCAAGGCGGTGTTGGAGGGTTACTCGTCAGCGGGAAAAACCGGTACAGCGCAGAAAGTCGATCCAGCTACCGGCGCATATTCGAAGACCAAGTACATTGGATCGTTCGCGGGCTTCGCGCCGGTAAATAATCCGCAGATCGTAGTCGCAGTGATTTTAGATTCCGCGGTTGGATTGCATCAAGGTGGTCAGGTTTCGGCGCCAGTGTTTCATCGCGTCGCGCAGCAGGTGCTCGAATACTTGCACACGCCGCACGACCTGCCGCTGGCACCGCAGCATCAATTACTCCTGGCGCGGGCACAGACGAAGGAGAATGATCTCGAAGAAGGAACGCCGGACCATCCGGGCGAACCCCTAGAGACTGCGGAGTTGGACAACGATGCCTCCGTCGCAACCAAGCCAAATACGGCGCCGCCTCCCACGCCCGCGGTTGCCGGCGGCGAAGGAAACGTAGTCCAAGCGGCCATGCGGCAGAGCGAACCGGCGCAGGCAGTCTCGTCCGGAGTCTCGGACCAAGGTCATGGATCGGAGCCGAAGCCTTCCAGCACAGCCGAAGCCAGGGGCACGAGTCCGACCAATCTACCGACGAGCGGGACCGTTGTGTTAGACGTGGAACAAGGTGGAATCGAAGTACCGTCGTTGGTAGGCAAAACGGTGCGTGGTGCGCTGGAAGCCGCTCAAGACGCCGGGCTAGAGTTGGAAGCCGTCGGCAGCGGCGTCGCGCGGCAGCAAACTCCGCCACCAGGAACGCACGTGGTTGCCGGAGCACATGTGACGGTGCAGTTCGGACGTTGAGAAACCTTCTTCCCGACCCAGTCTGGAAGGTACTGCTTTGCCGCGAACAGCACCGACGTCGTTGGTCAATCCCTCCGTTTGACCCGCCGAAAAACCGCGTGATACGGTAAACAGTCACACATCCCAGCAGACCATCCCTGCTCGCTGATGAGGTTTGTATTTGTCTTCTGTTGAGGCCACACCCGCAGGCGCGACAATCGTCCGCAAGACTGCGCTGAACGCCGTCCACCGTCAGATGGGCGCGAAGATGGTCGATTTCAATGGATGGGACATGCCGGTGGAGTATCCGGCGTCAATCGGCTGCGGCATTATCAACGAGCACATGGCCGTGCGTACCGGCGTCGGCATTTTCGATGTGAGCCACATGGGCGATATTCGGCTGGCGGGGCCGCAGGCGCTGGCCGCAGTACAGCACATTTCCATGAATGATGCGTCGCGGCTCGCGGTTGGGCAGGCGCAGTATTCGGCGCTGCTCTATCCGCAGGGAACGTTTGTAGATGACGTGATCGTCCATCGTCTGGGTGAAGATGAGTATCTTCTCGTGATCAATGCGGGTACTCGCGAAAAAGATTTCAATTGGGTGCGCGACAACACTCGGAAGTTCGACTGCAAGGTAGAGGATCTTTCCGACGACTTCACTCAAATTGCGATTCAGGGGCCGAAGGGTGTGAACGTACTTCAGAGACTGACCGATGCCAATCTCAGCGCGGTTAAGTTTTACTGGGTCATCCGCAGTACAGTTTGCGGGCTGAAAAATATTTTGATTGCGCGCACTGGCTACACTGCTGAGGACGGATTCGAGATATACATTCCGGCGGATGAGTCCACGAGTGCGCGAGTGTGGAACGAGATTCTGAGTGCAGGCAAGGAATTTGGCATCGTGCCGTGCGGTTTAGGAGCACGTAATACCCTCCGCCTTGAGGGAGCGCTTTCGCTTTACGGTCACGAGATCTCCGATACGATTAATGTGCGGGAGGCTGGACTCGACCGCTTCTGCAAGATGGAAAAGCCCGAGTTCGTCGGACGTACTGCGCTGGAAAAAGCAAAGGCCGTCGGCTTGAAGAGAACGTTGGTTGGTTTAGAGATGACGGGCCGCGGCATCGCACGCGATGAATATAAGGTGCTGGATAGCGGCGGTCGCGAGATCGGATACGTCACCAGCGGGTCTCCCGCGCCGTTCTTGAAAAAAAATATTGCGCTCGCCTATGTACCACCGGAGTTCTCGGCAGTGGGTATGGCAGTAAAGGTCGAGGTACGCGGGCAAGGTGTGGAAGCGCAAGTGGTGTCGACGCCGTTTTATAAGCGTCCGAAGAAATGAAATTATAGCGCCTATGTCTCACGCTTTGCGCTGGTGTGGTGGCCAATCGCCGACACTGGAGCCGGGGACCGCGGCGCTACGAAAGCCAGGAGCTAGAAGCTTTTATGCCTTATCCAACAGATCGCAAGTACACCAAAGAACATGAGTGGATTCAGGCGAGCGGGGCGACGGCCACGATCGGCATAACCGATCATGCCCAAGAATCGCTCGGCGATATTGTGTTTGTCGAACTCCCCAAAGTAGGTACGGAACTCACAGCGGGCAAAACGTTCGGCACAGTCGAGTCGGTGAAGGCGGTTTCGGACCTCTATGCTCCAGCGTCGGGCACGGTGACCGAGACCAACTGCGATCTCGCCACTTCACCCGAGAAAGTTAATAAGGATGCCCACGGCTCGTGGATGCTCAAAATCACGCTGAAAAATGCGAGCGAGCTGGATGCGCTGCTTTCCGCTGCGGATTATGAGAAATTCGTAGCTGAAGAAGGTGGTCATTGAGACTGGGCATCCGCGCGAAGACATCGGATCTCAGCGAAGCTTTTCCTGTCCGTGAACACTCGAAGTCTGATTTTCGATGCTGAACCGTACGCAATCGCAATGACTTCGTGGTACATCTAATCAACTTCCTATGCGCTATTTACCAAAATCTCCTGCGGACCGCGAGGCTATGCTGAAGGCTATTGGCTTGCGGTCTATCGATGACCTGTTCGCGCCGATTCCCGCCGAATACCGGCTGACCCGCGATCTCAAGGTTCCGCGCCAGATGGCGGAATCGGAAATCGTCGATTACTTCCGCCAGCGGTCGCGGGAAAACGGAGAGGGCTATACCAGCTTTCTGGGTGCGGGCGCCTACGCCCATTACCGGCCAGTCATTATCGATTCGCTGATCTCGCGCGGCGAATTTCTTACTGCGTATACGCCCTACCAGGCGGAGATTTCGCAGGGAACGCTGCAATCGATCTTCGAATTTCAGACAATGATCTCCGAATTGACCGGCATGGAAGTCGCGAACGCTTCCATGTATGACGGCTCAACTGCCGCGGCCGAGGCCGTGATGATGGCGGTTCGGCTCACGGGCCGGCGATCTGTCGTGGTGGCGCGTAGTTTGCATCCGGAGTATCGCGAGGTACTGGCAACCTATGCGACTCACCAGGGAATGCCGCTTTCGACCGTCGGCTTCAACGAAAACGGACAGGTGAATCTGGCCGAACTGGAGAAATCGATCACTTCGGAGACGGCTTGCGTGTTGATTCAATCGCCAAATTTCTTTGGCACAATTGAAGATGTGGTGGCGGTTGCCGAAATCGCGCACAAGCATGGGGCGATGCTGGTGGTTTCAATCGCCGAAGCAGTCTCGCTGGGAATCATAGAACCGCCGCGGCAAGCCGATGTCATCGCCATGGAGGCGCAGTCGTTTGGTGTGCCGCTGGGATTCGGCGGCCCTTATTGTGGCGTGATTGCGACGCGAGAAAAGTTCGTGCGCCAGATGCCGGGACGACTTGCCGGGCAAACGGTCGACAAGCAGGGGCGGCGCGGATTTGTGCTCACTCTGGCCACACGAGAGCAGCACATCCGGCGCGAAAAAGCGACTTCGAATATTTGCACGAATCAGGCGCTGGTCGCGCTGATGGTCAATATTTTTATGACCGTGTACGGCAAGGTGGGACTGAAAGAGCTGGCGAAACAAAATCTGGCCAAGACGGCATATGCGGCCACACGGTTCGCGCAACATGGCCAAGTACTATTTGGCGGGTCGCCACGGTTCAACGAATTTGTGATGGTAACCAGCGAAGATCCGTACGCCATCAATGGACGCCTTTTGGGACACAAAGTAGTTGGCGGACTGCCGCTGAAAAAGTTCTATCCGGAACTCGGCAATGCGGCGCTGTGGTGTTGCACGGAACTGACGACTCGCGGCGCCATCGATACTGCAGTGGGTCTGGTGGCGGAAAGCGAACGATCGGTCCGGTCTGGGAAAGAAGAATCCGATGTGGCAGAGGTGGCGCGATGAAACTGGTCAACAGGAAAGCCAGCCTCCAAGTCAACCAGAACGAGGGCTTGATTTTCGAGAAGTCTTCGTCGGGAAAAGCTGCATGGAAACTGCCACCGCTCGATGTTCCCGATGTAGATATGTCTACGCTGCTCGGGGAAGCCGAAAGAAAAGATCTCGGTAACATGCCCGAGGTGAGCGAGATCGAAATCATCCGTCACTTCACGCGCCTTTCGACATGGAACTACGCGATCGATCTCGGAATGTACCCGCTCGGCTCGTGCACGATGAAGTACAACCCGCGGGTGAATGAAGCCGTGGCGCGGGTGGAAGGCATCGCGAACGGACATCCTTACCAGCCGGAGAAAATTTCGCAAGGCGCGCTCCAGATTCTAAAGACGTTGAGCGAGTGTCTGATTGAGATCACCGGGATGGATGCAATCACCATGCAGCCAGCGGCCGGAGCGCATGGCGAGATGACTGGATTACTTATGGTGCGCGCCTTTCACCATGCGCAGGGCCGTCCCCGCAAGAAGGTTCTGATTCCCGACTCCGCGCATGGAACGAACCCGGCGACCGCGGCGATGGTGGCTTACTCCGTCGAAAACTTGAAGTCGGATTCGCGCGGCATGGTGGATATTGCAGCCCTTGAAGCGCAGATGAATGAAGACGTTGCCGCGCTCATGCTGACCAATCCCAATACGCTGGGAGTTTTTGAGCAGGAGATTCACAAGATCGCCGACATCCTCCACGCCAAAGGCGGCCTGCTTTACATGGATGGCGCGAACATGAATGCGTTGGTGGGTAAGGTGAGGCCGGGCGATTTCGGCGTCGATGTGATGCACCTGAATCTGCACAAAACATTTTCTACGCCGCATGGCGGTGGAGGGCCGGGATCGGGGCCGGTGGCGATCAAGAAGAAACTCGAACCATTTTTACCGACGCCGGTTCTAGTTGCCAAGCCTGATGGCACGCTCGGTTTCGAGTACAACCGTCCGCAGTCGGTTGGCCGGGTGCGCGCGTTTTACGGCAACTTTGGCATGTTCGTGCGCGCCCTCGCTTACATCCAGGCGAATGGGCCGGACGGCTTACGCCAAACAACGGAGGATGCCGTGCTCAATGCAAATTACATTCGCAAAGGGCTGGAGGGCACATACGATCTGCCATACTCCACGCCGACCATGCACGAAGTAGTATTCAGCGATAAGCTGCAAGCGAAAAAAGGTGTGCGGACCATGGACATCGCCAAGCGGCTAATTGATTACGGATTTCATCCCTACACTACGGCGTTTCCGCTGATTGTGTCCGGCGCATTGATGATCGAGCCGACCGAAAGCGAATCCGTGGAAGAGATGGATTTGTTCATTGAAGCCATGAAATCGATTGCCGAAGAAGTAGAAGAAAATCCGCAGACGGTTCTCGATGCACCGCACTCCACACGGGTTTCACGCCTCGATGAAACCGCGGCGGCGAGGAAACCGGTGCTGCGATGGAAGCCGGCGTAGTTATATATTGCTGATTGTTGATTTCCCGATTGTTGATTGAAAACCTCTCCACAACGCGTCTTTGTGGCCAGGTGGATTCTTCAATCAACAATCAACAATAGTTTCATTTCCCTTACTTCGCCATAATCTGCACTGACGCTTTTGTCGTCTCCCACTCCATGCGCAAAGTGCAACTACCCGCCGATTTGTCGTAGGTAATCGTGAAGTTCTCCATCGGCGAGGGCAGCTTGGAAACACTCATGTCGACGCGGACCAGCTCATCGCTTTCATATTTGTAAGGGATGCCCCACTCTCCCGTTTTCTTATTGACGATCAGCGTCCATTTGTCCGCGGCGGGTACGGTAAAGATGGTATAACTGCCCGCAGGTACGGTTTTGCCGCCAACCGAAACGTCGCCACTCGTGACGAAGGTGGTCGCGTCATTCGCGCCAGTTCGCCAGACCTCACCGAAAGGTACAAGCTCGCCGAATATCTTGCGGCCTTTCATGCGCGGGCTGGAGTAATCGGTCTTTATGGTTCTGCCTCCACCCAAGTCGCATGTAGCCGACGCCGCAGGACTGGGCCGGCCTTGAGCGAAGGCGGCGGTTGTGAAGGCAATGGTCAGAGCGGCGAGGTAGACAATTCGTTTTTGCATGGACTCTCCTTTTGAATGCTTCGCAACGCGATGGTACTTAGACGCGCCGAAAAGAAATATGTGAGTGGACTGGTCATTATGCTCCACTGGTCGCGGCAGTTACAATCGGTGCATGCCGGTATTCGACGAAAAGCAGGAAGAACTTGAGCATTACGAAACGATGATGGGCGTTCCGCGCGGGCGGCTCGCCGTGACCATGGATACGATCACCGATGCTATGGCTCTGGTCGGCCAACACAGCGTCTATTGCCAAAGCCAGCGCTGGCCGGGCAAGCCCGTGATGGATATTCAGATCATTATGAAGAGCCTGACCGACGCGAAGGAACTGATCCAGACCGTGATGGAAGAGTTGAAGACCAAGTCCTGATTCTGCGCTAGAATGACACCGCTGCAAATCCCACGACTGAGGAAGATCATGCTAGTGAAGAAAACTGCTGCAATTCTAGTTTTGTTCTTGGTGTCGACCCTGTTACCAGTTTCCGGATGGGCCCAGAGCGCGTCCCCGACCCTAACGCCGGAAGAGCGCGAGTCAGCGCTGAAGAGTTTTCAAACCACGCGGGATAATTTTCTGAAGTCCATTGCTGGACTTTCGCAGAAGCAGTGGACGTTCAAGCCGGCGCCGGACCGCTGGTCGGTGGCGGAAGTGGCCGAGCACATCGCAATATCGGAATCCTCGCTCTCGGGATTGGTGGAGCAGAAGATCATGATGTCGCCCGCCGCGCCGGAAAAGCGCGAGCAGGTGAAGGGCAAGGACGAACTAATCTTGCAGAGGGTTCCGGATCGCAGCCACAAAGCGCAAGCGCCAGAGTTCCTTCGTCCTACGGGCCGCTGGGCGACCGAAGCCGATCTGACGAAAGCATTCGAGGAAAGCCGCAAAGCGACGATGGATTACATTCGCACGACCAACGATGATCTTCGCGATCATTTCTTCGACCATCCCGTGTTCGGAACGCTCGATGGCTACCAGTGGCTGCTTCTGATTTCGAGTCACAGTGCTCGCCACACAGCCCAGATCGAGGAAGTGAAGGCTGATCCGAACTTCCCGAAAGAGTGAGGGAACACCGTGATGGATCGGACAAAACTCATTCGCCACAGAGGCACAGAGCACTTCAAAGTCACTGCCAGGTTTCTCCGCGACTGTGTGTCTTAATGGCGAAATGCTCTAGGGTTTTACGGTAACCATAACCGTGCCGTGGGGAGTCACAAGCGCTGAAAATCCGGTCATAAATCGTCCGAGATCTTTGTGCTGCCATAGATCGCGGACTGCGGCGATGAGGTGATCAGGGTATCCTAGGTCGCTCCAATTCACAGGGATCGTTTGCTCCGAATCGCTGCGGTTGAGCAGAAGCATCGCGCGGTTACCACCACTTAGCTGCTTCGCCCAGATTTCCAGATCGCCATTCTTCGCAATGCGCTCACCCTGGCGTCCCAGCGCATCCCGATCCACGGCGATCACTTCCTTGTTGGTCAGAATGTCGTGAATCTCCGGCCGCATATTGCGCAGATCGTTTCCGGCAATCAGTGGCGCGGCCAGCATAGCCCACAGACTGAAGTGCGAACGATATTCCGTGTCGGTCATTCCCCCGTTGCCAACCTCTAGCATGTCGGGATCGTTCCAGTGGCCCGGGCCAGCATAACTATAAAGTCCCGCTTCCGCGTCGACGATATCGAGCACGCCGTAAGAACAACAGTCGCCCGGCTTCCATTCGCGTTTGCCCTGCCATCGGTCCTGGATGTCGCCCGTTGTGCGCCACAAGTTGCCGCCAGCTTCTTTTCCCCAAAGCCAGGGCTTGGCCGTGCCCCATTCGCAAATGCTCAACACGATAGGGCGGCCCGCGGCATCGAGCGCGGCGCGCATATTCGCGTAGGAAGCTTTCGCATCTTGCGTGGTGGTGTTGCACCAGTCGTATTTCAAATAGTCGACGCCCCACGCGGCGTACTGAAGCGCATCCTGATACTCGTGGCCGAGACCACCGGCCCGACCGGCACAAGTCTTCGAACCAGCGTCGGAATAAACGCCGAACTTAAGGCCGAGCGAGTGAATATAATCGCCGACAGCTTTCATGCCATGCGGAAAACGCTGCGGATCCGCAACGATGTTGCCCTGCGCGTCGCGGCTGATCTGCCAGCAATCGTCGATGTTGACGTATTCATATCCTGCATCCTTCATGCCGGACTTGACCATTGCATCCGCCATGCTGCGGATCATGTCTTCGCTCACATTGCACGCAAACTTGTTCCACGAGTTCCAGCCCATCGGAGGAGTGAGAGCAAGGTTGCTGGATGGACTTTTGCCTTCCTGCGCAACGAGTCCTGTGTGCATCAACAGAAGGGCGCCGATCAGGGACAGCATTCGATAATGTGTTTTCATCTTCATCTTAGCGTCCAACTTTTTCGTCGAAGAACTTCGCCATCAATTCGAGAGCTTCCGTGGTTTCGGGAAACTGGAAGTGATACCAGAATGCGTGTGGCAGCGCTTCAAACACGACTAGTTGTGCGTCATTCCCGGCGCGAAGCAGCGCACGGTGAAAAATCGTCGTGCTGCTCAGCAAAAGATCGCGAGTGCTTGTTACCAGCAAAGTGGGCGGCATTCCGTGGAGGTCGGCAAACAACGGCGAGAGAACCGGATCTTTCCTGTCCATCTTACCCACATAAGCATCGTCAGGGAGGTGGTCCGGATAAGTCGGTTCCAACGCGCCCGGAAATCCATCGAGCGCAAAGAGCTCCCGTGAGTCGCCAGGATGGCTGAAATCCGCAAGGCCGGAAAAAACTCCGAGCGCGCCCGGCAGCGGCAAATGCAACTGCTTCAGCTGCACGGCAACTTCATAACTCAGGATGGCGCCCGCCGACGTGCCAAAAATTCCGATACTACGCGGCTTGTAGGTTTTGAGGAGTTCTTTGTAAACGGCTACGACGTCATCGACCGCGGCTGGGAAGGGATTTTCTGGAGCGAGGCGGTAGTAAACCGATACGACTTTGATTTTCGCCAGATTCGAGATCGGAACTCCTTCGATGAGTGAACCCGAGTCCGAGTTGAACCCTCCGCCGTGCAAATTGATGAGCACGCGTCCGCGATTCGCCTCCGGAGTCGCGAGTGGCGTAATGATGTCAGTTCGCACTCCGCCGATGCTCGTTTCTTCAATGTTCACCGGATAAATTTTGCGAGCCTCGGCAGAATCCTGTGCGCGCCAGATATCAGTACGTGCTCGCCGCTCGGCTAAAGTTTCGGGTCCAGATTTCTTTTCGGTAAGCGATGCCAGCCACTTCTGCGCCTCAGGACTGATTGTCAGAGGCATGGGGACAACGCGCGTGATATGGGCAGTTCCGTCGGGATCGAAGGTTGCGGAATCCTTTGGCGCGGCTGGATTCGATTGCGCTGCTAGACTTTCCGCGAACACGACTGTGGCGAGAACCAACAACACTCGGATCTTCATCCGGATAGTTTTACCAGATGGGTGGCTGGAACAAAAACGAGCGCTGAGAATCGCAAAAGAAAAGGAGAAGAGACCTTAAGTCTCCTCTCCATCAGCGTTTCTCTCAGCTAACACTCCTTGGTACTAGAGACTTACGCCAGCGTGTACTTTCCTCGTTCGATCATCCGTTCCGCAATCTGCTGTCGCAATTCGATCGTGTTGAATGGTTCGTGCTTGGCGAGACGACGCAAAATAGCCATCTGAGTGCGAAGCATGTCGCCTTCGGCTACGGCGGCGATTACTTTTCGGGCAGCGGATTCGATTTTCTCCATCGCCTGCGTGAGATAGACGCGGGTCATCGCAATCGGAAGAGCGGCAGCCGCTTCTCCATTTGCCTCAGCAATCTTTTGCGCGCGGAGCACGGCAGATTCCATGGCATAAGTTTCCATGGTCATGTCGGCGATGGCGCCCATGATCTCCTGCCGATCCTGAATGGCCTGCATGTATTTCTGTGTGGCCGATCCGGCGGCGAACAGGCCAAGCTTCTTTGCCTGGCTCACCAGCTTGCGCTCTTCGGCAAGCGGGCCCTCGATATCCTCGCTCATTGAAGGTCCGGAGAGTACTTCGTCCATCAGCTTTTTGATCGCGGGCATCAGCGGTAGCTGTCCGCTCATGGCGCGCTTCAGCAGAAACCCCGTGATGATGAGGCGGTTGATCTCATTGGTGCCTTCGAAGATGCGGTTGATGCGCGCATCGCGATAGGCCCGTTCCGCCGGATATTCTTCGACGAAGCCGTAGCCGCCATAGATTTGCATGGTCTCATCGACCACGTAGTCGACCATTTCCGAAGCCCAAACTTTTATGATGGAGCACTCCACCGCGTATTCTTCAATGGCCTTGCGAGTTTCCTTCATTGCCTCGGGACCAGATTTGTCGACTTCATTCAACGCGACGTCCATCATCCCGACAGTGCGATAGATGAGCGATTCGCCGACGTAGGTCAGAGTCGCCATGTTGGCGATTTTTTCCCGTATCAGACCGAAGTCGGCGATGACTTTGTCGAACGCCTTACGCTGTTTGGCATACGTAATGGCGTTTCCGAGCGAAACCCTTGCTCCGCCCAGGCACGCCGCACCTAGCTTGAATCGCCCGACGTTCAGAATGTTGAACGCGATCACGTGACCTTTGCCGATATCACCAAGCAAATTCTCAACAGGAACTTTGCAGTCGTTCAAAATGATCGGGCAGGTGGAGGACCCACGGATGCCCAGCTTGTGTTCTTCCGCGCCAACGGAGAAGCCGGGGAAAGTTCTCTCCACCAGAAACGCGGTGAACTTCTCGCCATCGATCTTGGCAAAAACCGTGAACAGATCGGCGAAGCCGGCGTTTGTGATCCACATCTTTTCGCCGTTCAGAATGTAGTGCTTGCCATCTGAAGAAAGCTCAGCACGAGCGCGGCAGTTCAGGGCATCGGAGCCGGAAGAAGCTTCCGACAACGCATACGCGCCGACAATTTCGCCCGCGGCCAGGCGCGGCAAATATTTCTGTTTCTGCTCTTCGGTACCGAAGTAAACGATCGGCAGCAGGCCGATGCCGCTGTGCGCGCCCCAGGTCGTGGCGAAGCCGGCATATTTGGCAAGGTGGTCGACGATCACCGCCGCGGTCACCTTGTCCATTTCGAGGCCGCCGTAGGCCTCGGGAATCTCAGCGCCACTCAAGCCCAACTCACCGGCCTTCTTAAGTAGATCCCTCGAAACGGAGAAGTCTTTATGCTCAATCTTATCGACGTTCGGCAGTATTTCGTTGACCGCGAACTCCTCCGCGGTCTGCGCGATGAGGCGATGCTGCTCGCTAAAGTCTTCCGGAGTAAAAACTTCGTCGGTGCTGCGCTCTTCGAGTAGAAAGCTGCCACCAGAAATTCTGGTCTTGGGAACTGCTGTAGTTGTAGCCATATCTTCGTTGATCCCCTAAAGGAGCCGCACGGTGTTGAAGAACTAAGTGAAGTACCAGCTATTCTAATTCGGTGGGAGGGGGAATGATAGGGGCGGAAATCGTGCTGGGGAGTATCTAAAGTCACTCCCGTGGATGCTGGCGCAACTCTCGAATCGACGTACTTTGGTGATGTAAGCCCGGCGATTGGCTACATCTTGCAATCCACCGAACTATCTTAGCGAAGGTCCGCTAAAAAGTTCAGCGAGGAGTTGGCCGCCCAATAGGGAGGAAAAATTGATCGCAGCTGCCGGCACCACGCGTATTCCTGTAAGATCTGGCCCTTCGCCTTCCGTGCCTCTTCGTCCGGAATCAAAGCCAGCCTATTCAGAGCCAAAGCGAGCCCTTGGCAATCGTCCGGGTAGCACGCGCCAGCGCCCGAGTAGTTTCCTGTCTGACAACTTAGGGCACCGAGGTTCGTAGCCGCGCAAACGCCATTTCCGTTCAGACTCTGTCCGTGCGGACAGATCGGAAGCGTGCACGGTTGCTTCTTGCATACGGGAAGTCGCAACGAAGTCTCCAGCATGGGCGTGGGTTTCAAGAAAGGGTGCCGCAGGTGAGAGAAGAACCCTCGTTTCTCAACTTGCGTTGCAGTTGCCGTGGCACTCGCCTGGCGCATGTTCAAACCGCTCGGCGTCGAGTGAGCCAATTGTGCCCCGGAGCTATGAGGCGCTGAAGCGCCTGAACCGTGGCTGCTCGAGGAGTAGCTCACGGAACTACTTCCGGCCGAGCCGTGCGAACCGCCGCCGCCGGAAAAGCTTGAGGACGAGACTGCGGAAGAGTGTTGCGCAAAAACACTGGAACTAACAACTAGGAGAGCTACCACAACCAGGCAGGAGAGCCGCATAAAGCACCTCCGAACCGGACACTTGGCGGCTGCCAACTTTACCGGAAGCTGAACCGCCACATCAATAATAGCGCAAATTGCGCAAAGCCGTCTAAATGAGCGTAAGGTCAACTCCTCCACCGTCTGCCCGATTAGCCGATGCTGCTCGCTGAAGTCTTCGGGCGTGAAGACTTAGTGAGTGCGGCGGGAAAGCTGCCGCCGGAGATTCTGGTCTTGGGAACTGCTGTAGTTGTGGCCATCTCTTAATCTCTAGACCTCATCGAAATGAAAGACCACAGAGTAAGCGGAAGACGCTAAAAGGGTACGATTCATGCGGGGTTCGTCAGAAATGATAGAGGCAGAAGTAGCGCCAGCTTCTAGGTTTTCAACGAAGTGTAAGGATGAACCTTGGTGCAGAGCTGAGTTTGGGCATCCTTAACCCACTGCTCGTGCCAAAGTCCACCGCTGTCCCTCAAAGAGATAGAGGATCGGCTAGCATTGTCCGACAACTCACGGGAACCTCGTTCAGCAACATTCTATAGCGCTGTACCGCTCCATCGTGACTCTGCGTAAGGCGCATGCACTCTTGCTCATGGGGATCCTTCAAGCAAGCTGCCTGCATGTCCGCGCTAATGCCCCGCGCCTCCGCCGTCAGCAGGTCCGCCCTCGCGCCGAAGGTCGCGCACTGAGTTGGGTTTACGCACTCGGCCCCGTTCCAGGATTCCCCTGGCCGGCACTGAGCCGTGGCGATGCAACTACTGCCGTTCCAGGATTCATTCGGTGGGCACAGCGTGGAGGCAGTGTCGGCCGGCGCGGCGGTCGCGACACAGGTCCCACTCTTGCCCTTCGAACCTCCCGGAGGGCATTCTGCGCAGTGGCCGTCTTTGCAGATTCTGCGCCGCAAGTCGGCCTCGGCAGGCTTCGGCTCAGGTTCCTTGCAGAGTCCGTTGGGGCAGATTCTGCGCCGCAGATCCGACTCAGGAGTCTTGCTGTCTTTCTCCTTCTCTTTTACTAGCGGAGCTTCCCCAATGCGCGGAGAGGAAACGATCCTGCCCTCGTTGCCAGACAGTCTTTCGCCCGAGATCACGCGACCCCCGTTCGGTTCGGACGAGCGCATCGGGGACGCCGCTCTGGACGCGCTCCAATCTGAAGACGACGGGCCCGAGGCATGGCTGCCCGACGAACTTGGGATGGGTGCCGCGGGGCTCTCGGGAATACTCGCTGGGCTGGGACTGCTGGGAGCGCTAGTGTGCGACACGCTCGAAGCAGTGCTCGATGAAGCGCTCGGCGATGGGCTGGGAGCAGGGGCAGGTGGTGGGCTGCTCGGAGCGCTACTTGTTGAAGAGTGTTGTGCGAAAACAGCGGAGGAGAAAAGCAGTACTACAGCAACCACCAGGCTAGAGAGCCGCATAAAGCACCTCTTATCAACCGCGGGCGATTTTTCCGTCTTGCATCCACTTAGACTCAGCTGTCCCATCTCGAGGGTAGCGCGGAACCGAGTAAAAGAGCGTAACGATTCAGTAAAGAATCGTTACGTGAGGTTTTCGAAGATGCCTGCAGCGCCCATGCCGCCGCCGACGCACATGGTAACCATGCCGTAACGTCCGTTTAGGCAATTAAGTTCGCGAAGGATCGTTGCCGTCAGTTTGGCTCCGGTGCAGCCCAGGGGATGTCCGAGGGCGATCGCTCCACCGTTGGGATTTACTTTGTCGGGATCAAGACCTGCTTCTTTGATCACCGCCAGCGACTGCGCGGCGAAAGCTTCGTTCAACTCGATCACATCGATCTCGGAAAGCTTCAGTCCCGCCATCTTTAAAGCTTTCGGAATCGCGAACACCGGGCCAAGTCCCATCTCTTCGGGCTTGTACCCTGCGGTGGCGAACGAAACGTAGCGCGCCAGCGGTTTGATGCCTAGGGCTTTCGCACGTTCGGCCGACATAACAACCGCGGCCGCCGCGCCATCGGACATTTGCGAAGAATTGCCCGCCGTCACCGTACCCTTCACGTGAAAGGCGGGCTTCAAGGCGAGCAAAGCTTCCAGCGAGGTATCGGCGCGCGGGCCCTCGTCCATCTTGAAAATAATTTCTTGCCGCTTAGGCTTCGATCCGTTCGGGGTGGTAAAGCTCACCGGCACGGGCACGACTTCATCGTCGAACTTTCCCGCCTGGATTGCAGCCAGCGCCTTCTGGTGGCTGCGCAGGGAAAAATTGTCCGCGGCTTCGCGCGTAATGCCGAAGTGCTGCGCCACACGCTCAGCAGTGAGACCCATATTTAGGTACGCGTCTGGATAATGATCGACCAGCCAGGGGTTCGGCGAGATCTTGTGGCCCCCCATCGGAATCATCGTCATCGACTCCGTGCCACCCGCGACAATTACTTCCGCCCCGCCGGTCATAATGCGTTCTGCCGCCATGGCAATCGCCTGCAGCCCCGACGAGCAAAAGCGGTTAATAGTGAGCGCCGACACCTCTACTGGCAACCCAGCGCGTAGCGCCGCAATGCGGGCAACGTTCATTCCTTGCTCGGCCTCGGGCATGGCGCAGCCAAGAATTACGTCCTCGATTTCTTTGGCATCAAGTTGCGGCACCCGTTCCAGTGCGCCCTTGATGGCGATGGCCGCCAGTTCGTCAGGGCGGGTGGTGCGGAGCGCACCTTTGTATGCGCGCCCCACCGGCGTGCGAACAGAAGAGGCGATGACGACCTCACGCATGGGCATCCACCTTTATGATTTCAATTGTTTCGCTGGGTTCTGAGAGCGGGCTACCTTGTCGGCGCATGCCTTCGAGGTGGAGCTCCATCGTTTCGCGGATGAATTTCTTTGTCTCCTCCAGGGTCCCTGCCCCTGCTCCGAGGCCAGGTAGATCGGGAGAATAGGCACTCCATCCCTTCGCCGACTGCTCGTAGATAACATGATATTTCACTGCACTCCTTCCCACTGAGCACATTGTTGAATGTTCTCAGCGGGAATTCTACTGACGGCAGTTCTCTCGACGGTAATCATTGTAAGATCTAGCAAATTAAGTTTTTCAAATGTTTCACGCGTCGCTTCACTTGGCCGGCGCGTAGAAGTAATAGTCGGCCGTGTAACTGCTCTTGGTTTCAGCATCGCTGTGCGAAGCATCGCAACCATCAGCTGGCGGTTTGCCGCCGTATGTGTGGACGCGTTGAATCGCAGTCACGTTGCTGAGCAATCCGTTGCCGGAATGGCTCACGACATTCACCAGCAGCCATGGAATGGACTCGCTGTCCAGCGAATCAACGTGCGCGGTGGCCTTGCCTGTAACCTCGCTGCCATCCTTTAGCTTCCAGCTAGGACCGGCCCCATGTTGTCCGATCACTTTATCTTTCCGGTCGTGAAGTTCGGCCTCAGGAGCCTTGAGCGTCCAACCGAACTTGCCGTCGGCGGCTGCTTTGCAGGTGTAAATCTGAGATCCGGATGCATGCGTGTAAAGGACAACCTCATCGCCCGCCGGAGCCTGAATCGCGTCCGGGACGTCGGGCGGAGCCTCTTTTGGGGTCGCAGGCTGCTGTGCATTGGCAGTGGTCAGTCCGAGAAGGGTTCCTAACAGCAAGACTCCAAGGATGGGATTAATCGCTCGCAGAAAAGTTCGCATACCGCCGATTGTAGCGCAGGTGGAGATTTTACGGCTTTGCCGAACGAATCGCAATTCTCAATTCCTCAGTGTCTTGCCCGTCTTCAGCGTGTACTGAATCCTCTCCTGCGTTTTCTTCTCGCCGCACAGCGACTTAAATCCCTCACGCTCAAGATCAAGGATGTACTGCTCGCTCACTGGAGTCCCCGGCGTGACATTCCCGCCGCACAGCACCTCGGCGATTTTCCCTCCCAGCTTCACTTCATAGTCCGTGATGTAGTCGCCCTGCCGCATCATGTGAACGCCCATGCGTAGCGTGGCCAGAAGACTCTCGCCGGGAGCCGGGATGTCAGTGCGCGGGACGGGCGGTTCATAGCCAGCACGCACCAGTTCGAGGGCGCGAGCCTTGGCATCGGAAAGGACGCGCTCGCGATTCATGGTGATGCGATCGCTCTCGGAGAGAAAGCCAAGGCCGCGCGCCTCGGCCGCCGACGTGGCGACTTTGGCCGTTGCAATCGTCTCAAACGCTCGCTTGATCGCCTCAAGCATCTCGATGGAGCCGGCAAGCGCGTCGCCGGAAACCTTGCTGCCACGCGCCGCGGCCGCTCCATCCACCGCGCGAAGCAACATCTCTTTGCAGCCTCCTCCGCCGGGAAGAAGCCCAACGCCCACTTCCACCAATCCTGTGTAAAGCTCAGCGTGCGGCTGGCGTGCGGCGGAGTGCAACGAAATCTCCGTTCCGCCTCCTAAACACAATCCAAAGGCAGAAACCACCACAGGCCTCGGCGAGAATTTGATGGCTTGCGTCATACTTTGGAATTGCCGGATGGCGAGATCGACATCGTCCCACTCTTCTTCCTGCACGCTCATCAGTAACAGCATGAGGTTAGCGCCCACCGAGAAATTCGTAGCGTCGTTCGTGATGACGAAGGCGTCGAAGTTGTCTCCAGCGCCGCCGGGCTTGAGAGTTTGCAGAATGAAGCCAACAATGTCCGCTCCCAGCGAATTCATCTTTGAGTGGAATTCGATGCAGCCCACTCCGTCGCCGAGATCGACCAGCGACGCGCCCGAGTTCTTCTTCACCACGCCATTCGATTTCTTGGCAACCGTCACCGACCATACCCCTGCCGGCACGGCTACGCGCTTGTATTCGTTCGCCGCAAGATCGAAATAAACGCGTCCCGAAGCCGCCTGAGGATCATCCCGATACCAGGACCTCTTTCCCGATGCGAGCAACTGTTCAACGTTTGCACTGATCGGCTTGCCCTCTTTTTTCGTCCGCTCGACGGTGGCTTCGATGCCAGCCGCATCCCACAGTTCAAACGGACCGAGTTCCCAATTGAAGCCCAGCCGCATGGCCCGATCGATCTCAACAATCGAATCGGAAATCTCAGGCACACGATTCGCCGAGTAAGTCCATAGGTCGGACAATGCCGCCCACAAGAACTCTCCCGCCTTGTCGCCCTTCTGCGGAGCTTTGCCTTCAAGGCCGAGCAGCATGCGCAGCCTCGCTCCGGTGTCTTCGATATTTTTCGCCATATCGAGCGCGGCGAACTTCGGCTTCTGCCGCGGGCGGTATTCCATCGTCTTCCAATCGAGCGCCATGCGCTCGTCTTCTTTGCCAGATTCGGCGGACGAGGGCGGCCGCGATACATTCTTCTTGTAGAAACCGCCTTTGGTTTTGTCGCCCAGCCACTTACGCTCGAGCATCTGCTGGTAGAAATCCGGCAAGCTCAGCTCACTACGTTCATCCTGGACATTCGACGTCATGTTCTTCACCACATGCCCCAGAATGTCCAACCCAACCAGATCGATGGTGCGGAAAGTTGCCGACTTCGGCCATCCCACGGCTTGTCCAGTGAGCGCGTCGACATCTTCAATGCTGAGATCCA
>Ga0210394_10003211_pt1 | contig 20961 bp, 17 predicted proteins | sample IncBWC12MmetaG_FD_160121 | JGI IMG/M metagenome (GOLD analysis project Ga0210394, IMG submission 160121) | Forest soil microbial communities from Barre Woods Harvard Forest LTER site, Petersham, Massachusetts, United States - Inc-BW-C-12-M | ecosystem: Environmental > Terrestrial > Soil >...
ACAAGCTGGCGCAGCAGCACGGCGATCAGTTCATCGCCAGCGAGCTGTTCGTGCTGGCGGCGATCGAGGATCGTGGCGCGCTCGGCAAGGCGCTCAAGGAAGTGAAGGCCACGCGCGCCGCGATCGAGAAGGCGATCGACGAGGTGCGCGGCGGGGAGAAGGTCGATGATCCGGGCGCGGAAGAGAAGCGCCAGGCGCTCGAGAAATACACGGTGGACGTGACCGCGCGTGCGCGCGCCGGCAAGCTCGATCCGGTCATCGGCCGCGATGATGAGATTCGCCGCACGATCCAGGTGCTGCAGCGGCGCACCAAGAACAATCCGGTGCTGATCGGCGAGCCCGGGGTTGGCAAGACCGCGATCGTCGAAGGCCTGGCCCAGCGCATCGTCAACGGCGAGGTGCCCGAGGGCCTGAAGAGCAAGCGCATCCTGGCGCTCGACATGGGCGCATTGGTAGCGGGCGCGAAGTTTCGCGGCGAATTCGAGGAGCGGCTCAAGGCGGTGCTGACGGACCTGGCCAAGCAGGAGGGCCAGGTGATCGTCTTCATCGACGAGCTGCATACCATGGTGGGTGCCGGGCGCGCGGAAGGCTCGATGGATGCCAGCAACATGCTCAAGCCGGCGCTGGCGCGCGGGGAGCTGCATTGCGTCGGCGCCACGACGCTCGATGAGTACCGCAAGTACATCGAGAAGGACAAGGCACTCGAGCGGCGTTTCCAGATCGTGCTGGTGGATGAACCGAACGTCGAAAACACGATCGCGATCCTGCGCGGGCTCAAGGAGCGCTACGAGGTGCATCACGGTGTCGAAATCACCGATCCGGCGATCGTCGCGGCGGCTACCTTGTCGCACCGCTACATCACCAACCGGCAGTTGCCCGACAAGGCGATCGACCTGATCGATGAGGCGGCGGCGCGCATCCGCATGGAGATCGACTCCAAGCCCGAGGCGCTCGACCGCCTGGAGCGGCGGATTATCCAGCTCAAGATCGAACAGGAGGCGCTGAAGAAGGAAGCCGACGACGCCTCCAGGCGCCGGCTGTCGACCCTGCAGCAGACCCTGAAGGGCCTGGAGAAGGAATACGCCGACCTGGAAGAGATCTGGAAGGCGGAGAAGGCGGCACTGCAGGGCGCGAGCAAGATCAAGGAAGAACTCGAGCAGGCGAAACTCGAGGTCGAGCAGGCGCGGCGGGCGAGCGACCTGGCGCGCATGGCCGAGCTGCAGTACGGCCGCATACCCGAACTGGAGAAACGGCTGGCACAGGCGCAGCGCGCCGAGCAGTCCACGCCGCAACTGGTGCGCAACAATGTCACCGAGGAAGAGATCGCCGACGTGGTATCGAAGTGGACCGGCATTCCGGTGTCGAAGATGCTCGAGGGCGAGAAGGAAAAGCTGCTGCGCATGGAGGAGGCGCTGGAGAAGCGCGTGGTCGGGCAGCACGAGGCGGTGCGCATCGTTGCCAACGCCATCCGGCGCTCGCGCGCCGGCTTGTCGGATCCGCGGCGGCCGACCGGCTCGTTCATGTTCCTCGGCCCCACCGGTGTCGGCAAGACCGAGCTGTGCAAGGCGCTGGCAGAATTCATGTTCGATACCGAAGAGGCGATGGTGCGCCTCGATATGTCCGAGTTCATGGAGAAGCACTCGGTCTCACGCCTGATTGGGGCGCCGCCTGGCTATGTCGGCTATGAAGAGGGCGGTTACCTGACCGAGGCGGTGCGGCGCCGGCCGTACGCGGTGGTGCTGCTCGATGAGGTCGAGAAGGCGCATCAGGACGTGTTCAACGTGCTGCTGCAGGTGCTCGACGACGGCCGGCTGACCGACGGCCAGGGGCGTACGGTGGATTTCCGCAATACCGTCATCATCATGACGTCGAACCTGGGGTCGCAGGTGATCCAGGAAATGGCCGGCGAGGGCAACTACACGCGCATGAAGAGCGCGGTGATGGAGATCGTGCAGCAGCACTTTCGTCCCGAGTTCATCAACCGCGTCGACGATATCGTCGTGTTCCATCCGCTGGGCACCGATCAGATTCGCGCCATCGTGGAGATCCAGCTCGGCTACCTGCGCCGGCGGCTGCTCGATCGCAACATGGAGCTCGACCTGGACGACAAGGCGCGCGATCTGATCGGCGAGGCGGGCTTCGATCCGGTGTATGGCGCCCGGCCGCTGAAGCGAGCGATCCAGCAGCAGATCGAGAATCCGCTGGCGCAGCGCATCCTGCGCAACGAGTTCCTGCCCGGGGACCGGATCCGCGTGACTGCGCGCGGCTCGGAGCTGGTGTTCGAGAAAAAGCGGGAAATGCGAGCGACGGGGTAGGTAGCGGCTAGCGCGCCTTGACCGGATAGGGCGAGCCGTCGCGATGGCTGTAGCCTTTGATGCCCGGCTCGGCGACCATATCGATGTCGGAATAGACGCAGCGGTCGCGGGGGTCGGAGTTGCCAATTTCCAGCACCCTGGCGCGGCGGTCGGATTTGTTGACCAGGTGATGGCCGTTCGGATCGCCGGCCTTGAAGGCCGCGCAGTCGCCGGGTCGCAGGGTCTCCTCGCCGCCGTCGGTGATCAGGGTCAGCTCGCCCTCCACCACCCACACGAATTCGTCCTCGAGGCTGTGCCAGTGGCGCTGGCTCGACCAGCCGCCGGGCGGGATCACCGACAGGTTGACGCCGAAGAGCGTGAGTCCCTGCGAGCGGCCCAGGCGCTGGCAGCTCTGGCCGCGGCAGGGCTGGTCGAAGGGCGACGGATAATTGGAGCCGTCTTCCACGGCGACTGCGACAAGGTTGATTTTCTTCATGGCGTGCGAGTCCGGAAAAAGTAACCGTACCGAGCATTCTATCTAAAGGACCAGGCATGACGATGACCGATCTGAAGCGCCACATTGTCGATGTGCCGGATTTTCCGCGGCCCGGCATTCTGTTTCGCGATATCACGCCGCTGCTGCGCCGGCACTTCGACGCCACGCTCGAGGCGATGGACGGCCTGTTCAGCGATCAGGAGTGGCAGCAGATCGACGCGCTCGGGGGCATCGAGTCGCGCGGCTTCATTCTGGCGGCGGGACTTGCAGCCCGGCGGCACAAGGGCTTCGTGCTGATTCGCAAGCAGGGAAAGTTACCGCCGCCGGTGGTTTCGGCGGCCTACGAGCTCGAATACGGCAACGCCGTGCTTGAAGTGCGCTCGGGTGGTGGCCGGCTGGCGCTGATCGACGACGTGCTCGCGACCGGCGGCACGATGCGGGCCGCCGCCGATCTGGCGACACTGGCCGGCTATCAAGTGCTCGGCCTTGCGGCGCTGATCGATCTGCGCCTGGCCGGGGATTTCATCTGGCATGAGCTGCCACTGCGCCGCGTTATCCGGTATGACTGAGGCCGCCGCCGTCTATAATCGGTTCGGACCACTACCGTTTTCGCTGGAAAAATATGCCGTTTTACGAATACGAATGCAGCAGCTGTCGCTACTACGCCGAGGTCATGCAGAAGATCACGGACCAGCCGCTGAAGAAATGCCCCTCCTGCGGCAAGAGTACCTTCAAGAAATTGATCTCGGCGCCGGTGTTTCGCCTCAAGGGCGCGGGCTGGTACGAGACCGACTTCAAGTCCGACAAGGACAACCAGCGCAACCTGGCCGCTAGCGATAAGGAAGAAACAGCGAGCAAGGCCGACAGCACGGCCGAGACCGGCGCGCCAGCCGCTGACGACAGCAAGAGCGAGAGCAAGACCGATGCCAAGGCCGATGCCAAGGCCGATGCCAAGGCAGACGGCAAGAGCGACTCCACCAAGAGCGACGCCAAGACGGCAGGTAAGTCCGAGAAGGCGGCGCCGGCGGCCGGGCGCACGGCGCCGGCACCGACCACGCGAAACATAGCCACCCGACACGTTGCTGCCCGCGCCGCGCACGGCAAGAGCGCGGCCAAGCGCGCCCGCCCGGCCAAGCGCAAAGCGGGCAAACGCCGGGGCGGCCGGTGACCGGTGAGGTCATGCGCCGGTTCATGCGCCGCTACGTCATAGCGGGGCTGCTGGTATGGGTACCGATCGTCGTCACCGTGCTGGTGGTGCGCTTCATCCTCGACCTGATGGACCAGACGCTGCTGCTGCTGCCGGCAGCAGTGCGGCCCGAAGCGCTGTTCGGGTTCCACATACCTGGCCTCGGATTGCTGCTGGCGCTGCTGCTGCTGATCTCCACCGGCATGCTGGTCAGCAACATCATCGGCCGCAGCCTGGTGGGATTGTGGGAAGACCTGCTCAATCGCATCCCGTTCGTGCGTGCGCTCTACAGCGGCGTCAAGAGCTTCTCTACCACGATCCTGTCGAATCAGGGCAATTCGTTCAAGAAGGTGATGCTGATCGAATATCCGCGCAAGGGCATCTGGAGCGTCGGCTTTCAGACCGCTGGCGACATGCCACTCATCAGCGCGCACACCGGTGAGCCGCAGGTGTGCGTGTTCATTCCCACCACTCCGAATCCGACCTCCGGCTTCATCATGATGGTGCCGCGCTCGCAGGCGATCGAGCTGGATATGAGCGTCGATGCGGCGATGAAGATGATCGTGACGCTCGGCGTGGTTGTGCCGGCAACACCCGCAACCTAACATTCGCGCCCAATTCCTTACGACGAAAGCCGATGCGGACCCATTACTGCGGCCAGGTGACCGAGAAACTGATTGGAGCGAGCGTGGCGGTGGCCGGCTGGGTGCATCGCCGGCGCGATCACGGCGGGGTGATATTTGTCGATCTGCGCGACCGCGAGGGCCTGGTGCAGGTCGTGTTTCATCCGGATCAGCAGGCAATATTCGTCACTGCGGAAAAACTGCGTCACGAGTTCGTGGTGCGGGTGCGCGGCAGCGTGCAGCCGCGGCCGGCCGGCACCGTCAATGCCAACCTGGCCTCCGGACGCGTAGAGATCGTGGCCAGCGAACTTACGCTGCTCAATCGCTGCGATCCGCTGCCGTTCCAGCTGGACGAGGCGGTCAGCGAAGAGGTGCGGCTGCGCTACCGCTACATCGACCTGCGACGCGACGTCATGAACCAGCGCCTGCGCCTGCGGCATCGGATCACACGCTCGATGCGCGGCTATCTCGATGCGCAGGGTTTCGTCGACATTGAAACCCCGATGCTGACCAAGGCCACGCCCGAGGGCGCGCGCGACTACCTGGTGCCTAGCCGCACCCACGCGGGCAAGTTCTTCGCGCTGCCGCAGTCGCCGCAGATCTTCAAGCAGCTGCTGATGATCGCGGGCTTCGAGCGCTACTACCAGATCGTGCGCTGCTTTCGCGACGAGGACCTGCGCGCCGACCGTCAGCCGGAGTTCACGCAGCTCGACGTCGAGACCTCGTTCCTGACCCAGGATCAGATCATGCAGCTGATGGAGGGCCTGGCGGTGACGCTGTTCCGCGAGGTGCTGGCGGTGGAGCTGCCGCAACCGTTCGCGCGCATCAGTTACGCGGAGGCGCTGCGCCGCTACGGCTCGGACAAGCCGGATCTGCGCGTCGCGCTGGAGCTGGTCGATGTCGCCGAGCTGGTGAAGGACTGCGACTTCAAGGTGTTCTCGGCGCCCGCCAGGGATGCCGGCGGCCGCGTCGCCGCGCTGCGCGTGCCGGGCGGCGGCGCGCTGACACGCAAGGAAATCGACCAGTACACCGCGGTGGTGGCGCGCTATGGCGCCAGGGGCCTCGCCTATATCAAGGTCAATGAGCGCGCACGCGGCCGTGACGGCCTGCAGTCGCCGATCATCAAGTTCCTGAGCGATGCGGCGCTCACCGGGATCCTTGCGCGCTGCGGGGCAGCCGACGGCGATCTGGTTTTCTTCGGTGCCGACAGCGCCAAGGTGGTCAACGATGCGCTGGGTGCGTTGCGACTGAAGGTCGCGCACGACCTTAAACTGGCGAGCGCGGGCTTCCATCCGCTGTGGGTGGTCGATTTCCCGATGTTCGAATGGGACGCCGATGCCAAACGCTGGGCGGCGATGCATCACCCGTTCACCTCGCCGCAGAGCGACGATCCGGCGCTGCTGCTGGCCGATCCGGGCGGCGCGCTGGCGCGCGCCTACGACATGGTGCTCAACGGCTCGGAGGTCGGCGGCGGCTCGGTGCGTATTTTCCGCGAGGAGCTGCAGTCGGTGGTGTTCGGCCTGCTCGGCATCGGTGCGGAAGAGGCGCGCGCGAAATTCGGCTTCCTGCTCGATGCGCTGCGCTTCGGCGCACCGCCGCACGGCGGCATCGCCTTCGGCCTGGACCGGCTGGCGATGCTGATGGCAGGCGCCGACAGTATTCGCGACGTGATCGCATTTCCGAAGACACAGACGGCGGCCGACCTGATGACCGATGCGCCGACCGAGGTCACCGAAGCGCAGCTGCGCGAGCTGCACATCCGCGTGCGCACGCCGCCGCCGGCATGAGAGATGCCGAGCGCAACCGTCGTCTATGTGCACGGCCTGTGGATGACGGGTATCGAATCGATATGGCTGCGGCGGCGCCTTGCGCGCCAGCGCGGTTATCGGTTCCAGGTGTTTCGCTATGCCTCGGTACGCGCGCCGCTGGCGCGCATTATCGAGTCGCTGCGCGACAGCATCGCCGCGGCCGAGACGCCGCGGGTGCATCTGCTCGGACATAGCCTCGGCGGACTTCTGATCCAGCGCTGCCTCGAGCGCTACCCGATGCGCCAGCCCGGCCGCGTTGTGTTCCTCGGCACCCCGGCGGCCGGATCGCATGCGGCGCGGCGCCTGGCGCGATCGAGCCTGGGGCTGCGGCTGCTCGGCGCCGCCAGTGCCGAGGAGCTGCTGGCCGGGCAGCCGCGGCGCTGGGACAGCGGGCGCGAGCTGGGCATCATCGCCGGCACGGTGCCGTTCGGTTTTGGGCGAATGCTGCTAAAGTTCAACGAAGGCAACGACGGCACGGTTGCCGTGTCCGAGACTAAAATGGCCGGTGCCGCGGCTTTCCTGGCGGTGCCGGCGACACACTCAGGTTTGCTGTTATCGGCGCGGGTCGCGCGCGAGGCGGGGAGTTTTCTGGAATATGGAAGTTTCGGAAGGTAATTCGGCCGCCGCTGCCGTCCTGAGATGGTTGCGGGCGCACGTGATCGCGCTCGCTATCCTGGCAGGGCTGCTGCTGCTGTATACGCTGGCCGGATTCCTGCTGCTGCCACGCATCGCCCGCAATGAGGCGATTGATTACGTGCAGCACGATCTTGGGCGCAAGCTGTCCATCGGTGCACTGACGTTCAATCCGTTCTCGCTCGCCACCGAGATGCGCGATCTGGCATTGAGCGAAGCCGATGGTTCGCCGATTGCAAGCTTCACACTGCTGCGCATCAAGTTCAGCGCGACCTCCTCGCTGCTGCATCGGGCCTGGACCTTTGCCGAAGTGCGGCTAGAGCAACCGGTGGTCAAGGTACTGGTCAACCCGGACGGCTCGCTCAACCTGGCCAAACTGGCGCCGCCCGCCACGCCAAAACCGCCCGCGCCCGAGTCCACGTCGGTGCCTGCGGTACGCATCGGTGCCTTGACGGTCAACCGCGGCCAGGTGCATTTCGAGGATCGCACTCGCGGCCAGCCATTTACCGCGAACCTAAGTCCGATCGAGTTCGCACTGACCGATTTTCGCACCCAGCTGCAGTTCGAGAACCGCTATCGCTTCAGCGCCGCGACCAGCGCCGGCGAGCAGCTCGACTGGTCCGGGCAATTCTCGGTGCGGCCGCTGGGGTCGAACGGCGAGTTCGCCATTACCGCGCTCAAGGCCTCGACCATCGCCGCCTACCTCGAGGACGCGCTGCCGTTTGCGTTGACCAGCGGCAGCATCGACCTGCACGGCGACTATCGCCTCATCGCCGCCGGCGAAACCAGCCTGTCGCTGACATTGCCAAGCGTCAAGCTGCACGCGCTGGCCGTCGCCCCCAGGGGTGCGCAGGCGTCGGCGCCGGCGACTGCGGACAAGGCCGGCGCCGCCACCCCGTGGATACAACTGCCGGAAGTAGACGTTGCCAATAGCACCATTGCATTGTCGGAGCGGCGGGTCGGCATCGGCCAGGTGACGCTGCAGAACCCGTCACTGCAGATCTGGCGCGAAGCCGATAACAGCCTGAACCTGCAGCGTCTGCTGGCGCCGGCCGCGGCCGCAGCGCCGGCGACAACGGGCGCGTCGGCGCCATCGGCGCCGTCGGCGGCCTGGAAGATCACGCTGGCGAAGCTGGCCATCGATGGGGCGAGCATCGCCGCGGAGGATCGCAGCGTGAAGCCGGCGCTACAGCTGAAGATCGCGCCGCTGACGCTGAGCGTGCAGAACTATTCGAGCGAGGGGGCGCAGCCGCTGACGATCGATCTGGATACGGGGCTGGGCCCGACCGGGCACCTGCACGCCGGCGGCACGCTGGCACTGTCGCCGATGAGCGCGGCCGTGACGGTGGACCTGAAGGAATTCGATCTGCCGCCACTGCAGCCCTATGTGTCGCAACAAACCGATATGACGCTCTATCGCGGTCGGCTGGCATCGCAGTTGCAGCTGGCCTATGCGGCCAGCCCGCAGAAAGGCCAGCCGCAGCTCAAAGTGGCCGGCGCAATCCAGGTCACCGACCTTGCAACCCGTGACAACCCCACCAGTACCGACCTTGTCACCTGGAAGGCACTGCAGGTCGTCGGGCTGCGCTATCAGGTCGGCCCGGATGCACTGGATATCGATCAGGTGCGTGCACTCGGTGCCTATGGTCGCGTGATCATCGGTACCAATGGCAGCCTCAATGTGTCCGAGGTGCTGCGGCCGGCGGGATCCGCGCCGCCGCCGAGCCCGGCGGATACCACGTCCGCGACATCGGTGAAGAAGGCGACAGCGGCAAAGGCGGCACCCGCCCAGCCGGCAGCGAGTGCGACCTCGACCGCCAGCACCGGCATGCCGATTCACATCAAGCGCGTGGAAATCCGGGATGGGACTGCAGATTTCACCGACCACTCGGTCGAGCCAAATTTCTCGGCCGCGATGCTCGGACTGCATGGCTCGGTGGTCGGCCTGTCCTCGGATCCGGCCTCGCGGGCACAGGTGACGCTGGATGGCAACGTGGATCAATATGCACCGGTGTCGATCAAGGGGCAGTTGAGCCCGTTCGCGCCGGCGTCCTATACCGACATCGCGTTGAGCTTCCATAACATAGAGCTCACGACCTTCAACCCGTATTCGGGCAAGTTCGCCGGCTACAGCATTGCGCAGGGCAAGCTGTCCACCGATCTGCATTACCACGTCGAGAACCGCAAGCTCGAGGCGAGCCACCACGTCGTCATCGATCAGCTCGAATTCGGCGCCGCCACCGACAGCAAGCAGGCGGTGCCGTTGCCGGTGAAGCTGGCTGCCGCACTGCTGAAAGACCGCCATGGCGTGATCAGCCTGGATCTGCCGGTCAGCGGCAGCATCGACGATCCGACCTTCAAGATCGGCCCGATCATCTGGAAGCTGGTCGTCGGCCTGATCACCAGGATCGTGACTGCGCCGTTTGCGTTGCTGGGCTCGCTGTTTGGCGGCGGCGAGCAGCTCGCCTACATCGATTTTCCAGCCGGCTCGGCGCTACTGACCGACAGCGAGGCGCAGAAACTTCCGAAACTGGCGCAGGCACTGGTCGAGCGGCCGCAGCTCAAGCTCGACATCCCGCTGCATACCATCAGCGCCACCGATGACGAGGCGCTGGAGAAAGCTGCGCTCGAGCAGGCGCTGGCGACGGCTGCGGCGAGCCCCCAGGGCGCCAAGCATGCAGCGAAGCGCGATAACTCCGCCGGCGCGCAGTCGCCGCGCCTGACGGCGCTGGCAGCGCTGTACCGGCAGAAGTTCCAGGCCGAGCCGGTGTACCCGGCAGAGCTCGGCGCTGCGGCGGCGGCTACCCAGGGCAGTGCGCCGCCCGCCACGGCGCCGGAAACGCAAGTCCCAGCCAAAGCCGACGCCGCAAAAGCAGCCGCGGGCAGCCAGGATGCCGAGGCTGCCCGCGTTGCCTGGCTCGAACAGGAGTTGCTGCTGCAATTCAAGCCGACGCGCGATCAGCGTGAGGCGCTGGGACGCGGGCGTGCCGAGGCTGCGCAGGCGGCATTGCTCAGCAACAAGGAGTTGCCGCCTGAACGGGTGTTCCTGACCGAGCGCGAGTCGGGGGGTGGCCCGGACGGTCAGGTGCGCATGGAAATGAAACTGCAGTAGCGGGATCACTGCTGCGATCGCGCCAGCCTGCGGCCGGCGCGAGCGATTGATGGCGCCAATGGCTGTGATCAACAAGCCCCATCACCGCTGCGCGTACGCCGGATGTAGAGTGCCGGCTGGCAGCGTCAGCAGTCGCGGGGAATGTCCAATGAGAACGGGTGTGCGGGTTTTGGGTGCGATCGCGCTCATAGTCCTGGGCGGCGCTGTCATCGCACAGTCGCCGCCGCCGGGTGGCCCTCCTCCGGGTGGCCCTCCGGATCTGAAGAATCCGGGCAATGCCAACGGCCCGCCGCCGGGTCCGTTGCCCGGAGCGCCGGGCGGCCCGCCACTGGGGCCGCGGCCGCCGGATGTGGTGGCGCGCAGTGTGTCGATCGATGTGGCGGTCGACCTGGCAACGGCGATCGTGGCCTCGTGCAAGGGTTATCACGTCGGCGTCAGCATCCTGGATGCTGCCGGAACGCCGAAGCTCTATTACATACCTGATGGTACCGGCGGCACGCACGCCTACACCGGCTATCGCAAGGCCAACACGGCGCTCTCGTTCAGGATGCCGTCGGGCAAGGTTGCCGCCGCGGCACAAGCCGAACCGGCGATTGCCGCGAAGCTGGCAGCCGATGCGAACAACTACGTGACCTGGGCCGGGGGCGTGCTGATCATGGCCGGCACCGAGGTCATCGGCGCGGTCGGCGTCAGCGGCGCTGAGCCGAGTGCGAAGGATGAAGCCTGCGCACTCGAGGGCCTCAAGAAGGTTCAGTCGCGCCTGAAGTGAGGCTGCGCGCGAGCTGGCGCAGTTCGTACAGCAGTTCGAGCGCGCGGCGCGGCGTCAGTTGGTCGGGTTCGATGGCAGCGATGCGCAACCGCAGCTCGTCGGTGGGCGGCGCGACCGGCGCCGGCTGCAGCGCTGCCGGCGACGCCAACGCCGCGCCTGCTGCGAACAGCGGCAACTCCGGCTGCGCTGCGGCGCCGGCGCGCCGGTTGGCGAGACTGCCGGCCTCGAGCTGCGCCATGTAGCCACGTGCCTGCGCGATGACGTCGCGCGGCACGCCGGCCAGTTGCGCCACCTGCAGCCCGAAGCTGCGATTCGCGGGGCCCTCCCTGACCGCGTGCAGAAACACCAGCGAGTCGCCATGCTCGGTGGCATCCAGATGCACGTTGGCGCAGCCGTCGATCTCTTCGGCGAGCGAGGTCAATTCAAAAAAGTGGGTCGCGAACAGCGTGCAGGCGCGCAGCCGCTCGGCCATGTGCCGCGCCACCGCATAGGCGAGCGATAGCCCATCGAAGGTGCTGGTGCCGCGGCCGATCTCATCCATCAGCACCAGGCTGTGGGCGCTGGCGTTGTGCAGGATGTTGGCGGTCTCGGTCATCTCGACCATGAAGGTCGAGCGGCCGCCTGCTAGGTCGTCCGCCGCGCCGATGCGGGTGAAGATGCGGTCTACCGGTCCGATTTCGGCGCGAGCGGCGGGTACGAAGCTACCCAGGTGGGCCAGCAGCACCACCAGCGCGATCGAGCGCATGTAGGTCGACTTACCGCCCATATTTGGCCCGGTGATGATCAACATCCGCCGCCGCTCATCCATCGCCAGGTCGTTGGGAACGAACGGCGCATCGATGAACTGCTCGACCACCGGGTGTCGGGCGGCCTCGATCATCAGCCGCGGTTCGGCCACCAGCGTCGGCTCTGACCAGCCGAGCGTGGCTGCGCGCTGCGCCAGCGCTGCCAGCGCATCGAGCGTGGCGATCGCGTCGGCGGTTTGCTGCAATCCGGACAGTGCTTCGATCAGGCGGCTCAGCACCTGATCGTACAGCTCCTTCTCGCGCGTCAGCGCCCGCTCGCGCGCGCCGAGTACCTTGTCCTCGAAGCTCTTGAGCTCCGGGGTGACGAAGCGTTCGGCGCTCTTAACCGTCTGGCGCCGCAGATAGTCGCTCGGCACACGCTCGGCCTGCAGCCGCGAGACTTCGATATAGAAGCCCTGTACGCGGTTGTAGCCCAGTTTCAGGTTGCCGATGCCGGTGCGCTCGCGCTCGCGGCGCTCCAGATCGAGCAGGAAACCGTCGGTGTTGCCGGCGATCAGGCGCAGCTCGTCGAGCCCGGCATCGAAGCCTTCGGCGATCACGCCGCCGTCGCGCAGCAGCGGCGCGGGCTCGAGCGCAATCGAGCGCTCGAGCAGCACGCGCTCGCCGGCGTGCTCGCCGATGTGCCGCTGCAGGCCGATCAGGGCCGGTGAGTCGAACCCGGCCAGCGCAGCGCGCAGGCCGGGGGTGGCCGCGAGCGAGGCGCGCAGCTGCACCAGATCGCGCGGCCGCGCCGAGCGCAGCGCGACGCGCGCCAGGATCCGCTCCAGGTCGCCGATCTCGCGCAACTGCTCGCGCAGCGGCTCGTAGCGGCGCGATTCGGCCATGGTGGCGATGGCGTGATAGCGTTCGCGCAGTACCCCTTGCGCGCGGATCGGCCGATTGAGCCAGCGCCGCAGCGCGCGCGAGCCCATCGCGGTGACGCTGCTGTCGAGTACCGCGAACAGCGTCGCCGCCTCGTTGCCCGACAGGCTGGTATCGAGCTCCAGGTTGCGGCGCGTCGCCGCGTCGAGGCCCAGGCTGTCGGCGCGCTCCTCGACCCGCAGCGCGCGAATGTGCGGCACGGCCGATTTCTGCGTGTCGCGCACGTACTGCAGCAACGCCCCGGCGGCACGGATCGCCAGCGGCAGTTCGTCGACGCCGAAGCCCCTGAGGTCCAGGGTTCCGAGCTGATCGGTCAGCAGACGCGAGGCGCTGGCGAGCTCGAAATGCCAGGGCGCACGGGTGCGCACGACCAGCGGCTGGCGGCACAGCGCCTGGATATCGCGTGCCTGATCCTCGGCCAGCAGCAGTTCCGCGGGCCGCAGGCGCTCGAGTTCGGCCTCGATGGCGCCCGGCTGCTCGGATTCGAGCACGCTGAAACGGCCCGACGACAGCTCGAGCCAGGCGAGGCCGAAACGGTTGCGTTCGGTCAGCAGCGTGGCCAGCAGCGTCTCGCGGCGCTGCTCGAGCAGCGCATCGTCGGTGACCGTGCCGGGCGTCACCACGCGCAGCACCTGGCGTTCCATCGGTCCGCGGGCCTTGGCCGGATCGCCGATCTGTTCGCAGATGGCGACCGATTGGCCGCGCCGCACCAGGCGGGCCAGATAGGCGTCGAGACTTTGCACCGGTACGCCGGCCATTGGTATGGCTGCGCCCGCGGACTGGCCGCGGCTGGTCAGGGCGATATCGAGCAGTCCGGCGGCGGTGCGGGCGTCCTCGTAGAACAGCTCATAAAAATCGCCCATGCGATACAACAGCAGCGTGTCCGGGTGCTGCGCCTTGATGCGCAGGTACTGCTGCATCATGGGGGTGTGCTCAGGGGTGTGAATCAGGTCAGCCAAGGCTTACATTGTTCTTAATAAAATCAAATTAGTATCTCGCAAAACCGGTTCCCGAGAAAAAGCCATCGCCGACCTTTTTCCGTGGCGCGGACCGAGGATTTTCGCGCCCGGCCAATGCCGCCAGAGAATAGCGCCAAATCCCGGGGCACAGTCGCTTCCCCGAGCCAGCTTGGGTGCGACCAGCAGCGCTGCGGGATGCAATGCGGCCGCCTAATTACCCAGCTGCTCGCCAGGCACGCCGAGCCCAAAATGCGCACGCACCTTGGCCAGGATTTGCGCATCGGTCATTTTGTCCTGTGTTTCCACAGCGCTCACGCGCGTGCCCAGTTTCATCTTCACCAGGCGCTTATGCAGTTCACCCTTGGCCTCTCCCGGCCCGAAAAGCAGCAGGGTTTCGAATTGGCGCAGGGCGGCGATGACGGCGTCGTAATAAATGTTGAGTTCGCCAGTCAATGCCCGCTGCCGACTGTCATCGGCAGGAACCTGGCTTGCCTCGTAGGGACCCTTCAGTGGCGAGTCGCCGCTGCGTTCCGGGTGCCGTTCCACTTTCGACAGGATCGTCGTCGTATGCTCACCGGCAGCGGTGAGAGATACCAGCACGGCCTTCCTGTGATCGATCCACACCCCAGCTTTGCCAGTCATCGTCGTTCTCCCAGCTTGCTCATTGGACCAGACGCGAACCTACAGGGCTGAAGCCTGCGCAGCAGAGTAGATGGCGTCTGTTGGCTAGCGCACACCGACTCACGTGCCAGCATCGCTGCCCTGAGTCAAAGACCAAGCGTAGCGCAAGTCTCCCAAACGCGGCCGCCCGCGCCCCGGGCGTTGCCGTGACCGAGGGGCTAAGATTGCGCCACAGCGGCGCGGCCGGGACGGCCGGCGCGATCTTCCGGAGGGTGAGGATGGCTTTCAGACTCTACAGCGACGATCTCAAAGATGGCGCCGTGCTGCCGCAGGCCCAGGTATTCAACAGCTTCGGACACAGCGGCGGCAACCTGTCGCCGCAGCTGTCCTGGGCAGAGCCGCCCGCGGGCACTCAGAGTTTCGTCGTGACACTGTACGACCCCGACGCGCCGACCGGCTCCGGGTGGTGGCATTGGGTGGTGGCGAACATCCCCGCGTCCTGCACATCGCTGCCGCGCGGCAGTGGCAGCGGCCAGCGCGGCCTGCCGGCCGGCGCGCTGCAGGCGCGCAATGACTACGGCACGTCGAACTATGGCGGCGCGGCGCCGCCGCCGGGAGCCCCGCACCGCTATATCTTCACGGTGCACGCACTCAAGGTTCCGCACATCGACGTCAATGCCGGCAGCAGTGGTGCCATGGTGGGCTTCATGGTCACGATGAACACCCTGGGCAGCGCGTCGTTCACGACCCGCTACGGGGTCTGACGCCCGGCATGAGTTCAAAGGCGGGCAGGCTGTGGCGGGCAGGCACGGGCACCGGGGCGTAGCGGCGTGGCCGACACCGCTGCCGATCTGAGCGACCGGGCTCTGCGCTCACTGGCCGAGAGCGCGGGCGCGCTGCTGCTGGCGGCCGCGCGCCGCGTCGCCACCGCGGAGTCGTGCACCGGTGGCTGGGTGGCCAAGTGCCTGACGGACATTGCCGGCAGCTCGCAATGGTTCGAGCGCGGCTACGTGACCTACTCGAATCCGGCCAAGGAGCAATCGCTCGGCGTCGCCGCCAGCGTGATCGAAACCTTCGGCGCGGTCAGCCGCCCCACCGCGGAGCAGATGGCGGCCGGGGCACTGCATGACAGCGGCGCCGATATGGCGGTGGCGATCACCGGCATCGCCGGGCCTGACGGCGGCAGCGCCGACAAGCCGGTGGGGCTGGTGTGGTTTGCGCTGGCGCAGCGCGCCGCACCGCCGCTGGCCGTGCAGCACCAGTTCGCGGGCGATCGCGAGGCGATCCGGCGTGCGGCGGTGGCGATCGCGCTGCGGCTGGTGATTGCAGCGGCGGGTGCCAGCGGGCAGCCCTGAGTTGGCAGTCCTGAGCTGGCGGCACTGAGGCGGCTGTCGTGAGGCGGCTGTTTTTCGCGCTCTGGCCGGATGGCCCGTGGTCGTCGCGGCTGATCGAAGCCGCGGCGCCGCTGTTGTGCAAGGTGGGCGGACGAGCCCTGGCGAGCGTTGATCTGCATGTGACGCTCTGTTTCCTGGGTGCGGTCGGCGAGGCGCAGTACGCGGCGCTGTGCGAGCGCGCCGGCCAGATCGAGGCGGCATCATTCGCGCTGGCGTTCGAACGCCTGGAGTGGTGGCGTGAGGCGCGGATCGTGGCCGCGACCGTCGCGCGCCTGCCGCCGGCGGGCGTGGCGCTGGCAGCGGCGTTGGCGAAGGCGGCGCAGCAGGTCGGACTGGCGCCGGATCTCAAGTCCTGGCGGCCGCATGTCACGCTGCTTCGGGGCGCCACTTTGCCGCGCCTGCCGGTACAGCGGTCGGACGATGCATGGCCGGCGCTGCACCTGACGCTGCCGGTGACGCGCTTCTATCTGGCGCAAAGTCAGGGGCTTGGGGCGCAAGCTTGCGCTCGCGCGGAGGCGCCGCGTTACGCCACGCTGGCGTCGTGGCCGCTGCAGCCTTGAGCGCTGCACTCGGCGCGCTGCATTTTCGTCGCTCCGCCGCCGTTTTGCGCCCGCGCCTGGCGGCGTCTTGTGGGATAATTCGACATCAATTGTGCCGCACTAATTCCCTAAAGGACCGCCACGCATGGAACCACGCATCGACGAGAACCGGAAGAAGGCGCTGGCCGCCGCGCTAGGGCAGATCGAGAAGCAATTCGGCAAAGGCTCGGTCATGCGACTGGGCGATGCCTCGGCGGCTTACGATGTCGAGGCGGTATCCACCGGCTCGCTGGGACTGGATATTGCGCTTGGGATCGGCGGCCTGCCGCGCGGCCGCGTGGTCGAGATCTACGGTCCGGAATCCTCGGGCAAGACCACGCTGACGCTGCAGGTGGTGGCGCAGATCCAGCGCGGCGGCGGTACCGCCGCGTTCGTCGATGCCGAGCACGCGCTCGATCCGTCCTATGCCGAGAAGCTCGGCGTCAACGTGCAGGACCTGCTGGTGTCGCAGCCTGACACCGGCGAGCAGGCGCTGGAGATCACCGACATGCTGGTGCGCTCGGGGGCGGTCGATGTGGTGGTGATCGACTCGGTCGCGGCGCTGACGCCCAAGGCGGAGATCGAAGGCGAGATGGGCGAGATGCAGATCGGACTGCACGCGCGGCTGATGTCGCAGGCACTGCGCAAGCTGACCGGCAACATCAAGCGCTCCAATACGATGGTAATTTTCATCAACCAGATCCGCATGAAGATCGGCGTGATGTTCGGCAATCCGGAGACCACCACCGGCGGCAACGCGCTGAAGTTCTACGCTTCGGTGCGGCTGGACATCCGCCGCATCGGCGCGATCAAGAACGGCGAGGAAGTAGTCGGCAACCAGACCCGCGTCAAGGTGGTCAAGAACAAGGTGGCGCCGCCGTTTCGCGAGGCTGAATTTGAGATCATGTACGGCTCGGGCATCTCGCGCGAGGGCGAGATCATCGAACTGGGTGCGGCCCATGGCATCATCGACAAATCCGGCGCCTGGTACAGCTACAACGGCGAGCGCATCGGCCAGGGCAAGGACAATACGCGCCTGTATCTGCAGCAGCACAAGGACATCGCGAACGATATCGAACAGAAGATCCGACTGAAACTGCTGCCGCCCGTGCGTGTTGAGGAAAAGACAGCCTAAGGGCCGCGCGAGCAGCGAGCAGGCCGGCGATCCGGCGGCGGCGCTGGCCGCGGCCGTGACGCTGCTGGCGCGACGCGAATACTGTTCGATCGAGCTGGGCGCGAAGCTCTCGGCACAGGGCTTTACGCCCGAGGCCGTGCGCCCGGCGCTCGCGCAGCTGATCGAGCGGCGCTACCTGGACGATGAGCGCTACGTGCGCCAGTTCGTGGCGATTCACGCCGAACGCGGCCAGGGGCCGCAGCGCTTGCGGCGCGAGCTGGCGGAACTGGGGCTGCCGGCGGCGCTGATCGAATCTCAACTGGAGTCGCACGGCGATTGGGCGGCACTCGCGCGCCGGGTGCTGACGCGGCGCTTCGGTGCCAGCGCGCCGCGCGACTGGCCCGACAAGGCGCGGCGGATGCGCTTTTTGCAATATCGGGGCTTTTCCAACGATCATATTCGCTCCGCCCTCGGCGCCGATGCGACCGACCTAGACACGGACCTGGATGCAGACTCGTAACACATGACTGTAAAACCGACCTACATGAGCGCCAGCGACGTGCGGCGCGCGTTTCTCGACTACTTTCGCGGGCACGATCACACGATCGTGCCGTCCTCCTCGCTGGTGCCGGGCAATGACCCGACGCTGCTGTTCACCAACGCCGGTATGGTGCAGTTCAAGGACGTGTTCCTCGGCAAGGAGCAGCGCGACTACGTGCGCGCGGTGACCAGCCAGCGCTGCGTGCGCGCCGGCGGCAAGCACAATGACCTGGAGAACGTCGGTTACACCGCGCGCCACCACACCTTCTTCGAGATGCTGGGGAATTTCTCGTTCGGCGATTACTTCAAGCGCGAAGCGATCCGCTACGCGTGGGAGTTTGTCACGGGACGGCTGAAACTGGATCCGGCGCGGCTGTGGGTGAGCGTGTACTGCGACGACGATGACGCCGCGGATATCTGGGTCAACGACATTGGCATGGTTCCGGAGCGCGTAAAGCGCATGGGCGAGGCATCGAACTTCTGGGCCATGGGCGATACCGGTCCGTGCGGACCGTGCAGCGAGATCTTCTACGATCACGGCCCGGATGTGGTGGGCGGGCCGCCGGGCTCGCCCGACGAGGACGGGGATCGATACGTGGAGATCTGGAACCTGGTGTTCATGCAGTACGAGCGCGCCGCCGACGGTACGCTCGCGCCGCTGCCGAAACCCTCGGTCGACACCGGCGCCGGACTGGAACGCCTGGCCGCGGTGATGCAGGGCGTGCATTCGAACTACGACATCGACCTGTTTCGCGAGCTGATCACGGCGGCAGCCGAGGCCACCGCTGCCAGCGATCGCGCGTCGCCGTCGCTGCGCGTGATCGCGGATCACATCCGCGCCTGCAGCTTCCTGATCGTCGACGGCGTGGTGCCTTCCAACGAGGGCCGCGGCTATGTGCTCCGGCGCATCATCCGGCGCGCGGTGCGCCATGGGTATCAGCTCGGCCAGGCGCAGCCGTTTTTCTATAAGATCGTGCCCGCCCTGGTGGCGAGCATGGGCGAGGCGTACCCGGAGCTGGCGCGCGCGGCCGATCAGGTGGCGCGCGTGCTGCGGCAGGAGGAGGAGCGCTTCGCCGAGACGCTCAGCGCCGGCATGCTGCAGTTCGATGCGCGCATGGGCGAGCAGGGCGGCGACACGCTGCCCGGAACCTTGGTGTTCCTGCTGCACGATACCTACGGCTTTCCGCCGGACCTGACCGCCGACATCGCGCGCGAGCGCGGGCTCAAGGTCGACATCGCCGGCTACGAGCGCGAGATGCAAGCGCAGCGCGAGCGCGCACGCGCGGCCAGCAAATTCGGCGTGGATCAGCGCGGTGGGACACAGGTGGCCGAGCGCAGCGAATTCTGCGGCTACGAGGCACTCGAGTGCCAGGGACGCGTGGTCGCGCTGCTGCGTGACGGTGCCAGCGTCGAGGCGCTCGCTGCGGGCGAGCGCGGTGAGGTGATCCTGGATCGTACGGTGTTCTATGCGGAGGCCGGAGGGCAGGTCGGTGACACCGGTGAGCTGCTGGGCGCTGCGGCCACGCGCTTTGTGGTCGAGGATACGCAGAAGCGCGGAGCGGCGCATTCACATATCGGGCGCATGGAAGCCGGCCGCCTGCAGGTTGGCGACAGCGTGCAGGCGCGCATCGATGCCGAGCGTCGGGCTGCGATCCGGCTCAATCATTCGGCGACGCACCTGCTGCACGCGGCGCTGCGCGAGGTGCTCGGCACGCACGTCACCCAGAAAGGCTCGCTGGTGGCGCCCGATCGGCTGCGCTTCGACTACTCGCATTCCCAGCCGCTGTCGGTCGCGCAGCGCCTGCAGGTCGAGAAACTGGTCAACGATCAGATCCGCGGCAATGCCGAAGCGGCGACCCGCATGATGGATTACGAGCGCGCGATCGCGGCCGGGGCCATGGCACTGTTCGGCGAGAAGTATGAAAGCCGGGTGCGTGTGCTGTCGATGGGCGAGTTCTCGACCGAGCTGTGCGGCGGCACGCACGTGAAGCGCACGGGAGATATCGGGATATTTCATATCGTCAGCGAAACCGGTGTCGCGGCCGGGGTGCGGCGCATCGAGGCGGTCACGGGCCAGGCCGCGCTCGACTACGTCAACCGGGTGGACACGCTGCTGGCGGATATCGCGCAGCTGGTCCACGGCTCGGCCGACGACGCGGCCACCAAGGTGCGCGAGGCACTGGAGCGGATCCGCGCACTGGAGAAGGAGAACCGCGGCCTGAAGGACAAGCTGGCGCTGGGCCAGGGCACGGATCTTGCGGCCAGCGCGGTCGATATCGGTGGCGTGATGGTGCTCGCGACCCGGGTGGAGGGCGCTGACGCGGGCGCGCTGCGCTCCGCGGTCGATCAGCTAAAGAGCCGCTTGGGATCGGCCATCGTCGTGCTCGGTTCGGTCGAGTCGGACTCGAAAGTGGTGCTGGTCGCGGGTGTCACGCACGATCAGACCGGGCGCGTGAAAGCGGGCGACCTGATCGGAGCGGTGGCGGCCCAGGTCGGCGGCAAAGGCGGCGGCCGGCCGGACTTCGCGCAGGCCGGCGGCAGCAAGCCGCAGGCGCTCGACGAGGCGCTGGCCAGTGTGACACCGTGGGTGCGCGCGCGACTGGCGGCACATTGATGAATTTTAACGTGCTCTTTTAGCGCTCTCAGCCGAGACTGTTTGCAACGGGAACAGTCGGAGTGGCGGGACAGTGGCGTTTGCGCGTCCGATCCGACCGCGACCCGTGTCCGTGCGGCGCGCCCCGCACCGCAGTCGCCGCATGCCATATGGAGGACCCCCTTGTGCTTATCCTGACGCGTAGAATCGGCGAGACCGTAATGATTGGCGATGAGGTCACGGTGACCGTGCTGCGCGTCAAGGGCAACCAGGTGCGTCTCGGCGTGAATGCACCCAAGTCGGTCTCGGTACAGCGCGAGGAGATCTTTCACCGCATCAAGCACGAAGGCGCGGAAGCCCCGCAGGCGGAAGAAACCACGCCGACCAGCTAGAGTTTCCGCGCTCGGGCAGCCGTTCTTTGCCCTGACACCACCGCTTCAGTATGATTGCGCCGCGAACCGGCGCCGCCGGCACTCGCTCACGGAGAGATGGCCGAGTGGTCGAAGGCGCACCCCTGCTAAGGGTGTAAGGGTCAAAAGCCCTTCGAGGGTTCGAATCCCTCTCTCTCCGCCAA
>Ga0210394_10003213_pt1 | contig 20935 bp, 14 predicted proteins | sample IncBWC12MmetaG_FD_160121 | JGI IMG/M metagenome (GOLD analysis project Ga0210394, IMG submission 160121) | Forest soil microbial communities from Barre Woods Harvard Forest LTER site, Petersham, Massachusetts, United States - Inc-BW-C-12-M | ecosystem: Environmental > Terrestrial > Soil >...
TCCTTGGTTATCATCTCGTAAGCTTCTCGACGGCACCGCTCTGCTTCTCTCACTGCCGCAGGAACTTCTTCATTCATCATTATCGTCAAAATTACCTCCGTGCGGGGAACATGCGTCCGCGCAATCCCAATTCAATTTCGTCAGCTTTGAGGGAAACAGTGTTGCAAGGAAGAGGTGTCTTCTCTGATAAGGATTGGGGCTGCATTTAGCCTGGATACTTGATCCCGATTTAGCTCAGCTATTGATTCCGGAATGCGCATACTCAATCGGGAATCTTTATGAGCCCGTATCCTTCGTTTTGTAACTGCACCAAGGTATTGACGTCATTCTAACATTTCGTTCATAAATGGCAAGGGCCTTTCCAGGCACCATAGGATTCGAACCAGCGACCTCTTCCGTGTCAAAAGTGGGTCGAATCCACAACTCATTCATTCTAAAGCACACTGCTGGCTCAGAAAGCGCACAAAAGCACCCATTTTGAGACTTCAGAATCCTAGTCGAACCCAAAATATTGACCGAAAGGATTCCAGCGCAAAGTATCCCAAAAGTATCACCAAGAAAACCTGTGGCCGTCTCAACCGCGAGCACATGCCCACAGACCACATCTCAGCCGATCGGTTCGTCCCCTTGATTCTGGGCCAAGTCCGATTCCCCGGGGATCGTTTCAATCAACCGCTCTCAGCCGGGGCGCTTCATAGGATGGGACCAGGAGGCTAGTTTCCTATCGGGGTTGCGCGATGCAGAACACGACATTGCCGCATTGGCGGGCGACGATCCCACGCGCGCCGCCTCCCTGTACGAAACCTTTATCATCGCCTGCAACTTGAAGGCCGATGAGATTGACTCGGAATGAGAGTTCGAGAATTTTGTCGCCGGCCTCGCCTGCGGATGGATTCAGGCGCGTCAGGCAGCGGGTGCCGATCCTGAAATGAGAGCGAAGACCCTTTTGTCATGGATGGACTTGGACGACTACGGCTTTTTCAACGAACTTGGTTCCGATGCGGTCAAGGTTCTGGACCGGGCGGGCCTGACGGCCTTCGAGCGCGAGGTAGAAGGCCTCTTCGAAGTCGAATGCAGGAAGCGGGAAGAGCGTGTCGGCAACTCCTTCGGGGATGAGTGGGGCAGGATCCTGAGGTGCATCTATGCGCAGCAACGCCACGTCGAGAAGTACCTCGATATTGTTGCGCGGACCGGCCTCACACAGGCCGATTGCGCCACAATTGCCGCTGTCCTGCAGGCAAAGCGCAAACTCAACGATGCACTTACCTGGATTGAGCGCGGCATCAAAATGGAGAAGGCGGACTCGTTCCAGACAAGCACGAAGCGCGATCTGCCGGGACGCGGCGCGTTTTGCTGGTGAAGCCGGGGCGCGGACGTGAAGCGTTAGAATCGGCCTGGACCGAATACCAGGCGCGCCCGAGCCCGTTCAACCTATCCAGAGCTGCTTGGCTTTGTTCCGAACGCCGAACGCCGTGCATGGCACGAGAAGGCGATGGACGCGGCCAAGAACGGCAATTTGGCATCGCTCATCGAATTATTGTTCGAGGTGAAGGAAGCCAGAGGGTTGACGGAACGCCTAAACCGCGCCAGCGATGGCGAGTTGGAGGGACTGAGTCACTTTTTTGTAACGGAACCGGCGGCGAAGGCGCTTGTCCGAACCCATCCGGCCGTCCCAGCGAGGCTCCTTCGCCCCTTTGCATGCGCATTCTGAATTCCGGCAAGAGCAAGTATTACTACGCCGCGCTTGCAAGTCTTGAGCAAGCACGCAAGTATTATCAGGCCGCCGGTCTCCTCGAACAATGGAGCGTGTTGGTGGTCGAGATCCGCGGAATCATCACCGCAAGTCGGGCTCGATGGTAGTCTTCGAGGCAATCGTAGCAGGCAAAAGAGTGCGGGTAGAACCATCGTTCATTGAGAGGGCGTGTTGGCGGTGGCAAGCAAGACCAAGTTATAGTGGTCCTGCATTCGCCGCCCAAATCGGAGAGTACATGTGCGACATTGATCTTCAGTCGATGCTTCACAATATCGAAGTATCTCGATGGGTTTGATTCTTTCCATTTCTCCGCGCGGACGGCTAGCCACAAATGCAGCGACGCCAGAGGAGACTTCGCTGGACGAGGTAATTTCCGGGCGCGTGGCGCAGGCGTTTTCCGTGGGGCAGGCGCAGGGTCTCCTGCACCTGGCGACACGTGAACTACAATCCGGCCTGCCGCCGGAGTTCGCTTATGCACGCGATTTCGCCAGCCGCTATCTCACTCGTCTCTGCCACACTCCTGAAACTTCAAATGCCTTGGAGGTGGCGCCTGTTCCTGCACCAGACCCGCAAGAACTGGCTGCGATCGTCCTGGCCGCTCCGCCGATGCGTGGATTGGAGTATCTCAATGCGGAGTGCCTCACCGCATGGTGGTCGGAACTGGGCGACCTGGTGCGGCACAGGGTGCGGGAATCGGGCCGCAGTGTCCAGGATTATCTGCAAGACTTAAATCCGCTATGGCGCACAGTTGGACGAGTCACATTCCATCTGGCGGAGAATAAAAGCGATCCGGAATATCCCTTCGCATTCCTTGCCACCTATGCTACGCGCCTGTCCGCACAGGCGCGGGCGCAGCATCTGCCGCTCGGACGGGCGCTCGAGGAGTATGCCGGCACGAAGAACCGCTCGGCGCTGCTGGCACTGCTGCAGCCGATTCAACGGGCAGGCGAATCGAGCGGATGGGTGAAAGATCTGGCGGATTCAGGCGAGATTTATCATCCTCTCGCGTGGGCGCCCGGAGATGCATACCAGTTTCTCAAAAGCATTCCTGCACTGGAAGACAGCGGCCTGATCGTTCACGTGCCGGACTGGTGGAGGGCGGCGCGCCCGCCGCGTCCGGTCGTCAGTGTCAAGGTTGGCGAGCGCGGCAAAGGAAAGCTGGGAGCAGGCGCCCTGCTCGATTTTTCGGTGCGGGTTGCACTTGACGGCGAGCCGCTCAGCGAAAACGAACTCCAGGAGATTCTCGGCTCTTCCGGCGGACTGGTTCTTCTCCGCGGTAAATGGGTGGAAGTGGATCGGGACAAGCTCGCCGAAGCCCTCAAGCACTGGAAGAAGGTGGAACGCGAGGCGCAAGGCGGACTGTCGTTCTTTGAAGGAATGCGCCTGCTGGCGGGCGTCAGTGTAGAGGCGGGCACAGCATCCACAGAACTCAATGCAACCCGAGAGTGGGTCGGAATATCCGCCGGGGAGAATCTAGAACAACTGCTCCGTCAATTGCGGGAGCCGGAGGCTGGACGAGACGCGGCTCCGCCAACGCTCTGCGGAGAGCTTCGTCCTTACCAGGGGACGGGGGTCTACTGGCTGCGATTTTTGACGCGGCTCGGGCTGGGCGCTTGTCTTGCCGATGACATGGGCCTGGGCAAAACCATTCAGGTGATCGCGCTGCTCCTGCACATGAAATTGGAGCCCGATGACGGGGGCAAATCCAGCCTGTTGGTGGTCCCCGCCTCGCTGATCGCCAACTGGAAAGCTGAGTTGTCGCAATTTGGGCCATCTTTGTCAGTTCGCATCGTGCATCCGTCGGAGAGAAACGCCACAGACGATGAAAACGAGCCGGAAGAAGGCTGCGATCTGATCATCACCACCTACACAATGCTTGCTCGGCTGGAGCGGCTGCGCCGGCGTGAGTGGCGGCTTGTCATTCTCGATGAGGCGCAGGCCATTCGCAATTCCGGCACCCGCCAGAGCCGCGCAGTGAAGGAACTCCGAACCTCGGGGCGGATTGCCTTGACGGGCACGCCAGTAGAGAATCGGCTCTCCGACCTCTGGTCGCTCTTCGATTTTCTGAACCCCGGCTTGCTGGGTGGCGCCAAAGCCTTCAGCCGTTTTGCCAGGCAACTAGAGGCGGGTGAGGTTTCGGCCGATGGGCCAAATCCGTGTGCTCCTCTGCGGACGCTGGTGCGGCCCTACATTTTGCGAAGGCTGAAGACGGATAGACGCGTGATAGCAGACTTGCCCGAAAAGACAGAGGTCAGGGCTTTTTGTACGCTCAGCCGGCGGCAGGCGGCGCTGTACCAGCAGTCCGTGCAGCAACTGACTAAGGCGATCAATGACGCCGAAGGCATACAGCGGCGCGGAATCGTGCTGGCCTATCTCATGCGCCTGAAGCAGATCTGCAATCATCCCTCGCAGTGGATAGGCGATAACGGATTCGATCCCGAAGATAGCGGAAAATTTCAGCGGCTTAAGGAAATCTGCGGTGAACTTACCGAACGCCAGGAGAAGGCGCTGATTTTCACCCAGTTCCGCGAGATCACGGCCCCGCTGGCCGATTTCCTCGCCGGCGTGTTTGGGCGTCCCGGCCTGGTGCTGCACGGGCAAACGGTAGTGGCGAAGCGCCGCGAACTAGTGGAAGCCTTTCAGCGCGATGATGGCCCGCCATTTTTCGTCCTGTCGCTGAAGGCTGGCGGCACGGGGCTGAACCTGACTGCCGCCTCACACGTGATTCATTTCGATCGCTGGTGGAACCCCGCCGTTGAAAACCAGGCCACCGACCGCGCATTCCGTATCGGCCAGAAGCGCAACGTGCTGGTCCACAAATTTGTCTGCCGCGGCACGGTCGAAGACAAGATCGACGAACTGATCGCGCAGAAGACCAGCTTGGCGCGCGACCTTCTGGACGGCGGCGCGGAAGCCCTGCTGACTGAAATGAGCAACGATCAACTATTGCGCTTTGTGGCCCTGGACATCGGCAAAGCGATAGAGACTTGACCCCGCCTTCTTATCGTCGCTTCCCCGGCGCGAATCTCAGGGAATCTTCAGTTCCTCCATCACCATAGACGATGGCGCATGTGGATGTCCGCTCGATCATACCCATGGTCCGGAACACGAACTCAGGTTCGTAAAGGTAGGGGTAGCCTCTGCAATCGGCGGGGCGATCTTCATAGACACTGCAACGGTTGTTCTCCAGAAACGGACAGAGCGTGGTGCGCGTTTGTCACGGATTTTGGCGCCTGGCTCGGTGCACTCGAGATAGGCCCCGATGAACTCTGGAGGCGCCATTTCAAGCCGCTGCGCCAACCGGCTCACATCTTCCTCGCTGAACGTCGGTTTTATTTCACGGCAGCAGTTGGCGCACTTGATGCAATCGATTCCGGCCCATACGCGCTTGGTTGCCACAAAGACACGCTTGTCGATCTCCTCCTGCTCAAGATCGCACCGCGTTTTCAGCAACTGCCGGAATCTCCAGTTCTCCTCTTCCTTTTTCTGGGCCAGCACGCGAAGCTGGGCAAGGTCAACCGTCATCCAGATTGAGAATGCGACTTCCGACGCTCGGATGCAAGCGGAGTTTCGACCACGTTTTCCTCTTGCACTTGAGTGCTATGTTGAAGGCGTAGTATCAAAACCGGTTGGAGGGGCTTCATGGGATGGGGTTACTATCCCCCGTATGTTTCCGCGGCGCAGAGGCGCGCCAGCGCTCTGCGCGAGGTGCGGAAGCTGGCTGGGGCCGGAAAAGTGGTGTCGCCGGTCAACGTCTCCGGACGCAAGATCGCCAGCACGTTCTGGGGCAAGGCATGGTGCGACAATCTCGAATCGTACAGCGACTACGAAAACCGCCTCCCTCGCGGCCGAACCTACGTCCGCAATGGCTCGGTGGTCGACCTCCAGATTGAAGCCGGGAAAGTTACTTCTCTGGTCAGCGGCTCCAGCCTGTATCGCATCACCATCCAGATTCGTCCCCTTGCCGTACCGCGCTGGAAGAAGATCAAGGCACAGTGTGGCGGGCAGATCGGCTCTCTTGTGGAGTTGCTGCAAGGGCATATCTCCCAAAGCGTGATGGAGATCGTAACACGGCACGATGACGGCCTCTTTCCCTCACCAAAGGAAATCGAAATGTCCTGTTCCTGCCCGGACTGGGCAGGCATGTGCAAGCATGTCGCGGCCACGCTCTATGGCGTGGGCAGCCGGCTCGATTGCGAACCCGAGTTGCTCTTCAAACTGCGCGAAGTCGATCACCTGGAGCTTATCGCCCAAGCGGGTAGTCCGGTTGCCGGGCAGAAAGAAACTGGGAAGAAAACAATTGCGTCGGATCGGCTTGCCGATGTCTTCGGCATCGAGTTGGACGCCTTGCGAACGCCGTCCCCACCGGCATTACCGTCTAAAGCTGTCCGCCGCGGAAAGCCCGCTCCAGCCTCCAAAGAACAGTCCAAGAGGGACAGCAAGACGAGCTCGAAGGAAAGCAAACGGCAAGCTTCCGCCGGCGCCGTCAGGTCGCGGAAACAACCACCGACCGCAGCTGCGCGAAGGCGACTGGCCCAAGCGCAAAAATCACGCTGGGTGGACTGGCGAAAGGCAACAAGCTTGTCGAGGAGCAATTCCGCGAGCGATGCCGCCGTTCCGCCGTTTCCTGGGCCCATCAAGCAGGCTGCAAAAGCCATTGCGGCTGAACTCGCTGGCGGTAAGCCGCGGCGGCTCCATAATGATCGCGGCCGGGACGAATGAGAGCACACCGCAGCTATTGGCAAAATGTTAACCAACTGGAATGATCATCCCGATCATGCATGTTGAATAAGTTGATAAGATGTGGCGATGAGCGGTAAGCCCGCGGCGGAGAAGAGATTCGACAAGATTCTTCGCCGGCGGGAACAACGCCGGCTTCGGTCTTACCGGCGGCAGCCCTTGCCAGCCGTTCACCGGCACTGCGGTGTTCGGCAGCACGTTGGTCGGCGGCCCCAACGTGCAGTTGAGCGGGCGCATCACCCTCTAACCAGAACTCAAACTCAACCAAAAGAGACCGCGATTCGTCGCCGTCTCTATTTTTCTAGCCCACGCTCTTTGTTTGTTGCGACTTCTATAATGAAACACATGTTTCCGCGGTCGAGATTGGTTGCTGCAGCCCTCGTGTTATTAGCGGCCGGTGTTCGCGGCGCCCAAACACAAGTCGATCCAAAGGCCGAGCTCGCAGCGCACGTGCAGAAAGCTCAGAGCTATCTCCAGCAAAAGCGGCCGGACCTCGCAATCCCCGAGCTGCAGGCCGCGGTGCAACTCGCTCCCGGCAACGTTGAAATACAAGGCAACCTGGGCGTGCTGCTCTTCTTCTCTGGCAAGCCGGCCGATGCAATTCCTCACTTGCACTTTGCCGTTGAAAAACAGCCGGACCTCGCCAAGATTCAGGGGATTTTGGGAATCGCCGAGCTTCACACTGATGATTATGCAGACGGGCGCAAAGATCTTGAAACCGCATTTCCGCGCATTGACGATCCGCGATTCAAGGTGCAGGCCGGCCTTGAGCTGGTCACCGCTTATACCCAAATCAGCGACCTTGAGCTCGCCGCAGCCATGCTTGCACAGTTAAAAAAAGTCGCGCCAGATAATCTCGAGGTGCTTTACGCCTCTTATCGCACGTACGCAGACCTCTCGAGCGAAGCGATGATCGCGCTCTCGCTGGCTTCGCCTGATTCTGCGCAGATGCATCAACTGCTGGCGCACGAAGATACCAAAGAAGGCAACACCAATGCGGCCATCGCGCAATATCGCAAGGCGATCGAAATTAATCCCCATCTGCCCGGCGTCCATTTCGAGCTGGCTGAGTTGTTGAACACTTCGCAGGACCCCGCGATCAAGAAGCAGGCCGAGCAGGAGTATCGCGCCGCACTGGCGGACAATCCCCGCGACGAAAAAGCGGAGTGCGAGTTGGCCGCAATAGCAATGACGAGGGGCGACGACAGTGACGCCTTAAAGAGATACTCCACCGCGATTGAGCTGCAACCTGACGATGCCAATGCGAAGTTGGGACTCGCGAAGGTGTTACTCGAATTGAATAAGCCTGATCAGGCCCTGCCACTACTCGAAGCTTCAGTGCAACTGGAGCCCACAAACGCAACCGCGCACTACCGCCTGGCAACGCTGTACAAGAAGCTGGGGCGTGCCGAAGATGCAAAACGCGAGGCTGAACTTTACCAGAAATATAAGGAAATGAAAGAGAAGCTTCGCGTTCTGTACAAGGATCTGCTGATACAGCCCGATGCCATCCGTTCGGATGAGAATGCTGATAAGTAATGGCGTTAGACGTCGCGAGGCTTACAATCCGCTTCGATCATAAGTCGAGCCCCGAGGAGAGGTTCATTGCCGAGCCAATGAGCGGCGGCGTTGCTCTGATTGACTATGACGGCGATGGTTGGCCGGATATCTACTTGACGAATGCGCAAAGCGTAGAAATGGCGCAGCATGGCATCAGGTCGCGTAGCGCTCTCTACCACAACAACCACGACGGCACATTCGCCGATGTCACTGACAAGGCCGGCATAGGTTACCCCTGTTGGGCGATGGGCGTGACAGTTGGCGACTATAACAACGCCGGCCGACCCGACTTACTCATTACATGTCTCAATGGCGTGGTGCTCTATCTCAACAATGGCGATGGGAGGTTTACCGAAGTCACCAAACAGAACGGCCTGAGCGGCGACACCGGCTGGGCCACCGGATCTGCGTTCAGCGACTATGACAATCACGGGTTTGCCGATCTCTTCGTCGCGCACTACCTCGATCTTCATCTCGACAACCTGCCCGCGTTCGGCACCACCAAAGCCTGCAAGTACCTCGGCCTCGCAGTGCAGTGCGGCCCGCGCGGTATGAATGGCCTTCCAGACAAGCTCTACCACAACAACGGCAATGGCACATTTGCCGAGGTGTCAAGGCAGGCCGGCGTTGATGACGCCGAGAGGCGCTGCGGACGCACGTCAATCTGGTCAGACTTCAACAACGATGGAAAACTCGATCTTTTTGTAACCAACGACGGCGAATCAAACTATCTGTACCAAGGTGATGGCGCCGGCAAGTTTGAAGATACTGTGTTGATGGCAGGCGCGGCTGCAAACGAAGACAGCCTTGAGCAAGCCAACATGGGCCTCGCATTCGGCGACTACATGCACACCGGCCGCTTGTCGCTGGCAATCTCGCATTTCGATGTTGAGTGCACGGCTCTCTATATCAACGAAGGTGGAATGAGTTTTACTGACAACTCAATCGCGTCGGGGATAGCGCGCGGCACGCGGGGATATGCAGGATGGGGCGATGCTTTTGTCGATTTCGCCAATAGCGGCTGGCAAGATTTCTTCCAGGTGAATGGACACGTCTATCCACAAGTGCACGAAGCGCACGAAGCGCACGCCGCCACGCGCTACCTTGAGCCGGCCGTGCTGCTTTTGAATCGGCACGACGGCACGTTCAAGAATGTGAGCCGTCGCGTTGGGCCCGATCTTCAAACTCCGCGAGTCAGCCGCGGCCTCGCCATCGGAGATCTGTTCAATGACGGGCGTCTTGAAGCAGTGATTGAGAACCTCGTCGGCGAACCGACGATTTTGCGTCCCGAGCACGGTCCCACGAACCACTGGGTCAGTTTTCCGCTCGAAGGAACCGTTTGCAACCGTCTTGCTTTGAATGCCCATGTCAAAGTGACTGCCGGCGACCTGATTCAGACGAATGAAGTCATCAGCGGAGGCAGTTACCTACAAAGCGATCTGCGGCTGCACTTCGGGTTGCGAACCCACGACTCAATTGATCAGGCCAAAATTATGTGGCCCGACGGCAAGAGAGAGACTTTGGCTCACCTGGCCGCAGACAAGTTCTATATTGTCCGCGAAGGCCAGGGAATCGTGGAGACGCGATCGCCGGCACACTCGACGAAACTGCCATAGACATACAGGGACGCGAATGCGCAAACCACGAATCAAGCAATGAGAGTGAAATGAAAAAGCGATGGCCCAACAAATCGAGACGCGTAACGCGGTTGGGTCGTCTGGCCACTACATTGCTGATGGCCGCCGTCTTTGCGCTCAGTTCACATTGCGTTCTTAGCGCACAAGGCGCAGGCAGCGCTCCTTCGCCTGCAGTTTCGCAGCAGTTCCATCGCGCGTTTGAATTGGCTCAGCATGGCGACCCACAGCACGCGATGGTGATCGTGCTACAGGTTCTTGATGCAGTACCCCGATACGCGCCAGCGCTCAAGCTCAAAGGTATGCTGCTCTTGGATGCGGGTCACTCGGCCCAAGCTGGAGCGACGTTTGAAGAGGCGCTGAAGTATGCCCCGAACGATCCCGACCTGCTCTTTGAATCCGGCGTCCACAAGCTTGCTACGGGCGATAAAGCCTATGCGCTGAAACTCCTGGAGCGCTGCGCAAAGCTCCAACCTCGCGACGGAGACACGTTCTTCTACCTTGCGCAGGCTTATCACCTCAACGGACACAATGACGAGGCCATTCGTGCGATTGAGCGAAGCGCGCAGCTTGAGCCGGATAACGCGACAGCCTGGCAGAAGTATGGCGAACTCGAATGCACCGGCAGCGACTGCGCACAGGGGCTGAAGTTGCTTCAAAAAGCGCAGCGCATGGATCCCACGCTGCCGGGGCTCGACTACGACATCGGCTCCGCTGACTACAAGCTAATGGATCTTGCAGGTGCTGAACAGAGCCTTTCGCGCGCAGTTGCGGCTCATCCTGACGACGTGAACGCTCTCGACTTGCTTGCGTCGACCGAGATCCGGATTGCAAACTGGCAGGCTGCGAAAGAAGACTACACTCGTCTGTCTACTTACAAGCCAAACGATCCTGACGTGCTGCTTTCGCTTGGCCACAGCGAACTGGAGCTGAAAGACTATACAGCTGCAGTTAGTACGCTTCGACAGTTGCTTCGTGTCGCTCCCGAGCGCTTTGTGGCGCATTTCTATCTCTCTCGAGCTTACGCCGCGATGGGTAATACGGACGCCGCGCAGCATGAAGCAGCTCTGCATCAGTTGATGATGTCGCAGGCGACATTTATCGGTCTCAGCGGTGTGGAGGCGCGCGTAAGCAACATTACGGCACAGGCGCAGCAATTGCTCACAGCCCATCGCAAAGAACAGGCGCGCCAGCTTTACCTCAATTACCCCAAGGGGACCACGGTAGTCGTTGCGGATTCATGGGTTTTCGTGGGCAAGCTTGAGCTTTACACGGGCGATGGCTCAGAGGGACTCAGAGATCTTCATCATGCACTTGAGCTTAACCCCCGCGTACACGGCGCCCACACCTACGAGGGCATCTACGACTTGAAGCTTGGCAGCCTTGACCGTGCTGAAGCGGAGTTCAAGGCCGAACTGGCCAACGATCCTAGCTATCAGTTGGCAATTGCAGAAATGGGCGAGGTGCGTTACCACCAGCAGCGCTGGCAGGAAGCAGTAAACTATCTAGGCGAGTCAAAGACAGTAACTCCCGAGCTGATCTACCTGTTGTGCGACGCTTACTTTCATCTGGATCGTCCGGTCGACGCCGATTTGAATGCTGAAACCGCGGCAGTTTACGGAAGACACGATCTGCAATTCATGCGCGGATTGGTCGACCTGCTGCGGCGCAACGGGCAAAGCGAACTCGCGGGTCGCCTAGCGGCCAACGCCGCTCCTTGATTCGGTTGTCGCCGTCTCTTTCACGGTAAGAATCTGGTCGGCTTTAATATCGGTAAGCACTTGCTTAATACCGCTGGGCCACGCAATCTCGATGCGATCGATACTCGCAGCTGAACCCAGTCCGAAGTGCACACGCTTGTCGCTAGACGAGTTGTAGCCTACTGCCGTTGTGGCCTGGTTATATTGGGAGCCCAAAGCAGTTGTGATTTTGACTTTCGCTCCGAGGCCGTCACGGTTCGACTTCGTTCCCACCAGGTTAAGCAGGATCCAATGATTCGCATTCTCTGTACGGTTCATCATGATCTCGGGTGGGCCGTTCAGTACTGTGACCACCGCGTCGATCTTGCCGTCGTTGTTTAGATCGCCAAATGCAGCGCCGCGATGCGCAGCGGGTACCGAGAAGCTTGCCCCGGCACTTGCGCTCGAGTCTTCAAACGACAGATTTCCACGATTATGAAAGATGCCGTCCCCAAGGGCGTACGGGCGGTGCGCCAGTTCCATCGAGTTATCGAGAATGTCTGCGTCCGATGTGAACAGGTCCTTGAGGCCGTCATTGTCAAAGTCAAAAAGGCCCGCGCCCCACGCAGTCAGATGGCTTGCGTATCGGGTCAATCCCGCCGTGCCACTCACGTCTTCAAACTGGCCGTCACCAAGATTGTGATAGATAGGAAAGCCCTCGCCAAACATCGCGGTCTCGAAGATATCGGGCTTGCCGTCGTTATCGATGTCGCGAAAGTCTGTCCCCATGCCCGCAACCGCGTTTCCAAATCCGTTATAGGCAACGCCTGCGAGCACTCCAACTTCAGTGAAAGTTCCGTTTCCGTTGTTGTGCAGCAAGTAGTTTTGAAACGTATCGTTCGAGACAAAGATATCGGCAAATCCGTCGTTGTCGTAGTCGGCAAACGATACGCCCATTCCTTTGCCGATGTACTGCGAGATATGAGACTGCTCGGATACGTCGGTAAATGTTCCGTCGCCGTTGTTGCGGTAGAGGACACTCGGCGTTCCGAGAAAATCCACGGGCGAGCAATAAGCTTGATGACCCTGGTCGACGCAGAGTGTCGCGGTCTTGAGGTTATAGTTTAGATAGTTGACGACAAACAAGTCGAGACTCCCGTCGTTGTTGTAATCTATCCATCCCGCGGCTACGGACCATGCTTTGCCAACCTTGGGAATGATGCCTGTCACTCCGGCCTTCTCAGTAACATCGGTAAATGTTCCATCGCCGTTGTTGCGAAAGAGCTGGTTGCAGTTATAGCCGGCAACATAGAGATCGACATACCCGTCATTGTCGTAATCGCCGGCCGCAACGCCCATCGAATAGCACTTACCCTTCAAACCCGCGCTTTCGGTAACATCGGTGAACGTCCCGTCTCCATTGTTGCGATAAAGGCGATTCCAGTAGGAAGGATCGGACTTGTCGAGTGATGGAATTGCCGCTCCGTTGGTGAAAAAGATGTCGAGAAGACCATCGTTGTTGTAATCGAACAGGGCCACGCCGCCAGCCATGGTTTCAATGGTGTATCGTTGCGGGCTCACGCTGTTTCGCAATACAAAGGTGATCTTCGATCGATTGATGGTGTTGTCAAACTCGATCGTCGGCTTCTGCGGCGAAGGCGTCGTACTTGCGGGCTTGTGTTGCAGGGTGCCAGACTTGGTTTGCATCGCCACCGAAGTCTGCCCCCACGCGCCGCAAGAAAAGCGAAGACACGCGGCGAACACGACAACCGCAATTGCCGAATTGAAAATTGAGCGCCGCACAAAGCGAAAGACCGGGAAAGCTCCGTGGCGCTGCCTGATCTGCAAGCCGGCGCCATCGCCGGTTAGCATGCCATCTCGAAGTTGCTTGCGCATTGAAGAATTCAAATGAAGAACCCTTGTTATCCCTGCTCAATTATAGAGTTTCACGTGCCACCTAGGCAGCGGATTTGTTAACTTCAAGCTACAGTTGCTAGGCAGAGGTTGAAAGAGCAGGAGGAGCAATCTCGGCAATTTGCTGCGCGCCAGGTAATCCGCATGCGGGCAATGATCCGAGGGCTGGGCTGCACGCCGACCGCTGGGCCTTGTATTCATTCTGCTCACCATTTAGGAAACGTGTGTTGTCGGTGTCGAGTCGTGAGTGCGGCGGAGGACTTGCAATGCTTGTGCCGGATGGACTGGTATTCAAGCCGGCCCCGACCGCCGGGGAGTAGACCCCCCCCTCTCCGTTAAGCAATACCTGCAAGCGGCCTCGGGGCCGAAGCATTGCAGTCCGTCCTGCACATCGCCCAGGCCGAAAATCAGCATAGGTGATCGACTGTTTTATGCTATTCAACGGAAACCACTTTCGCGCGAGGCGAAGAGGATCAATGAGCTTGCTGGCTCGGTGCCATGACTCTAAGTGATTCAAATAAAACTAGATATGGTGCAATTCGTCATTGACAAACATTCGGCTCTAAGGTTCCAATGCTCTTCTGTAGGCAAGGATCTGTGCAGAAGTTTATTGGATAAACGTTTGTCTTAATGCTGGAGGACGGTTTTCGTGGGACAATTCCGGACGGTTCTGGAATGTCCATCATGGGTGGAGAAATGGTTACAGTGCGAAAACTTGCACTTCTAGTCCTGGTAGCTGAGGTGATCTTTACCGGATGCGGCGGCGGCGGAATATCAGGAGTGTCGAACCCTCCCCAGACGGCAAGCAATCCCACCTTCAGCCCGTCGGCCGGAACTTATACTTCTGCGCAAACCGTTACCCTTGCAGATGCAACTCCCGGTGCATCTGTTTACTACACCGTGGATGGCAGCACGCCCACCGCCGCGTCGACGCTTTACTCGTCTACCTCACCGATCTCTGTTTCGACCACAACCACCATTAAGGCCTTCGCCGTGGCGTCAAGTTACTCAAACAGCGCGGTAGCGTCGGGCACTTACACCATCAACCTTCGCGCCGCGGCCACTCCCACATTCAGCCCAGCGCCCGGCTCTTACAGCAGCGCGCAGAGCGTCACTATTTCAGATACCACGACCGGCGCCTCCATCTACTACACCACCGATGGCACCACCCCAACCGCCTCATCCACATTCTTTTCTTCTTCGAGCCCAATCGCCGTGACGACCACGACTACGATCGAAGCCGTGGCGGTTGCATCTGGCTACTCGCAAAGCGCGGTTGCCACCGCCACCTACACATTCACGGCCTCCGGACCATCGATTTCAGTCGTCGAGAGCGCCAACGACGAGTCCATGCTGATGGCAGCGCAGCCGGACGTCAACTTCACAACCAGCATTGGAGACGCCGGCACCAACACGGTCGTGGTCGACGCAACGCAGCAGTACCAGACCATCGACGGATTCGGCGCTGCGTTTACTGACTCAGCCGCCTATCTGCTGAATGAGGTCGTGAAACCGAGCCAACTTTCGACCGCAATGAGCAACCTGTTCACGCGTAATGGCACTGGAATCGGGATTAGTTTTATGCGCAACCCCATGGGCGCCTCCGATATTGCTCGCTCGGTGTACTCGTTCGACGATCAGCCGATCGGATCCACCGATCCAACGCTGGCTGACTTCTCAATCCAGCACGACCATGCCGACATCATCCCCATCATTCTCCAGGCTGAGACACTCAACCCGCAGTTGAAGATCATGGCGAACCCATGGAGTCCGCCGGGATGGATGAAAGACCCTAGCTCAATGAGCCCGGTGTCGATGCTGGGCGGCACGCTGCTGATGACGAATGCGAATGAGACCGCCTTTGCCAACTACTTTGTGAAGTACGTTCAGGCATACCAGGCTGCCGGAATCAAAATCGATTACATCTCACTTCAAAGCGAGCCGCTCAACGTTACCACCGCTTATCCCAGCATGGGCATGAGCGACTCAACCCAGCTCGCCCTGCTGCAGAGTTACGTTTTGCCGGCGCTGGCATCAAACAATCTCACCACAAAGGTCTTTGTCTACGACCACAACTGGGACACACCCTCTTATCCTGAGTATGTTTTGGGCCACCTGACCAGCGCGCAGCTTGCCCAGGTGGCCGGCACCGCATGGCATGGATATGGCGGCGCGCCGGGCGCGCAGCAGACCGTTCAAAACATGTTTCCAACTCTCGGCACGTGGATGACCGAGCACTCCGGCGGCACGTGGATCAGCGACCAATTCACATCGGATTTTCTTGAAATCACCCAGGTATTGCGCAACTCAGGGAAAGCCTACGTCAAGTGGAGTCTTGCGCTCGACCAGAACCTCGGCCCGAATCTTATCCAGGACGCAGGTCTGGGGGGCTGCAACACCTGCACGCCGATCGTAACCGTGAACAGCTCCACCGGCAATATTACCTACAACATTGAGTACTACACGCTTGGACACTTCAGCAAATATGTTCTTCCGGGCGCCGTACACATTTACTCCGGCAACACGCCGGCAATAGCAACCGCTGCGTTTCTCAATCCCGACGGTTCAACGGCGTTGATCGCATACAACAGCGCAACGCAAAGTCAGACCTTTAATGTGCAGTGGGGCAGCGGGCTAGGTTTCCATTACACGCTTCCGGCGCTATCCGCGGCGACTTTTACCTGGACCGGCGCCCAGAGCGGCGCTCCGACCACCGCGGCAACTGCGCAAATCCAAGGTTCGAGTTACTCAAGCCAAAGCGGACTCGAGACCGAGAATACTGGCGACACTACCGGCGAGTACGATCTTGGTTATCTCACCTCCGGCTCCTGGGCCCTCTATAACAACGTCGACTTTGGCAGCTCTGGCTCAATCAGCACAGTCAATGTGCGGACGGCAAGCGCGGGCAACGGCGGTAGGGCAACTTTCTACCTTGACAGCATGACGTCAACTCCAATGGCCACTGTAACGTTGCCAGTTACGGGTGGCTGGCAAACCTGGCAAACAGTAGGCGGAACGGTAACTGGCACTTCAGGCGTCCATAACCTGTATGTAGTGTTCACCGGGGGCGGGACGACCGACAGTATCTCGAATGTCAACTGGTTCCAATTCAATTAGCCGCGAGCGGGTTTCCGGCGGTGTGCCGAGCCCGTTGGAAGTGAATCGCATTATCAATGAGTTCTTTCGGATGCATTTGGTAACAAGCGTTGTGCAATCATCTGAAAACCAGCGAACTCAAAGGATTTCAGGGAACTCATGAGAGATTCCGGAAGCATCTCGGCCATCGGCGCCATTCGCGCGTTGAAGGATTGCAATTCTTCGCGTACCCGAAGATGTTTCGGTCATAGGATTCGACGATATCAAGACTGCGGCATTTACGCTGCCAACACGATTCCCTGCACGAAGAGATCAAAGTGGACCCGGTGCTGATGGTTCGCGAATCGACAGGGCCTATAGCGCGGTAAGAAATTCGCGCTCCCATCGCCTTTCATCGAACCACGATCAAAGCGCAGCCGTGATCACAATATTTCGAAATGCGACGCGACCTTTTTCAGATCCTTGCAGATAGAGTGGTCCAGGCAAGGCTTCCTGACTATTTAGTGCGCCACCCGTGATTCCGGGGATTTCTTGATTGTCGATGACAGTTTGGCCGTTCTGAACTACAGTTACCTTTCGCCCCACGAGTGTAATATCGTACGTCTGCCATTGATCAGGGCTGCGCGGAAGTTCCGGAGTCGGAGCCAGGAATCCGTAGACTCCACCGGTATGGTGGCTTGGCGGTTCCGCCTCTGATTCCGTCTCGATCTGCACTTCGTAACGGCCGCGCAGGTAGACCCCGCTATTCGAATTCTTCCCGCAGTTGAACTCAATGTGCAACTTGAAATCCTGGAATTTGGAGACTGCGATAAGCTCTGGCCCGTTTCCGGGGCTCACCAGATTTCCATTCTGGACGGTCCATTCCGGAGGCCCGGCACCGCTCATCTTCCAACCGGTCAGATCCTTGCCATTGAACAATTGAATCGGTTTGCCCCACTTAGGGGCACGTGTTCTTTCGAGCGCAGGCGCCTTTTCACCAGTCCATTTCCAAACAGTTCCGTCCGGGCCATTTACGGTTCCAGACAGAGTGCCTTTGGTCACGCTGCCCTGGAACACCATGTCGTCTTTACTACTTTCCTCTTCCTTCGGCGACACGAACAGAAGACGCCCCGCCGAGATCTCTACCTTGGGGAGCGGTCGCGCATTACCCCAGCGGCCAACCATCTGCGCCTTTAGTTCGCCACTTTCCCGCCACACCTCCAGCCAGGAAGGATATTCGCGATCCGGGGCCTTCAATGTCAGGTCCCAGCGCCCAAGAAACGGCTGCGCGGTTGCTGTCTGGGCACACTCCCATATTGAAGCAAACAACATCGCGATCGCCGCAAGATTGACAACCCTTTGTGATTTCACGAAGTCAGATCTCCTTTGTTCCTGCTTCGATTTTTCAAGTCACCCGGACGGTCGCTCGTTGACGGTTGAGGATGGCTCAGAATCAGCATCCAGGCGCGCCGATTTCAGGCTCAACCGATTGACTTGATGGCATTGGCCGAGGCATCCCAATATACGGGGTACTTGCGGAAGTAGGATTCATTGGCAAGGTGACAAGCCAAGGCTGCGTTGTGTCCGAAGACAGCATCCTGCAGCACAGGATTCCGCGAACGAACGGCTCCGAAAAACTTCCATAGATGCGGCTTCAGATCGTCATAGTCGTTTCCATTGAATGTTATCGTCTGCGGAGCGGGCTCTTGCCCCGGAATAGGATCGTGCTCCTGGTGCCACTGCTTGAAATAGGGGTCCTTCAAGCGCGAAGGAAAGGATGCGGCGTAATAGCTCGGCGCGAGATCCACCCCGGCTTGCGGAGTATAGCTCAGGCTGAATTCGCGAAGTTCTATCAGTCCCTTGGATCCCATGAAGCGCGTGACCTCAGCCGATTCGCAACCGAGTGACAAACGCATATAGACCGGGATGTCGCCGTACTCAAAGAGGACCGGGTGTACATCTGGCATATTGCGCCCGTCCTTCCACCTGTAGATGCCTCCGAGTGAGAATACGCGTTTGGGAATCTCGTTGATGCCTAGCACTGTCTGCATGCCACTGATCAGGTGAACGAGCAAATCTCCGGCCACCCCGGTGCCATACTCTTTCCAGCAGCGCCAGCGGGCAAAGGCAAGAGGGTCAAAGGGTATCTTGGGAGCCGTCCCGAGCCATGTATCCCAGTCCAGAGTTTTCGGTGACAAATCCTGTGGAGGAGGATATTCCCACGCGCCGGTGGGATCATTCCGGCCATAGGTCGCTTCGATCAGATTGAGGTCGCCAACTGCGCCTTGCGCTAGAAGTTCGTGTGCTTTCGCGCACAGGACCGAGCTGGTGCGCTGCGCGCCTACCTGTACGATTCGATCTGTTTTCCTCGCAGCAGCGACCATCGCCAGCCCGTCTGCAGGGTTATGCGACATTGGCTTCTCACAATACACATCCTTGCCTGCGGCCAAAGCGTCTACCACCACCTGCTTGTGCCAGTGGTCGGGAACAGCGACAATGATGGCGTCAATGTCCTTTGCATCCAGCAATTCCTGGTACCGCCGAGTTGTTCGAATGGGCTGGCCGACAATTTCTTTGGCTAGCTCTTGACGGCCATCATAGAGATCGGCCGCGGCTACGCATTTGACTCCAGGAAGTTGGATAGCGGTGGAAAGTAATCCGGATCCCTCCATCCCGACGCCAACGATTCCGAAGCGAATCTGATCGCTGGGAGAAGACGACTGCTCAACTGCAAAACTGGGCTGAGGATCGAAAAGCGCAGTTCCTGCAATCACAGAAGCTCCCGCTGCGCCAGCGGTCGCATTGAGGAATTCACGTCGGGACAATAGAACGCTCTTCATGTTTCTGCGATTCCTTTTCGGTGATTAGCGGCGATGAAAGGGCGTACATACAAACGCTACATTTGGTGCCGTCCGCCCCCCCCCCCTTATCAGCCCCCTATCGTCCTGCGTGCCAGGAACTCATGTCAAGGGACTTGGGGAAGAGACTTGTACGCAGCGGGCGGTCCAGTGTGAGCCGGGAAGCGGGCTTTCGCGGCGGGGGACAACTCGGTTCCGCTACCCCGCAGCCTGTCCCCCGATATTGCTACCAAATCACCACCGATCTGGACGGCTATGGATTGAGTGAGATGAAAAGCTCCCAGTATCTTGAGAACATTCAGCGGGGTCCTTTGGCTGGAGACGGCATACTGGTTCAGCACCCCGGAGGCGTGGCGAATCGACGATCCCAAGAGCTATAGGGCGCTGATGTACCAGCGCGCTCGCGGTTTTTGGGAATTTGAGATCTTCGATCCGTACAAAACGCTTTGATCCAGCGGCGCGCGCCTCGTTCCAACATCTACTGTCCGTTGCAGAATGCAGACGATTTCTATAGTCTGAGGCGCTAGTGACCTTTCTTCGCAATTTCGCTCTTCTCGTCGGTGCGAGCCTAATGGCATCGCTGCCCGCTGCTGCTTCTCATATGGTTACCGGCAACGGCTTTGGCTTCGCCGTGGTGTTGCCCGAGACAGGTACGGTGAGCAAGTTCTATGCGCACTCCTACTGCTTTACCCGGCACGATCCTCACAACCCTCTCAACGAGGGCATCGAAACCGCCAATTTCATCCAGGAACTTGGTTGGAGCGGCGCGAGCGTGCAGGGAACGTCGACGGAATACGAGGAAGATTCGCACGTCATTCACGCCCCCGAAAGTGATGGTGAGGGTACCTTCTTCATGCCCTTTGGCCTGCAGCACGCCGCTCTCGTGATCGACTGGGAACCCGGTTCAGAAAAAGCCCAGGGTGGCGGATGGCATGTGCAATGGAACCGGCCTGTCAAGTCCCAAAAGGCAGTGCGGCTCTTTGGCAGAGAACTCCTGCAGCTGAAATTCGAAGGCATTCAAGAATCCCTCCTGCTCATTCCGCTGGATCACCAGCAAGCAATGCCAGAGCAACCGCGTCAGGATCTGGCGGGCGGGCGAGCATGGGCGCTCATCTCGTTAGAAAACGATGACGAAATGGAAGAAACGGCTAGTGAGTTCAACCGCTGGCGGGCAGGACTCGCGCCGCACGATCTGGCGAAGCGCGAGATCGCAGAGATTGAACACTGGAGAGTGAAGCCAGCGGTACATTTCAGGGATGAGAGAGAACGGCATCTGTGGCGTCAAAGCGAGGTCCTGCTGCGCATGGCGCAAAGCCGCGAACCAAATCGTCCAGGAAGATACAGCAACGGACTTATTGTTGCGGCATTGCCCGACGGCTTGTGGTTTACGCCGTGGGTGCGGGACATGGCTTACGCCACCCTTGCCCTCGCGCGCATGGGCCACCGGGACGAGGCGCGCGCCGCGCTGCTGGCCTACTTTAATGCACAGCCCACGGGAGTCATGCGTGCTGAGACGCGCGACACTGATTACCAGGTCTCGGTGGTGCGCTACTTCGGGGACGGCTCTGAAGAGCCTTTTTTCACCGGAGAGGGCACCCCCAATATCGAGTTCGACGATTGGGGTCTCGTTCTCTGGGTGCTGGGCGAATACGAGCGGAAATACAACGACGTTGGGTTGCTGCACGTCCCGACATACCGCGGCAGGCTCTATGAAAGCGCCCG
>Ga0210394_10003217_pt1 | contig 20910 bp, 27 predicted proteins | sample IncBWC12MmetaG_FD_160121 | JGI IMG/M metagenome (GOLD analysis project Ga0210394, IMG submission 160121) | Forest soil microbial communities from Barre Woods Harvard Forest LTER site, Petersham, Massachusetts, United States - Inc-BW-C-12-M | ecosystem: Environmental > Terrestrial > Soil >...
CGCCCGGCTGCAACAAGAATTCCACTGTGACCACGGTCTCAAACCCCTTGGTCGCCGACGTGAGCCAAGTGAGTTCCACGAGCAAGTTCCGCTCAAGTCGCAGGAATCGGCCGTAGTGTGGATGACGCGTTTGCTCGAACTCCGTCTCGAAAAAGAAAACCGCATTGACCTCGCCCTTCATCAATACCGTGCCCGGAACGGCAAACCAGCGATCGAACTGCTCGGTCCACGCCAGGAACAGAGCCTCCGGCGTTGCCATCATCAGCCGCGCAACGTTCACGTTGAAGGGTCTCGATACAAGATTGGGAGGAGAAAACACGGTCGTCACAAAGACCCCCATTTCTCGACCTGGGATTGTACAGCTAGGAGAGACGTATTCCCGGGACGTTCTCGGGCACAGTCAGCTTTGCGCCGGTCAGCGCCTGCACCTCGGCCGCGCTCCATCCCGGCGCAACTTCGCGCAGCAGCAGTCCATCCGCGCTGACGTCGATCACCGCAAGATCGGTAATGACGGTTGTGACGCACGCCAATCCGGTCAGGGGATAAGTACACTCTCGCACGATCTTCGGCGCGCCTTCTTTGGTGGTGTGCTCCATGCAAACGATGAGCGTCTTCGTTCCAGCCGCGATGTCCATAGCGCCCCCGATCGCGCCCGAACCTTTCGATCCCGGAATCTTCCAGTTCGCCAGATCGCCCTTTTCGGAGACTTGAAATCCGCCGAGCACCGCCACATCCAGGTGCCCACCACGCGTCATCAGATGCGCATCGGCCTGGTGAAAAAAAGACGCGCCCGGAACCAGCGTCACCGGTACCTTCATCGCGTCTACCAAGTCGTAATCTTCTTCTCCGGGTTTCGCTCGCCGGCCCATGCCCAGAATTCCATTCTCGCTGTGAAAATAGACAGTGATTCCCGGCGGCAAATAATCGGCGATCAGGTTCGGGATGCCCCATCCAAGATTCACGTAACCGCCGTCGGGCAATTCCCGCGCCGCGCGCTGCGCGATCTGTTCTCGTGTCAGACGCGGCTTATCCGGCAAAGCGAATCCCTTTCGCTTGTACGATGCGGTGCACGAAAATCGCGGGCGTCATGACACTCTCGGGATCGATTGCGCCGATGGGAACAATCTCCTCAACCTCTACGATGGTGATTCTCGCGGCCATAGCCATGATTGGATTGAAATTCTGCGCCGCCAGCCGGTAGGTCAGGTTGCCAAGTTCGTCGGCCTTCTGCGCCTTGATGAAAGCAAAATCGGCGTGAATGGGCATTTCCAGAATGCAGCGCTTACCGTCAATCGTGCGCTCTTCCTTCCCGGAGGCAACCTCCGCGCCGACGCCAACGGTGGTGTAAAACCCGAGAAGACCGGCGGCGGCCGCGCGCATTCGTTCGCACAGAATGCCCTGCGGGACAAGCTCCAGCGTCACTTCTTTAGCCGCGAGGCGTTCCTGGAAGTAATTGGAGTGTGGGCCAGGAAACGATGCCGTCACGTGGCGAATGCGATCGAGCTTGAACAAGAGCCCGAGCTCGCCGTCACGCGTCCCGCAGTTATTACTGATGGCCACGATGTCCTTCGTGCCCTTGCGCGCCAGCGCTGCGATCAAATTGTTCGGAAAGCCCGCGCCGCCGAATCCCCCAAACATGATTCGCGCGCCATCCGGCACGTCCGCGACTACCGCGTCGAGATCGGAATAGACTTTTTGTCTCATCCAGCGCTCGGGACCAAGGGCGTGGTGATCGTGTCCTCGCCCGGGCAAGCTGAGGCATAGCACTGCAGTGCCCCTACAACTGCGCGGAAGTTTGTCTGGATCATTGTTAAGGAACACCGCCTAGGTGCTTGCCGCAATACTTGCCCCTGTGATGGACTCCGGGCGCAACCTTTTAGAGAGGCCGCTGTCTTGCAACCACGCGCCCGTTTGTGTGCCGCTCAAATCGTGCTGCAGCAGCGCGCGCAAATCCGCTTCGTCATCCACGTCCATTTCCAGGCGCACGTTCCGCCTTTTGAGAATCCGGGCCCCCCGGCGTTCGGCTTCGCCGCAATGCTTCGCAAAACTGTCGCTGCCGAAATGTGAGGGGAATAGCGTTGGCGGCGTGCGAAGAATCGCGTTGGTCCCGGTTCCATCGCGCGACGGCACGATCACCAGCGCCGGCGCGGCACATACCGTTAGGAGCAGCTCATCGATGTCGCGTGATTGCACCAGCGGCAAATCCAGTGGCAACCGCAACACCGCGGTGATGCCGCGATCCTCGCAATGCCGCGATGCGGCATCCACAGACACGCTCTCCGAGATCTGACGCTCCTCGCGGAGAATTTCCCAGCCATTTTCGCGCGCGGCTTCCATCGCAGGCGCGTAGTTCGTCACCACAAGAATCTTGTCGGCGTGCTGTACGCCCTTTACCGCGCGAATCGTGTCGGCCAACATCGCGTGCGCTAAAGCAAAGCGCTCCTCCGGCGTCAACACACCAGCAAGCCGCTGCTTAGCATTTCGGAGGTCTTTGATTGGGAGCAAGAGAGCGCGCATCGAATTTCAATACGAGCCTTCCGCGTACGGTTGACGGTTTCTCTCTTGCACCAATGTCAGCGGCGTCGACGCTCTCGTTTCCAACGAATCGGGTGCTTCCGGCGAATCGAAGAAGCGGCGAATTTTGTAGGTGGTGCTGCGCTCGGCCGGGACGCGCCCGATCGAATGAATCATTCGCTGGAATTCCTCGGGCGAAACAAACTCGCCAAACGTGGCGCCCGCAGCTTTCGAAATACTCTCTTCCATCAACGTGCCGCTGAAATCGTTAGCGCCCGCCTTCAGGCACTCGAGCGAAACCCCGAATCCCAGTTTTACCCAGGACACTTGCAGGTTTTTGATCGCGCCGTGCAGCAGCACGCGCGACAACGCGTGGACGCGCAGGTGATCGTCGTGTCGCGCGCCGGCCCGCGCACCGCCATGCTTATACAACCTGGTATTTTCGTGAATGAATCCCAACGGGACAAATTCCGTGAAGCCGCTGGTGCGCTTCTGGATCGAACGGAGCAGTAGTATGTGTCGCACCCAATCCGCAGGTTCTTCCACGTGGCCGTACATCATCGTGGAAGTAGTGGGAATTCCCAGTTCGTGCGCGGTGGTGATGATTTCGACCCAGCGCGCGACCGGAAGCTTGTTTGGGCTTAGCCGTTGGCGCACTCGATCGTCCAGGATTTCCGCGGCGGTCCCTGGAATGCTGCCAAGGCCTTCGTCTTTCATCATGTGCAGGTAATCGCGCAGCGGCATTCCGGTCTTGTCCACACCATAAGAAATCTCCATCGGTGAAAATGCGTGGACGTGCATAGCGGGAATGGCGCGCTTAATGGCACGCAAAAGTTCGCGGTAGAAAAATCCGTCGAGGTCGCGGGGCAAACCGCCTTGAATGCAGACTTCGGTCGCGCCGCGGTCCCAAGCTTCTTGAGCCTTTTGAACGACATGTTCCGGGGAATGCGAATAGGCATCGGGCGCGCCCGGACCTCGCGCGAAGCCGCAGAAGCTGCAACCCACGAAGCAAACGTTGGTGAAATTGATGTTGCGATTCACGACGTAGGTGATGGTGTCGCCCACGGTTTCGCGGCGCAAGGCATCGGCCACTGCGATTAGCGCATCGAGTGCCGGCCCCTGGGCGGTGGCGAGGCGCAAACCTTGCTCGAAGGAAAGCTCGGCTCCATCGCAGGCTGCGGCCAGATCGTCGCGCACATCGGCGGGACAATCGGCCAGCGTGGCAGAGTTTCTAAGTTGTGCTGTAGTGCTCATAGACGAGTCGAAAGCGGCTGGGTCCGGCAACGAGCCAGCGAAATGTATCGTACCAGAGAGGCTGCCAGTTCGTCAGAATCCAGAGTCGAAAGACCGGGCGCAGTATTGCCTTCATACTCATTCGACGCTCATTGCGTACACGCGGTCGCGCTTTGACATGAAAATGACAAACTCCGTGCAGTACCGCACATCAAAATCTGTGGCGGCCATAAGGAACGCTCGGATACCATGGAAGGCCGACTATGAAACGCGGTAACCTCATCCTTCTTCTTGTGGTGGTGGCCGTGGGTCTGGCGGTGGCGGCCGGCGCTTCGATTTTGCACAACGGGTTGAGCGCGCGCGCCACTCCCACTGCGTTGGAAGCAATGATCGCGCGAAACGCGCGGCGTCTGGCAATTCCAGCGAATGCGCGCAACGAGCACAATCCCATTTCCGCATCGGACGAAACACTGAAGGAGGCGAGGGCGCATTTCGCGGATCACTGCGCCACCTGCCACGGCAACGACGGGCGCGGCGATACGATGTACGGCAAAGGTTTGTATCCGAAGCCGCCCGATCTTCGTTTGCCGGAAACGCAAAAGCTTTCCGACGGCGAGCTTTTCTGGATCATCGAAAATGGAGTACGCTTCACTGGCATGCCGGCGTTTGGCGGAGGTTCCCACTCCTCCCGGGACGATAGTTGGAAACTGGTGCTTTTCCTCCGGCACCTGCCGCAGCTGACGATGCAAGAGCGGTTGGAGATGGAGCGCCAGAATCCGAAGGGGCCGGGCGATCGCGAAGAAGATCAAGAGGAACAGGATTTTCTGCGGGGCGAACCGGTACAACAAAAGCACGCACCGGAGCATCATCATTAGTAGGCGGGATGCTGATTGTTGTTGGGATTGGCGGCTGGCCTAGCCGGCCGGATCCGGCCGAGCTACGGAGAACCTTTATGAAGCGTCGAGTTGTTTCGCTCTTGGTGCTGGTCGCGTTGATGGCGAGCGTGGCGTTCGCTCACGGAGACAAAAAGCACGTAATGGGCACGTTGGAAAAAATAAATGCAGACTCAGTGGTGGTCAAGCAAGCCGACGGGAAGTCCGTCGAGGTGAAACTCGTTTCTGGAACGATGTACGTTTCGCGCGACGGCAAGCCTGCGAAGCTTTCGGATCTGGCGGTAGGCGATCGTGTGGTGATTCACGCGACGCCGAATCCCGACAGCACTTTGTCGGCGGATGAGATCAAGTTTTCCGCGGCGGGGACTACCGGCGCGGCTAAACCACAGCAATAGTGACAAGAATTCCGTGCCCGGCGGCGAGTAAGTTTGGCCGAGGGAATCAATCTCTTGTCGCATAGGCAGCGTACCTGGGCACTGAAGCTCCGAATCCTCCGAACCCCCGCTGAAACTCGTCAGCATTGTCGGATTCGCTGCACTGGTACGCCTGGGGGATAGCCTCGGAACTGCGGGCTTTGCATGCTGGCATTAGCCCCCGAGGTTGGGCCACCTTGCCTGATCCATTGCAGCCAACTCGCGATTTGCCGAAGAGTTCGGCGACGGCAACTGACGGCGCGCAGCTTTCGGCCACCGCCTCGCACAATTCGCCGCAGGAAGCGCCGCAGCCTTCGGAAGTCGACGTGGTGCACGCGCTGGTCGAAGTCGAACAGGCGACGAAGAAATCGGCCGCTCCTGAAGGGCTGACTCCGCCGGATCGCACCGCCCCTCCGCAATCTGGACCTTCGCGCACCCTGGGAGTCATCCTTTATCTTTCGGTGGGATTCGCTCTCATCATGTTACTTGGCTGGACGGTGCAAAACGGGGCACGGCGAATTCATTCGTCGGTGAGCTCGATAACCGACTGGGGCAATGGCGCTGGGGTGCAGAGTGGAGCGACGACCGGTGGGACCAGCTCATCGCAGCAAGCCGAGGCAGAGAATCTTCTCGGGCGGCTGGCGTCCGGAGATTCGATAGCTGCCGATCAAATTCTCAGCGAATCTGATCGTTGGATTGGCGGAACGCAACGCACCGCGAAGGCGAACCAGTTCGTTAACGTGGCGCTCAATCAGCGCGACCTGCACTTGCGCGGGGCGGCGTTGCAGGCGACCCTGGCACTCGACGGAGTTTCGCGGGATGCAGACGGGCTGAATCGATTGGAGCTTGCGGCGGCGAATCGCAACACGCGAGCGTGGGCGCTGTGGATGCTGGGTGCGTTGGGTAATCGCGGCGTTGAGCAGGAACGCGTCGTTCAGACATTAAAGAGATATCTGGATGACTCGGACGCACGGACGCGTTCGGGAGCGGTGTACGGCCTCGGACTTGTCGCTACGGATGAAACCGTGCCGATGCTGTTGGAGCGCTTTCGCAACGACCCTTCGGCAGGCGTGCAGGAAAGCGCTGCATGTAGTTTGGCGGAAGCGGGGATGTATACGCACGAACAACGTATGGTGGCGGCGGCGAGTCTGGTGGGATGGTTGGACGACGCGGGCCTGAGCACGCCACAGAAAGAATGGGCGGCACACGCGTTGCGCGATATTTCCGGATTGAATTTCGGGAACGACGCGTGGGCTTGGCAACAGTGGTACAGCGGGACGCGCTGAAGCGTGCCCCTACATGATTTTTCGCTTCGCATTCCGACATTGTTGATCGGCAGGGCCATTCCTGGAAATGCAAGAATACTTCGCTAGTCGCTGACTAGATGGCAGGAGTGCGTTTTCAGGACTATCCAGACGGGCTTGCCTGCGGTGAGTTCGAGTGCGCGGGTGGCACCAGGCGTTACGTGGACCGTAAACATGACTCCGGCTTGCACGCGGGCTGCGACCAGAGTGCCGCGTGTCTCGAGCGAGACGATTTTTCCTTCCAGAATGTTGCGGGCGCTCAGTCCTACCGGTGGTTGCGTTGCCAGCAAGATGTCCCCAGCGTGGATTGCGATTTTGACGTGATCGTTTGGGGTGGCGTAGCCGAGCGGCACTTCGATTTCGCTGGCGCTTTCGGCCAGGCGCACGCGCATCACGCCATCCGTCTCGCGCAACTCCACTACGGTGGCGTCCAGCAGGTTTTCGAAGCCAGCGGCCTGGGCAAGTCTTTTGCGGCGAGGCGCGGCGAGGACTTCGTGCGGCCGGCCTTCGCTGATGACGCGGCCGCGGTCGAGAACCACCACGCGCTCGCCGAGGGCGTCGACTTCGTCGCGGGTGTGCGTTACGTAGAGGATTGGAATTCTTTGCGCGGCGTTCCACGCGCGCAGGTCGTCCACAATTGAGGCTTTCAATTCCGCGTCCAAGCCGCTAAGGGGTTCATCGAGCAAGAGAACTTGCGGCCGGGTGACCAGCGAGCGCGCCAGTGCGACACGCTGCTTTTCTCCGCCGGATATTTCTGCGGGCCTTCGCGTGCCGAGATTTTCGACCCGAAAGGCTTGCAGGATCTCAGCGATTCGAACGGAGCGCTGAGATTCGGGCAAGGGCGGCAGGCCATAAGCGACGTTTTCTTCTACAGTCATGTGCGGAAACAACGCGAGCGATTGGAAGACGTAGGCCATGCGTCGACGCTGCGGAGACACGTTCACGCGCGCTTCGGAGTCGAAGAGGATGTCATCACCGATTTTGATTTGGCCGGAGTCCGGGCGCAGCAGTCCCGCAACGCAATCCAGCAACGTGGATTTTCCGGCTCCGGAGGTGCCGAACAAAATGGAAATGCCGGAGGGAATTTCGAGAGAGAGATCCAGTACGAAAAATGGAGCGTTCGGGGCGCGCCGCTCGAGGAGAATGCGCAGCGAGAGAGGCACAGTGCTTATCGCGCCGGCCACGCTGACCAGATTCGGCGCCCTACGCGGCGATTGATTCCATACACGATGGAAAGCACGACGAACGAAAATGTTAGCAGGATCAGCGCCAGGCGATTCGCTTCGGCATATTCGAGAGACTGCACGTGGTCGTAAATGTCGATCGAAATTGTGCGTGTGCTGCCCGCGAGGTTGCCGCCGACCATCAGGACGACACCGAACTCACCCAATGTGTGCGCGAAGCTCAGGACCAGCGCGGTGACCACGCCCGGGATAGACATCGGCAGGATGACGCGGCGGAAAGTGCGCAGAGCGCCGGCGCCGAGAACCGCGGAAGCGTCGAGCAATTTGCGATCGACGCTCTCAAACGAAGCGATCAACGGTTGAACAGCAAACGGCAAACTGTAAAGCACCGAAGCAAAAACCAATCCAGTAAAGGTGAACGCTAGTGCGTGACCGAAGGCTGCCTGCCACACTCTTCCCAGCGGGCCATGCGTGCCCATGGCGACAAGCACGTAGAATCCAAGCACGGTCGGCGGCAAAACCAGGGGCAGCGCCACGATCGACTCCACGAGAAATTTGCCGCGCCATCGCGAATACGCCAGCCAATAGGCGAGCGGCAACCCGATTGCCAAGAGAATTGCGGTGACGCATGCGGCAAGCCGGATGGAAAGGAGCAGGGATTGCATGGTTAACGGTCGCCGCGCGGCGGAACTGAGATTGTTGGCTGCGTACGAGTGCTGTTCATGGTTGGGGAGCGGCGCTCGGACCAGCCGTTGGAATCGCGAATCCGTATCTGGCGAGTGTTGCGCGACCTGGCTCGCTTTTCACAAACTCGAGAAATGCCCGCGCTGCATCCTTATTCTTCGCGTTTTTCAGCATCACGACGGCTTGTTCGATCGCGGGATAGGAGTCAGCCGGAATCTCCCAGCGCTTGCCGTCCTTCATGGCGGGTGATACCGCGAGTGATAGCGCGATGATACCTGCTTGCGCGTTGCCCGACTGCACAAATTGGGCAGCTTGCGAAATGTTTTCGCCGAAGACCAGCCTGTCTTTGACCTTTTCGTAGATTCCAGCGGCTTGCATGGCCGCGACGGCGGCGCGCCCGTAGGGAGCGTGCCCGGGGTTGGCGATGGCAATCTTGCTCACGCTGAGATGGAGAAGGGCGTTCCAATTTTGATTGGGTACGTCGAGTTTCGAGTCTGCGGGCGTCCAGATGACGATGCGCCCGACGGCGTAGGCAAAGATCGAGCCCGGTTCGGCGAGGCCGGCGCTTTGGAGTTTCTTGGGATAGTCGATGTCGGCGGAGAAAAAGAGATCGAAGGGAGCGCCGTTTTGTAGTTGGGAAAAGAAATTTCCGCTTGAGCCATAAGTGACGCGGAGCGCGTCGCCGGTCGCCTTTTCGAATTGGTGAGCGAGATCGGCCATGGCGAATTGTAAATCCGCGGCGGCGGCGACGCCGACTTCTCGCTTTTGCGCGCACAGTTGCCGCGAGCCGAAAGAAAGAGAGAGGGCGGCAATCAGGACGAAGAAAGCACCGCGTCGAATTGCGTTTTGGCGGGTCATCATAGGAGCGCTGAATAAATGTTGCCTGGATTCACACCCTGAGAATCATTACTTCGGTGGATTTGATCAGCGCCGCGGCGCGTTCTCCGGCCTTGAGGCGCATCTCTTTCGCAGCATCGGCAGTGATGATGGCGGTGATGTGCTGCTCGCCGATGGACATGGTCACTTGCGCCAGCAGGCCGCTGTACTTGATCGCGAGAACGCGGCCAATGAGTTGATTGCGGCCGCTGATCTTGCGGAAATTCCCGCGGCGAGTTTGGATGTCTCCGCGCTCTAGATTTTTCGGGATCAAGCGATCGATCTCGCTTTCCGGGACGCGATGATGGCCGCCCGGCGTTTTCGCGGTTTTGATCTTGTTGCGGTAGATCCATTGTTTGAGCGTCGGGTAACTGATGCCGAGAATGTTCGCCGCTTCGCGGGGCGCCAGGAGTCTTTGCACAATTGCACCTCAGGTGCGGGAATAGAATAGTCAGTTTACAGCCGCAAGTTCAATACGTTTTTATATGGTTTTTAGGGAGGGCCGCAAAGACAGGTAGTCGGAAGTGGAATCTGCGTTCCACTCGCCCTGCAGCGATGGCGATCCATCCAAACCCCACCCTCTCGGAGAGGACCGCCACACGGACCATCGCGTTTCGTTTGGAGCGCGGCGACTCGCCGCCGCCTTCGATGCATAGGCCCCGGGCACGGCGCCGACAACCGGCGCTCCCCACCCATTAATTTCGGAGAGGCTTTCCTGTTTTCAGAGTGTGGGCGATGCGCTCTTGCGTTTTCCTTTCGCCGCAAAGAGAGACGAACGCTTCGCGTTCGAGATCGAGGACGTATTGCTCGCTGACCACCTGCGGAGCGCTGAGCGAGCCGCCCGCCAGAATATTGGCGAGCTTACGCGCGACGTGCGCGTCGTGTTCCGAGGCGTAGCCTCCACGTAAGAGCAGATGGATCATCATTTTCGCGCCAGAAAGGAATTGCTCGCCAAGCACTTTGATCTGCGTGGTCTGAGCGCCTTCCTGCCAGCTCGCGGCAGGCGAACTATATCCCGCGCGCACGAGGGCGAGCGCAGATTCCTTGGCGTCCGCGACGAGGTGATCCCGATTCATCGACACGCCGTCTTCACGGCGCAAGAATCCGAGATCGCGGCACTCTTCGGCGCTCGTGCCAACTTTGGCCATGGCCAGCGCTTCGAAGACGGGCTTCATAGCGTGAAATAAATCCAGGTCTTCGTCGCCCGCGGAGTGTTCGTTCGCGCGGATCAACATTTCCTTCGAGCCGCCGCCACCGGGGATCAATCCAACGCCGGCCTCCACCAAGCCCATGTACGCCTCGGCCGCCGCCTGAATTCTTGCCCCATGCAGGCCGACTTCGCATCCGCCACCGAGCGCCAAGCCTTGCGGCGCGACGACCACGGGTTTCGGCGCGTACTTGATGGCGAGATTCGCGTTCTGAAATTGCTTGACGGCGAGGTGCAACTCATCCCACTCCTGCTCCTGCGCAGCTACCAACACCAGCATCAGATTCGCCCCGACGGAAAAATTCACGGCCTGGTTGGCGATGACCATGGCATCGAAATCGGAGTCGAGCCGCTTCAGGCCTTTGTGGACCATGGCGATCAGATCCGCGCCAATCGCGTTCATCTTGGAGTGAAATTCACAACAGGCCACGCCGTCGCCGAGGTCAATCAGGCTCGCGCCGGAGTTGCGATCGACTTCGCGGCCGGCGTCTTTCAGCGATTTGAGGATGATGACGCCCTTGGGCTCTTCGACTATCTTAGCCGCACCGCTGGCGATGTCGAAGACGGTCGTTGTGCCTTTTTCCGATTCGTAGAAACTTCCTCGGCCGCTCGCCAGGAGTTTTTCGACCACCGGCGGTAGCATCCGGCCTTCCTTCTGCACGCCGGCAGCGAATGCTTTCACGCCGATCGCATCCATCAACTGAAACGGGCCAAGCTCCCAGGCAAAGCCCCAGCGCATGGCGCGATCGACATCCAGGACGTGATCGGAAATCTCCGGCACACGCCTCGCGGCGTAGAGGCACGTTTCCGAGAGCAGGGCCCACAGAAACTGTTGAGCTTTGTCGCTCTTCTGACCTTCCAGCACCGGACCGATCAAAGCACGCAAACGGTCGATGGTGTCTTCGATGGTCTTCGCGTTTTCCAGGGACGGAAAGCGCGCCTTTTGCCGCGGGCGATACTCCATCGTGTTGACGTCGAGAGTTAGAATTTCTCTCTCGCCTTCGCCTTTCACTCGCTTGTAGAAGCCCTGGCCGCTTTTGTCGCCGAGCCACCCTCGCCGCGCCATTTCTTCCACGAGAGTGGGTACGCGATACATCTCGCGCGACTCGTCGTTCAGCACGGTTTCGTAAATATTTTTCACCACGTGCAACAGCACATCCAGTCCGACGATGTCCGCGGTGCGAAAGGTGGCGGACTTGGGTTGCCCGATCACCGGACCGGTACAGGCGTCCACTTCCTCGATCGTCATTCCCAGCGTGGACATCAAGCGCAGCGCATTCAGCATGGAGAACGTGCCGATACGGTTGGCGATGAAGTTCGGCGTGTCCTTCGCTACGACCACGCCCTTCCCTAAGCGGCGGTCGCAAAATTCGCTGAGCGTCTCGACGACTTCCGGTAAAGTCTTCGACCCGGGAATCAGCTCCACTAGCTTCAAGTAGCGCGGCGGATTGAAGAAGTGCGTGCCTGCCCAGTGCTGCTGAAACTCTTCGGTCATTCCTTCGGCGATCAAATGCACCGGCAGGCCCGAGGTATTGGTGGTGACGATGGCGCCGGGCTTGCGGAACTGAGCAACCCGCGCGAGCAGATTTTTCTTGATCTCCAGATTTTCGGCGACGACTTCGATGATCCAGTCGGCCTCCGCGCAACGCGCCAAGTCATCATCGAAATTTCCGATGGCTATGCGTTCCGCGAGTGCCGCTGTAAAAAAGGCCGCTGGCTTGGCCTTTTTTGCGGCCTCGAGCCCCGCGCGAACAATCTTATTTCGCGCATCAAAGGGCGCATCCTGTGGCAGTCCAGGGGGTACAATGTCTAAAAGGATGCAAGGCAGACCAGCGTTCGCGAAGTGCGCGGCAATTCGCGCGCCCATTGTTCCCGCACCCAGCACAACAGCTTTCTCGATGCGACGTTTCATGGGCAGCCTCTTGAGGGGATTAGTACCGTCGGACAGGTTACAAAACCAGCATGCGGCGGTCAAACAACGTCCTGCCAGCCGCGACTAGCACTAAACTGTAAGTGAGATGATGGAAGACAAAGTAGCCAACGCGGTGGACTGGCTGAAGAACGCCACGGACAAGATTCGCGCCCTGGCCAGCGGCGAAACACGTCCTCCGGGGGAACGCCCACGAGTCGGGCTGGCCCTGGCAGGAGGCTTTGCCAGAGGAATTGCGCATGTCGGCGTGATTCGGGCGATCCGTAACGCCGGCGTTCCGATCGATGTTGTTGCAGGTACCAGTGTCGGCGCGTTGATCGGCGCGTGCTATTGCGCGGGCGTGCCCTTAAACGACATGCAACGCATTGCCCGTACCACTACCTTCGCGGATTTCGGGCGCTGGACGCCGTCATGGCTCGGCCTCGCCAACAATCTACGCATGGAGCGGTATCTCGAGCGCTTCACTTCCGCAAAAACTTTCGAGGAGCTCACCACACCGCTGGCCATCGCCGCCAGTGACATCAATGAGGGCGTTTCCGTTTATTACACGCGCGGCTTGCTCGGCCCGCCGATGCGTGGGTCGTGCGCGTATCCCGGGCTGTTCGTGCCCATACAATTCGAGGGACGCACGCTGGTGGACGGTTTTCTGACCGCGCCGGTTCCCGTCGAGGGCGCGCTGCTATTGGGCGCGGACATCGTTATCGCCGTGTACCTGGAAGCCGGCAGCTTCACGACTCCGCGCACCGCGGCCGACGTGATCAGCCGCTCTTTTTCGATCATTCAGCGCCACGCCGATCTGGCCTGGCGCCAGCAGGCCGATGTCATCATCGAGCCGGACGTGAAGCCCTTCGTGTGGGACGATTTCACGCGGACAGATGAGTTGGTTGCGGTGGGACAAGCTGCGGCGGAAGCGGCGCTTCCGCAGATTCTGAAGGCTCTCGGCATCGAAAAGCGCGAGCCGGCGGCCTGACCCGAAGCCCCCCTACCACGTTTCGAGATCCTTTCCAGATCTCAGGCCGGTGTCACTTCTACTTGTAGAGCTTGTCCTTCCCCTTTCCCGCGCTGCGTCAGCCACGCGCCAAAGCCCTCCGCGAACCGCTCCGGCGTCACGCGAAAGCTGGCCTCCACTCGTCCTTCTTCAACCGGCAGCGTATCGTCGAATTCCGCAGCGTTGGTAAAATTCCGCATGCAGAATTGGTCGAGCCACTCCAGCGGGCAGGCTCGGCGTTCGCCGCGAATCACCACATCCACTTTGAATTTCTGCGAGTACATTGGGAAACTATAACATCGCCCTCGACGTCACAGGTTTACCGGAGTTCAATCGCTAGAGTTTTGCCCCTCAGACTGCAACGTTACCTTTACATTGAGTTCTCGCCCATCGCTCCTTAAGATGCCGCTCATTCCAGATAGCTAATCGACAACGTTTAACTATCGCAAAAACAACCTTGGGCAAGAAAACCGATCATTCAGCGGGGCGCGCAGTTCGCGAGGTTTTCGTGCGCAAAAAGCCCATGAACCATGACGCTAAGCTCCTTCTTCAGCTCGATCGCCTGCGCAAGCAATCCGAGATGCGCAAGGCATGCCGGTGGTGGCACGAAAAATTTTGGCCGGACAACGCCGGAGATTACTTGAAAATCGAATTGGCGCACGGCACCAAGGAGAGCCACTGGCTGAGACAAGTGCCGACGTACTGGGGCATGGCGACGTCCTTCGTGCTGGATGACACCTTGAGCGAAAAAGCTTTTCTCACCGCCGAGTTTTCTCGGGAGATGTTCACCATGTTCGCAAAGGTCCGTCCGTTCCTGAAGCAATTGCGCAAGCGGATCGACAATCCGGACTTCATGGCGAACGTGGAGAGATTTATCTTGAAATCGAGGAGCGCGCGCAAACGTCTTCGATTGGATTCGCAACGTCTGGCAAAACTTCGCCAGACGCGCAAGTAGAAGCTTCACGCGTCGGCGTCGCAATTCGACGGCATTCCATTGAAATGCGCGCAACTCAGTTCGGCGATTGCCAGCTACCCGCAGCCGCAAACAACTGCAGTCCTACGGCAAATTGATCGTTGTCCACGGGCACGCAGTAAACCACGCGCGCCCGCGAACGGAAGTTCCCCCCCAGTGACCGCACGTTCAAGCGTTCGTTGGGTTTCCACGGTTTGTTCGTTAACACCCGCGCCCCACGAGGGCTGATATTTTCGGTGATCCCCCCGGTCGCCGGTATGCGAACGTCCAGGCTGGATAGATCTACATTCACCTGCAGCGGGACGCGATTTTCGGTGCGCTTCGAGGCAGGATCCATAGGACGCGCGATACCTTCCCGCTAATCCAACATTGCGAAGATGAAAGTGTCGGGGCCCGGGGCAGCGAGATAATAACCCCGTTCGTGCCCCGCCCGTCAAGATTTCCGCGCTTGCTCAGGTGTCCGGCAATGCGACACGCCATCCCATGAACGAACAGTGCCACTGCTGGCTAAGGTCACTAAGCTTGGCATAACCCGTTAGCCTTCAAACAGTTTCCGGCGTTACGTGGTCGGCATCGAAATTGCCAATATTGCCGCGGGGTTGTTCTCTCTCCGCGACTCGATCCTCTGCCAGGAGGCGCTCATGAAGAAGCTGGAATGGACTCGGGACATCTTTTCGACATGGCCAAGTTACGAGTATGTGAAGCACAAGGAGAGCGCCGGCTGGCGCCTGGCGGCTGTGGAGTGGCAGCGCGAAACCGAAGCCGACGGTGCGCACGAGGCTCCGGAGGGATCGCGTTTCGGTGAAGAAATCCCGTTCGGTACCCGCATCGCCGGCGATTGCCTGCACTTGGAGGAAAACCCCTCCGAGATGGAAATCCTGAATTGCCTGGCGGAGATGGTGGTTCAGGATCTGTCGTACCCGCGCATGGCCGACGGTTTAAATCGGCGCGAGTTTCGCACCCGCGACGGCAAGCCCTGGACCCCGCTCGCGGTCTTTAAATTGACCCCGCGGCTGATTGAAGTCGCTCCGCGCATTCTTTCCGGCGCCGAATGGGAGACTCGTAAGAAGCAGCTTGCCCGCGTTGCGTGGAATTCCTGATTCGCGATCCTGATTCTCCGATGTAGGGGCGGGGCTTGTTGACCTGAGCCTCGAAGGGCCCCGCCCGGGCCGACGCGTCTTGCTCCAGACCTGTCCGCCAAGAATGGGTGGCCAATCCTAATCGCTCAAAACGCTCGCCAGCGAGTCGTGAACGGTCAACCCGCCGTTATAATGAATTAATCCCAGCTTTCTGAACTTGTTCATGAAGAAATTTATGCGGGATCTTGTCGTCCCAACCATCACCGCCAGCGTATCCTGGCCGATTTTGTCCAGCAGCGCGGCGGACTGGTCGCCCTGGCGGCTTCGCGCGAGCAGCAACAGCGTGCGCGCCAGGCGCTTCTCGCTGAAATTAAACATGTGATCGATCAAATCCTGTTCGATGCGACGGCAGCGCATCACCAGGTAGTTGATGAAGTGCTTGGATAGCGCGGGATCTTCCTCGACCATCTTCAACATCGCTTTCCCTTTGATGATATTGACCATGCTGGGTACCAGAGCGATCGCCGACGTGGAGTACACGCTGTCACCCGTGATGCACGCTTCTCCGAAAAAGTCGCCTTGGCCCAGAATTCCAAGGACGGCTCCCTTACCTCGATTGGAAACCAGCGTGAGTTTCACGACTCCTCTCTCAATGTAGTGAACATCGGTGCACGCTTCTCCCTGGGAGATAATAGTTTCTCCGGTTTCGAACTCCTTGATTTTCTTCGATGGAAGCGCTTTGGCAAAAAAGTTCCGTGCGTGGAAACCGCTTCGCCGCCGTGATCTCATTTCCCCCCTCGTTTAAGCTTGGCCATGGCCGTGTCCATGCCTTCGTCGAGGAATTAACCGACGAGTAGTGAATTGAATGGCTACTTCCCCCGTTTGCCTTTGCCCCTCTTCTACCTTTCGCCTGCCACTTCGTCTGTTCAATATTGAACAGACAGCGCTAGTCGAACTCGTTAAACTTTGGCGCGTTCAAGGGCAGGTGACGCCGTCTGGCAGCAACTTTGCGGGGTATGCCAATTTGAAGCTTGGTTTCGACATCTTCAGGCGCCTGGATGATGGCAGCCCGTTGTGGGTCGCCCAGGTTGACTCAATAGCCGAAGCCAGGGCCAGACTCGAAGCGCTGCTACAGTTCTCTCCAGGCCACTATTTTGTGCGCGACGCAGAAACCGGCCAGTACATTGCCCCGGATGGCTGCCAGAATCCCCGGGAGGGCTTGGAGCAAGCGTAATGGCCAGATCAGCATGGCTCTCAAGTCTGAGACCATGTTAGGCCAGCGGGAAATCCAATTGAATTCCGGGATACCCTGAATATCGCCGGTTTAATTGTGTACGGCAAAGTCCGCCGCCTACCTTATTCCCTTTATTTCGAAGACGCCCGCAACCGGATACGCCGCCCCGGACTCTGCATGGCTGTGGGAAATTCTAGCTCGAAGTTCGGCGCCCTACTCCAACAGCCCAAGCTCCCGGGCGTGCTCCGCGCATAGGAACAAATTCAGGTAGGGGTTGAGTCGCGAGTTCCAGTCGTTCCATCGACTTTCCCAGTCGGCACGACGGAAATCACACATGCATTCACTCAGCACTTTGATCGGGCGCGAGCCCCTCCCGCGCGTCCGCGCGTCAAAAATGAAATCAGCGCGGCAACGCAGAACCGCTTCGTCGGCATCCCGGCTTTTGATCATCGGTTGGGCCTGCGCATCATCTTTCGTCGCGCTTGCCAAGTGAATAGAGCAGAGCTAGAGCGAAGATGCACAACAGCACTCCCTCAAAAAGACTCTTCGATCGCGGCGCCTGCGCGCGCGTAAAAGCATCGTAGAGCACAAAAACACCCAGAGACATGATTGCCAAGGTGGTCGCCATCGCGGCTTGTTGTAGCGCGCGGATCATCGTCACGCATCGGATCGCGGCAGGAGACAAGTCATCGTGAAGGGTGCAACGAACAATAGAGCGCTCCGATTTGCCGCCCTTGCGGCAGGGACCGCGTCGAGATTGGTATATTCCCTGTAATGCGGCTTAACGTACGGCCGCTTCATACTGCTGCCGCAGAAACAGGTTGGGCTAGCTCTGCCGGGCCCCCTGTCAAGCGTTACGAGCTGAATCTTCTGTCCGCACATGCGGTTCGTGCACTCCCACCACTCTTCGATGTTTTTTTGCACGACTTCACCTCCTGCTTGTGCGCTACGTCGATTCCCCTTTCCGCCGCGCGCGTCACGCTTCTCCAATGGCCCGCGTCTGGATGACGCAACCATTTGGGGAGAACAGAAAGATGCCGTATACATTTGAAACTCCCAGTACTGTTTGAGTCGGAAAAAAGAGTGCTTCGCTTACTATTACAACCGCAACGTTGCACCGATGAGTTCGTCGGGCTTTACTTCCCTACACTGACTGTCTGAGAACGGGTATTTGTGGGCCAAGACCGCGTCATTCCTTGAGGGCCGAGCGATTCGACGCAATTCTTGATGGCTCGCTTCGCTTTTTTCGGGCCATCAGGACCTGCCGGCGATTCCGCTACAGGTCCACGCGTGATGTTGTGGTTGGGCACAGCTACATGGGACTGGCGACCGAATGCCATGGCTCCGATGGGATGCGATCATCCCAACTGTTGCCCCGGCGATCTCTCGCTCTCGCCTGGTTGGAATTCCGACCAAGGCTCCCGTCCACTAGGTTCTTTCCCCTTTCTCTTTTAGGCTTGCCCGACTCGTGGCCGAATCGTTGCGAGGTCGTTTCCGGGTCCCTAATCTCTCGGAGGAGGATTTATGCGTTCGCTGAAGATTCTTTTCTTGCTCTGTTTAGCGCTTCTGATGGCGGGTTTAATACTGCATTCGGGTGTTTTGACCGCCGACGGTGGCAGACCGCTGCCCACCCCTTGGTTCACCGCCGATGGTGGCCGCCCTCTACCAACTCCCTGGCTCGTCGCCGACGGCGGCCGTCCACTCCCAACTCCTTGGATTGGAATTGCGTCTTAGGAGGCTTCCGCGATGGCAGGGGGAAGATGCGCCGCCATTTTTCCCCTGACTCGTGCTAGCATCTGAGCGCGTTTCTGTTACTCGGCGCTCGGAGAACAATGCTGAGCCAGTCCATTTGGTGGGCCAGTATCACGCTCGAAGTTCTTCTGCTTGCACGGGCCATACGTGGCAAACTCGCGTTCCGATATCCAGTTTTCTACTTCTATATTTCCTTCATAATATTTGAGGATCTAATTTCCTTCCTGGTTTATCGGTGGAAACCCGCATTTTATTCCTACACTTATTGGACAACTGAATTTTTGTGCGTCTTGATCGGTTGCGGGATCGTTTTTGAGATTTACCGCGTGGGTTTGGCATCCTTTCCAGGAACCGCCAGGATGGCGCGCAACATCCTCGTCGTCCTTTTCATCGTGGCCGCTGCGAAAGGACTCGTAGCGGCCGCGAATGACCCTCGATGGTGGCTGGAAGCCGGCACACTGGAACTCGAGCGCACGCTTCGCGTGATGCAGGCCGTTTGCGTGGCGGCACTGGTCGCGCTCTTCCTGTTTTATTCAATTCCTTTTGGAAAAAACCTGCGAGGCATTTTACTTGGGTATGGCTTCTTCATCGGCATGCGTGTCATTACCCTGACATTCTTCATCGGCGGCAGCGATGCGTCCCGCCAATTCTGGGGCTACACCTATTCCGCTTCGTACCTCATCGCCCTGGGAGTATGGTGCATACACCTCTGGTCGTATGAGGCCAGTCCCGCGGCCCGGCAGGCCATCCAGATCGAACGCCATTACCAGCGTGTCGCGGCCGCGACCCAGCGCCGCCTGCACGATGCGCGAACCTATGTGGCCAAGGCGGTGGGTTCGTGATCGGCGCCCCAACCGCCATCTTGCTCGGCATCGTGCTACTTCTCTTGCTGCTTCTATTGGCGGCGCGTGGTTCAACGGTCGCCCGGGAATTGGGTTCGGCGCCGGACCTGCCGATGCTCGACGACGAAGCCGGCCTCGATGCGTGTCCACCCGAATTTGTGGCCAGAATTTTTTCCTCTGACGATTGGGAATTCGTCTCAGGCACCAGGTCGCGCCAATTGCAAGGACTCTTCCGCAGAGAGCGCAAACTCGTGGCGCTGGTTTGGGTTGACCAGACTTCCAAAGCCATCCGCCGCATTATGCGCGAACACACCGAGGCCACGCGTCAGAGCCACGATCTGCAATTCGCGACGGAAACAAAACTTGCCCTGCAGTATGCCGAGCTGATGCTCATTTGCGGCGTGCTGTTCCTGGCGATTCAGGCCGCCGGGCCCCAGCGCGTCCGCGGCTTGGCGTTGTACGCAGGCACGCTCTCGCAGCGCCTCACGCAAGCGCAGCAGAACTTCAAAACGGTTACGACAGGCCGCGAGTTTCATGGCGCCGGATCATCCTGATCCATGTCCTATCCTGGCTAAGGCCCGCACTCCCGGAACCCATGACCGTCACCGTCAAGCTCGTGCCCGTCCAAGCGGCCTACGACGATCTCCTGCAGAGGTCGCTGTCGAAGATCTCCTGCGATCTGGCCCGGCTCATCTATCTCGCGTCCACCCGCGACTACAACACGGGCACCTACCATCATGACGGGCTCGCGGCCCGCTTCAGCCCGGACGTCGCCGGCAAAGCCCTGGAGATTGCGCACCGGCAGATTTTTTACCAGCTCTCCGCCTACTCGCTGGAGCAATTGGTCGAACAACTGCAAATCTATCTGGATTGTTCACACGAAAGCCCGGCGGACGTACTGCGCATCTGGCAAAAGCTGGAACCTTATCGCGTGGCGATTCCTGTGGAAGTGAGTCCCGCGGTCGCGCGCCTGTTTTTATCCAACATCAGACTCGCTTTGGCAATTTGGCGATTCCGTCAGGAGCAGGCTCCGAAACATCCGTAAGCCGCATGGCCACCGCGGTCACCTGCCCGACGATCTCCGCCTCGCTCGCGTAGGCCAGCCTACGCACGCTGCGCGACGACAGCGGATGCGGCAGCAGCAGTAAGTGACCCTCCTGCATTTCGCACCACGAACATGCATAACCGTCGCGCAACTCCACGAAATAGATGGGGCGGTCGAATTCGGTGCGCCAGCGCATCGGCTGGATCTTCCGCACGTGCGGATCGATCTGCACAAACGAACCCGGCCGCAGCAGCGGCGACAGCGTGTTGTCCTGCAGTCCGATATACCCATACAAGCTGTGCCGGATATCCAGGTGCTGGATCAGCGCGATGGGAACTTCGCCCCACACTTCCACCATGCGGGACAGCAGGTTGGTGTTGTCCACGTCGAACGAGCGGTCGAAGCGCACCGGGAAGGAGATCGTTTTATCCGTGTCGTAAACTTCCAGCGTCGTCAGGTGCGTCTTGGGCAGCGGCGCGGACATCTGGTGTTTGACCAGGTTCTGCAAGTCCACACCGTAGAGCAGCAGGATGTCGCTGAACTTGATGCGGTAGATGGAGCTCAGACTGTAAAGCTTGAAAACACTGGGGACGGAATCGGAGTTTTCGATTTGCGTCAGCCACGCGTTGGAAATGTGATATTCAGCGTTGTCTTCGGCTTGCGCGATCTTCTGGCTGAATTCGGCCACGTGGCGCGTAGTAATTCCCAGGCGGTTACGGCTGTCTTTCAGCTGTTCACTGGGGGGAAGTGGTAGCTCCA
>Ga0210394_10003218_pt1 | contig 20907 bp, 17 predicted proteins | sample IncBWC12MmetaG_FD_160121 | JGI IMG/M metagenome (GOLD analysis project Ga0210394, IMG submission 160121) | Forest soil microbial communities from Barre Woods Harvard Forest LTER site, Petersham, Massachusetts, United States - Inc-BW-C-12-M | ecosystem: Environmental > Terrestrial > Soil >...
ACGCCGACCACGTCGCCTCGGGCGAGCATCTGGTAACTCGCGGCATCGTCGAGCGGCAGGGTAGCGAGATCGACGTCGACCCCACGCTGCTTGAGCAGTTTCACCGCGACATCAAGAACGGTCAGGGTCTTGAGCCCGAGGAAGTCGAATTTGACGAGGCCCGCGGGTTCAACCCATTTCATGTTGAACTGGGTGACAGGCATATCCGACTTCGGATCGCGGTAGAGCGGCACGAGCTCGCTGAGCGGCCGGTCACCGATCACGATACCCGCGGCGTGGGTCGAGGCGTGCCGGGTCAGGCCCTCCAGCCGCTGCGCGATGTCGAAGGCGCGCGCCACCACCGGATCCTCGTCGCGAAACGCCTGCAGCTTCGGCTCGCTTGCGATCGCAGCCGCCAGCGTCACAGGGGCGGCGGGATTCTGCGGCACGAGTTTCGTCAGCTTGTCGACCTGCCCATAGGGCATCTGCAGCACGCGCCCGACATCGCGCAGAACCCCCCTCGCCTGCAGCGTGCCGAATGTGATGATCTGCGCGACCTGATCGCGGCCATAGCGCTGCTGCACGTAGTCGATCACCTCGCCGCGCCGGTCCTGGCAGAAATCAATGTCGAAGTCGGGCATTGATACGCGTTCCGGATTGAGAAAGCGCTCGAACAGGAGGCCAAACCGGATCGGATCGAGATCGGTGATGGTCAGGGCATAGGCCACCAGCGAGCCAGCGCCAGAGCCGCGGCCGGGGCCGACCGGAATGCCCTCGGCCTTCGCCCATTTGATGAAGTCAGCGACGATCAGGAAATAGCCCGCGTAATTCATCCGGGTGATGACATCGATCTCGAAGGCAAGCCGGGCGCGATAATCCTCTTCGGAGATTCCCTGCGAGAGCCCGTGAACGCGAAGCCGTTGGCCGAGGCCCTCCTCGGCCTGACGGCGCAATTCCGCCGCCTCGTCGCTTTCCGCGTCCGCGGCGTTGGCACCTGCACCGACCGTGAAGCGCGGCAGAATCGGCTTGCGCGTGACCGGGCGGAACGCGCAGCGCTCGGCGATCTCGACGGTGGAGGCCAACGCCTCCGGAATATCGGCGAACAGCACGGCCATTTCGGCGCGGGTCTTGAAACGGTGATCGGGCGTGAGCTGCTCGCGGTCGGTCTCGGCGATCAGGCGTCCACCGGCGATGCAGAGCAGCGCATCATGGGCTTCGTAGTCATCGGAGGTCGCGAAGTAAGGCTCATTGGTCGCGACGAGTGGAAAACCTTTCGTATAGGCCAGATCGATCAGCCCGGCCTCGATGCGGCGTTCCCTTTCGATGCCGTGGCGCTGCAATTCGATGTAGAGGCGATCGCCGAACAGCCCGGCCAGCCGGTCGCAACGCGATGCCGCCAGCGCCGCGTGATCGGCGGCGAGCGCCAGCGAGATCGGTCCGTCGGGGCCACCGGTCAGCGCGATCAGATCCTCGGCGTCGCCTTCCAGCCACTCGAACTTGATGTGCGGAGCCTGATGAATCGGCGTCTCCAGGAAGGCGCGCGAGTTGAGCCGCATCAAGCTGCGATAACCGCGCTCGCGCGCCGCCAGCAGCACCACGCGCGACGGTACGGCCGCCGGCGCGTTGCGCGCGTTGGGGTCCTGGTCACCGAAGTCGACCGCAAGTTCGCAGCCGATGATCGGCTGGATGCCGTAGCCGGCCATCTTGTCGGAGAATTCCAGCGCGCCGAACATGTTGTCGGTGTCGGTCAGCGCCAGCGCCGGCTGGCGGTCCGCCTTCGCCAATTCGCCAAGCTTGGCGATCTTGATCGACCCTTTCAGCAGCGAATAGGCCGAATGGACGTGGAGATGGACAAATCCGGCATTGGACGGTGGCGTCGCGGGCTTTGACATGGTCGAGGTCAGCAATCACTGGGGCTTGAGGGAACGCAGGGTCGCCCGCAAAGGCCGACTCGCGCCGCGCAATGGTGAAGCCTCAGACCGGCCGAGTCCACGCGGAAGGCGCCATCAACGGCCGCCGTCCCTCCTTTCCCCAACCGGCATGTCCGGCCCTGCCAACGGCGCCAGCCTCACAGCTGTGGAAGCAGTTGCGCCCAGACCGCGATCATCCCGACAAACAGAACGATGGATGCCAATGCCGCCGCTTCTTCGACAAAAACCTTCAACATGCCCGCCTCCTGTATGTGAACATAAACAGAACAATGTTCCGTTTTTGTTCTATCGTCAAGAGGGGGTAGTGGGTCAGTTTTGGAAAACGACCCCGAAATAAATCGCTTGGTTAATGCGCCCGCTTGGGCGTGACGATTAGGCGGTTACGACAGGTTGTGAAATTCTACGGGGAACCAAAAATGACACTTTGCTTGCATTGCTTGCAGGTATCGGGGGAACCGCCAATGCCGCCACTCGGCCGCCGCTCTTCGTTGTTCTGGACTTAGGGCGGCGGCCCGGACCATGCGGGCCTTCACGCCGCCCTTGCGGCCTCGTTCCACCGCAGCCGGCTCCTTGCCCTGTTCTTCTGGCGTGGGATCGCGGGCTGGTTGGGGCCCCCAGGGCGTTTAGGGGTTCATTTGCTTCGGGTCTTTACGGTGCGACGAAATGAAGGACGAGCGCTGCGGCAATGCACGTCCCAATCGCAAGGGCTGCACCCTTCCGCCAATCGGGCCAAGCCCCGCCAGTGATCAGCACCAATCCAGCTAGCACGGCCAATTTGAGAGCGTTTATGACCATGCCCTCAGTATGAGCCCGGAATCGCCTCTAGGCCACCCCTCCCGTTCGCCATAATCAAACTGACCCACTACCCAAGAGGCGGCCTCGAATCGTCTCGGGGCATGAGCCTCAAATATCGGGCTTGGTTAACGGGGCCCGCACCCTGAGAGGAGAATTGCATAAATTCGCCGCAGGCCGCTGCGAGCGGTGCGGCTCAGCCGTTTTGATTCGGCGAGGCGGGGGGGTTCCCCTTGGCTGAGTAGTCGGTGCACTATCGCAATCGAACCGACCCCACTACAAAAAAGCCCCGGCCGAAGGCCGGGGCTTTTGACTGATTGGGATGGAGCGAGCGCCAGGATCAGTAGCGCGCGACCAGCGGCCCGCCGAACTTGTAGTTGATGCGGGCAGTGAACAGGTCGACATCCTGACGGATCCGGTCGGTGCCATCGAACACCCCCGCCAGCGTGTTGAAGCTGATGTTTCGGGTACCCATGAACAGGTGGTCGTACTCGAATCCTACCGACCAGTTCGGGGCAAAGCCGTAGTCGAGTCCGATACCAACCGTGCCGCCCCATCGGGTCTCGCGGGCAGTGTCGGTGAGAAGGCCGGTCGGAATAAAGAATATATCATACCTGTCGTTGGTGACGGCGGCGCCGCCCTTCACATAAACAAGCACGTTGTTCCAGGCGTAGCCAACCTGACCGGTGAACAAGCCGAATGCGTCGATGCGCGAGCGGTTCCGGTCGGTCGGGAAGAACAGGCTGATATTGTCGCCCCGGAAATCGGCCCAGTTGCCTTGCGCTTCCACACCCCAGACCCAGGCAGCGGTCTGCCACCGATAGCCGATCTGTCCGCCGACCGTCCCGCCGGTTGCATCGTGGCAGCCTTCGGGCGTAGCGGGAATTACCGCGATACCGGTGTTCGTGAGATCCCAGCACTTGCGGCTCGTGCCACCGCCGCCGTTGATGCCGATATAGAAACCGCTCCAATCATAGGCAGCGGCAACGATCGGCGGCGCCTTTGTATAGGTCCGCGCCGGGAGATCCGCGGCAGCCGCTGGCGCAGCGACGCCAAGCGCGATCACGCCTGCTGCAATAAATGAGATCTTCTTCATCTTTGAATTCCTGTTCGCAATTTGCACAGCCCCACAACCCGCATTGTTACCGGTATTCGTTGCTAATGCTGTAACTCGGCGGCAACATCCGAACGAAAAACGCCAACGGCTGAATTGAAGTTCGGCTTATATACCAGCCCTTTCCTGGAATTTTTTGTCACAAAAGTTCCTATGTCCGATTCACGACAGAAAAAAATCTTTTTAAAGAATCCTTTTCAGATTGCGTACGCGTGCCGCAATCGCAGGGGTTCGCGCCGCGTGGAGAATCACAGGCGCAGCCGGCGCGTAGCGAAGCATTAAAGTGCGTGGGAGTCAGTCGAACGTACGTTCCGGTTGGACCGTGAGTCGGATGGCAATCTCGGTTGAACCGTCAAAGACCTCCAGAACCTGATCGCAAAGCAGGCAGTGGAACTCTCCCTCGACCCCGGGCCTCGAGGCCAACTCGATGCGGCGGTAGCCGGCATGGCATTTGGGGCAGATGACGTCGGATTTTCTCATTTGCCGAGTATGCCGCGCGAGCGAGCGGTTTTCCAGCCGCCAGTTCATCACAACAATCTGAATCGCACCGCCCGGCGACATCCGGGCCGCTAATCCAGTTCGACCACCGCGCCGTCCACCAGCGACACCCGCCGGTCCATCCGCCCTGCCAGTTCCATGTTGTGGGTTGCGATCAGCATCGCCACCCGCGTCGCTTTCACCAACTGCATCAAGGCCTGGAACACATGATCGGCGGTGTGTGGATCGAGATTGCCGGTCGGCTCATCGGCGAGCAGTGCGCGCGGCGCGTTGGCGACCGCGCGCGCGATCGCGACCCGCTGCTGCTCGCCGCCGGACAGTTCCGCCGGCCGGTGTTTGATGCGATCGCCGAGACCGAGATAGGCCAGGATTTCGGTGGCACGCTTGACGGTCTCAGACCGCTTCAGGCCCCGGATCATTTGCGGCAGCATGACGTTTTCGAGCGCGGAGAACTCCGGCAATAGCCGGTGCGACTGATAGACAAAGCCGATATCGGTGCGTCGGATATGGGTGCGCTCGATATCTGACAAACCCGAGGTGGGTGCTCCCCCCACATAGACCTCGCCGTCGTCGGGGGTTTCGAGCAGGCCCGCGATATGCAGCAGCGTCGATTTGCCGGCGCCCGAGGGCGCCACCAGCGCCACCGACTGCCCCGCCCACAGCGCGAGCTTGGCGCCGTTGAGGATGGTCAGCGTTGTCGCCCCTTGCATGTACTGGCGCTTGATCTCGTGGAGATAGACGACCGGTACATCTTCCGCCCCCTGCTCCATCTGCCCCTCACTCGTACCGCAGCGCTTCGACGGGGTCGAGGCGGGCGGCACGCCATGATGGATAGAGGGTCGCGAGGAACGAGAGCGTCAGCGCCATGATCACGACCGCGCTGGTTTCGCCGAAATCGATCTCGGCCGGCAGCTTGGAAAGGAAGTACAGTTCCGGCGAAAACAGCTCGGTGTTGGTGAGCCACGACAGGAATTGCCGGATCGATTCAATGTTCAGGCAGATCAGCAGGCCTACCAGAAATCCGGTGAGCGTTCCGACCACGCCGATCGAAGCCCCCGTGATCAGGAACACCCGCATGATCGACCCCTGCGAGGCGCCCATGGTGCGCAGGATCGCGATATCGCTGCCCTTATCCTTCACCAGCATGATCAGCCCTGAAACGATGTTGAGCGCCGCGACCAGCACGATCATGGTGAGGATCAGGAACATCACATTGCGCTCGACCTGAAGCGCGTTGAAGAACGTCGAATTGCGCTGCCGCCAGTCGACCAGGAAAACCGGCCGGCCCGCCGCCTCGGTCACGCTCTTGCGGAAAGAGTCGATCCGGTCGGGATTCGTGGTGAACACCTCGATCGCCGACACGTCGTTGTTGCGGTTGAAATAGGCCTGCGCCTCGGGAAGCGGCATGAACACGAAGCTGGCGTCATATTCCGACATGCCGATCTCGAACACCGCGGCGATCCTGTAAGGCTTGATGCGCGGCGTGGTGCCCATTGGGGTCACCGCGCCCTTCGGCGAGACCAGCGTGATGCTGTCACCGGCATGCAGCGACAGCGTATCGGCGAGCCGCCGCCCGATGGCGACGGCCTGCCCTTCGTCAAACCCCTCAAGCGTGCCTTGCTTGATGTTCTTGGCGATCGAGGTGAGGTTGTTGAGATCATCGGCGCGAATGCCGCGAACGAATACGCCCGAGGCATTGAACGGCGAGGATGCCAAAGCTTGTCCGTCCACCACAGGTGCGGCGAGCCTGATACCCGCGACCTGATTGATGCGCTCGGCGACATCTTTCCAATCCGTCAGCGGCGATTCCAGCGGCTGAACCAGGAGATGGCCGTTGAGGCCGAGAATCTTGTCCAGCAACTCCTTGCGGAAGCCGTTCATCACGGCCATCACGATGATCAGCGTGGCGACGCCGAGCATGATGCCGAGAAACGAAAAGCCGGCGATGACGGAAATGAAGCCTTCCTTGCGACGTGCCCGCAAATAGCGTCCCGACAGCAACCACTCGAATGGCGCGAAAGGTGGGGTCCGAACTGGCTCGCTCATGGTTTCATCCATAGTCCGATTTTCACACGATTCGGGCTAATTGTGGCCGCGACGGCCGATATCCGGATTGCCCGCGGTGGATAACACTTAGGTCAGCCGCGCCAGCACGTCCGCCGGGCCCAGATTTTCGCGCGTTCCGTCGCTGCGCCGCTTCAGCTCAAGCTTGCCCTCGGCCAGGCCCTTGGGGCCGACAAGGATTTGCCAGGGAATGCCAATCAAATCGGCGGCGGCGAATTTGGCACCGGCGCGCTGATCGGTGTCGTCGTAAAGCACCTCGACGCCTTTGGCCGTCAGCTCGCGGTAGAGCTGTTCGCACGCAGCGTCAGTGTCTGGCGAGCCCTGTTTCAAATTCAGGATGACCGCCTTGAACGGGGCGACCGCTTCCGGCCATTTGATCCCGGCGTCGTCATGGCAGGCCTCGATGATGGCGCCGACCAGACGCGAGACGCCGACGCCGTAGGAGCCGCCATGAATGGCGACCTCGGCGCCATCGGCGCCCGCCACCAGGGCCTGCATCGTGTCGGAATATTTGGTGCCGAAATAGAAGATCTGCCCGACTTCGATGCCCCGCGTATGCACCTTCTTCTCGGCCGGCACTTCGCGGTCGAACCGCGCGGCGTCGTGAACGTCCTCGGTCGCAGCATAGACCGAGGTCCACTGCTGAATGATCGGTGTCAGATCGCCCTCGTAATCGACATCCTCGCCCGGCACCGGCAGGTCGAGCACGTCGCTGTCGCAATAGACCGCCGACTCGCCGGTCTCCGCAAGCACGATGAATTCATGGCTGAGATCGCCACCGATCGGGCCGGTCTCCGCACGCATCGGGATCGCTTTCAGTCCCATCCGCGCGAAGGTGCGCAAATAGGCGACGAACATCCGGTTATAGGCGCGCCGCGCGGCTTCCTCGTCGATGTCGAACGAATAGGCATCCTTCATCAGGAATTCGCGGCCGCGCATGACGCCGAACCGGGGCCGCTGCTCGTCGCGGAACTTCCACTGGATGTGGTAGAGATTGAGCGGCAGGCTTTTGTACGATTTGACATAGGCGCGGAAGATCTCGGTGATCATTTCCTCGTTGGTCGGCCCGTAAAGCAGCTCGCGCTTGTGGCGGTCGGTGATGCGCAGCATCTCCGGGCCGTAAGCGTCGTAGCGGCCACTTTCGCGCCAGAGTTCGGCGAGCTGCAACGTCGGCATCAGCAATTCCAGGGCACCGGCGCGGTTTTGCTCCTCGCGGACGATTTGCTCGATCTTCTTCAACACCCGAAGGCCCAGCGGCAGCCACGCATAGATGCCTGCCGCCTCTTGCCGGATCATGCCTGCGCGCAGCATCAGCCGATGCGAGACGATCTCAGCCTCCTTCGGATTCTCCTTGAGGATGGGAAGCAGGAAACGCGACAGTCGCATGGGCACACCAAAAGGAATCGGCCAGGCACGGGAAGCCAGCAGTGAAAGCGGATCGAGTGCAAAAACACAAGGGCGTGGACCGGCAAAAGGCCGCTAACCAAACGGATTTCCTGTCGTTTTGCCGATCACTTTGACCGCGCGATTAAGGCACAAACGGGCCGATCGGAGCCCCAGGGAGACCTTACGGACCTTTGGGACGCGCCGGGACATCAAAATCGTCTTGCAGCTCTCCGTCACCCGGCATCAGCTGCAACACGGAACCGTCGGTGCCGACCGTTCCCGGCGAAATCAGCACGTGAAACATCGCGCGCTTGGAATGGATATGGATCGCCAACTGCGCGGCCGGTGCCTGTTGAACGGTAACCGGCAACGCGATCGTAACGGCCGCAAGCCATCGACCGGTCTTCGAGATGTTCAGCCCACCTCTTTCACATCTTCATGCCGGAACGGTCGGGTGTCTTCTTCATCTCCATAGAGCCGCCCGCGCCAGCGGGTCCCTGCGCCCCCATGCCCTGCACATGGAACGAGAGAGAAACCTTGCCGGCCCTTTCGAACTCGAGCGTGACCGGCAGCTTGTCACCCTGCTTCAGCGGGCTTTTCAGGTCGAGCAGCATTAAATGATAGCCGCCCGGCGCCAGCTTGACCGTCTTGCCAGGCTCGATCACGAGACCCTTGTCGAGCGGGCGCATCGTCATCACGCCATTGTTCGTCGCCATCTCGTGAACCTGAATCTTGTCGGCGACAGCCGCCGAGCCGCCGATCAGCCGGTCCGGCACCGAGCCCTTGTTCTCGATGGTAAGGTAGCCGCCGCCGACCTTTGCGCCGCCTGGCGTGGCACGGCTCCAGGCCTGCGTGATCACGAGATCGCCGGCCTTGACCTCCTCGGCGCGGGAGGGGGTGGTGAATAGCGTCGCGAAGACCGCCACGCTGAAAAGTCCATGGATGATTTGCTTCATGAGTGACGTTCCTTGTCCAACCGCGCTTGCTGTCGTCTCATCGACACCATGTTCCGCCGGGTTATGATGTCAACATTCCGAGCGTGTATTTCCTGGCGAGGAATTTGTCGAGTGCGCCGCACTTGATACGATACGGATCGGGGTTGCCACCCGCACCTGGCGAACTATACTCGTGAGCATGGGCACGAGGCGAAATCACACCGGTTGGGGACCGCAGCAATTCTGGCGAAGGCTGGTTAGCGCCGCGGTAATCTATGCTCTGGTTATGCAACCGCTATTGCTGGGGCTTGTTGGTACCCAGCTAGCCAACGCTTCCGCCCTTGAGGGATTTTCTCTATCCCAACTGTGCCTGCATAACACGGACGGCAGTCCGATCGCCCCGGCCGACCAGCCCAAACATCCCGCGCACGACCACTGTTCACTGTGTTTTGCGGGAGCGTTTCATCTCCTGGATGGTCCGCTGCCGGCAACCGTTTCCTCCGTCGGCCCGGAATTCAGCAAGGTACGGCAATCGGCGCATCGGCTGCGCCTGTCTTCGTTCTCGCGATACTCTGTCGCCCGTCCCAGAGGTCCTCCGCTCAGCGCGTGATGCACGACAGCCATAACGGCTGCCGCTAACTGCTTTCACGTTTTCTGATCGGAGAAATCCTGATGTCTCGACACATGCTGCGTTCACTTGCGCTGGCGAATTTTATCGCCTTGGCGTTCACCTCTCATGCCCTCGCTCACTGCTTCGTCGGCGCCCGTTTTCTTCCAGCTACGCTTGCGACGGACGATCCCTGCGTTGCCGATGAAATGTCGACGCCGACCGTCGCGTGGTCCAAGACCGCAGACGTACCGCCGGCCACCCAATGGGATATTTCGGTCGATTTTTCAAAACGGATCACCGAAAATTTTGGCGTCTCTGTCGGCCAAACCTGGACGCAAATTCGTCAGGCCGACGGCACGCTCACGACGGGATTTCAAAATTTCGGGACGACGTTCCAGTACCAGGTGCTGAAGGATCGGTCGCATGAGTTGGCGGTACTGACTGGGGTCGTCGTCGATTGGGGGCGCACCGGCTCAACCGCTTCCGGGTTAGCAGACAAGTTTAGTCGGGTTACCCCGACGGTCTATTTCGGCAAGGGCTTCGGCGATCTACCGGACAGTTTCTCCTGGATCCGCGCATTCGCCGTGACCGGACAGGTCGGCTATCAAATTCCGACGACCTCCTTCGACTTCACCCAGAACGTCTTCATTCCACAACAATTGGTCTACGGAGCATCGTTGCAATACAGCATGCCCTATCTGAAATCGGAGGTCATCGATCTTCAGCTTCCGGAGTTTTTCAATCATCTCATTCCGATTGTCGAGGCAAGTTTTACCACGCCGGTCGCGAATAATTTCGGCAATCCCTTCACTACGACTGGAACGATCAATCCTGGCGTGATCTGGGTTGGAAGCTATTTCCAGGTCGGCCTGGAGGCCGTGATACCCATCAACCGCGAAAGCGGCAGCGGGGTCGGCGTTATCGGCCAGTTGCACCTATATCTCGACGACATGTTCCCGACCACCGTTGGACAACCACTGTTCGGGGGCACCTCGACCCCTCCCCGCAAATTGACCTTTTGAGGCAGCACCATGCGATTACCAACTCTTGCGGCAACAACCCTCCTCACTGTCATGGCCGGCACCGCAGCCGAAGCTCACGCCTTTCTCGATCATGCGGAGCCACGCGTCGGAAGCACTGTGCCAACCGCGCCCCGTGAGCTCATTCTTTCTTACACCCAGAATCTGGAGCCGGCATTCAGCACCGTCGAAGTGCACGATGCCAATGGCGCACGCGTCGATCTGGGCAAACCAACGATCAACGCCGGCGTCATGCGTGTCGGGCTGAAGCCATTGCCACCCGGGACTTACAAGGTTCATTGGCAAGTACTGTCCGTCGATACCCACACGACCGAGGGCAGCTTCTCTTTTCATGTCGGAAAGTGAATGCCGTAGCACCGGATTTCGCCGGACGTGGAGGACATTTTGATCAATCCGCTGATCGCCGTGCGGGATATTCACTTCGTTTCGTCGGTGATTGTCGCGGGCATCGTCTTCTTCGATTTGTTCGTGGCTTCGCCGAGGTTTCGGGCGGCAGATTTGCGGTGCTCGGCCGCCGTGGCCATGTTCAGAAGCCGCACAACCACCATTTTATGGATCTGCCTGGTCTTGTCGGTCCTTTCGGGCCTTGCATGGCTCTGCCTGTTATCCGAACGAATTGCCGGCAAACCGTTGGGAGAGGTCATTACGGACGGCACGATCTGGATCGTTCTTTCGCGAACGCAGTTTGGCTTCGCCTGGGATTTCCGATTTTTGTTCGGCGTCATGCTCGCCGCCTGGCTTTGGCTGCGACCGGCAAGCAGAGCCAGCGCGCACTTCAGGCAGGGGTTTCCGGCAACATTGCTGGCCGCCGCGTATCTCGGCTCGCTAGCCTTTGCAGGGCATGGTCAAGAAGGTCTGGGTTTTGAAAGAAACATTCACCTCGCGGCGGACGTCCTGCATTTGATCGCCGCCGGTCTGTGGCTTGGGGGCCTGATCCCCCTTGCGCTGTTGCTGGTATATCTGCGCCGATTCCGCGAGGAGGCCTGGACCTCGGCCGCGTATGACGCCGCCAGTCGTTTTTCCAATCTCGGCATCTTTGCCGTCGGCGTGTTGCTGGCTAGTGGAACGATCAGCGCCTCGTTCTTGATCGGCGGCGTGCACAGCCTCGTCGACACACGCTATGGCCAATTGCTACTCCTCAAGATAACGCTATTCGCCGCGATGGTCTGTCTGGCCGGGTTCAACCGTCAATATCTGCTGCCGCGGCTTTGCAGCGACACTGGATTTGACGTGAGCTCTCGGATGGTTCCATGGCTCGTGCGCAGCGCGCTGGCAGAGATTGCCTTGGGACTTGGGGTCATCATCATCGTCGGAATGCTCGGCATCATGGCCCCCGCATCCGATGTGGCCGCTCATGTTCACTGATTCTAACCGCGTCGTGGCATTTCAAGATGTTGCGCTTCCTACCTTGGAGGTCGCGTTGAAAAAATTCCTGCTCGCCGCACTGCTGATTTTGCCGCTACCCTGCCTCTCCCTGCCCATTCTGAAACCAGAGAACAGTGGATCGAACTTGGCGCGCGGCTGGAACAAAGCCGAACCGCCAGCCCGATTCGACGCTGCAATGGCCGCCGACGTTCGATTCAAATCGGAGCCGGCGCCATAGCGCTCGCCCGTCCCCCTTGAGGCATTGGAATTAGCGCCCCGCGCAGCGGACAATGCGCCGCTTTCTGCTGTTTCTCTACTATATTACCTCCAAAAGTTCGAGCCTCCAGCGCATTCCCAGCGTGACGAAATTCCATTCATTTCAGAAGTTGCTTGAATTTTGAACAATCGTTGCTGAAATTGATGACAAGATGAAGATTATGGTCTACGAGTGCTGGTTCAGGCTGACCGCAAGGTCGAAGTCTGGTGGTCCAAGTCTCGGGAGGAGCCCTGACGCGCACAAGCAGCGTCGTCCCGCCAATCAAAATCAAATCCATATTTCGGGAAAATAGGGTCGACACAATTTTTGGAGCAGGGCACGCGCCCTGCTCTTTTTCTTTTGGCGAACCGGCAGGCGTCACTCACGCTCGAGGAAATTCGATCCGATGTCGGCTTTCTTTTTGATCGGATCGAAGTCGCAGTAAACGCCGTCGGCAAGTAGCGTATAGCTCGCGACGATCCTGTACTTGTCGAGCTTGACGGAGTTCAGGCCAATCACGTTGGTGTTGGTCCCCCCATTCCATTTGAACGGGGTTGGGCTCGGCGCCTTTTCGCAGGCCGTGACGGCTTCCACAAAAACAGAGCCTTCCAGAAACGCCTTGATGGTCTGGAGTTGGGCGTTCGTCTTCCAGTTCATGTAAAGCGACACCGCAAGGCCGGCCATGGTTAGAATCACGAGCCCGGCAAGGATCCGCTGAAACGTCATTTCCCTCTTCTCCCCAAACCCCTCAAGAAAATGCTTTTGCAGAATACGAACCTGTCACGCCATCAGAACGGCATTCCCATCAGCTTCGACAGCCGCTCGATGTTGAGCAAGCCTGCCTGGTAGGCAGCCATGCCTGCGGCAAAAATGACCGCCGACAAAAGAGTCGTCCAGATCAGCTTTCGCCCCATCTGGCTCGCGACTGGCGCGCCGGGATCGGTGCCCGGGCTACCTCCGCCATCTTCGTGCAGGCTGCGCACGCCGAACGGCAGCGTTACGAACAGCACCACCCACCATAAGACGAAGTAGATCGCAAAGCCGGTTGAGAGGGTGTAGGCCATCGCGGTTCAGGCCTGCTCGATTTCGACGAGGGCGCCGGAAAAGTCCTTGGGGTGCAGGAACAGCACAGGCTTGCCGTGAGCGCCGATCCTGGGAATGCCGTCCCCGAGCACCCGTGCGCCCTCCCTGATCAGGGTATCACGCGCCGCGATGATGTCCGGCACGTCATAGCAGATGTGATGGATGCCGCCGTCGGCATTGCGTTCGAGGAATTTGGCGATCGGAGAGGTCTCGCCGAGCGGCTGGATGAATTCGATTTTGGTGTTCGGCAAGGCCACGAACACGGTGATGACCCCATGCTCGGGCAACGGCACGGCCTCCGAAATATCGGCGCCGAACGCCGCGGCGTAGATCCTGGCGGCCTTCTCGGCATCCTTCACTGCGATTGCCACATGATTGAGCCGGCCCAGCATGACATTCCTCCGCCTTCCTTATAGCTCGCAGGCGCTCGTTGCGCAAAATCGGCAACCGCTCTCAAGGCCGGCCGAGGGCTTGCCTCCGCGGCAAACGCGCTAGACCGTCAACACATGAACGTAGCACAAGGGTTTTTTGCCCCACTGCTCGTTCAGCGAGGCGCGCACGGCGCGGCGCACCGACTCCGCCATCGCGTCGGGATCGCGCCGCCGCGCCCGCGGCAGCCCTTCCACGGTCGACACCACGACGTCGAACACGATCTCGTCGATAATCTCTCCGGCGGTATTCTTTTCGGGTATTCCGACCAGATCGATTTCGGGATCGTCGGCGAGTTCTCCGGTTTCGGTCACCGCGATCGCGATAAAGGCGCAGCCGGCAAAAGCCATCCGGCGCCGTTCGACCACGGCGCGTGATTTGGAATCCTCCAGAATGGAGCCATCCTTGTAGAGCCGCCCCGATGGCAGTTCCTCGATGATTCCAGCATCGCCGGGCCCCAATTTGACCAGATCGCCATTGCGGCAGACCAGAACCTTGGGGACGCCCGCGGCGCGCGCCAGCTTGGCGTGCTCGAACAAATGCAGCGCTTCGCCGTGGATGGGGATCAATAGTTGCGGACGCACCCAACCGATCATGTCGCGCAATTCATCGCGGCGCGGATGACCGGACACATGGACGAGATGGGTTCGGTCGGTAATGACCTCGACGCCCTGCGTGATCAACCCGTTGATGATGGCGCCCACCGCCTTCTCGTTGCCGGGAATGGTGCGCGAGGAGAAGATCACGCAGTCGCCCTTGTTGAGCGTCACCTGCGGGTGATCGTCATTGGCGATGCGCGACAGCGCCGCGCGCGGCTCGCCCTGGCTTCCCGTGCACAGCGCCAGCACCTTGTCCGGCGGAAAATGACCGTAGAGATCGGCGCCGCGAAAATTCTGCACCCCGTCGAGATGGCCGGTTTCGCGGGCCACTTGCACCACGCGCTCCATGGCGCGCCCGACCACCACGACCTCACGCCCCGAGAGGCGCGCAGCATCCGCAACCGCGCGCAGCCGCCCGACGTTGGATGCAAAGGTGGTCACGGCCACCCGGCCCTTCGCCGCCTTCACAAGCTCGGTGATGGTCCTGGCGACTTCCGCCTCAGACGGCGACCGCCCTTCCCGCACCGCATTGGTGGAATCCCCGATCAGCGCCAGCACGCCGGCTTCGCCTAGCTCACGCAGGCGCCGCTCGTCGGTCGGCAGGCCGATGATCGGTGTTGGATCGATCTTCCAGTCGCCGGTATGCAGAACGGTGCCGGCCTCGGTGTGAATCGCCAGCGCATGCGATTCCGGAATCGAATGCGCCACCGGAATGAATTCGACATTGAACGGACCGAGATCGATCCGTCCTCCGGACGGCACCACCATGACCGGGATCTTGGGCGGATTGCGCTCTGAAGCGCATTTGGCCTCAAACAGTGCGGCGCTGAACTTGGTCGCATAGATCGGGCATTTCAGCCTGGGCCAGAGGTCGATGATGGCGCCGAAATGGTCTTCGTGGGCATGTGTCAGCACGAGGCCAACCAGGTTCTTCCGTTCCTGTTCGAGAAAGCGGATGTCCGGCATGATGGTATCGATGCCCGGCAGATGCTCCTCGTCGCCAAAGGATACGCCAAGATCGACCGCCAGCCAGGAACGCTGATGGCGGTTGCCGAGGCCGTAGATCGACAGGTTCATGCCGATTTCGCCGACCCCACCGAGCGGCGCAAATGTCAGTTCGTCCGGTCGCGCCATCAGGCTGCTCCCGCTGACGCGGCCGAGCCGAAATAAACATCGCCCGCCGAGATTGGAACCCGATCGCCGCTGGTTGTCCTGACGATCATGCAGCCGGTGTCATCGATGGTGTCGAACGCGCCGGCTACCGTCCCGCCGGCGGTGTGGACGGCGACAGGCTGTCCAAGCCCTGCGGCGCGCTCCAGCCAGAGCCGCCGGATCGCGCCAAAGCCGTGCCCCTGGTCCCAGAGGCCGTAAAATTCGGTCCAGCTATCCGACAAGGTTGCGAACAATTCCTCCGCGCCGATATCGACGCCGATCGCCTGGAGCGAGGTCGCGGGCGTCGGTGTGCCCTCCGGTGCAGCGACGACGTTGGTGCCGATCCCGACCACGACGGCGAGGCGGCCGCCCGGCATGGCCTCAGCCTCCAAAAGGATGCCGGCGAGCTTTTTTTGTCCGGCCAGCACGTCGTTGGGCCATTTCAGCGAAAACTTCATGTCGTCCGATTCCGCCGTCTTCCGCGATGCCTCGATGCCTACTTTTTGCAGCGCCGCTTCAAGGGCAAGGCCTGCGGCGAAGCCCAGCGTTGCCGCGACCGCGGGTGAAGCGTCGACCATTTCGAGAATGCTGCTTGCAAGGTTACCACGCGGGGCGATCCAGGGGCGATGTCTTCGTCCGCGCCCGGCGGTCTGCTCGGAGGTCACAAACCACATCGGCCCGCGCTCGCCGTCGCGGGCGCGCGATAGAGCCTCCGCGTTGGTCGAGCCGATGCTGTCAAAGGCAGCGAGCCGGTAACCCGCCGATATGGCTCGAGGACCAAGCGAAAATGCCATCTCAGGGCTGGTCCGGCTTTGCCAAATTCGTCTAGGCTCGATGTTTTTGTTTGGGCATGATCTTCTCCGAAAACCGGGGTCCACTTTTCGGGATCATGCCCTAGAATAGCGACTTCGCCGCAGCCGCGGCTACGCTGACCAGCGGCCCCGGATAGACGAAGAAAAAGATGTTGAAGAGGCCCGCAACCGCCAGCACCGCGCGCAATTCCAGACGTATCGGATCAAGCTTGGCCAGTGGCTCATCGAAATACATCACCTTGATGATGGTGAGATAGTAATACGCGCCGACCACGCTTGCGAGCACGCCGACCACGGCGAGCGTGAATAACCCGGCCTTGATCGCCGCAACGAAAACATAGAATTTCGCAAAGAAGCCGGCGAGCGGCGGAATGCCCGCCAGCGAAAACAGCAGCATCGCAAAGATGAAGGCCAGCAGCGGATTGGTCCGCGAGAGTCCCGCGAAGTCGCTGATATTCTCGAAGTGTTGACCATTGCGTCTCATGGTCAGGATCACTGCAAAGCTGCCGAGCGTCATCGCCACATAGATCGCGATATAGACCAGCACGCCCTGCGCGCCTTCCGCGGTTCCTGCGGCCAGTCCGACAAGGGCAAAACCCATATGGCCGATCGACGAATAGGCCATCAGTCGCTTGATATTCTTCTGGCCGATGGCGGCAAACGATCCGAGCGCCATCGAGGCGATGGCGACGAATACCACGATCTGTTGCCATTGCGACGTGATTCCGGGAAATGCCGTGAGCGTCACGCGGGTAAACACGGCGAGCGCGGCGACTTTCGGTGCGGAGGCGAAGAATGCAGTGACCGGCGTGGGTGCGCCCTCATAGACATCGGGCGTCCACATGTGAAACGGCACGGCCGAGACCTTGAAGCAAAGCCCTGCGAGCAGGAACACCAGTCCGAACACGATGCCGATGCTGCCGGTCTTGGCGGCCGCCGCGATGCCGGCGAAGCCGACGGTGCCGGTAAAACCATAAATCAGCGAGGCGCCGTACAGCAGCATGCCCGACGACAACGCACCCAGCACGAAATACTTCAGGCCAGCCTCGGTCGATTTCGCGTTATCGCGGTTGCTCGCCGCGACCACGTAAAGTGCAAGGCTCATCAGCTCGAGCCCGAGATAGAGCATGATCAGGTCGCCGGCCGAGATCAGCACCATCATGCCAAGCGTCGAAAGCAGGACCAGGATGGCGTATTCAAAAATCCGCCGCGACGGGTCGGCGAGAAATTCGGTCGAAAGTATCAGTGTTGCGGCCGAACCGATCAACGCCAGAACCTTCAGGAAGCGGGCAAAGTCGTCGACGATGAAACTGCCATTGAAGGTCGTGAGCCTTCCGGCTGGCAGCGTCAGCTCGAGCACGCCGACGACGACCAGGAGACCAACCGCAAGGCCGGTGATGAGGTTCGTCGTCCGCGGCCCCTGATAGGCTCCGACCATCAGCAGCACCATGGCGCCTGCGGCCAGCACCAGCTCCGGCAGCACGGGCAGCAGTTGGTAACCTGCACTCTCAAAGCTCATGGCGCGTTGTCCCGGAATTCATTGCAGCGCGGCTGCCTTCACGGCAGTCACAGCAGTATTGTAGTTGTTGACGAGTAGCTGCACCGACGACGCCGACATATCGAGCACAGGCTTCGGATAGAAGCCAAACAGGATGGTGAGAGCAACCAGCGGCATCAGCGTCAGGCTCTCGCGGAACGTGAGATCCTTGATGCTCGCCAGCGACGGCTTGACCAGCGCGCCGAAGATCACCTTGCGATAAAGCCAGAGCGCATAGGCCGCCGACAGGATCACGCCCGTGGTGGCAAAAGTCACGGTGGGAATCGAAACCTTGAAGGTGCCGATCAGCGTCATGAATTCACCGACGAAGCCGGAGGTGCCGGGCAGACCGACATTGGCCATGGTGAAGACCATGAAAGCCAGCGCATAAAGCGGCATGCGGTTGACCAGCCCGCCGTAGGCGGCGATCTCGCGGGTATGCATGCGGTCGTAGACGACGCCGACGCAGAGGAACAGCGCGCCCGAGACGATGCCGTGCGAGATCATCTGGAACACGCCGCCGGCGACCCCTTGTGTGGTTCCGGCGAATATCCCCATGGTGACGAAACCCATATGGGCGACCGACGAATAGGCGATCAGCTTCTTCATGTCTTTCTGCATCAGCGCCACGAGCGAGGTGTAGATGATAGCGATCACCGACAGCGAGAAAATCAGCGGCGCGAAATCATGCGAGGCCAGCGGGAACATCGGCAGCGAGAAGCGCAGGAAACCGTAGCCACCCATCTTCAGGAGGATCGCGGCCAGGATTACCGAGCCGGCGGTAGGCGCTTCGACATGCGCATCCGGCAGCCAGGTATGAACGGGCCACATCGGCATCTTCACCGCGAAAGAAGCAAAGAACGCGAGCCAGGCCCAGGTCTGCAGGGATCGCGGCACGGCGGAGTGCATCAGGACCGGAATATCCGTCGTGCCGGCGTTCCAGTACAGCGCCATGATCGCCAGCAGCATCAGCACGGAGCCAAGCAGCGTGTAGAGGAAGAACTTAAAGGAGGCATAGACCCGGCGCGGGCCGCCCCATACGCCGATGATCAGGAACATCGGGATCAGGCCGCCTTCGAAAAACAGATAGAACAGCACGAGATCGAGCGCGCAGAAGGTGCCGACCATCAGCGTTTCCAGGATCAGGAACGCCATCATGTATTCGCGCACCCGCAACGTGACGGACTTCCAGCTTGCCAGGATGCAGAACGGCATGAGTGCGGTGGTCAGGATCACGAACGGCAGCGAAATGCCATCCACGCCCATGTGGTAGGTGATGGCATTGGCGAGCCAGGGCGCCTTTTCGACGAACTGAAAGTCCGGTTGGGCCGGATCGAAGCGCCAGACCAGGATCAGCGACACGGCGAAGGTGATCAGCGTGGTCCACAGCGCGATCCAGCGCGCGTTGCGCCGCGCGGCCTCGTCGTCGCCGCGACTGATATAGACCAGCAAGGCGCCGACCACGGGAAGGAAGGTGACGACGGAGAGGATGGGCCAGGTTGTCATTACTGGCCTCCCACGCCGAAAATGAACCAGGTGATCAATCCGGCTACCCCGATCAGCATGGCGAAGGCGTAGTGGTAGAGATAGCCGGTTTGCAGCCGCACCACGTTGCGGGTCACGTCAAGCACCCACGCCGACACACCATCCGGGCCGAAGCCGTCGATGATGTAACCGTCGCCGACCTTCCACAGGAACCGGCCGAGCCACTTGGTCGGTCGGACGAAGATCAGATCGTAGAGCTCGTCGAAATACCATTTGTTGAGCAGGAACTGGTAGAGCAGCGGCTGCTCCTTGGCGAGCTCCACCGGCAGATACGGCCGGCGGATATAGAACAGCCATGCCACCACGAAGCCCAGCGCCATCATCACGGTCGGCAGGAACGCGACGCTCTCGGGGATGTGGTGCATCTCATCGATGATGTGCGGGTTCATCTTCAATGACTCGCGGAAGAACTCTTCCACACCATGTCCGGCGAACAGCTCCTTGAACGGGAAGCCCGCCAGGATCGATCCGGCGGCAAGGATGCCGATCGGAATCAGCATCCACAACGGCGCTTCATGCGCGGCCTCATAGTGCTCCTGATCGTGCGGCTCGCCATGGAAAGTCTTGAAGATGAGGCGCCACGAATAAAACGAGGTCAGGCCGGCGGCGACCACCGTCATCAGGAAGCCATAGGTCGCGAACGGATTATGCGCGGCAAACGCGGATTCGATGATCGCGTCCTTGGAAAAATAACCGGCGGTGAGCGGGAATCCGGTCAACGACAGCGTGCCGATCACCATCACGATATAGGTGAAGGGGATTCGGTCCTTTAGGCCGCCCATGTTGCGGATGTCCTGCTCGTGATGCATCGCGTAGATCACCGATCCCGAACCCAGGAACAGCAATGCCTTGAAGAAGGCATGGGTGAACAGGTGGAACATGCCGACGGAGTAGGCCCCCGCCCCCATCGCCACGAACATGTAGCCAAGTTGCGAACAGGTCGAATAGGCGACGATGCGCTTGATGTCGTTCTGAACGAGGCCGACGGTAGCTGCGAAGAATGCGGTGGTCGCGCCGATGAACATCACGAATGCTTGCGCATTGGGTGCGAGTTCGAACAGTGGCGACAACCGCGCCACCATGAAGACGCCCGCGGTCACCATGGTCGCGGCATGGATCAATGCCGAGACCGGTGTCGGGCCTTCCATCGCATCGGGCAGCCAGGTGTGCAGCAGGAACTGCGCCGATTTGCCCATCGCGCCCATGAACAGCAGCAGGCATGTCAGCGTCAGCGCGTCCGCATGCCAGCCGAAGAAATCAATGGTCTTGCCGGTCAGGCCCGGCGCGCCTGCGAAGATCGTCTCGTAGTCGGTTGAACCGATCAGCATAAAGATCGCGAAAATGCCGAGCCCGAAACCGAAATCCCCGACCCGGTTGACCACAAAGGCCTTGATCGCCGCGGCGTTCGCCGACGGCTTCTGGTACCAGAAGCCAATCAGCAGGTAGCTCATGAGGCCGACGCCCTCCCAGCCGAAGAACAGCTGCACCAGGTTGTCGGACGTCACCAGCATCAGCATCGCGAAGGTGAACAGCGACAGATAGCTGAAGAACCGGGGCCGGTACGGATCCTCGTCCATGTAGCCGATCGAATAGACATGCACGAGCGACGAAATGGTGGTGACCACCACCAGCATCACGGCGGTCAGCGTATCGACCCGCAGCGCCCATGCGACCTGCAGATCGCCTGACGTGATCCACGGGAACAGCGCGATCCTGACGTCGTGATGCATGAAGCCGACATCGACCAGTGCCACCCAGGACAACACCGCCGCAACAAGCA
>Ga0210394_10003219_pt1 | contig 20902 bp, 9 predicted proteins | sample IncBWC12MmetaG_FD_160121 | JGI IMG/M metagenome (GOLD analysis project Ga0210394, IMG submission 160121) | Forest soil microbial communities from Barre Woods Harvard Forest LTER site, Petersham, Massachusetts, United States - Inc-BW-C-12-M | ecosystem: Environmental > Terrestrial > Soil >...
TGCCGCGAAGCGACTTGCGGAGCAGGCCGAGCGGCAAAGCCAGCTGTTGGTGCGATTGAAGCTCGCGACCGAGACGGCCGGCATCAGCATCTGGGAAAAAGATCTGGTCAGCGGCGAATTCGTCAATGACGGCAGCTTTTTTCAACTGTTCGGTTTGCCGCCCTCACCGACATTCGACCCGGAAACTGGTATTCACGAGGCGGAGCGACCCGCGGCGGTGGCGCCGCTGCGCGCGGCGATGAGGGATCCCAAGCGCGATGCCATCCTGTCGCTGCGCCATCGCACCTGCAATCCAAGGCCTGAACCTCAATACGTGCAATCACATTTGCGCGTCTACCGGAATGCCGACGGCGCCGCCATACGCCTGCTGGGCGTGACCTGGGATGTGACCAAGGAAGTCCTATACGCCGAGGAATTGCAACGCAAGGCGGCTCAGGAAAGCGCATTGATCGAGCGCTTGAACGTCACCACAAAAGCCGCCGGCATTGCGCCCTGGGAGTTCGACATCAAGTCGCATTGCTTCTCCTGGCACGGGCCGCGCCCGCCCTGTTTCGGCATGGATGATGTGCCGCTCAAGGATTATTTCCGGCACGTCGAGAGCATCCTGATTGCCGAGGATCAAGGCATGCTGGTCCGTGCGCCCACCGAGGCGATCGAGAGAAATGCGGATACCTTCGAGTACACGTTTCGGGTGATCGGCATCGATGGTGAGCTTCACCACATGCAGAACTACGCGCGCATCATGCGCGACAAGCACGGCCGGGTGCGCTATGTGGTGGGCGTCACCTGGGACGCGACGCGCGACGTCCTCGCCACCGAGCAGTTGAAGAAGCATGCCGAGGAAAACCGTCGTTTGGTCGATCAGCTCAACATGGCGACCGAAAGCGCCGGCATCAGCAGCTGGGAGCTCGATCTGGTCACGCGCCGCTACCTGCGGTTGGAAAACCCGATCGAGTCGCTGTCGCACAACGCAACCGGCAAGGTGGACATGGACTCGCTGGAGACGGTGGTCGTGGCCGAGGATCGGCCGCGGTTTGCCGAGGTCATCAACACGGCGCTGGCCAACAAGACGGATCGCGTTGCCCTGCGCTTTCGCGCCCACGGCAAAGGCGGCCGCGGCATCGTTCATGTGCAGAGCTTCGGGCGCCTGATACTGGATGCGGCGGGTCGACCCGCAAGACTGCTCGGTGTCTCCTGGGATATCACCGAAGAGGTTGCCGCGTCGCTGCTTCGGCAGCAGCAAACCGAGCAGTTGCTCGCCGCGGAACGGCGCTTGGAGCGCGCGTCCCTGTCGAGCTTCGAAGGCCACTGGGAAGCGGACCTGCGCAGCGGCCATCTGTGGTTTTCCTCCAGCTTTCAGGCACTGCTCGGCTATCGGCAAGGCGAACTTCAGCCGCAGGTCGCGACGCTCGACTACCTGGTCCACGCGGAGGAACACGATGCATACCGTCACAAGATGCGCGAGCACGTAGCAAACAACACCCCCTACGACATTGAAACGCGCTTGCGCACCGCCAACGGGGTTTACCGCTGGTTTCGAATGCGCGGCAGGGCCGAGCGCAGCGAGGAAGGCGTCGCCACCGTAATGGCCGGTTCCATTCAAGACATCCACCAGCAGAAGCTGATCGAAGACGCGCTGCATTCCGCGCAGCGACGCTTCGAACGCGCCATCAATGGCACGCAGGACGGTCTGTGGGAACTGGAGGCGGCTACCGATACCAATTGGTGTTCGCCGCGCCTCGCGCAACTGCTGGGCTACACTCCTGCGCAGCTGGCCACAGGCAACTTCCTGCGCGCGCTGACGCATCCGGAGGACGAGAGCAAAATACGCGAGGCCGTGCGCGGCCACTACAAGAGGAACGCGCCGTTCGACGTGGAAATCCGCCTGAGGACCGGCACCGGCAGCTATCGCTGGTATCGCGCTCGCGCCTCTGCTGAGCGCGATCCGCAGGGCCGCGCTCTGCGCCTTTCCGGATCCCTGCAGGACGTCACAGAGGCGCGGGCAGCGCGCGAAGAATTGGTCAGCGCCACCGAGGCTGCGCAGGCCGCGAGCCGCGCGAAGAGCCATTTCCTGGCGAATGTCAGCCATGAGATTCGCACCCCGATGAACGGCATCATCGGCATGACGGGCTTGTTGATCGAGACGCCGCTCGATCGCACCCAGCGCGACTACGCGGAAACCATTCGTTCCAGCGCCGACTCGCTGCTGACGGTCATCAACGACATATTGGATTTCTCAAAGATTGAAGCCGGCAAGCTGGAATTGGAATCCATCGAACTCGACCTGCGCGCCAACGTCGAGGATGTCGGCTCGATGCTGGCATTTCAGGCAGCGAGTCGTGGTCTGGAACTCATCGTCAATGTTCACCCCGGAACCTCGGAGCGCGTCCTTGGCGATCCGCAGCGGTTGCGCCAGTGCTTGCTCAATTTGGTCAGCAATGCGATCAAGTTCACCAAACAGGGGGAAATCGTCGTGGAGGTGCGCTCCGAGCCTGATAGCCGCGGCCCTGCACTGACACGCTTTGAAGTGCGCGACACGGGCATGGGAATTGCCGAAAAGACGCTCGAAACTCTTTTCCAACCCTTCGTACAAGCCGACTCCTCGACGACGCGGCATTTCGGCGGCACCGGCTTGGGACTATCCATCGTGCGCCGACTGGTCGAATTGATGGGCGGCGAGATTGGCGTCAGCAGCACGCTCGGCGCCGGTTCCCGATTCTTTTTCACATTGCCGCTTGAGCCCGTCGAAGCAGTGACGCCGGCGCCGCGGCGCCGCGCAGATGCCGGGGGCAACATCCTGGTCGTCGATGACAATGTCACCAATCAGCGTGTCTTGAGCTCGCAGCTCGAGCACGCCGGCTATGCGGTGACGACTGTCGGCAGCGGCGCCGCCGCCTTGGAGAAGCTGCAAATCGCCGCGACCTCGCACGGTGCCTTCGATATGGTCATCACGGATTTCCAAATGCCCGACATGGATGGCGTCATGCTCGGTGAGCGCATCATCAGCATGCCGGAACTGACGAACACGCGCCTGGTGATGCTCACGTCCCTCGACCGCCAGGGCGATACATCCCGACTCGCGGCAATGGGATTCGCCGCCTACCTCACCAAGCCGGTGCGAGTCCGCCAATTGTTGGCCGCGGTAGCGCGGGTCATGAGCGGCGAGCCGCGGCAGTGGCAAATGGATACGCAGCCCATGATCACCGGCAATATGCTCGCGCAAGCGGCGGCGCAGGAGCGTTTCGTCGGTCAGGTACTCTTGGTGGAAGACAATTTCGTCAATCAAAAGGTCGCCGTCAAGTTCCTCGAGCGTCTTGGGTGCAGCGTGGAAGTCGCCAACAACGGCGCGGAAGGCGTGGCGGCTTTCCAAGCACGGCCTTTTGACATCGTGCTCATGGATTTGCAGATGCCGGTCATGGATGGCATGGCCGCAACCCGCAAGATTCGCGAATTGGAAACCGCGGGGCATGTACCTATCATTGCGCTTACCGCGAATGCCATGAGCGGCGATCGCGAGCGCTGCGAGGCAGCCGGCATGGACGGCTATTTGACCAAGCCGATCGAGGTCGATCGTTTAAGGAGCATCTTGATGAAATTCGGCCTTGCGGGTCCCGAGACCGCGCCCGCGGCAATCCAGGACAGGCAGGCGTCGCCGGCATCGGAGCAACTCGGGCCGCCGGTTGACCTGGCGGCGTTCCATGCGATCACCGAGGGCGACGCTGCATTTGCACAAGAATTGATCGCCACATTCATCAGCAGCGGCGAGCAGCAGATGGCGGAATTGAGCGCGGCCATCGCAAACTGCAATCGTCCAGAGTTGGCGAAGACTGCTCATCAGTTGAAGGGGGCCTGCGCGAACATTCACGCCGTCGGGTTGCAATCCCTTTCGCAGCGGCTGGAAATCGACAGCGTCACCGCACACCCGCAAGCGCTGGAACAGTTGAACGCGCGGCTGCGCCAGGAATTCGAACGTGCCAAGCAGTTCCTTAAGAATCCATCGGTGGTTCCCCCGGCGTCCAAAGCAGCGTCATAGAAACGCTCGGCATCAATAGCGCCAACTCTTGAGGTCGGCTCCCGGCGGAGCAGTGGCCGCGATGCGCTCGAGTATTATCGGCAGGTACTGAAAATTGTAGTGCAGCCGGGAATAGGCGTTCGGCAGTTTCGGATCACCGTTCCAGCAATGTTCGGCACGGTCGCCGTATGCGACGCTGCCCCCATAGGGCGGCTGCAGCGACTCGAGCCGTTCCTGTGCGAAGTACACTGAATCGGTGAGATAGTAGTTGTCGCCGTTGCCGACGTAGAGATGTATTTTGCCTTTCAGCTTAGGCGCCAGGTTAAGCCAATCGCGCGCGATGATGTTCGAAAGATCGAAATGATCGCGCCAGTAGGCTGCCACCGATGGATCGATGGCGCCGGTCACCTTATCGAATATCGGTTTCGGATATCCCTCCGGCCCGACCGGCGAGAACACCGCCTGCCAGATATCGTACTGGCCGCCGGAGCGGCTGTGATCCCCCTGTGCCAGCTCCATGTAATTGGCGTCGCGCTGCGTCGCGAAGATTTCGCCCATGTAATTGCGGAACGCCGGCCGTTCCACGGTCGATGCCTCGCCGGTCAGGGTATAGGCATTCTTATCCTTGTACAGGTTGATGATGGTGTAGGCGCGAAAGTCGATCGGATCCGGACAAGCCGCGAACGCTCCGTTGTACATGTCGGGATAAAACACCTGAGTTGCCAAGGCCTCCCAACCGCCGGTCGACCCTCCGTAGGTAAAGCGCGCCCAGCCGGCACCGATGGCGCGGAAGCGCCGCTCGATCTCGGGTATCAGCTCCTTGTTGATGGCATCGCCGTAAGGTCCAAGGTTGGCGGAATTCACGGCATAGCTGTCGTCGAAATACGGATTCGCATGCTCGATCTCGACCACCAGGAAGCGCGGGAAATCCGCAGAAATCCATTTCTGATAGAAGGCATAGGCCTCTTGTTGCTGAATGCGGTTGTAGCCTGCCAGATGAAAGCGCTCTGAATAATCGGGTTTCAGATCCGGATCCGGGGGTGTGGTGCGGAATCCCGATATATCGTCGGGATAATGGCCGTGAAACACCATCAGCGGATAGCGCGCCTGCGGATGCGCATCGAATCCCTTGGGTAGCAGGATGTGCGCGCCCAAGAATACGTCGCGTCCCCAGAAACGCGACAACAAATCGCTGCGCACACGAATGTGCCGGACAAACTCCGTATCCGTCTTCGGCACAATGGCCTCGATCGCTTTATCGAGAACCAGCGTGTTCTTTACAGGATGCGACTGATCCAGATGCAGGACGCGTGGCGTCGAATACAGGTTGCCGGGCTTCTTGGCCCATTGCTGTCCCTCGCCTTTGTCGGGAGGCAATTTCAACGTACGCCCATCCGCCAGATGAAAGGTTTCGTAGCGATTGAGTACGGCCTGTACCAGATAATCCCCCGTGGGAAGCGCCGCCAGGCGCCGCGCCGGCCAACCAAAGGCGTTGTCATTGAGAATTGCGGCATGGCCAGGCGCCAAGCTCTCGACGTTGAGGCCAAAAATATAGGGACTGTCAAGCGGCTCGTTCGGCTCGACATGTGTGCGCGGCTCGCGGGACAGGTCGCGGCTCAGCAGCAGGATGATTCGGCCGTCGAGCGGTTCGCGGCTTGTGCTGGCAGGATAGCTGATTGCAAATTCAGGACCGGCGGCGCCGGCAGCACTGCTCGCAACTGCGGCGGCGATCAGGCCTAAGGCGGCAAAAGTGGTTACAGCACGCATCCTAAATTCCTTCCGGTGCTCATGCCGCCGCCGCCAGCGCGCTTGTCCCTACCTCGCATCGGCTGGATGCCGGGCTCGGCGGCGCGTCTGACGGCGATGACTCGTTCCCACTGACGGACGGGGGACACCTCCCCGCGGACGGCGCTGTGCCCGGGCGATCTTCTGTTCGATGTCTCGATAGAAACGACCCGCCTCGAGCTTCTCCCCGTCGCTGGTCGCGGCCGTATCCTTCAAACCCAGATCCAAACCGACCTCCTCGTTCTTGGGCATGCAGGGAGCGAGCGATCGCTCAACCGGAACACACAGCCACCAGTCACCGACCGAATCTTGGGCAAAACACCCGCATTTGCACTTCGCTCCCTCGGGGGAATCCTGCTCGAAAACGCGAAACGCTTTGCCCGCAAAGCGCAGCGACTTACCCCTGCGCTTCAGTTGCGCCGCCTTGAAGGGCACCCAGCCGAGCGAGCGCTTAGCTCCCCGGCTAACCCGCCAGCGTAGCTGAGTTTTTTTGAACTGACGGCGACGGGTGGCAAGTTCCGCGTTTACGCGCTGAATCGTCTCTGAGCCAATATGCTCGAAGCACTCCGAAGCGCCGGCACTGAGCTTGTCCAGGTCGAATCCACTCGGCCACTTCGCCGCACCCGCAAACGGCCGCGCCGCCTTCGCACTCGTTGCATTGGCCCAGTTCCAGACCTGATTGACTTCGACCGCGGCGGCATTGAGCCAGGGATAGCTTTCAGCCTTTACTTTCAGGCGCAGCGTGCGTATGCACGTCGATACTTGGATGTCCATCTGATTCATTGGCATTCAGGGAATCTACTGTAATTCGGCCATCACACTCAAGCTAGGTTTCTTCAATAATTGATACGAAATCCAAGCGGGAACGAGCACGGCCTGAGCGAGTATCATTTGGAGTTGGCGGCTCTGCTCCGCTTCGCGACGCAACCGCCGCGGCTTAAGTCGCGTCATCCTTGACGCTTCGCTGTTCAATGGACCGATTCTTGAAGATTATCCCACATGACTGGATTCGTTAAATGAGCCACACTAGAACACTCAACGCGCGAGGTGGTTATGGCAAAGATTGCATTGGTGACGGGAGCGAACAAGGGGATCGGGCTCGAAACCGCCCGCCAATTGGCCAAGAGCGGCATCCACGTCATTCTCGCGGCGCGCGATGGCGCCAAAGGCACAGCCGCCGCGCAGAAATTGAAGGGCGAAGACCGCGATGGCGAGGCGCTGACGTTGGACGTGAGTGATCCGGCCAGCATTGCCGCGGCGGTCAAGCAGGTCGGCGCAAAACACGGGCGTCTCGACATTCTCATCAACAATGCCGGCATTGGAATCGACGACCACTCGAAGAAGGTGTCCGAGCAGTCCATGGAAACCTGGCGCAAGACCTTCGACACCAATGTCTTCGGCCTGATCGCGGTCACGCAGGCATTTCTGCCGCTGCTCGCAAAATCCGAGGCCGGGCGCATCGTGAATTTAACCAGCATTTTAGGTTCGCTCACCCTGCATGCCGATCCGAAATCGCCGATCTACAGCTACAAAGTCCCGGCTTACAATGTTTCAAAAACGGCTGTGAACGCCTGGACGCTGCAGCTCGCCTATGAGCTTCGCGACTCCAAGATCAAGGTCAACGCGGTACATCCCGGACACGTGAAAACCGATATGGGCGGCGCCGCAGCGCCCATGGAAGTCGTCGATGGCGCTAAAACCGGGGTGGCGATGGCATTGATCGGCGCTGACGGACCCAACGGCAGCTACACGCATCTTGGGCGCACATTGCCCTGGTAAAGGCCCGCCCGTTTCGGTGAAGGCTCGCCCGAACTATTTGCCATCCACCGAGAATGCCAGCAGCACATTGTTGGGCGGGCCGGCCATTGCGCCGGCATAACCCGCGATGATGTACATCATCCCGCCGGCCATGGTCGGCCCCGCCACGTCGAGCGTGCCGCCGACCTGGTCCTTGACGCCGTTGATGGTTTGATACTTCTGACCCGCGGTATCGAAATCCCACAGGATCTTGCCCGCATCGACACTGTATGCGCGCAGGTGCCCGTCGGTGGTGGTCGATAAGATCACGCCGGGAATTACGGTGGGTGCCGCCGATTGAGCATTGAAACATCGTCCGCTGAAGCCGCACGGAATCTTCGGAGCCGGTGTAAACCAGAGCTCCGCGCCCGTGGCGGGATCCAACGCGAACAACCCCGGTTTGCCCTTCGGCGGCGGCGCGAACAGATCGGCCACGGCGACGTACAATCGCTCCTCATCCGCAGCCATGCCCCACTCGATGCCGCCCATTGCGCTGCCGGCGCCCACCTTGTTGCGCCATAGCGTTTTTCCGTGGTCCGGATCCATCCCAAATACCACGCCGGATTTCTGACCCGCCAGAATGATGTCCCTGCCATTGCGCAGCTTGAAGAGTATCGGCGACGCGCCGAAATCGTGATCCGGTCCGCTGACCGTCGGGCAATTGGGCGTCCCCGGTCGATAACAGCCCATCAGGAAGCTGTCGTTTTCCGTAACCTGGTTTCGCCACTTGACCTTTCCAGTGGCGAGATCCAAGGCGATGATTGCATCGGAGCCATCTTCCTTCACATCCGTGTAGGAATCGCCCGTGCCGATGTATACCGCGCCACGCTTGGCATCGATGGTGGGCGCCGACCAGACAGCGGCCCCTGCCGGGCCATACATCTGAGTGCCGGCAGAATTCTTCACCGTCGGCTGCGGCTGCTGCTCGATGGTGTAGGTTTTCCACACCAGCCGACCGTCCTTGGCATCAAGCGCGGCCAGGGCGCCGCGCGCCGTGCAGCACTCGTAGGAGCCGATGCCGCCTGCCGTTTCCTCCCAGGAAGAGATGGGCACATAGAGCATGCCCTTGTACAACGCCGGTGCACCGGTCAGCGTGCCACGCGCATGCGTTTCGAGTTTGATCTTCCATTGAAGTTTGCCGGTGGCCGCATCCAGCGCGTATTCATTGCGCTGAAAGTCGCCGAAGAACATCAGATAGCCGCTGGGGCTCCCGCCCGCCACCCTGCCTATGACCGGCGTGGTGCGTACCCCGGCGTCGGCATCGAAGCGCCAATACAGGCAGCCGGTTTTAGCATCGAGCGAGTAAATTCTCCCGCTGGAGCTGGTGAGAAACAGCCGTCCGCCGACCAGGGTCGGCTGGCCATAGCGGCCGCCGATATAGGTCATTGACCACTTGACCTGCAAGCGCGGCACGTCGCTCCCCGCAAGACCGGGCTTTGGCTGCAAGCGCGAGTTGCTCGCATCGATGCTCCATCCGTTCCAGCCAGGCCCGGACATGCTGAACTTTGCCGCGGTTGCGCACGCCGCAGGATCGCTCGCCTGTTCGGTCATTCCATCAGAGGAGAGATAGGCAGCAATGGAGTTGATGTCCGCATCGCTCAAGCCCGTCGCCATGGGCTGCATGACGCCGGTCTTCAGCGTTGCCGCAAGGTCGTCGGGAAAGTGCCTGGTCAGCGCAACTTTTGGCGGCGCGCGATTGACCGCCGGATCGTGACAGGAGGCGCACCGTGTCTTGAACAAGATCTCGCCATGCGCGACGACGGCTGCGGCGGCTTCAGCGGAAGTCGCAGCCGCGTCCGGCTCGGCGAGCGCCGCTCCGAGCGCGCCCTGCGCCATGGAAACAAACAACACAAGCCCCGTCTTGAGGCCAAAGATTCTGGAATTTCGCTGCATACTTCCCCAGGTGCTACGCAACCGCACGACACGCAACCGAGGTTTTAGTAATTTCCGGTTTGCGTCGGCTGATTCTACACGTTGCGCGGCGTCGAGAAGGCACCTGTCGCCAGGGCATAGTCAGCGCAACTCGTAGTACGCGATCAGGCGCAAGTCGTCCTCATGCTGGTTGCTTGGCTCCGCTTGCGAGACGTGCCCATAGCGGGCGCGCAGTTTGAGTCCCTGCAGAACCCTGAATTTCGGCGTCCACTCGAGGTTGACATCGTACTCGGTCTGCGCGTACTCCTTGACCACATCCGGGCTCGAGCCATGAACCCACAGTGCGTACGCACTCAAGCCCGTCACTCGGGGGAAGTTGTATGCGAGCCTGAGCATCGTGGCATTTTCTCCGGCGCGGTAGAAGTTCTCGACCTGCACAGCCGTGTAGCCCGGATAGCCGCCCCAGGGATTGATCATATCGGTGCCGCTGCCGTTGGAACCTCGCGTCCCGATCGCGGTCTGGGTGCGCGCCGCCGTCAACAGCACCGGGCCCATCGCAAGATCGGCCTTCACGCCGCCTTGGTCGGTCAGGAACGATTTGCCGGTGAGCAGGTTGTCGCCGGTGCTGCGCTGATCGGCGTACTGTGCGCCCAGCGTCAGGCGCATGCGGTTGGCAAGTGGGATGACATATTTTATTTCCGTATACGCGATGTTGATGATGTCTTTGCTGTAGTAGTCAACGGCGCCGATCGAGAACGCTCCAAGTTGGTAGTTGGCGCCGGCCACGTCAACTCCTCGCGTCACGCCGGCAGGCGCACCCGCGGCGGTGGCCATGGACTCGAAATCTTCGGAATTGCGCGGTTTGATCTTGTCGACATAGCCCGCGCCGAAGCGCAGCGCCGCGTCGTCCGATTCGCCCACCACTCCCTGTACCGCGTATACCTGGAAGGTGTTCGGCGTCATGAAGGAATCCTGGGTGTTGATGAAAGGCGTATCGAACCCCCGACGGCCGACGGTCGCCACGATCTCATCGGAGAGCCGGAACTGGCCATAGAGCTCGCCGATGACGCTGTAGGGCTTCTGATCATCCCGCAGCAGCTTGGTGCCGCTCCGGTCGAGCGGCGCATCGAGCGCCTGCGAGGTATAGCCCGTCGCTCCGAGCGCCACGAAATTGGCGAAGTAGCCGGTCTTGAACCCGGCCAAGCCGCCCAGAGTCCAGGCCTGACTTTCCGTGAGATTGAAATTATCGGTGTCCTCATAAAATGAGCGCAGCTGAACGCTGAAGGTGGTATCGCGCAAGCCGACAAATCTAGACTCGCTCAGCAATGTTTGAATGGGCCTGCGATCGAAACTTTGCGGCAGCTGGGTTTGGCCCTGCTCGATCGAGTTCGGCGCCTCGGACTCATCGCTCGTATCGCCAAGCAGCGACTGGTCGGATCCCGCGGCCCCGGTGGCCGCTATTTCGGCAGTGGCCGGCTCAGGCCCCGGCAATGCCTGCACGCGCCCGGCCGCTCCACAAATCGCCAACAACGCCAGCAGCCTCAGTGCACCCCGTCGAACATGCATTTGGGAGTCTCGCCTGTGGGAGCTGAATCATAGCTTGCAGGCTGGGCAAGCACCGGGGTGGACCTTGGTCCAATGGCGCGCAAACTGCCCGCGAATCGCCGTGCTAAGCGAATGAGCCGAAAAGATCGGCAATGACCTCTTCGCCCAGTGCAAATCCAGTTGATGCTCCCGAACCGCTGGTGACCATCACCAAGCGAACCGCAGGCGACGGCGCATCGATGAACATCGTGCGCTCGGTAGCCGAGGCATAGGTGCCCGTCCAGCGCTCGAGCACCGCCGGTGCGCGCCGGCCCGTCGCCGCAGCGAACTCCTCGAGAATCAATTCATCGACGCGCGCATCGGCAAAAGGATCCGGGGTTGCGGCGTAATGATGGCTATCGCCGACGATGAGACTGCCGTCAGCGCTCTGCACTACGATGAGATGAACCCCGTGTTTCAAGTGCTCACGCTGTTCTGCCTCGAGCCGCGCCCGCAGCGGCGCCGCTTCCGGCAGCGCCGAAAAGCCGGTGTAGCGCAGCAGGCTGAGATCGGACATCAGTGCGGCGGGGAAAGAAAATCCGGGACTCGCCACCTTCAGCATCTGCAGCTTGCAGCGCGTCACCTGGTAAGCAGCGATTCGCGGCGCATACAGACCCAAAAGATCATCCCCCGGACACACCGCCACCGCGCCCGCCTGCACCAGTCCCCGGGAAGTCTCGAGCCGCGGCGGCTCGACAGCCAGAACGGTGGCATTACGCAGAAATTGCACGCCGCAGCGGCACTCGAGCCAGTCGGCGATTTTCGGGATCGCTTCCCGGGATTCCACCCTGATGCTGTTTGAACTTGCGAGCACGGCCTGCAGTTCTCTGCCTGCAAGCTCAGGGCAGCGAACCTCGGCAGCTTCAGAACTCAAGATCTCGCAGCCCTCGCCCATCTCGGTCTTCAAAAAGGCTTCGAACAGGGACAGCGCCTCGGCCCTGCGCGCCGTCATCCACAGCCCCCTTTGCAGAATCCGGATGCCGGCTTCCTGCGCCACTTGCTGCCAGATTGCGCAGCTGCGGCGGGCGCGATTCCACGCCATGCCGCGCTCCTGGCCGGCCACCACGACCAATCCAAAGTTGCGCACCGAGGCGCCGTTCGCCTGCGCATCGCGATCGATGACGACCACGCGCAGCCCTTTAAGAGCCGCGGCACGCGCGCACGAGAGACCAATGATTCCCGCGCCCACCACCGCAAGATCAAACACCCCCGGCAGGGCGGATGGGGCGCTCACGATGAGGCCGGGTCGCTAGCAATGCCTCCCCGAGCGCCATCCTTGGATTCGATCAGGCGCAGCAAGGGCCCCACAAATTTCTCGTAATTTCTCCAGCGTCCGGCCGATGCGGCATGGATCTTCTGCCGCACCTGCCACTTGCTGGTGGTGATTACGACGCGATTCGTCTGATGAAAATCCAGGCACTTCGAATCCCACGGCAAGCCTATAAAATCCAGCATGCGCCGCGTCCAGGCCTCTTGATCCGCGATCAGGGCTTCGTAGGGAATTTCCAGCAGCGTTGCGGAAGGGAGCGCCGCGCGCCAGTGATCGGTAATGCGCACATACTCGGTGTAATAGTGCGTCAGGTTTGCAAAATCGTTGGTGTAGGGTTCTCTATTGAAAAAATTCTGAAAGTAGATCGACAGGCAGGTGTCGAGCGGATGGCGCTGCATGTGGATGATTCGTGCCTGTGGGAACGCGGCATGAATCAAGCCCGCGTACAAAAAATTGGCCGGCATCTTGTCGATCACCCGCCGCGCTCCTCCGGATAAGGATGTCAAGCGTTCGAGATAATCGGCCGCGATGCCCGGCATCAGATCTGCGCCGGAGCGGCTCTTGAACCCGGCCGCTTCGTACGCGTCGAATGCGCTGCCCCAGAACGTCAATTCTCCAGCGCCGAATACCGCCGGATGCGAGGCGAGGATTTGCTCGGTCAGCGAGGTGCCCGATCTCGGCATGCCGATGATGAAAACTGGAAGCTCCGAGTCGCAGGCGAAGGAATGGCGCTGGCGCAGGAAAGCCGCATCAAAACTGTGGATGATTTCACCGACGCGCCGGGTCAATTTCGCCGCGTCATAGTGCGAGCCGTAGCGTTTGGACAGTTCGTTGGCTTGCCGATAATTGCTGAACGCGTTCTCGTATTGTCCGACATCGTCGAAATATTTGCCGAGCGCGTAGCGCAAATTGATCGCGTGCCGCAGCGGCTGCCGCTTCGCCAGCAGCGCTTCGGCACCCATCAGCCACGCGGTGTCGGCGCCGGTCATTTTCCGATGCGCCGCGATGCTGAAAAACGCAAAGGGAAAATCGGGATTGATGGCGATCGCTCGCTGGAATAATTCCTGCGCCTCGGAAAACTCGCCCCGGTCGGCGCGCAGTTCGCCGAGAAGCGACAGAGCGTCGACCTGGTACGGGTCGATCGCCAGCGCAGCCTGGCAGTGCTGTTCCGCTTCGGCCGAGCGTCTCAGCAGGCGCAATGCCGCGGCGAGGCTTAAATGCATCGAGGCGGATTCGGGCTGCAGCTCGAGCGCCCGCGCGTAGCTTGCGGCCGCCTCATGAATCCTGCGAAATTCCAGCAGTGTGTGCCCCAGGTTGCAGTGGCTCACGGCGTTTCGCGGCTCGAGCTCGATGGCCCGGGTGTACAGGGACAGTGCTTCGCGACAATCGCCCAGGTCGCGCAGCACATTGCCGAGATTATTCAGCGCCTCGACGTCCTGTGCGTTCAGCGCCAGCGCCTGCCGGTAGCTCTCTGCGGCCTGCTCGAGTTGTCCCTGCGCGGCGAGGATGAGTCCCAGAGTGTTGTGCGCGACGCTCAATTTGGGGTCGAGGATGAGCGCGCGCCGGCAGCTGTCAAGCGCCTCATCCAGGCGCCCGAGGCGCCTGAGCGCGTTGCTCAGGTTGCAGTGGATTTGCGCATCTTGCGGTGCGATCTTAAGCGCGCGTTGGTAACAGCTCACGGCATCATCCAATTGGCCGAGTTCGAGGAACGCGTTGCCGAGATTGTTGTGCGCCTCGATGCTGCGCGGATTGCTGTGCAGCGCCTGTTCGTAGAGCGCAATGGCCTCGCGCGCGCGGCCCAGCGCCTTGGTGGCATTGGCTGCATCAACCAACACCTGCGCATCATGCGGATGAATTGCCAGTGACTTGGTCAAGCTCGCCAGGGATTCCGCCCACCGCCCCTGATCGTGCAAAGCCGCGCCCAGATTCCCATGCGCTTCAGCGTCATTCGGCAGCAGTTCGGCAGTTCTCTCCAACGGCTGCAATGCCTCCTTGCCCTGCCGCAACAGCGCCACGCTCAAGAGTTTCCACAGCATCCCGGCATTGGGATGCGAGGCGAGCAGCCTGCGCGTCCCCTGTTCGGCCTCGCTAAACCGATTCTGGTTGAGCAGCGCGACCAGCGCGCCAATTTCGTTAGGATTCAGCGGTTGTTGGCGGGATGTGGCTGGCTCCAATCCGCAGCAACGCTTGTATTTTTTGCCGCTGCCGCAGGGACAGGCCTCGTTTCGGCCGGGATTCACGCACGCTCCTAATCGCGGTACTGGTTCAACGCATCACCCAGAGCTTCTTTGAGCGGGTGGAGCCACGGCTCGAAATTGGTCCATTGATCGAGGCCCTCGCGGAAAATGGGCTGGCGAACCTGCTCCGAGCTCGCCGTGCGCACGCTGCGCTCGGTCTTGTGGAACTCGATGCATGCGGGTTCGAACTCGAGCCCGCAGAAATCCAATATGCGCCGCACGTTGCCTTCAAGATCCTCGACGACATCCTCATGCTGAATGCGCAGGATGCGGCCGGGAAGAACCCGATCCCAATGACGCATCAACTCAAGATAGGTTCTGTAGTAGCGCGCGATGTCCTCGATGCTGTAGGTGAACTCCTGGCCGTTGGCAAACAGCTGTTTCAGATTGCTGAAGCAGCACGCCATCGGTTCGCGTCGCGCATCGATGATCCGGGCATTCGGCAACATCAGGTGTATGAGCCCTAAATGCCGAAAGTTGTTGGGCATCTTGTCGATGAAAAAAGGCTTGTCAGTGCGATACACACGGGTCGTCGCCAGATATTGTTCGCCAAGCGGTCGAAATTCCTCGGCGCTCATCTCCGCCAGGATTCGCGGGTAGCGTGGATTGTTGAGATCCGGATCGCGGCCGCGAAGATTTCTCACGATCTGCTGCACATTGGCAAGTTCCTGCGTGCCTTCTACCCTAGAGTGCGAGGCCAGGATCTGCTCGAGCAGCGTCGAACCCGAGCGCGGCAGCCCGACAATGAAAATGGGATCGGGATTCGGCGCGCCGCAGCCCGCGAGCCTCGCGAAGAATTCAGGTTGGCAGACCTCGATCTGCTGACGGGTATTGTTTTCGATGATCTCCGCGCGATACCTGCTTTCCGAGCGCTTCAGGGCATTGCCCCGCGCGTAGTAGCGGAACGATTCCGCATAGTCACCCTTATCCTCCAGCCCCTTGCCGAGAGCGAAGCATAGGTGATACCGGTCGATGAGTGCGGTCGCCGGCGAGGCTTCAGCGGCGCGCATGTGGGTGAGCTCCACATCCTCGAACCGGTAGGTCTTGAGGTTCGCCAGGCTCCAGTACGCATCGCCAAAATCCGGCCGGCAGGCCGCCGCCCGATGGTACGAGTCGATCGACTGCTGACGCTGGCCGAGAGTTTTCTGTGCATGCGCGATCGACAGATGCAAATCTGCATCCGCAGGGCTGCCGCGCAGCAGTCCCTGGTAGAGTCCAATGGCGCGATCATGTTCGCCAAGGCCGACGGAGTTCGTGGCATACAGGGTCTTCAGCACCCGGTTCTCGGGATCCTTCTTAAGAAGCTGCTCGAGCTCACGGCGCGCTTCGCTGTATTTGTGTTCCGCGATCAGCACGGTGGCGTATTCCTGGCGGGCAATTCGGTAATCGGGCGCCAGTTCGAGCACGGCCGAAAGCAGCAGTTCCGCATCGTCGAACACCTGGCGCGCGATGCCGATGCGGGCGAGCAGGCGCATGGCTTCGACCTGGTTGCCATGCTGCAGCAGATAAGCTCGAATAAGCGGCTCGGCCGCGTCCAGATCGCCGTCTTCGAACAGTGAGGTGGCGGTGACCACCTCGGTCGGGATTTTCTGCATCGTCGCCACATGACTGGCCGCCATCGCGGCATTTTCGGCTTGCCCCGTCATGCGGTACAGGCCATCGAGCATGCGCCAGCTGGTCGGCAGCGCATGGTTGATGTTCACAGCGCGCAGAAACGCATCGATCGCCTGCGGCGCCTGCTTCAATACCACAAAACACAGCCCGCGCTCCTCGTGGAGGCGGCTGAAGCGCGCATGATGCTGCTCCAGGGTTGCAAGGGTCTGCAGGGCATCGGGGATGCGGCCAAGATAACGCTGCGCGACGGCCGCATATAGCAGGGCATCCCGGTGGTTTGCCGTAATGGCGAGCAGTGCCTCGCTGGCGCTAAGCGCCTCGGAAAACTTCTGCTGTCTCAGCAGCGACCGTATCCGGTCTGCTTCGGCGCCCAGCATCGAAGTGGCCGTTGTGGCGTCAGTAGAAACCATACGTAACAACTTAAAAAAAAGGGCAGACAACTGTCCGCCCTTGATTTTACTGCAACCGGCTTAGAGCCGGCCGCTTTTGGCTCAAACCATCAGAACTTATAGCCAAATCCCAGCGTCAGCACACGCGGCCGCAGCGGCGTTTCCGACTTGATGAACTGGTATGAGTTGGTATTGGTGCTGGCATCGACATTCGTGATGTTGCTGCCGGAGAACTGCGCTGTCCAGTTGTCCTTGGCCACGCCGATCGCTGCATCATAGGTCGTGTAACCCGGCATGGTGTACTGGCACAGCGTCGTGGTCGGGGTTGGGGTGCACAGATTAGACGTATTGCCGTCCGGGAAACTGGCCGGCTCGTTGCGCTGGCTGCCAATATGGTTGGCGCCCACCCACACGAACGGCTTGTACTCGTTGAGCACAAAATCGTAACGCGCGCGCAGGTTGAACTCCATCGGCGGCGAGAACGGCGGCGAGGTGTTGAGTACGCCGTACGGATTCGTGTACGGAATACTGTTGACCTGCGTGATGCACTGACCGGCAGGAGTGGGGTTTTTCGGGGTCGTTGCCGTTATGCCCGCTGAAGACAGGCAGGGCGCGTTGGTCTGATTGGTGCTGTTCCAGGAGCCCGATCCCTGCACCGTGAGCCCTTCGATCACGCGCGCGACCAGCTGCAGCTCGACGCCCTTGACCTCATACGTGGGGCCGTTGACGACAAAGGTCGTATTGCCGAGATGAACCGGATCGAACAGCGCCAACTGCACGTTGCTCCAATCCATTTTGTACAGGGACAGGTTGGCCTGGACTCGATGCTCGAACCACTCGCTCTTCACGCCTATCTCGTTGTTGATCAGGTCGTCGGAGTCGAACCCAGCCGGCTTGTTGTACTGATCGGTAGTCTTGTCCCCCGCTGTGAACGGCGCCTCACCATGAAGCGCAGGGATAAGATCCATGCTACTCGTACGGTTGAAGCCGCCCGGACGAAAGCCTTGCGAATAGGTGTAGTACGCCAGGATGTCCGGAGTAATCTTCCAGGTTAAATTACCGCGGACCTTGTTGCCGTCCTCGGTTTTGTTCAAGTTGATGCCGAAGCCGCAATTCCCCGCCGCGGTGCAGGCGCCATTGGGTATGTTGTTGGCCGAAGTCGAAGTGTAGAACTCCGAACCCTGCTCGAACTCATCATAGTGAAAGTGGCGGATCCCGCCGGTCAGTGTCAGCACCTTCGGAATGATGTCGAAATCGACGGAAGCGAATACTGCGGTCTGCCGATAACCCCGCAGCACGTCCTCACCGAACGCCGTGTCCGAATTCAGACGCAGGCCGGGGGTGGTTGCATAGTTGCCGGGGACCGGTCCCACAGCCGACACGCAGCCCGGGCCTCCGCCGAGCGAAATCGCGAGATTGGCCGCGTCGCATTGCGGGATGGCCAGATAGTTGAAGTTCATCTGATCCTTGATTTTGAATTCTTCCCAGAATGCGCCGACCAGGCCGCGTATGCGCCAATCCTCGGAAGTGCTCACCCGGATCTCGTGGCTCTGATGGGTGTTGTTGACGTTGTCGTTCCAGTTGCCCTGGGGTGCGTAACAGGTGTGCGGCGTCGTCTTGCCGCCAAGGCCCCCTGAGCCAACTCCCGTGCACAAATAGTACTGGCCGCCGCCGCTCAGCAGATAGTTGGAATAATCGGCCTGCTGATTGATGGTGCGGTCCAAATAGCTGCCGGTGTAGACGGCATTCAGGTAGGGGCCGATTTTGCCGTTGACAGTCCAGGCGGTGCTTTCGTACTTATCCTTGTCGTAGTTCGGCTGGAACGCGACGATCTCATTATTGCCGAGCGGAGCTCCCTGCGGATTGGCTGGATAAGTTTGGAAATACCCTTCCGCATTCATGTTCTGATAGTTCTGCTGAATGAGCACGTTCCAATCATCGTTGATCTTGTACAGGGCGGAGAGCCGCATGCCCGTATAGTTCACGGTGTTCACATCGGAACCGACCAGCGCCGCGTTGCTGGCGATAGGACCGCCCGTAAGGGCGATCGTGCCTGGAACGTTCGAGATATAGCCGCCGCGGCTGTCGTTGAAAATCGTCGCGCGGATGGCCAAGGTGTCCGGGATCAGCGGCAGGTTGATGGTGGCATTGACGTTGGAGTTGGGATTGCCGCCCGCCGTCCAGCCATAGCCCGCATTGACATTGCCCTCGGTGACATCGATCTTGGGCTTGTTGGTGATGTAGCGAATTGCACCGGCCTGCGCGCCGCCGCCGAACAGGGTGCCCTGCGGACCTTCGAGGACTTCGACGCGCTCCATGTCGACCATGTAGACATCATTGTTGCGGGCCGGGAACTGCATCGACTGATCATCCAGGTACAGCGCCACGTTCGGGAACGGCGCGGTCGTGGACTGCGATTGATTGCCCGAGCCGCCGGAACTCAATCCGCGCATGAATATATTGCCGGTACCGGGGCCGTTGCCGCTGAAAGTCACGTTCGGCGTGTATTTCAACAAGTCATCGAAGGTCGAAATATTGAGTGACTTCAGCTGATCGCCGGTCATCGCCTGGATGGTGATGGGCACGTCCTGCATCGATTCAACGCGTCGCTGCGCCGTCACGGTAATCTCGGCGATTCCCTCATCGCTCGTATCGGCCGCGGTTGCCGCATAGGAAATTGCCGCGGGCGAGCCGCTCAATACGGCTGCGATCGCATATGACAGCTTCGGATTTGAATTCATGTTTCGATCCCTTCCGGTTTAAAATTCTGTTTTGTGGATTGGCTTAAAGTTTGGTTGCCAATCGATTGTATCTACTGCAAAAAATCGCGGCCTTGATCAGCTTTTGAGCCCGCTGGCAAGGCGTATCCGGTGTTGCTCAGATACATCATGCACTGGAATAGCCAGATTGCCTATAGCTCCGAGCATAGCCCATCGAAATTGCCTTGCAATACCATTTATCGATACCTCCGCCGGTTTGCGGCATAGCCGCCGCCGGGCGGACAGCCCCTTTTTCTACATTGGCGGGCTTGGCCTATCCCGTCGGTCACTTCGTGCCGGCGTTGCTTTTTGCACACAGGTGCTATTGCACAGATGCTGTCGAACATATAGGCAACTAATGACTGTTTCATGACATCGACTTGCGCAATCGCCCTAAATCTCTCGGCGAGGCCTGCGCAGACGCCTGCCCGACAACGCGATACCCTGGCATGCGTGGTGGCTTTACGCTGGTTGAGGATGAAGGCCCAATGAGAACGATTATTGAACCCGGTCGCCCGGTCGACGTCATTCTGGAAACCGATGTCCTGGTAGTCGGCAGCGGCCCTGGGGGTCTTGCGGCCGCGTTGGCAGCAGCCCGCGCCGGAGCCCGCACCGCGCTCATTGACCGCAACGGCTGCTTCGGCGGCAACATTACGCAGGTGGGCGTCGAGGGCTTTGCCTGGTATCGCCACGAGCACACGGTTGACTCCGAGGGCATTGGTATTGAGTTCGAACAGCGCGCCAAGGCCATGGGCGCTGCGATGCCAGAGCCTCAGTCCATCAGCTACGCGCTGGACGCCGAGATGTTCAAGTGGGTGGCCGACGTGCTGGTTCAGGAAGCAGGCGTCACGCCGTTGCTCCACCGACTGGGCGTGTCGCCGATCATGGAGAAGGGCGCAATCTCTGGCGTGATAACCGAGAGCAAGGCGGGCCGCGAGGCCATTCTTGCCAAGCGCGTGATCGACGCCACGGGAGACGCCGACATCGCCGCCCGTGCGGGAGCGCCGGTACATAAAACGCCCAAACCGGAAATGATGTCGGCGTCCGTCATGTTCTCCATGAACGGAGTCAACAAGCGCCGCTTCATCGACGCGGTGAAGGCGGATCCACAGACCTACGCGGATTGGTCGGGCAACGGCGAATGGGACTACGAAACCACCGGCAAGGAAGACCAGCTGTTCTCCCCGTTCCTGCGCAAGCCGTTCAAACAGGCGCTCGCTGCCGGCATCATCCCGCCGAGTCTGCACACCATTGCCGGTACCTGGGGTTCGGTGAGCGATCAGGGTGATCTGACCTATCTGAATTTGGTGCACATGAGCGAAATCGACGGCACGGATCCCAACGACTTGACCGTCGGTGAGATGCGCGGCAGGCGCGAGGCGATTTATGCGCTGGAAGCGCTGCGCGGTTTCATGCCCGGCTGCGAAGATGCCAAGCTGCGCAACTTCGGAATGACCTTGGGTGTCCGCGATACCCGCAAGATCGACGCGCTCTACAATCTTACCGCCTCGGATGTGCGCGAACAGGGACGGTTCGATGATGCGATCGGCATATTTCCCGAGTTCATCGACGGCTACGGCGTC
>Ga0210394_10003221_pt1 | contig 20897 bp, 27 predicted proteins | sample IncBWC12MmetaG_FD_160121 | JGI IMG/M metagenome (GOLD analysis project Ga0210394, IMG submission 160121) | Forest soil microbial communities from Barre Woods Harvard Forest LTER site, Petersham, Massachusetts, United States - Inc-BW-C-12-M | ecosystem: Environmental > Terrestrial > Soil >...
TCGCGAATTGTGAAGCGGCTCGATCAGGCAGGGCACCAGCAAGCATGATCGAGCCGCCAAGCCGCCAGAGGCTGGAAACTTTCTTCCGCCCGGCGGCCCGTGCAGCAGCTCATCAAAATCGACTTGACGACACCTTAAAGAAAGGCGGCAGCCCGTTGGCGGTTGTTGGTTCTTCGCGGACGCGCGCGGAGCGGCTGGCGCTGCTCCCTCGCATCAAACTGATCGAACTGTCTTCCTGGAAAGAGTTTCTTTACCATTTTAGTCAATAATATTTCGCAGCTTAATTATCATTTTAGTTCTCGCCCGAGATGAGGTCGATGATGAGCAACTTTTCGACCGAAAGAGTTCTGAGTTTCCCAAGTTCCACGGCGAGAGACGGTAACGCCGCCGTCGATCTTGTTTATCAGGCGGCCAATCTAGTTAGGGATTTAGAGAATCGCGCAAACGAAAACGCAAAGTACGCCCAAAATTTAGCCGAAAGGGCAGTTGAAAAATTACAGCTGGCCGGAGAACGAATTCAAGAACTCGAAGCGGAGCGAGAAACGACTCAAGGCCACATCAATGAAGCCAATGTCATGGTCCGAGAAGCAGCCGAAGCTTTGAGATTGGAGCGATCACGCGTGAAAGCCGCCGAAGAACGGTTACGTCAGCTTGAAGTGCGCGTGAGGAATGCTGAGGCTCGTGCTAAGAAGAGCGAGAACGCCCTCGCCCAGGTTGAGCAGGCGATTCGCACCCATCTCCTTGGGCACGGCCGATCGGCGATGGCAGCTTGACAGAACGCCCTCCGTAAACAGGGAACTCCGAGCGCGAGACGGAGATCCACGCGCGCGGGGCCCCGAGCCGCGTGCGTTATGCAGAACGTTGGAAGCAGGGCCCCGCGATAATCGGGAGCGTGCACTGGCCTGTGACGCCATCGCGATCGCGGACCAACGTTAGTCGCCACGATTTAATGATACTACGCGAGCCAGCCCCACGAACACGCGCTGCTGAATGATGACCCTCCGACCGCAATCCAGATCACGGCAAACAGCCACAGCGGCATCGCCTGCGCGCTGACCTGTAGTCGCAATGCCTGATCTTGCTGGCGTCGCACCGCAGCCGCGAAAACAAGATGATGGTCGGCCCAACAGAAAAGACCCCGAGACACAAAGGCCCGCTCGGGGTTTCTTAGTTGCTTCAACTTAGGGCATCGTCTCTTTAGTTCAACTGAAAGCCGTCTATGTGCTGACCGGATCGCGGGGTGATTAGTGAGAAATGCCGCTTGCGTTACCATAGCCAAATTTAGTGAGAAATGCCGGTTGGCTGAGCATAGCCAAATTCAGAGGAGAAGGATACCCCCAGTCTGCGGTATTTTTGGCGGATTTTGCTTCGCCAATTATCGCATGTCTTTTGTCCAATAGAATCCTGGGGGCGACCGTGGAGTACAAACAGCTCATCGTGAAGGCCTTCGAACAATCACCCGGAAAGTGGCGAGCCAGCGTAAAGCGATCGGACGGAAAACCCTTGATGATCATTGGCCGAGCCAAGCTAGCCCAATTTATTACCGGTTTGGATTCGGTGACTGCGAATGATGCCCTGCTCATGGCGATCGCGGCCATAGATGCCGGTGCTTTCTCGTGTCGAGCCCCACTGGCGCCAGCGTCATCGAGCCCATCGAGCAAGTACAGCAGCCGAAGTTTGCCGCCGGCTGCTCGGCTTCGTCCCTCGACAGTCGCTGCATCGACATTCCCCGCTGCGGCTTGTCCTGGAGCTAGCAATAGGCAAAGTGCCTATCCGGTCGCGTCTTTCATGATGAAGCTCTCCTCGCGCTCATCGACCGACCGCGGCGGCGGCGAAGCGGCGCGGCGGCACCGTGGCATTATGCGACCGCTCGCCGCGCTAAGAGGGGGACACCGGGAGCAGTATCTGATATCGTTTCGGGGGCTGTCGCACCCGATGGAGTTGAGTCATGCCGCTCGCACATTCCGATCTACAAACGTTTAGGACTCCGGTAGTTCCTAGGCAGCGGAGGTTTTCCGCTAATCGGTCGCGTGCGCTCGTCTTTGGAACTTTACTGTTTGCCACCCTGAACTCACCACGGGCGCAAGAGACAGGTGCGTTGCCAGCCGGCAAACCTAATCCACCCTACCCAGGCGAGTCAGAAATCACGTTTCAATGGAATTATGTCTGCCCGATCGAAAAACCCTGCACATTTACTTGTCGGGGAGCGGGAGGCGGTGGAGGATCAGATCACGTAACTCGGTTGGATATCTACTTGGGAACGTTACCTTTCAACGGCGATGAACGGGCGGGCGCCATTTTCTATGACTTTTCCTCACGCGAGTTTCCTCACTCCGCCGGCTTCGCCATAAGCACGGGGATAAACTCGTTGTCCTGCCAAATTAACGGAATGACTCTAGATTATTCCGGTCCGCCGACGGACACCGCCACGACACCCTCGAAAAGGCCAAACCGGGCTCGCCCGGAGATGAGCCGGCAATAGGTGCCACTCAATGCGGCACGTCGGCGAGCGTGCTCGGGGAGGTGGGATCTTGCTTGCGGGCTTGCCAGCAAGCATCGCGCCGTGCTGATGGCCGGCGACCGCCGCGATTGGAGGCGGCTTAAGGTGTCTTTGTACTCCCAATGCGCCCGAAGCCATTCGTACACCGTACGCGGCGGCCCGGTTACCGCTGGATCACCCGTTCCAATGATCCCGCTATAGTTGGTCAGGGCCCTCGGCGGAGGCAAAAGAGGTCGGATACAAATCCTTGAGACGGCTGCCGGTGGCCGATTTGCCCTCAGGCTATGACAAGTCAAAAGTCGATTGAGCACGCAGGGCATAGACAGTTTCCGAAACCGAAACGTCAGACAGAAATTTTGATTGCTTCTTCGTCGCCGGAATCGCGCATTACGTAGCCACGACCCCAAATCGTCTCAATGTAGTTTTTGCCGCCCGATGCGTTGGCAAGTTTTTTTCGCAGCTTGCAGATGAAGACGTCGATGATCTTCATCTCCGGATCGTCCATCCCACCATAGAGGTGGGTGAGGAACATCTCCTTGGTCTGCGTGATGCCTTTGCGCAGCGAGAGGAGCTCTAGCATCTGGTACTCCTTGCCAGTCAGATGCACGTGCGTGCCGTTAATCGCGACCGTTTTGGTGTCGAGGTTGACCGTGAGGTCGTCTATCTGAATGAGGGACTGAGCGTGACCCTTGGAGCGGCGCACGATAGCGTGGATACGTGCGACCAGCTCGTCCTTGTGAAAGGGCTTGGTCATATAGCCGTCGGCGCCGAAGCCAAACCCCTTGACCTTGTCCTCAATCCCGGCGAGTCCCGAGACGACAAGGATCGGCGTCCTCACCTTGGATACGCGCAGGCTGCGCAAGACCTCAAAGCCCGACATGTCCGGGAGATTGAGGTCGAGGAGGATGATATCGTAATCGTAGATCTTGCCGAGATCGATCCCTTCCTCACCGAGATCGGTCGTGTAAACGTTAAAACTCCCCGATTTGAGCATCAATTCGATGGATTGCGCTATGGCGCTATCGTCTTCAACTAACAATACGCGCATGCGAGCCCCTTTGTCGCGTCCCTTGGACTCAAAGTTGACGCCTATTGGCAGCCTTAGAGATTTTTAGGTGAAAGTGTTTTCACTGCAGGCTAGTGACGGATGGTTAATAGACCCTTTCCGGTGCCGGGAGCGGTGGGTGAAAAAAAGGATGTGAGTCGCGGGGCTAAGTCGCGGGCGTTGATGGGGCGCGCAGCTGCGAAGTTCAAAAGCCATTATTTGTCGAGGCACGCTTGGCCGGCTTGGCGAGCGGCTCCTCACCTCGCGCATGAGCGTCCCTAGCTAATCGGAGCGTTTCAGACGTGCGGTTTTTTCACGAACGGCGCGAACTTGAACTTCATATTTAGCCATCGCCTTTCGACCATTCTGCGCGAGCTCTTCGCGCGCTCGAAACTGTTTTCTGACCGTTTCGGGCCTGACCGCTGGTGCCAAATCTAAAAACGCTGGGATCGCGCTCGCGCGGCAGCCAAGCTCTGCAGCATTTTTAACAAGTAGCATAACAGCCAAACCGTCTTGGTCGAATTCAAGCGGACCAAACGAATCGCGTGTCCCCCGGCGCGCAATTATCCACAGCTTTTACCTTTCACAACCAAAGGCCTATTGAATTTGCCCATACGAATCCAGGTTAGATCGCAATCGTCTTGTTTTGGTCAAAATTGCCAATGAGCTTAGCTAGAATAATTAAGAATGAATTGGAGCGATGGGGTCGAAGGTCGCTCTCGCCGGACGAGCGATCGGTAAGGGGGACGCTCATGATAGCTTTTGTCACTATTGGCGGAGCTGTTGGATTTGCGTTAGGATTGCGTTTCAAGGTTTTCGTTCTTGTTCCTGTCACCTTGGCTGCGGCGTGCGCGATCATGGTAAGCGGTCACGGATTGCGGGCAATCGCCCCGGCCATGCTGGCGGCTGCGATGTTGCTTCAGGTTGGATACATCCTTGGCTGTGTTGTTCAAGTCTATGCAAGGGCATATTTCCAGGCCCGGGGCAGGCGTGGCTATCGGCTTTCAAAGTCGAAGGCGGCGTAACTTCTCAACTAAACCGGATCAGGTCGTGAAACCGAAGCATTCGGATAGTTCGGGTTCTTGTATCCGCAGATATTCGCAGAAGGTGTCGCTGATAAGAAATGGCCGCCATCTCCCGTTTGATTGCTACAAGCAATCAGAAGAAGCGGGGAAAATAGTATGATGCTTATGGCGGCGGCTATGCCAAACATGCGTTTTGCAGGCTGACCAAGGCGGTAAGTTTGCCCTTGTCCGCGCAGGCTTGCGGTAGGGCCGCCGTAGCCGCGACCGGTCATTGTGTAACGCAATGATGACCCCTCTGAACATGGTTTTTTGCGCAAATTCCTTATTCTGCCGTTTTTGAGGAATTTTGCGGTGAAGAGCTGTGGCAATAATCGATTATCGGCGAAACCGATGGGCAATGACCAAGGATTTTGTGGATCTCGCGCAGGGATTTGCGGGCCAAGCTGTGCGGCGGTAACTATTTGGTGGTTGTGAGTACCAGGAGGATCGTGTCGATCGAAAATAGTCGTTCCTTGTCTCCGCCTCTGTGAGTTTTCTTACTACCATTGTAGGATTTTTGCTCAAGAATCTTGTCGCTTTTCAATTGGCCAGCATACATAGGGCTCTGAACGCACGGAACGCTCAGCAATAAGGGCGTGGTAACCGCCGCAGTGCTGGATTAAGCTTTTCATTAGCCGGGCGATCGCGCTTTGCCAACTTTCAAATGAGCGGCCTATTATGCCAATGATCTCGCTTTACCATCGAACACGCGAGGACATTGCCGAACGCATCGTCGCTGGCGGATTTAGCGATGGCGATGGATACTACATGACGAACAACCACCATTCCGGTGTGTGGTTTTCTGATCAACCCTTGGAGGCTAACGAGGGTGCCTTTGGGAATACGTTAATCCGAATTCGGTTAGATGAGCGGGAGATTGCGCAGTTTGAATGGGTTGAACGGGGCAAGCCATATCGGGAATGGCTGATTCCGGTGCAGCTCGTGAACAGCTCTAGGTCAGCTGAAATCGTAACGGTGGAACGGACACTGCGCCCGACTTAGAGTCTACCATTGTTCGGCTTATTCGGCGGGATCTTGTCGCTGGTGGGCCGGACAGTCAGAGGCGATGTTCTCGGCAGAGGGAGAGCATGCATCGCAGGCGAGCTATTGTAAGGCGGCGCATTCTACGGTGCGATGAAATAGGTGCTTCGAGCGAGCGAGTCATCGCGAATGCTCACCGGTTCGTCGAGTTCCGCGGCGATGGAAGCTTGGGGATCGTCACTTTGGGCATGGAGTCCCGCACCGATCGCCTCTATGTAGAGAAGTTTCAGAAACCTTCGAGCCGCCCATCTCTTTTTCTCCGTTTCTATTCGCAATATAGACGTGATCACTTTCGCCCAGAGCTGAGCAGCGTCTGTGGCGTAGCCCAAATCTAATGCTATTTGTAAATAACTAAGCTCCGCAGCTTCCAGCACTCTTGCCCGATCTTGAGCAGAGATTCCCGCGATCAGCTCAGCTATCGTCGGAGTTTCGGCGAAGACCGTTTCGACGACATACTCGGCTTCCGAACTCGACACCATCACACACACCGACACGCTGCTGTAGCTTACTTCAAGCCGCCGGCTAACAGTTGAAATTCGCTATATGAGTCGACGTCCGCCTCGCGTTCAAGCGGACTGAACACGCGCCAAAAGATGCGTCTCAGGCACGTCCCAATCCCCAATTTCCGACAAGATGAAACATATCACAACCTAGGAGTTGGCGTATCTCATTCCTTAAGAATGGTTAAGGATGATGGCCAGGATTTCAGTTGAACAGCCAATCACGCCATGCTTCGCACCCCGATCGCATTTATAGCCGGCGCTTGCCGGACAGCCTTTTAACGACCCCTGCTGCCGACGCATTTCGCTGCAGCGGGTCGCGAGCACCGATCTCATGCCGATCCGATGTTTTTCCAGGCAACACCGAGCGGCCGAGGTTTGTAGGCGCAACGAGTTTCGACCGATCTGTTGCCGGCGCGCCACTGCGATTTTCCGGCGACTGTCACTAAGACCGCGGCTTCACTGGTCGGGGGAGCATTAGAACTCGTAATTCACGCCCAGAGGTGGTTCGCGTTTGCCAGGATCGATGGTCGCGCCGCGTCGGTGCAATTCTGAAGCCAACGGGGACGTGAAAACGGAACCACTTTGAATTTCCGTCATTGGCAATGCGCTTCTTGAGGATACGGCCGAGGAGAGCGTTAGCAACAGCGCGATCGAGGCAACCGCTCACTTTACTGCACTCATTGATGGATCCCCGCGGCCAAATTTAGGACAGCATGACGTCTTGATCCGAACGACGTCCCAAAACATCGGTCAAGCGATGGCAATCGCTTCGATTGCTAAGCGCCGTCCTGCTCCGCATCGAATCGGCTGATTCGGCGCTCCCGTAGCCGCGGCATCGTCGAATTGCGAATATGGACAAACGGATGAGCGTAGAATAAGCTAATTCATAGCACAGCAGCATCGCAAATCGCGGGAAACGAGCCTGCGACGTTTATGGCGTGTGGAGTTGTGCATCGACCGCGCGGATGTCAGCTAGAGGCTCAATGCAAGGCATTGACTTACGCTCCGCCGAAATCGAGGCGATACAGGACTATTACGCCGTTCTCACCCGCGTGGTCGAGGCGGTGAACGAGGATAGTTTTCTGCAGCGCGGGATGATCTACGAGCTTGCGCGTCTCAAGTTGCGCAGGGAGATCTGTCAAAATTTTAAGAACATGGGATGGTCTGCAATATACGATCAACTACGAGCGCTTGACGCGGCAATCGATCGGTTTGAAGCCGATTCCGCAAACAACCTGAGTGGGCTGGAGTTATCTTCCCAGGCTGGACGAACTCAAATCGGGAGGCCGTCAAACGGCAGACGCGGTTCTGGCGGGGCGTCAGCAACTGCTTTAATAGTCAATCATCACGATACGCCCCTCCAAGCTTCTTCGTTTGCTCAATCAGCAATCGCTGGAGAGCAAATATTGTCGCTGCCGGCTTTACCGGCGCGAGATGACTATTCAGCGACGGCGCGCGCTGCCCGGCATCTTCGCCGAGCGCTGTGGTCCACGTTCCAATTAATGCTAGCCGCCGTGTTGGGAGTGGCACTATACGCGACGTTTCAAAGCCACATCGCATTCTTGGACTCCAGCACAACGTTTTGGACAGAGAAAACCGCGAAGAACGCGAATGCGGTGAGTTTGCTTTCGACAAACCTGGTACGGGCAGAAACAAAGAACGTGTTAGTCGGGAAGTCGTTATCCCAATCCGAGACGAACTTTCGACCGGGCGTTCTGCAGATGCCGGTTCCAAGCACATACGGCGTTTATGCCGTCAGCGATGGGAAGTTGATTGACCTTGACTTGCTGCCGACAAGAGTTCCCGATTCGCGTATTGCTTTATCGAGTTCAATTGCTGTCCCAAGTCATGTTCATCTGCCCGCGGGTCAGCTGCAATTCGTAGTTTTTCGCCGTGATCTTGTGAACAATATGCCGGATCGCGTGGAACTGCGGGTCGTCGCGCGGGTGGTACGGGCTTTGACCTTCGGTTCGGCTGGCAGGCCGACGATCACCGATGTTACGGGATCCTGGGTAGTTCGCAGCAACTCTTACCAAATGAGAGTCGCGCCGGTTGACGATCATCCCGAGATGGTCATACTTCGACCCGAGCGCCCTGAATTTGTATTTCCGGCCGGTCGATACGCTTTGGTGCTCAAGAACCTCGCCTACGATTTCACCCTCGACGGGCCGCTGACGGACTCGGCCCACTGCCTCGAACGCACCGACGCACTCCCTTCGCCAATTTATACGGAATGCCGAGATCTATAACCCTGCGCCCTAAGTGAGCAGCGTAGGGGGCGCCGCGGTAGTCTGCGTCCATCATTCCGCTAGGGAAAGCCTGGAACGAAGTTGATCTGCTATCGTTGCCGCTTTCCTGCTTTCGGCGACTTCAGCCTTGCTGGGTTCGACGGCAGCGGCTAATCGCGGGCCGCCCTGCAACTCGTTGATGGATGCTGAGCCTACGGTGTTCGTGGCGTTCATACGGAGGTGCTCTGACCAAAGGAGCCACATATCTGCCAAGTGGCGCCAGGTCCGTTGCGCATCACGGTCCGAAGCATATTGTGCCGCCGCTAAGCACTCGTCCGCTCTATTTCGGCAGTCATCGGCAGTCATTGTGGAGGCTCACTATGCAACCCAACCAACGGGGTTACATTGTACACTTCTGTTTTGGCTCGTCTACATCCCGTAGCAGAGTGTCGCTGATGGGTGCCCGAGATTTCCGGACGACGGCAAACTGCGATAGACAGCTACGTCGGCAAACCCCGCGCGCCGTGATTCCGCAAGCGTGATCAGGCCTTGGTTTCCGCCGGTGACCCCCTCCTTCCGCTTGGGGCCACGGCCGCCATTTGATCCGCGCAGACTCATCTAGCTGCCAGCCTCGCCGACGATTCATTAAGAAACTATGTGCTAGTAATTAGCATGGTCGAATCACCGAGTGTCACAGCGACCGCCCTGATCCAGGCCGTCCGCCTTGAACTAAGTCGTTTCCTGCACGAGCAACGCGATGCGGCGGTGCAACTCCATTGCATCGCTGTCGATCTCAATCTCATAGCAGCGCTTGACGGTCGAGATGATCCTTCATTCCGCGAAATCCTCGCGAGCAACGTCGAACATCTTGCCGATGCCGTTCGCAACGCGAATCTCGGCGTTCCGATTGCGAATGATGTCAAGAGCTAACGCTGATTATGCGGAGCTTATTAGCGCCAAAAGTTCGACGACCCCCTGATGGCGTCCCAAGAGTTCCACAGTTGCGTCCTTTAGAAATCCTGCGGATCTAGCCGACCAAAAATACTTTCATCTAAGCTCGATAAGGGTGGGATTGGTTGTTTCCTTGCCTCAAATTAACGGCGCCTCTCTTCACGCGCGTCAATCGGCCTAGCGTCGGAAACTCAAACGTTAACAAACCAGCGCCAACCGGGTGTTTCTGGCGCCGATCGCGCCAAGCGATCGCACCTAAAGCTGGCGATAGCGCGACGACCTCGGCAACCCAGTTCCATATACTGAGAGGGCTATAGATCCCCGACAATTTGCCAACGCCAACCCACAAAGTCGGTGCGCTGGCCACTAGGCCTACGATACAAAAGAGGTTTAGGACAACAACAAATACAATCCAGATCTTCGCGAACCACGTCAGCGCGTTATCAAAAATGATTGCTGCTTGCTCCCGATCTAGTAACCGATTGAATACATCGCGGATATCGTCATTGAGAGCCAGATCGGGTAACTGCGCTGTTGTTGGCGTTTGGGCGCTCGACGGGGGGAGGCGCTCTTGCGTCATGTACCTCTGGATTGCGCGGCCGAATTGATCGTAGTGTTTCGTTTTGATCGCTTCCGTTTCTCCGATGCTCAGCCACTTGCGCACTACCCTCGCGTCCTGGCGTAGACTGTCTGGCGCGAGCGGGCTGGACCCGTCGACAATCAGCTGATTAAGCCAATGCATTCCGCGCAGGTTAGAGAGTATCGAGGCGCTTGCTGTTTCGGTCAGTTCGTTGGCCGGACGCTCTTCCTTCGCGAACGTGGCCGATCCGCTCGGTTGGTCGTCCGGCGCGCGCTGTTCAAAAATGCCCGAATTTACATGCCCACCATCCATGGCAGACAACACGGGTGCCGATACCGGGTGTCGCGCAGCGGACGTATTTGGTTCCGATACAAGTTTTCGCGCGGCGTCTTGAAACGTCGCGCGTCCACGGGTGATCTCGGAATCGGATACCGTCGGTTGTTGAATCCGCGGTTGATCAATTAAAGTTACTTGCGTCCGCTCAAACAAGGTCGGAGCGGGACGGCCGTGTAGTCCTCCGACCGTAACGGTTGGATAACCGCGGTGATTGTCGGACGTTTTATTCAGTTCGATGGGAGCATCACGACGCACCCCAAACGTTGTCGGTCCGCGCTGTCGGCTGTTGGCGACCCTGCTCGGTTCAGAAACCCGGAAAGGAGGGTTCCGCTCAGTGCTCTTGTTTCGGGGCGCCGATGCCGATCCTGCATGCATTATGGCGAGCCTTGCCGATTCCGCTTCGACTTTTTGGATGGCTTCTTCGAGAGCCGCCCGCTCGCGCGTAGTCTCCGAATCCGATGCGAGCGGTTGTCGGATCCGGAGCTGATGGATGAGGATTACTCTAGCCCGTTCAAACACGTCATGGCGGGCCGCGGGCGTGTTGCTTTCCAATCTCGAAACCGCCCTAGAAATGAGAGGGTAATAATCCGGCATGGCCACGCACAATGGGACTCGACAGCGACTTTCGGGAATACCAACCTCACCCCATTTTGGGGCGGCTGTTCTCGTCTGTCTACCCGCGAATGATCCCATGCATTTAGGCCTGAGTGAGTTGCAAATGTGACGATACACTGAGCACGCTCAGTCCCGGACGAACTCTGTCGCGAAATCTTTGGCGTTCCCGTCGATATCGGCATGGTTTGGGCCGAGGTGCTGGCTTGCCGCTGGTCATTATTTTTACCGTGATTTGAGTGCGCGGACCCGGCCAAGGGCGGTGGCGCTTTTGTTTTCCTCTTCGCTTTTCGGGAGGGGATGCGTCTCAAGCCAGAGCGCCCGCGCGCGCAGCTTCGGCGGCCCGACACTGAAAAGGGCAGGGACACACCACTCTCCACGCGGCGCCAGAATTTGCGCTCCGCGGTGACAATGAGGTGCTGGTAGAGCGGGTCGGCGATATGGCAATTTAGCGATGCTGAGCTTGGGAAATTGCTGATATTGTGACGGTACCGGAAACTCGAGAGGCTATCAACAGCTAGATAAATCGCACTCCACATGAATTTCCTTATGCCACACTGCGTCGCAAAAACGGCTCGCTTGGCTGGAAATAGCCTTGTCTTCAAAAATAAAACGGGGCCCGAAGAGGTGGCTCGTTGCGATCCAACGATACGTCTGCAATGAGGATGAACCCGAAGTGGAGTTGAGATGACGCATTTGGAGCGACGCACTCTAGTCACTGGGGGCGCAGGTTTTCTCGGTTCTCATCTTTGTGAGCGTTTGCTTGCGGATGGATCGAACGTGCTGTGCGTCGACAATTTCTTCACCGGCGCCCGAAGGAATGTGGAGCAGTTGCTAGATCACAAAAGGTTTGAGCTACTGCGGCACGACGTAACGTTTCCGCTCTATGTTGAAACTGATGAGATCTATAATCTGGCCTGTCCAGCTTCGCCGATCCACTACCAGCATGATCCGGTACAGACCACGAAAACCAGCGTCCACGGCGCGATCAACATGCTCGGACTCGCCAAGCGCTTGCGCGGTAAGATCCTACAGGCGTCTACCTCAGAGGTTTATGGTGACCCCGACGTGCACCCGCAGGCCGAAGACTATTGGGGGCATGTGAACCCGGTCGGACCAAGATCATGTTATGATGAAGGTAAGCGATGTGCTGAAACGCTATTCTTTGACTATTGGCGCCAACACAAACTGCGGATTAAGGTCGCACGCATCTTCAATACCTACGGTCCGCGAATGCACCCGAATGACGGGCGTGTTGTTTCGAATTTCATTGTGCAAGCGCTGCTTGGTCGCGACCTAACCATCTACGGTGACGGAACGCAAACGCGAGCGTTCTGTTATGTCGACGATTTGATCGATGGGCTTGTTCGACTAATGGACAGCGATGATCGAATAACCGGTCCTATCAATCTAGGCAATCCTAAAGAGTTCTCGATGCTCCAACTCGCCGCCGTGATTGTCGATCTAGTAGGCTCGCGCTCCAAGGTAGTCCACTGTCCCTTACCGGAGGATGATCCACACCATCGTCGACCGGACATTTCGAAGGCGCATGACAAACTGGCATGGAAACCGCGCACCCCGCTTAGGGAGGGTCTCAGGAAGACGATCCTGTATTTTGAGGGGCTGCTCAAGAGTACGAGAGGAAACATGCTGCTTGCGGAAAAATAGCCCCTCTGGTTATTGTCTACTATCACCGTTTATTGTCTCCTATCACCGTTTAAATCGGTGGCGCGTTGGAGTAAAGACTAAGAGGGCGGGAGAAGGGACCGTTTGATCAACGCCAGCGCCCTTCCACCAAGCCGCTCTACGCCACGGCGCCGGATCCGCGATGGCGCTCCAGCGGCCAAAAAACCTTACCCCTGTCGAAAATAAGACAAATTGCTGAAGCGAAATTATGAGAGCGACCAGCCATTGAACGCGTGCTGTGATCGCTTTCTCGTTTGTTCGGCGTCGAGGAGGACGGTATGGGTCGGCAGATTGAACGATACAGGGAATTGGCCGCAAACTACGACAGCATGGCACTATCCGCTAGCGATCAAGTGCTTCGAAATATGTATTCGAGATTTGCGCAGCTATGGCGCGATGCGGCCAGAGCTGAGATCGAGGATGGCCTCCTCGTCGACCTGCGCAGAGCTGTGGCGGCATGAAAAAGGCGGCCGGTGGTGACGGTCCTTGCCATAAGCCTCTGACGCACCGCTGTAACAACGCGCCCCCCATTTATGATTGTACACGAGGCAACGGAGCGCGTTATGACCTGAATCCCTCACAGCAAAAATACTGAATTGCATTCCCCTGATCGGTGCATTCATTCACCGAACAAAGTTGTCACTTGTCGCTCGCAAAACTCAGCGGCCACGCTTTCGCTGCGCGCGCCGCGTCCACATGGTATTTGCCCCATGTGATCTTCTTGTGATCGACCGGCTTCGCAGGCCATAAGTTAAGTTCCAGAAAGCGCGGTCAGTATTCTTTGGACGATAACCCACAACGTCGGCCTGCTTGGTAGCATTCGCGTCGCGTCTTTGTGAGGCGCAAACACGAATGTGCTGCACTAAACGCTATTGCGACGATGTCGAGGACGCCGAGGTGTTCGCGGCAGCGACCCGCGCGTTCCAATCTCTCAGCATGGTCAGCACGTCTTGATCGCGCATGCTGTCTTCGATGCTGCCGACGATCGACAGCAGCAGCCGGTCGGCGCCGAGTTGCTCTAAGGCCACGGATAATTCCTCTATAATCTGTCGTCTGAGGACGAGGTTAGCCGTCGAACGGTTCATCACGCTGGCAATTGCGTCGCATTCTTCGGTCAAGGTCTTGAACTTTTCCGGGTCAGGCAATGCGACGCTGCCGAACGATTGCTCAGCGGCATCCCGGATCGACTTGATGGAAGTAGCCAGATCAACAGAGTGCGTCAGCATGTTCGGCAGGTTCGCGATACTGAGCGCGATGCGCCGGGCCTCATCCTCAGTAAGCTGCTTCCCATCCCAAAGGCGCGCCAATCCGTTCTCAAAATGGCAATAGCTGAGGGTCTGTCCAATTGCGTCCCTGACGACGAAACTCGCCTCTCGCTTTTCGACCGACCACGGCGCTGAAAAGTAGCGTGGATTGCCCCGCGCCCTCTTTGCCTCACGCTCTACGCCAATCTTGCTCAAATAGACGATCGCTGCACCAATGATCGCGCCGGCGACCGCACCGGCCGCAATGGCGAACAAAAAGGTCGCCTGGTGAGGAATGATTGACACGATGAGCCCGCAATACCTGAGACGCGACGTTGTGTCCAATCTCGCGAATGCCGCTTATCACAGAATTGCACGAGATGAACAGAGCCCGATCCACATGGTGGCCTTGGGAGCTCCAAGCTCGGCGGCACACACGTGAGCGCGCCACGTCAACACTCGCCAGTAAGAGCCTGGATTAAGGCTTAGGTGCAGAGACGTCCATCGGTTGGCTGGAGTTTCCTGTTTATGCCATCTAGGATCGGCGCGATCGCATGCGGTACAATGCCCGAGGACTTTTGGTTGGAGTGTGTGTCATGGCTTTGAATGTTGTGGCGTTGAATACAGAACATGAGAGGATTTTCGAAGCGGCGATCGCCGGCATTCCGAGGGTGGCGGAACTGATCGCGGCAATCCCCCCTGAGCAGCGGGTCAGGGCCTTGAACGCTGCGGAGCAGAGCTATCAAAAAACGGCGCGGGATTTGGGCTATGAGGATGCAGCGGCTCAGCAATGGGCTTCCGAGCTCATTTCTCGATTGTGGGTATTCCAACTACCCATGGAGGAAGAGACAGGCGCGTGCAACCAGCCCCGTCTCGCCGCGGAGATTCACGAATTTGGCCATCGGCCGGAATAGTACTCCTCTAAGTTGCTCGTGGCCCCGCAATTGCCATTGGGCACCATTTTGTGCATCACAGATGGGCAATGGCCGGCCGGTGCTGCCCAGTCCTGACGAGCTAGCCGACTAATTTAGCCAAGCCCGAACCGGAAGTGCCCCCCGCTACGGTGTTTTTAGTTGAGGTTTTATTTGGTCTGCTCCCTCGTGTGCGAGATTCAAGAGGGTAGCCTTGGATTACAAGCAGCGTATCGTGAAGGCCTTTCAACGAGCGTCCCTTGAGTGGCGGGCGAGCGTCAAACGATTAGATGAAAGCCCCTGGTGGTTGTCACGAAGGCGCGACCGTCTCGTCCGGTCGCGCCCCAGCCAGCGTCACGTGTTGTCGACGGCCTTGGGACCAGTGTCTTCAGACCAACATGATATCGAATCGGTCACCGCCAACAACCTTGAACAACTTTGCCCGAGATACAAATAACACGGTAACCTGTGTTCCGAGCGAGGAGGTATCAGATGTCTAAAAAGCGACACGTTCGTTCTAACGTTCTTGCGTCGAGCGTGATTGTCCGTTTGTACCTACGACTGTGCGAAACGACGGCTGCTGTTGCGAGAGGCCGCTAACTGGGTAACTCAGCAGTGGCAAATGCCCGTTAGAAAAACAAACGGGAGCGAAGATCCTGGGTATTGCAGTAAAGGAAAAGGCATTGAGTCAGCTACGGCCGCTTGCGCGTTGGCGACGGCCGCTGCTAGGCTGCCAATCGAAGGACCAGCGTACTACGCCTGTGTCGCTCTTGTTGAAGTTTCGAACAACGCCGCGACCCGCTCGCGCAAATTAGTCCCTGTCTCGGCAAAACGCATCTGATGTCTAATGGGTGACCGCGTTTCGCGGCGCTCGCGTTTAGGTGACGATGGTGTGATCAAACCGCTCACCACGGTGAAGGTTAACACTAGGATTGCCGCCAGATTGCCGTCATAAAAATCGGCAAATTCAACTGCCCCCATGAGATAGGTCCAGAACGGAAACGCAAAGGTGGACACGATGGCGTTGACGATCCACGCATCTCCATCCTTACGCACGTACCAACACAACAGCGGCGTCAGAATCAAGCCCACCAGCAAAGCAAACCACGCGATTGTGGTGACCAGCAGACCGGCCATCATAGCCCGCTGGCCGCTGGTTCTCACCGCCTGATCGAAGATAGCATTGATGATCATCGAGAATGCAATGGTCTCGGCGGGAACGTATTTCAGCATTCGTTCGAGGTAACCATCGCCGGGCTCAAACTTCGCGGTGAGATTCGTCGGGACTTCGGGGACGAAGATGTCATCAAGCTCGGTGACCTCCGAATCATCAACCGACGCCTGTGGCTTGCGCACCAATCGTCCCATGATCCTTATCCCCGTCAAGGCTGCGTGACGTTTTATGTCAGGGTAGTGAGTCGGGCAAAGTAAAATTGGCACCGCGGCGGAGCGAGCACCGCGCCGGCGTCCACTTCGCCACGGCGGCAACGGCTACGTCTCGCCCCGCAAGGAATCAGGCCATCGCCAAGTTATGAACTCAGCTAACTGGCCAGCATCAGACCTGCATCAGCGAGGGATCGAGGTACCAGCATTCCACCCGGTCGATTCCATGCCGGAGAATACGATGCGCAGTCTTCTAGGCTTCGTCCGCCACGATTTCCCACCGCAATTGACGGCAGACTCTTCTCAAGGCGCCCGCGTCCTCATTTCGGAAAACAACGAGGTTTTCCGGTTGAAATGCAACGATGAAATCTTTGTCGTCGCGCCGAATGGACACTCGTCTCCTCGGCGCACCCTGGAGAGAGTTGTTGATCTTGTCCGCAACGACTGACATAAGCCGGCCTTACTTGATTGATCCGCAAGGGAAGTTCCACTTACAAGATCGTTTCAAAAGGGATTGCGCGCAAGGATCCCCATTGGCGGCCAAGGCGCTTATCCACAGATTGTTAGCACACGCCGCCTTCTGTACCGCCTTGTGCCAGATCGGTTGGCCGCTCGCGACCGTCCTCGCGGAGCCGTGCGCATTTCGGGCCAAATCGCTCGCGGAAAAGACGTGACGCCCTAGGCGGAGGCAGGAATGCGCAATATCGTCCCATCGATCGTATATTTGACCCGCCAAATCCGGCCGACCAAGCCATCCTCCGAAGTATTCGCAGCCAACATTCCGTTGGTTGGCGCGTATTTCAGTGCTGACAGGGATCGCGGAACTCAAATCGTAGAGAAGACGAGCCGATGGCTTCGTGAAGTGAGTACTGGCCACGTAGCTCCAGGTAGTGCCGCCATCGATCAATGTTTGCGCCTACGCTTCGGTCGGTGTGCCGCCGGATCCGTAAATGAAGGCTCCTGATAAAAGAAGATTTGCGGCAAGGGCTTATCTTGACGGTCGGGAAATGGAACGTCGGGCTGACTTGTGCCGGTGACCGGCGGAGCCGTTCAGACATCGAGCAGCGGCGCGTGCGCAGAAAGCATGACAAAAGCTGGTGGCGGAAACAACGTGTTTCATGGGCGCCAGCGGCTCGGGTGCATCCGGCGTTGACAGCGCTCGTGCGCTAGCGGCTGTCTGCCACGTAGGCGCCAACTACGACCCCACGGCGCCACTCTGAAGCTCGAAAATTTCTTCGCTTCGTCCTCAAGGTGTTGGAGGAGCGCGCAAGCTTCAGTAACTCGGTTGGACTCAAGGGCCAGCCCCGCCTCGTCCTCCTGGCGATCACTATGCTAAAAAAATGCCCCCTCAACCAGCTTAAAAATCCAGTATCCGAGAAGGCTCATCCAAGCCACATTGATAACCGCGGCGATGGCTAGGCCTCCCACTGGCCAAATCCGATAAAAGAACGAAATTTTCCGGGTAATGACGGGCAGGTTTGACGTTAAGGACAACGTGGGCGTTACGAGAACTCGTGCTTCGCTACTCACGCTTCTTTTGGTCCTTGTTAAGACGTCCAATTCGTCACGATCAGTCGCCAGCATATGAACACCCAACGCTTACTTGCACGCTGGAAGCTAACCTGTGGTCGGAAGGTTTAATGTGACGGCCGACACAAAGCTCCCGCCTTCATCAAGGGCGGCCTGCCTACAGGCAGAGAGCCCTGAGGTGAGCACACCCGCCGGGGCTGAAAAATAGCGCATTTGTCAGGGTTGGGGTAGGGACGAACGCAAGGAATCAACCGAGAGCCGAGCAACGGCTCGCCGGAAAGTCCATTTCGCCTTACAATTATGGCCAACGAGCGGGCGGTCATGCCGCTTCCGGAGGTTCGTCATCTCTGGCACTTCTAGGCTCGGTATGTACCTCGCTTATTTCAATACCTAAGACCTTCACCGTCTTTTGCTCTTCTGACGGGACGTTTCGTATGTGCTGAAGCAACAACCTCGCGACCTGCCCCAACAACACTTGCCGCTCTGCCGCTGCGAGCCGCTCGGCGGCCTCGAACGCTGACTCAAATCGGCGAACGGCCACTCGGTAATCCCATGCCTCTTTAAAGGCTCGTCTGTCGTTATCCATTTGCGTTCCTCGCATTGCCGTCCAAGGGCCTCGCCCACGCGTTGCGGGGTCAGATCGCTAGGGAGAGGAGTGTAGCGGCCGGGCGCAAAACGCACCATCGCCTTGCCCTACTCACCCCCGATCCGTGCCGGGGCTCGAGCCTTCCGCTGAGTCGGCCCGACGTCGAGCGGCGCCGGCGGCAAACCCTTACAGGCGTATCCACTGTCCACGAAGCACAGTATCCGCGCGCGAGGCGCTCAACCATTCTGCGAGGGTATGCCGGATATTTGAAAGGCGGCAGCCTCGATATAGATCGATCGGAAATCCAACGCAGATCGGGGAGCTCCACCGTTGACCGCTAACGCAAGGCCGAGCGAGTAAGTACCGGCAACGTCAAGTTTTACGAACGGGACTCGGTACGGATTTCGTCCTTCCGGGTGACGGCGAGCACTGGTAGCGCCCAGGCCTCAAGTTGCGTTTGCCAATACCTGGGGACCATCGGTAAATCCGCAGCCAAAGTCACTATGGCCGAGAGCACGACCTTCGCAGGCCTCGCCGTACAGGCGCGGGCGGGGGCGCTTTATCACGCCGACTTGCGGGAGAGCGGTGAGAATGAGGACTAATATCATAGCAGTTTGCGAATTCGCCGGGGGTGCATCCTTCGCGCGAACGCGGCCCGCATTTTCCTCCGCTCGCTTGGCGCATTAATCCTCAAATAAATTGCGCATCTGGTGGTGTTCATCTCCACTACGTGGCAAACCAGCTCACGCCGCGCCGGTGCGCCCGCTTTTCCATGCACCTCTGGCGTGTATGCGCTGGCTTGTTAAACATCTTTTGGACACGATCATTAATAACTCTAAAGAAAAAAGGAGTCGGAAAAGAGGGGACCGAAAGTCGTTTTAGTCTACATCAGCGACTTTCAGAAAAGGGGGATACTCATGGCCGTCTTACTCATCATCAGTACAATCTGCGGCATACTGCTTGGATTTCATTTCAGGGTGCTAGTTCTCGTCCCGGCGATGCTACTTGCGACGGCGGTTATCACCGTGACGAGCTTCACGCATGGCCTTGGACTCGGGACGATCGCGCTGACTGTGTTGGGAGCTACGGCTTTGCTTCAGATCGGCTACGTCGCGGGCTGCGTGGTTCGTGCTGCATACCTGCCCACGCTGACGACACTACGGTACCGGCTCCTCAGATCAAAACCGGCGCTTAACTAGTCAGATTGGGCCTTGTCGCAAAACGGACGATTCCCGGTTTGACCCGGTTCAGTAGCGCCGTTGGCTGAGGACGGGGCGGCGGGCCAATGATGGACATATCGCCGCGTAGCACATTGAATAGTCGCGGAAGTTCATCAATGCCGGTCTGAGTTAGGATCCGGCCAACGCGTGTCAGGCGCGGGGTGGTTCGATCATTTTCCGAGTAAACCGCCACCAATCGAAATCCAAGGACTTGGATCGGTCGGTTTTTGTATCCGTAGAGGATCTCGCGGACAAGAATCGGGCCGCGAGAGTCAAGTTTGATCGCGATTGAAGTGATCAGAACAAGTGGCGAAAATAATATGAGACCAGCAGTCGCCGCGGCAATGTCGAATAGCCGCTTGGCAGGCTGGTCCAAATGGAACGCTGGCGCGCCCCCGCCTAGGGCTACGGCAGAATTACCTCGTCCGCTCGATTTGTTATCGTGGAAGGTCATGACGCCACCCTTTTTACTCCAATGCCCGCTGAAAATGAACCATTTTTGAAGGTTCGAGCGAAGTGACGGCCGTCACGAAAAATACCGCACGTCGATAAAGGTGGCAAATATTCATCACCGTAGGGGAACAGGACGCGGCAGAGCCCGGGACCATTTCGGCCGGCAAGCAGAGCTGGCGGCCCGCACTGCCCGATTTGGTGATCCAGGCCTGTTGGATTCACCACACTGCTAATCGGCGATTTTAACTGACTGCGTGTGCGATCTAGTATTCGCACAATAGGACCGACCGGGCAGCTCCCCATCCCCGACACCAAAGCCGCCCAGCCAGAAGCCTAAGTTGAGGCAACCTCCAGCCCCAAGCGTGCCCTCGCTTGGGGTTCTTTTCTATGGCGATTCTGCAACAACAAACGAGATTATTTGGTTGCGTGGCCGAAATAACACAGTGCCAATTTAAGTTAGGCGGTAGTTATTTGACCCGGCTAGAAATGCTGCTCACGTGCTGTTCAGTGACGTGCCAATCGAGTTCACGGCGACGATGACGATCGAAATGCCGGCGGCGATAAGATGGCGGTCGCACCGGGTTCCTCCTTTACGAAACGCAGGACAGGCATTTTTTCATGGGTAGCCCCTCAACGATATTGTTGCGCGTGCCGAAACGATGCGATGCTCGCCCTTCGACCAAGCGAACTCGGCAGCTAAAAATGTCGAATACGCCTCGGCGGAACATCCATAGACCTAAAGCTTTCTTGCCTCTGACCCGCCCTGCTGATGAAACAGTGCGGAACGAGCCCGCTTAATCCAAATTGGAGAAACCGTTAGGGCAAACCCTCAGGCGGCTTTACTTGCCACCGATGCAATGAACGCTAAACGGAGGGTGTCGCGAATTGTGAAGCGGCTCGATCAGGCAGGGCACCAGCAAGCATGATCGAGCCGCCAAGCCGCCAGAGGCTGGAAACTTTCTTCCGCCCGGCGGCCCGTGCAGCAGCTCATCAAAATCGACTTGCAGCCCGTTGGCGGTTGTTG
>Ga0210394_10003222_pt1 | contig 20892 bp, 9 predicted proteins | sample IncBWC12MmetaG_FD_160121 | JGI IMG/M metagenome (GOLD analysis project Ga0210394, IMG submission 160121) | Forest soil microbial communities from Barre Woods Harvard Forest LTER site, Petersham, Massachusetts, United States - Inc-BW-C-12-M | ecosystem: Environmental > Terrestrial > Soil >...
TGTGGCCTTGGTCCCGCCCACGAAGGCGAAGAAGTCGTAATGTGATGAATCGCGTCATTAATATCTGGGCTGACGTTATCTGACCGTTTTGCTATCTCGGCTCAGTTTGGGCCGAACAAGCGGCGCGAGAACTGCAAGCTGATTTGCGCTGGCTTCCTTTCGAGATTCATCCGGACACGCCGCCCGAAGGTGCACCGAAGCCGTTTTCGCCGGAGGAGTGGCCACAGGTTCGGGAGAGGCTCAAGCGTTTAGCTCAAGAAGTCGGACTTCCAATCGACCCGCCGCAACATAACGTGAATTCACGTTTTGCGCTTGAGAGTGCTGAGCTCGTGCGCGCCCAAAAGGGCGACGGCGAAGCCGGCACTTTTTGCCACCACGTTTCGCGCGCGTTTTTCACCGAACACGCCGATATCTCGAAACGCGAGGTCATCGTCCCAATCGCTGAACGCTTCGGCATCTCTGCTTCAGACGAGGAAACCGCCTGGCACGAGCGCAGGTTTTCTCCGACGGTCGACGCCTTCATTAAAGACGGGCACAAGGCCGGCGTCAGAGGCGTCCCAGCCATGGGGTGGCCGAATCGGCGCGCAATCGTCGGATTGATGCCGCCAACCGAGCTCGTGCTTCGACTTCGCAACGAGGCGCCCGAACGTCTACGCGAGTGATCGCTCACACAGGTCCTGCACAACCCATGTAACAATGTTATATGCTCTCTTGCGGATGTCGAAATTGCAATTCGCGAGTGACACCTTCAGCGAGCAGGGAATCGAGTTCCTCCGGTGTTCCCGCGAAACCTGGCACGGTGCGTTGTTCAACGGCCGTTAAAGCAGCCTCGACAACCTCCTCAACGGATTTGTAGACACCGCGGTCGAGGACAGCTCGAAGCCGGCCTCTTGTTCCGGCGTGAGATGAATCGTCATGTGTTGCTGCTCCGTGGGTTGGTCATCTTCAGGGTAGGGGAAAAATGACTTCAGGCAAGTCGAATGAGGTTTCTGGTTGGAGAACTGCACGCCTTGGTGGGGCGATACATATTAATGATAACGCCGAGCAACAGGACTGCCGTGACAGTGTAGGATTCTAACCAATGACGGGGCAGCCTTCTAACCAACTGAACTACGTCCCCAGCCGTGGAATCAACAACTTAGCGTAAAACCTTGCAAATAAGGGCTTTGCAAGATTTGCATATAGCGCACGATTTGCATTCCTTGTCAAAGAATGCGGCTGTTTCCGGCGCAACCGCCCCCGAACCGCCTACAAATATCTGTGCGCTCATGCGAGATTTATCCTAACACAGATGCATCAAAGAGGCGAACCACCATTCTGACAACCACCATTCTGAAACTCGTGGATCCAGCTGGTTCGTGCCAAGCATTCGGTTGAAAGCCGAAAGGGCGACGCAGTCTTACTTGGTCAAACTGAATCGTTTGGCGCAGAGCTGTCACGACAATGTCACGCGGGCGAGAGATTTGTTAGTCAGTTAAGAGTCCTAGAACATTCGGTTCTGAGCACAAAAACCAGAAGCTGACGCGTATCGTTACAGCGTTGCTCGGCTTCATGATTCTCCGGCTCTGGTACTCGGAGCGCTGACCAGGAATCCATGTAGATCCCAAGTTGTCGAGAGTGTGGCTAACGAAAATCCCGTGCAGCCTACGGCAGATGCCATTCCCCGAGGCGAACCGCGAAGCTCAAAGCAATTCGTGGACGTGCTCGAGTCTGGTGAACGAAATTCGCGGGGGCACGCGTGTGCAAGGAAGCACAGTTCGGAGACAGATCCCAAGGGGCCGAAAGCAGAGGCAACGCGTACCGCGCTAGATTCGAGCTCTTTCAGGCGGCTCGTCGTTCATAGCGGTGGTGCAGTCCACTCACCTGCGGCACCGCAACGACGGACTCCGTTTCCGGCGGCTGAATCGGTCGTGGCTTCGGTGAGTCCTTCGCCAACGAAAGATGTGTCCTCGATCGGTGATAGTAATCGAAATACGAATTAAGGGTTCGTCGTAGCGAGCGCTCCTGGAACACGATCACATGATCGAGGCACTCGCGGCGAATGGATCCTATCACTCGCTCTACATAGGCCCGCTGCCAAGGCGAGCGTGGTGCAGACAGGACTTCGCAGATGCCCATGTCTCGCACTTGTTTTCGGAAGTCATTGCCAAAAATAGCATCGCGGTCGCGCAGCAGGTAGAGCGGGAGTTGGTCAAAGGGAAATGCCTCCCGTAGTTGCTGTCCTGTCCACTCCGCGGTTGGGTGGGCGGTCACATTGAAGTGCAGAATACGACGCCGGTCATGGGCCAAAACCAGGAACACGTAAAGGACCTGGAAACGGATGGTGGGCACCGTAAAGAAGTCAATAGATACAAGCTGCTTGGCGTGATGCGGGGTGCACCCCAACCGGGATTCTCCCCGCACATCTTGCGGATCAGATCTCGGGCCTCGCGCGAAATGACCGGTCGTCCGGGTTGGCCGTGCCGCACTTTCCAGGTCCAGAACAAACGAAAGCCGGCACGATGCCAGGCGACCACCGTTTCTGGCTTGACGATGGCCAGCGCCGAGCGCCAATCACGCCAGAATCGGAACAGACAGATCCCAAGAGGCGGTCCCCGACGGTCAATTTCGGGCGTCTTCTCGCGGATCGCTGAAGCACACCAATTTGCTGGCGCAGAGCCAGGTTTTCGAGCCCGAGTGCAGCACGCGAACGGAAGATCGAAGAGAGAGTTGCGAGGAGTGTCGTGAGGGAAATGAGCATCGGCGAGAATTATAAAAGAAACATAACCCCCATTCGCTCAGAGTTTTCGAGATTTTCGAGAGGCACAGTGGCACCCATGGCTCGAATGAATGAATCTCAGCGGTGTTGCACCAAAGTCGGTCGCTGAACAGCGCATCAACGCATTGCTTCATTTCCAAGAACGTTGTTTCGGGACCGTGAGGGCCACATGCGCGATTATCCGTCGTGCCCGACAAGTGGAAGGTGAATTCGCGGCGGGTGTAGGACTCTCGTTTTGCTATTGCCGAGCCATCTTCTGAAGGGTGTACAGAATTAGCTTGCGGTCTTCCTCAGTTGCCTTGCCCATCAAGCTGCGTAGTTTGTTGAGATATCGAGCGTCCTTGCCTGAACCGCCCCACATACCGTCACCAGAAGATTCCTGCTTGAAGACATCAGGCGCTTTTGCTGGTTTATCGCCGTCGTAGAAGAGCTTGTACAACGGAACCTCTAGCGCACGCGCCATCTTTTCCAACGTTGCTACAGCGGGGACCGTGTGCCCGTTCTCGACGCGCGAGATGTAGCACCGCAGAAGTCCGGTGCGCTTTTCTATGTGCCCCTGTGAAAGATTCTTTTGTTCGCGAAGTTCGCGGAGTCTGTCGCCGATGACCATGGTGGCGGGATTATTGCACTCAGGCGACTCGAAGGCAAGCAAGGGAGGGCGGGGTCGGGCGGGGTCGTTTTGAGAGGCGGGTACCCCACGCTACGTCATTCTGACACCCAAGTGGGACGCAGACTCCTCCTCAAGGCTATTCAGGCAGTTCCGTACTCTCAGAAGCCTGCTTTCACGCGCCGGTTCACTGAGAAGCTTTGCAAGTTGGAGCATCTTGTGACTAGCTTTGATTTTCATGCCAATGTCAATCACGAGGTCAAGGGCGTGAGTTTTGCCCGAGAATGATTGTTGTTCGAGAGTTGCACGCACGCTATGCAAAAGCTTATCCAAGTTCTCCATGGGATTCTCTAGCTCATTTTCTAGTTCAGATTCATCTATCTGTAGGGATTTTGTTGGTCTGTCAGTTCGGTCTGCGGATTCGCAGCAGTAGCATGGTTTAAACCCATAAAGGTCCTCCTCGGCCAGCATTCATGGCTGGATTCCCACCTCTGAGCGGGCACTGTTGTGGAAGCAATACTCTGGCCAAGCGGCACACTCTCTCGAAGACTATAAGAAGAAGTACTTATTGATTGCCTGTCGACCTGTGCGGTGAGGGCCGTACTGGGACCGGACAATTGTTCATTGTCGCGGGCCAGAATGATGTCTTCACCTTAGTGCGTGCCAGGTTGCGTCCAAAATCAACTAGACGAAAACTAGAGCGTGCGAACCTACGAAGTGCTGTTGAAAGGGACATCGACGAGTTCATCAAACGCCAGGCCGCTTGAGCCTTCGCCACGACCCGTTCGTCTGCGCACGCGCAACCAGGTGAAAACGCTGCCGTCGGTCCAACGGGTACGCTGAAACGCCTGGCTCAAGCATGCTCCAGCGCGGGAAACTTCTTCCTGATGTATGAAATAGGTTTGTGGCGGCGCATCGTCGAGGCCTTCACGCAGAAGCACCGTACGCGGTTGAACTTTGACGGGCGGGTTCGGGTCTCCCTCCAAAATGCGAGGCAATGCGGCGCGCTGCAACTGGATCTCGCGGTTACTTCCTGGGACGTGCACTGGGATGAACGGTATCCAGTTCTCTGGCACGGAGCTCATGACTTCGTAGCGTATCGGAGCGGCAGGAGCAGCAGGGGCCGGCGGAGGCCCCCCGCCAAGGCTGGCCGTAAGCTGATTTTGCAAGAAGGCCAAAGTCTGGCGAGCTGCTTCGAGGCCGGGTTTGGTTTCGCCCGTTGGAATAGAGATGCTCCTTTCAATTCCCCAGACCATGTCGGCGACTTCGTCCCGCACGAGCAGAATTGTTTCCGTGTCCGGGCTCTCGTGGATTTTGGGAACCGTTGGCAACAAGAGCAGACTGGTATCCGCTGGCGCTCCCTGATTTCCTGTGACGTTTATAGTGAACATGCTCCAACGCTGCCAGTTTGCATCGGAGCCCTGATCGGCCGGTTGAATCCATTGGCGGTCGCCGAAAACGTTGGTAACGACGAGGCCGCGAATGGAGGCGACGGAACCCGCGGGCAATGTATAAGGAATTACAAACCAGTCGTTGGCGTAGACGAGCGCAAACTCGATGAAAAGAAGTTTCGCCAGGTCGGTGGTACTGGCGCTGATATCGCCAAAATTGGTTTTTTGGTCTTCGAAAGACCACCACCGCGTGTTGGGCATTCCGGAAAACGATGCAGGTTTCGGGATCATGGATTGCACGGTGGTCGGTGGCAAACCTGTCGCATCGGATCCCGGAACAGCACCGAGAGCCGTGTTGGTACCGTCGACATCAAGGCTGTACCAATCCAGCCGGCCCTGGTAATAGTCGTTGGCAACATAGACTTTTTCTCCTGAAGGCACGGGGGCTGAGGCAGAGAATTCGTATTCCAGATTGGGAGGAATCCACGCGTCGTCTCCAGCGGGTGGTGGCTGGTAGAACTGACGGTCAAACCAAACGAGGAACTTGGTGGCACAATTATCGATCACGGCCTGATCCGCGGCGGCGATTGCAATGCCATCGTAGGCGTGGTGCGTCGGATCGGCCTTTAAATAGAGATAGAGTGCGCCGCCATCCATGGCGCGTCCGGCCAGCGCGGAAAAGACTTGCCAGACCTCCGGATGCGCGCAGCGGTCCGCGTCAGATTTCTGCGTGGGATCCGGCGCGGGTATCGCATAAGCAGGTGCGGTGATAAATGCGTTTGCATAGCTGCCCATTCCTGCTGCTGCAAGGAGCTTCATCCAGTAACGGCCCATGAGCAAGCGGATGTCGAGCGCGATTGCACGGCCGCCAAGGATGAGTGGCAAGGAGCGGCGTTCGACCTTGGCCTCAAGAGGTATATCGTATTCAAAAAGCTGGGGAGGCAGAGCATCGGGCTGATACTTGGTCAGCCGGGTTGTATCAACCTGCAGCTTTGCGAAGACTGGCGAGCCCGCATCGCTCCCGCGAATTTCTCCCATTTGCCATTGCTTGGTGAGCATCCAAAGAGCGTCGCGAACTTCTGCACGCAACGCGCGGTCAAAGCCGATGGTGCGCGGACGGCCCTCCAAACGATTCCACATGGTCACCGACGGATAGAGCCTGCGCTGCAGAGCTTCCCGAACGTTGGCGATTTTAGCGGAACTAGGCATTGGTCTTTGGCTCCAAGTAGCGGAACACTCCGTTGGCAGTGGCCAGACTGGTTGTGATGGAAATACCGTAATAGGTGACAGCCATTACCGTCGCGGGTAAGAAACGCGAATAGGTCGTGGCGTCCAACTGAACTGGTTCGACGGCTCGCTTCTTTGCCAGATCGAGCGTTTCATTGAGGGCACCGAGCAAATCGTCCCAGAGCCATTTGCCGCCGCCCGTAGCGGGTGTAACCAAAAGGAGAGATTGTGGCGCCTCGTTGTTGGGGCGATTGTAGTTGAAGGCAATGCCGGTATTGCGAGTGGTGGAGGGGATGACCTCGGTCCATTCGTCGATGAGCATGCCGCATTGACGCGAGGCCTTGTCAAACGGCGTTACGTATTGCGCGGTGTAAAGCAACCGATCGCTGTCGAGTACGTAAGACTCAGGATATTGAAGTGCAAGCCAGGGAGCCGCAGCTTCGAAGGGAAATTGCGTGGGGAGCAATGCAGGTGCGGTCACGCCGAAAGCACCGGCGAGCATCAGAAGTTGTTCCCAGGAACGCATGTTGGGCCGAATGCGCGCAACACCGTAGAGCCATTCGTCCACGGGGAAATCGATGTTTGCAGCGGCGGTAAGGTATTGAAGCAATGCACCACCGGTGGAAGCAGAAATAGCGTTGGCCCACTCGTCACCCTGGGCGGCGGAAAGAGAGAACTCCGGATAGATGCGGAAATCCGGACCGAGGAGTGCTTTCGCGGCCGCTTGGAGTGCTTGCACCTGCTCGGTGGGCGCAGCGGCAGCCGCGTAGGCGTCCAACTGATTTTGAACGGCAGCAATTCGGTTCGCGATATCGGTCTGGTGACCGGTGAGATTGGTGATCAGGTCTTGCGCGAAGACGGTAGCCCGATCCTGAAAAGGAGAAAGATCAAAAACCTGAGGATCAAGATCCGAAGTGGGAATCGCTTGGGCGTTGGCCAGCACGGTCGCAAAAGAAGTGACGCTAGTAGTGAGCACCGCCTGGAACTGCGCAAGTCGCGCCGAAAATGTGGCCCGGCTTGTATCTAGCGTGGTGCGCATCGTTGCAGGCGCAGCAGGCAGTGCATCCAACGTCGATACCAAATCAAGCTCGGCAGCGCTGAGCAGTTGGAATCTGGTGCTATCGGTGGTGGCAGCCGGCAAAGCGTCGTAGGCGGTAATCTTCAAGTCGTAGTCAGCCAGTTTCTGTGTCCACCGGGTGACCAACACAGAGACGGCTGCAAACAGATCCACGAAGACTGACTGTTTCCAGGCGAAGGCGAATCCCCAACCGGAAAGGTTGAGACTAAAACGCGCCGAGCGATCCAGCAAGGCCACTGCGGAATCCAGAAATCCGTCGATGCCGGCAACAATGGCTGCTCGATTCGTGACGGTATCTGCCATGAGAGGTTCCAGCGTGCCAAGGAAAGTTCCGATGTCGGTGGCAAGTTGGTCCAGGGCGGCCTTCGGCATGGTAATCCGGGTGCTGTCGACGAAGACGGAATTGTTGGCCTGCGAGGTTGCGGAGTTGCTTAGCATGGCGTCGGTCGCTTGAAGAGGTCGCGAGCGCACCACGAGTGCTTTGATGTTGCGGAGAAGAGCCAGCGTCTGGAACATGCTGAATTTGCCCGGAGCGTTGGACATATATTGAATGGACAGAACGGCGTCGGGCCTGGGAGAGTCTTTGGAAATAACGTAAGTCAAGACGCGGTCGTCAAGTTCGGTCATGCTCTGCAGGCTGTCAGGTTTGAGGAGATCGAGTGCGTCAATGGGTGAAATCGCAAGGTTTTGCAGACTGACCGTCTCGCTCTGGTTAGCACCGTTCACCGGATCTTTCCAAACCACCTGACACTGGATGTCGCCGAGTGCTGGGAGAAGAGAAGCGAGCCAGGCGTCCAACGCCGGCTCGGCCATGGCGCGAGGCGTGGCACTCGCGCTCGGAGCGAGTCCTGCCGCGAAATGGATGCCAACACGATGGGTCAATCCAATGCCGCTCGGCGGAGTTTGTACGACTTCGGGGTCTGGTGGAAAATTGCCGGTGGTATACGCGTCTAGAGTGGCCGCGATCCGTTCGAAATTGCCTTGCACCGCTTGATGCACACCCTCGGCCAGAGCAAGATCTGCTATGGCGTCGTAGATGTCCAGCAGACCTGCTGCTTGAGTAGTGATAGCGGAGGCCTCTGCGGTCGTAGCGGAAGGCAGCGTTGCACCGAACGGATAATTGGAATTTCCACTGGTCCGAATCTGTGTAACCAACTTGAGGCCATCGAGCACGTTGCTTGCTTCAACTGCTTCGATGGGCACACTCGGACCAGTTTTAGTGGAGGCGATGGCATCTGCCACTAACGGAAATGCCTTGCGCATCGGATAAATGAACTTGTCTACCTCGACGAGTCCGAAGTCGTCATGCAGTCCGCTCTCAAACTGATAGCCGAGTAGCTCGCCCAGACTCTGGCCATTGCGTATGCCTTCGAGAGTGGAAAGTGCGAGGCGAACACGATCTGAAGAGAGATTGACAGACATGGTGCTGGGGTTGGAGGGGGTCGCGTTGACAAGATAACCGCTGCGCAGCACTGCTGCAGTTTCAGCGTGCGGAAGCGAAGGCGCATGAATGTAACCGCCATTCGTAGCGTCAACGAGCGGCGGAGAAGTCCCTGGAAAGTTCTTGGCGACGTCGGGAGGGATCCGGACCGGTGTCAATTTCGCGGTAGACGGAAGCAGGTCTTCCAGCCATGCGTAAGCGCCCAAGTAGAAGCCCGGCCGCGTGGTCTGCGATTGATTTTGGGTGTCCTGCACATAACGCATGGACTGCAACTTGTAATTCACCAAACCCAGAAGCCAGGCGTCGTACCGGTAGCTACAACAATCGATGTGCTCGGCAAAGACGCGCTCCAGCGCTGCAGTGGACGCCCCCGCGAGTATCCCCAGACAAGCAAGCTGCTGGCTGAGCTCACCAGCTTCAACAAGCGTTGCCAGGTTGCGGGTGATATAATCGGATACGAGCATGGTGTTACTGGATGTAATGCGCTGCTCGGTTTTGTAAAGGGCCGCAAAACGGCTTTCACTGGGGGTGGCGCCGGCCGCGACGTGAATAAAGTCCGGTTCGGGCTTCATCGCTTGAAGTTGCGCGGGAGTAAGAAATCCCGCGGTGCGGTGGAGATTGTAGCTCGAATCGTAATAACCCAGCATCAGAGCCTGGCGCAAATACAGATAAAGAAGCGCCTCGGGAGTTTTATTTGAGCTGAAACCCTGCTCCTGGTACAGGGCATCTAGAGAAGTTTTCGCGGCATCGATCAACCACTGGATGTAGTTCCGCTTGTCGTCGGTGTAAACGCGGATCTGGCTGCTCTCGGAGAGCGGAACGTCATCGATTACTGTATTGATCTGGGCCGAGTCACTAAAAAAAACGTGCTGGAGGATGTCTGGCGGAGCGCCTGTGTAACCAAGTTTCGCGAGCAACTGAGTTGCTGCCGCTCCCATGTTGCGAGCCGTTAAAGCATTCCAGAAATCCGGCCCGCTTCCCGCGAGCTGAACAATATTGAAGATCTCCGACAGACCTTCTGAATAGCGTGAATAAAATTCAATGGATGCAGGATGTAGTCCGACAATGTCGAGTAAAAGTTGGTGAGCGTCGCCTGCCTTCCCAACAAAAGAAGCTTGCGCGCTCAGTGCTGTCCAATCAACGTCGAACTTGCGGAGTATTTGCCAGAGGTCCCCGAGAAAAAGCACTTGCGACGGCGAGGCAACGGTGCCACCGATCGGGTTGCGGGCATCCCAGCGCATTCTAGAGAATGCGGTCGTCGGCAATATTCCATAGGGCTGATCGCCGATGCGGATGGGGGGAACCGCGCCGCGTCCGCTGACGAAAGAAGTAAAAAACCAGCGCGTGTTTTTCACCGTCGCGTCGCCGAAGACCGGCGTAAGTAGCTTGTCCATCCAGTAGCCGAGAGTTGCCGGCCAAAGCGCGCACTGCGTCGCGCGTGCAAGCATCTGGTCCGTGTCATCGCTGGCGTGCACAGTCTGCAGTATCGCTGGATCGATGCCCAACAGCTCGGCCAACCATTCGCCGTCGCGTTTGGCGAGCGGATCGGCCGAGAGCGCGAACAACGGGGCATTCTTTCGATCGTCGAAACTCTCGTCAGCGTCGTCGAGCTGCGTATAGCCGGTACCAGTCCCCATGGTGTTGTGCGTCGGCGTACCCTGCGGGACAAGCGAGAGTCCGCTTCGCCCCCAGTTATGATGTTGTAAAAGCTGCTCCACCGCGGACTTGGCATCGCTGTCTTTGCTGCTGAACTCCACCCCAATGACGATCAGACGGTCAAAGCCGTTCTGAGCCTGGTCAGCGGTGAGATCGATTCTCAAACCCATTCCAGCTGCAACGGCGCGGTCGAAATCAACAAGCCACTGCAATTCATCCGGAACAAAAAGATCTCCGCCATCGGGATGAATGGTTTCTGAAGGATCGGCCTGCGGGTTAGGGCCCACAATGAGCGGAAGGGAAACGACACCGCCGATTGCCTGGAGCGTCTGAACACCGCCCTTGTATCCGATCACCACGAAGCGGTCCGCCAGATGATTCACCACGGGAGCCTGCGACCAGGAATCCTGTTTCGTTGGCGGGTCTGCGGGGAAGATGACAAGCGAGGTCGACAACGCTACGTCCGACTTCTTCGTTGGAGCTGCCGGTTCATCCACTGTGTTGTACGGCGGGTAATTCTGAATTAATTGAGCCGCACTCGCAGCTCCAACGGCGCCTTGCAAAGTTGTCAGCGCTGCCTGCGACTTTGTGTTATCACCATCCGCGAGCCAGATGGCCTGCCAGTACGTCGAAATCGCTGCAGCTTGTGCGGCCACCAGCGGAGTCTGCGTCGGAATGACCAGAATTTCGTCGCTGGCGGCCACCTTGACGGGTGCCGCAGCGAGATTCGAGGGCTGATAGTTGTCCACAATCCAGGTGGCGCGCCCGGAACCATGGGCCGCGACGAGATTGCTCCACGCTGCGCGTTGATCCGCTTCAATTCCGCCGGCTCGCCAGACTGCTTGCCAATAAAGTTTCGCGTTGGCAAGCTCCGTCGCGGAGAACGTGTTTTCGAACGTGTCGATGGAGCAATCGTCGGGATAAATCCGTACCCAGAGCTGAGGCTGCGGAGGATCACCCGCACTCTTGAAGCGGGTTTCTACCCTTACAGGGAAAAGAAGAAACGGTAAGGAGTCATTCAGAACGCCAAGATTTGATCGCGGGTCGGTAAACGTCGCAAACCCTTCCAGCGCCGCGGTTGCTGCCTGCATGGCATTCTGAACAGCAGTCTGTTTTGCCTGAGTGTCTACCGTGGCCTGCTTCAACTGATTTTCAAGACTCGCCTGCTGCTCCAGTGCTGCACGATCGTTCGGATTCAATGTGCGCGAAAGCTGCGCGAGCTGTTGAGTCAGTTGTCGCTGTTGTTCCGAAGCCTGCGCGGCGGCCGTCTCCGCCGCCGCGCGGGCGGCCCGCGCCTCATTCAGTTGAGCCTGGTTGGTGTTGAAGTCTGGCATGTCAGGACCCGCTTCCCAACATTTGGTCCGCGTGAACGGCAATCATCACCGGAGAGCGGAAGAGGATATAGGCCCAGCGAGCCGAACTTATGGCCGCTGTGTCCACCTCTTCGTCGTCGGTGTATTGCGACGTCTTGTCGTCGGGGTCCGGCAAGGTAGGTTTGGTTAACGCAAACATGCCGATAGCATTACTCGGCAGGAACTGGCCCACGGAGCCGCCGGGCATGACGTCAGTCCAGGTCAACTCGACGAACACCTCTGGGTTCACATCAACGCGCGTGAGCTCCAGCCCAAAGCGCGGCTCACCCGGGCGTTGCTTGATGACGAAGAACCATCCAGGATCGTCGGTCGGATTTTTGCCGGTTCCGCCCTGCGCTTCGGCGATGGTCAGATCAAATCCAAAGAAATAGATGTCCGGGTCGACTTTCGCTTCGTAGAGAGGCGTGCGGATGATAGCCGGCGGCGGGTTTTCCTCGAAAGCATCGTCGATATCCTGCAGCGAGCGAGGTTGTGAAAGGTCGATCGAGCCGTCGGCGTTTCTGGCCCACTGTGCGTGATGCGCGTAAATCACCGCGGTGGGATATTTCTTCAGGAGCTCGCCGCGAATTACCAGGACGGCCTGCTCACCGGTTTGTCCCGCAGGTTCGCGATTGTTGTGGTCGCCGAGATTGGAGGTGAGCGGCCAGCGGTGCAATTCCGGAATGTCATACAGCTTTTCTTTAATCTGATCCGGGGTGAGATTGTCCGTGTTCAAGTACGTTCCCGGATCCCAGAACTGCCGAAAATAGCTTCCTCTCAGGTCCGTCGGATATTCGCGCCAAAGCAGTTTGCGCGCGAAATCATGGTTAAGCCCTACCATGTAGGCCTCGATAAATTCCTGGTTCGTCTCGATCAGCGTGATGCTGTTGGGGGGAATCAAGTTGAGATTGGGAAGAAACAATTCCGTAGAGATGCCTTTCAGCGGCTGATACATAGGTAGATCGATTTTCGGATAGGCCATCACCTCGCCGAATTGATCGCCCAGCTGCTGAGCAATCCATGAAGGAATAGAAATGGTGGAGAGCGCACGCTTCGGGATGGTCACGAGTGGATCGACGGCCTGCATCATCGTAGTGGTGAGAGTGGCCAGGTTCAGTGCGATGGGCGCAGCACGCGCCGAAACACTTCGTGTCGCGGTCAGAAGCGAGAAGGAATCGCGCAGGGCATTCGTAAAGTTCATTGCTGTGGGGGAATCCGTCGTGCCGGTAGTCGGCCGGATACTGCTGCCCGGATTGGTAAGGACAAAGTCTGGGCTCTTCGGTAGTTGAGCGACGGCAGCCGGCGTCTGATTCTGTTCGGTGACGCTCTGCGACGGCGCGTTGGCGGTCTGCCATTTCCTAAGGAGCCTGAAGACAAGCACGCCAGCGACAATCGCGGCGATCCCCAATACAATTCCGGCAACAGGAACAAATACGGCGAGCAGCACCGCCAAAACAATTGCCGTCACAAGTACGGCAGTGGGCAGCCACGGATACTTCAAGAGCAGGTTTAGAACCCAGCTCGGTTCATTCGTGGGCGCTGCCGTTGCTGCAATCTGATTCACTGTTGGCACACCGGGAGGCACCACCTTCGGAGGCGCCGCGCTTACCGCTCCACTATTTATGCGCGCCAGCAAATTCTGCGGCGTAATCGACGCGGTAAAGGGCAGCAAGCGCATCAGCCGCGCACCGGGCCGCGTCACTCTCCGCATCGCTGCCGATGCATATACAGGTGGAACAAGACTGGTGCTGAGTGTCGCCAAAACCGTAGCCGCTACCGGCGAAACCACGTTTGCGCTGGCCGCCGCCGCGACCGTGGTTCCCGACACCAGCACTCGCCCCGCGACTGGCGCAGTCACCGTCAGCGCGCGTTCGGCATTGCTCGCCGCCAGCGGAGTCAGCGATTGCGTGTACCAGCGCGACGACACTTGCATCGCCACTTGCAGCCGGCGAATCCGCGAATTCGCCGCCAGCACGTCGCCGATCTGCTCCCAGGCATCGTTCATGTACTCTTCCGCGTTGCTCTCGACCACTTGCGTGCCGAAGGCCGCGGCCGCGCGGAATCGCGGATCGAGGTTCAGCTTGTGCACCCAGTTCGTGTTGTTCGGCGCAGACGTACCATCGCTGTTGAATAGCAGACGTTGCGTAAGAGAATGCCAGCAGCCATAGAGCGGCGCAGTAATCAGCGGATCCGGATCATCACTGATCCCTAAGCCGATCCCTGTCGCCGTGTTGGCAGCAGCTGACGTTTGCGTGGAATAGTCGTCCGCCAAGTTGATGAACTTCGCGAGCGCCGTTTCAAACGGGTGAGGATACGGTTGGTCCCAGTTCTCATACATTTGCCGTTCAGCCAGATCGGCAGCGGAAAGGTCCGCATCAGGGACCCGCAGGGCTCCACCGAGTCGCAAGATGCCGCCGAGCTCGGTGTCCATGATGCCCGGAATATTCGATCCTGGATCCTGCACGTCCATATCACGGGTTCCGACGTGTGGGTCTAGCGGCTGGGGCTTCAGTAAGCTAACCAGGTACTCGAAATCGCCGTGAGAGCCAGTTTGGAAATACCAGCGATAGTAATAAGGATAGTTGGTGGCCTCTGCCTTACCGGCATACGTGGCCCACGCGGAAAGCGTGGCGAAAGGTGCAGCGTCTGGTTTCTGACCGAGCCCCGCCAAACGTCCGGTCTCGAATACCGGCATCAGAAATGCGTGGTAGCCGGTGTTGTCCGCAAGCCGCCGCGGGCACAATATGCGCGAATAAGCCAGATCAGGATTCTGACTGACGATCGCTTGCACGCGCGGCAGAACCGCGGTCATGTCAGGCGAAACCAGTTCAGTCGGGCCGCTGGACAAGCTCTGGTTGAAATGCACATGCGCCCAGGCCCAAAGCTGATCCGCCGGCGGAAACACCGTCGCATCCGTCACCGTCACGAACGATAGCGGGCGCTTGCCATCATTTTGTCCGTCCGTGAATTCGCTCTCCTGCAGCACCACCAATGCGATCCACGGCCGCAACTTCAATCCAGTGCTGTCCGCGTTTGCTGGAGTGTAGCGCCACGGGAAATCTTCATCGTAAAAATCGATCGCCGGAAAATAATTCGATTCGAAATTGGTGATCCAATTTCGAGGTTCCAGCCGAACAATAGCGCGCGCATCGATGCCCACGATATCGCCTGGACCGTAGAGCGCGATGTTCTGAGAAATTCCCTGTGTGAGCACTGCTCCGCCGCCTACTGGTTGGCCGGAGAGTTGCAGTGCAACATTGATCGCGGCGCGGGTCTTGACGGTGGTATCGCCGTCGGCCGACGTGATGGTGTTCGCCACGCCTTGCCGCAGCCATGGCAAAAAAGAGTAGGTCGCAATCGTTTTCATGCGGCCACCTCAAACTGCGGAAGAACGTGGAGTGTGCCGCTGAGAGTTGCGTCGTTGGCAACGGCCCGCGACAGATAATCCTGCGCCGCCGCCTGGCTCAGAAACGAAGTCGCTTCTACGCTGTACGCCTTGTTGTTGCTCTGCAGGGCCACCGCGAATGTCTCCGGATTCACGGCGACGTGATCGGCGTAGGGCTGCATTTGCCCTTGGCGGCGGGCCGAGAGAACGGAACGTGTGACGCTCGATCCCGCGAGAAAGTGCACGAAAAGAGATCCGGTATAAACGTAAAACTTACGGAAGACTCGCCGTAGTTTGGTATCAATCACGGTCAGGTCGTACCGCACGTTACGAGTGATGGCGGTTCCTGATGCATAAGCATTTCCCGCGGCCGCGAGCTCAATCCCGCTATCCATCGGCACATAGGCCGGCTGTGACAGCTTGGTCGCATCATCCATGTTCTTAAATTGCGCGGGCGCGAACTGCTCCGTGAGCGTCCGGATCTTGTTGAGTCCGCCGGACGTCACATCGAGCGTGAAATAGTTGGCGTCGCTGGGCTGCTGGTTTCCGTCTTTGTCGAGTAGCAGATCGATCGGTACGGCCCTTTGACTTACTTGAAGTGTTCCGACAGGGTGCAGCACCATGGCCGTTTCGGCCGGGTCCATTTGGCGCAGCGCCACCAGCAGATTGGAACCACTGGGCAGAACTGATTTCCAATTGCTTTGCTTGCCGTATTCGCCATCAAGAATCGGCATCACTGCGACGGGAGGCAGCATGGTGTTCTGGCTGTCGCCCCAGGTGAAATCCACGCCAATTCCTATCGAGAAGAAAAGGAACGAGATGGACGCCGTGCCATGCGCGTGCCAGGGAGTGGGACCCTCTAGAGTCAGGGCCATGTCGATGCCATACACGCCTAGGCCGAAAACATTGACGTTGAAACTAGTTGAGATCGACACGCTGAAGTGGAAAGGCGAGAACTGAATCAGCGCGTCGAACCCAGAACTGCCTGAGAGATTGAGCGCACTGAATCCAAAAAAGAATTCCGATTGCGATCCGAACTGCACTGTGTTCGTGGTGACGGCAAAATATCCGTCGCAGCGGATTCTCGCATATGATTCGTTGATGATGTCCACTTCAATGCGTTTCGGCGTAGGGAACGGCAGCGGCGGCGGGTTGAACTGCGGGTTAAAGCCTCCGATGGACACGACGAAATTGGCGTCGTCGCCGTACGCCATCAGCACGCCCATTTCGCCTTCCAGCGTTATGAACAGCACGTGCGAGTCGTAAAGAGAAGCAAAGAAGTACAAACGCTGTTTGTCGAACTCCAGCGCCCCGGCAAAATTCACTTGCAGCACCAGCACCGCAATGTCATCCGCGGGAAGCGCAAGCTTCAGGACTCCCAGAATCGCGATGTCACCGGGGGGAATTTCGATAATCACGCCAAGCGAAAGACTGATGAGTGTTGGCTCGCCCCATCCCAGCTTGGCCATCGGCCCGATCAGGAAGGTTCCCTCCTGCGGAGGAAAGATCGCCCGCAAGTCGGCGATGATCCGCGTGGCGTTGGCGACCACGTTCTGCGGGAACATAATGCTTTCGATCGAGTCCGTTCGAATTCCATCCATCAGCGGCTGGAACAACAGCGATCGGTTCAGTCCGAGCAGACCTCCCACCGCCAGCAGCGTAAATCCGAATCCCAATTGGATTCCCGCGCCGAAATCTGCGGTGATAATGATCAGCAGCGAGAATCCGCTCGATCCGTCTGGCATCTTCGTAGAGATCAGGCCAATGGCCGAAACTGAGAGAAAATCCGCGATCTCGAGTTGCATCGCCCCGGCGTACTCCCCGTGTGCCGTGTCGATATAGAGATAACCTCCGCCTTGTACTACTCCGGCGTCCACGGAAAGCCCGATGCCGTTCGGGGGCTTGAAGCCAAACGCCAGATTCATGGGGCCGAGATTTCCCGCAGTGAAGGACAGGGTGGATTGCAGACCAATGCGGTCTACAGTTGCCTGGAGCGGCCCGAGATCCGCCCCTCCCGTGGCGCTGGTCTCCAACTGCAGTGAGTTGCCAGATAAAGTACCAACGATTGTTAAGCTGTCGATTTCAAACGGCCCAAGTTGCTGATGCAGCGGCACTGATAATGTGAGAGCGCCGCTCCCGGTGAACGCCAAGCCGCTCGGCGTCCAACTAATGCCGAGATTGAAATCAAGCTCTAGCGGGCCACCCGGAATAATCTCGGACACGAAGCTATCGCTGCCAGACAAATCGAGCATGAGTTTCCCACCCGTTAGGCCTGCGGCGATGAATGGTTCCGGACTGCCCGATCCAGCGTCAATGCCGCCGCCCACGGTTACGGCCACCACCTGCAAATCCAAGCCTAACGGCAAGGACAGCAACGACATGGGATCGGTCCGGCCGATGGTGAGGGTCGCGCCGGTTCGCGTGGCGCTAACATTGGATCCCGTTGGACCTTCCAAGCCCAGGCGAACTTGCGGTGCGCGCCCAGGTCGGAGCACCAGCGAAACGCCGGCATTAAGCCCATCGGGACCATCAAGTTGCAAGCTCAGCAAGTCCGACAATTGAATCTGGGGCGGGACCGAGGCACTCAGTAACAATCCGAGCGCGATACCAGGTGGCGCGCCGCCAGACGCAGCTAAGGGAAGTATCGAGATATCTGCTTGAACAACATCTTGATCAATCAGTGGAATCGTCAGTTGCCAAGTTCCAACGGCGTCGTAGGCTGGCAACGCGCCAATGATGGCTTGGATACGCTCTGGAGTCGGCCAATCAATCTCCGCCGGGCCAGCTAGAGCAAAGCTGAGATGCATAAACTCCTCTAGCAGGCTTGCCCCGTCAAACGTGGCCCCGCCCCATGAGTACGCATCACTCAGCAATGTCGCAGGGTCTCCCAGAAATTTGCCGAACCGATCCCAACGGATGGTGCGCCTCAAATAGGCGGGCTGAAAAACCGCCGCGTTAGCCGGTTCTTGTACGACCTCCACGAGCCCTGCCAACCGCAGGATTGATTCCATACGCTTCGTTTTAGCCACCATCAATTCGTACAGACACAGATCCAGCATCCTGCGCGGAAACTGGTTGGCAAAATTCGTGGACGCCAGGAAGTTTGCTGGAAGCTGTGCCTGCAGAGAAGAAGGCAAACTTCCCAACTGAGAAATCAGACCGGGAACCTTCGAAACCAGATCGAGATACTGCGCCACCAGATCGGGGCTAGGGGTTCCGCTCGCGCTTTGCCCCGACAGACTGGCATTCAGTGTGGTGTAAGTCTCTGAGATGACTTGGGCGAGAGACGCCAAAGTTTTAATGGCTGGGGGAACGGAGGGTAGGGTCCAGCCTAGATTCTCAACAAATGAAATCACTGCCTGATCAGCGCCACTGAGCCCGCGCGCAACACGCTCGAGGCTTGCAGCCAGTAGCCGTGCCGCATTTTGCAGTGAATCAGCCATGATTAGCGTGTCACGATTGGGCGAACCGTATAGACCATTGGAGTGGCCGCAGTTGGAATAAATTCACTGGGCACGATCAGGCCCGGAATATTAGCTCCTTGGAACCTAACAGGCTCTAATCGAAACGTGGAAGGAATGTTTCCACTTTTTCGCCGTTGGATGTATCCCTGCCATTTCCCTGGTTGCGCTGGCCACCAAAGCGGGAAGTACGCCGCGTTGGTGGGGCCAGCACCGCTTGCCGATGTAGGAGGAGGATTCGTAAAACCTGCAGCTGGATCATATTCAACAGCATCGGGCAAGGTCCGAAGGGTTGCGTCCCTGCCAAGCGCTCGTTCTTGCCAGTCAGGCGTTGGATCGTAGGGCACGCGAATCCACCACGGGTCCTGAGGTGCGCCCGTTTCATCGACCCACGATTCCCCGAACGGGGCCCAGCGCACTAGCGGAGCGGCATCCCGCAACCAGGGGGCACTGTTAACCGCAGTAGTCTTGGCGAGACCGCGCGCCCTTGCCAGGTTCGAATTCAACCCGCCAGTTATTTCTTCGCGAAAACGTCCTGCCAACGTGTCGAAAGTTCCATGTCCCATCAGGTGGACCGAATCACCTATGTCATTCGCGGTCCAGTCAGACTCAATACCCACAACAACTGCGTTCTCCAACGACCAGGCGCCATCGTTCAACAAACCGTACATAATGCTGTTCCAGAATACGATGTGGTCCCCCAGTTGAAGCTGCCTTACAGGGCCGTTCGCGAAAAACTGCGGCTCACCGGGAGGCTTTGAGGCGTCATCAGCCATCAAACGAGGATCGCCAGGAGAAGGTGGGAGCAACGGACGAAGTTCTGCCCATCCCTGCGAATGCCCGTTTACGGCGGAGTTAAAGGTATTGTCATTGCCCTCGCGGCGCTGCTTCCCGAACCGCAACGCCTCTATATGTAGCGCCGCAAGTACGTGGTCGCAATAAATCCAAGACCTATCCCACCAGTCCTCCGCTGGCGTAAAGAGATCATCGATGGCTTGCGCTGGATTAGTGCCAGGAACCAGGTCATACGGGTAGGTGTCCGCGCCGGAGGCCGGTACGAACTCCGCTTGGGCGGCCGCGCGAATGCGCCGTTTGTTTCCTTCATTGTAATAGAGAACCTCACCGGCAAAGTCCTTGATCCATATTCCGTTAGGGCCTATGTTGGCTGCACCGATCTGATTCTCAAGGGCGGGATCATCATTTAGAAAAGGATACTCGAACATTCTTATGCGTATGCCGTCCAACCAAGGACCGTGGGGCTTTGCTGCAGAGGGTTGAAGTGCCCCGCGGCTCCCAACTTCTTCTGAAATTTGATACAACATGCGCTCCGTGATGCGAAGTCGGCGGTCTAGCAGTTCCATCATGGCATCTGAGGAAAAGCTCGGATTCCACAAATTCGGTTCCAGTGCGGCGGCGCGCCAGATAATTCTCATCGCGCGTTCCCACCGTTTGACGTGTTGAACCTGAATCGTACCCTGGCTTACCGCACCGTCCGTGCTCAAGACTCGCAGGACGTCACTCAGATCCAAATGCCCGGGAGCTTTGTCCGTGCCCGCGATGAAGGACGACGGGGAGGTATCCGGATCAAGCTCCACGGTGCTTTTGATAAAACTGGAAACGAGGTCGTACTCGGCCGCCACCGCCTGCGTAACATTGTCTGTGCTTGAGTCCGTCGCCAGATGCGCCTCGGCTCGGAAACGCAGGAAAAGCTTCACATCTTGCCCTACCTGAGTGATGTAATCCTTTAGGGCATCGCCGGTCATTTGGCTTCTGTAAATCCCCAACGCCCCAAGATTGCGAAGTTTCCAGACCGCGGTTACCACTGTGACCACCGCCGCCGATATACCCGGGGGAGTCGACCCGGCGTTCGCGCATCCGGCAAGACCAAAAACCAGAGCCACCAGCAAGAGGCAGAAATATATACGGCATTCTTGGGATCGCTGGAAAGTTGGGCGCACACTCTTATCTGCTCCAAACAAAAATCTATGGAAATATCGAGCGGCGCTGGTCGCCCGACGGGAGCAACAAACAGGCCTGCGCAAGAAGGACGCTCGGCTATGTAGAGAACGAACGCCTGGTAGGGGACTGGTCAAGGCCGACCTCACGTGCGGGTGTTATCTTGGACGTGACTATTACTTCTTTTCTAGGACCTCAGTCAACGTCTTTTTACGCTTACAGCTCAAACTATGGATAAGCCCGGCAAGCAGCAATTCCTGGTCGGATCTGTGATTTGACCTAGAGTGTGGTGCCGGTTCATCACTCAGAATTTACAACTCCTCGAAACGTCTCACAGCGATTCTTGCAGCGCTGCGAATGCATGGCTTTGTGATAAAAGTAAGAATTCAATGGCTCGCTTCCAGATCGTCTTCAACAAGCATCCCGCCTCTGACACCGGAGGTCATCCGCCCCCCCGAAAGTTTGGCCGGCTGAGATCAGCGGGGATCATCCTCTTGGCTGGTCTGCTGTTCATGGCAATTTTGATTGCGGCCCTCGTCCTGGGCTCCATTGTTGCGGCGGTAATCCTGCTTCTGCTATT
>Ga0210394_10003223_pt1 | contig 20888 bp, 20 predicted proteins | sample IncBWC12MmetaG_FD_160121 | JGI IMG/M metagenome (GOLD analysis project Ga0210394, IMG submission 160121) | Forest soil microbial communities from Barre Woods Harvard Forest LTER site, Petersham, Massachusetts, United States - Inc-BW-C-12-M | ecosystem: Environmental > Terrestrial > Soil >...
GACGCCAGCGCGTTCAATGCGGTGGCCGCCGAGCAGGCTGCGCGCGCGCTGGAACAGTCGCTGCGACGCGTTCAAACTGCAGCATGAGTGCTGGCAATCCAGAGCAGGCGCACCTGATCAAGCGCTACCTCAACGTCGCCGATGTGCGGCTTGGCGCCGTGGCGCTGTACGCCACCGACGATTTCTTCGCCGCGAAAGAGCGCATGCTGCAAGCGAGCGAACCGGAATGGCGTGCCGGCGTCTACGACGATCACGGCAAGTGGATGGATGGTTGGGAATCGCGCCGGCGGCGCGACCAGGGCCACGATCACTGCGTCGTGCGGTTGGCGGCGCCAAGCACGGTGGCGGCGCTGGACATCGATACCCGCTACTTCACCGGCAACTACCCGCCGTATGCCTCGGTACAGGCATGTCGGACTGAGGGCGATCCGGACGCCAGCACGCCGTGGAGCGAACTGCTGGTCCGCTCGGCGCTGAAAGGTGATCAGCACAATCTCTTTGAACTTAAGCCAGGCGGCATCTGGACGCACTTGAAACTCAACATCTACCCGGATGGCGGCGTTGCCCGCTTGCGGGTGTACGGCAGCGTGTACCGGGATTGGGCGCACACCACTAGCACTGAGCCGCTCGATCTGGCGGCCGCGCTCAACGGTGGCATGGCGCTGGCGTGCAGTGACGAACATTATGGGTCGATGGGAAATCTGCTGCTACCCGGGCGCGGCGTGAACATGGCCGACGGATGGGAGACGCGCCGACGGCGCGGACCGGGCTATGACTGGGTCATTCTGCGCCTGGGCCATCGCGGCCGGATCAGGCGCGTTGACATCGATACCGCCCACTACAAAGGCAACTACCCGCACCAGGTGTCGATGCAGGGCGCGCTGCTGGACCCGGATGCGGACGCCGACCTGGGCAGCCAGTGCCTGGCGTGGCCGCTGCTGCTGCAGTTGCAGCATCTGCAGGCCGACAATGTGCATGGCTTCAGCGCCGAGCTGCGCGACCTGGGTCCGATCTCGCATGTGCGTGTGAACATCCATCCGGATGGCGGCCTGAGCCGCGTCAGGGTGTTCGGCGTGCCCGAGCGCGAGTGGAGGTGACAGCGTGAACGGCATCACTATCAAAGCTGCCGCGCTGACTGCCGAGGCGTTCGCGCCGTTCGGCGATGTCATCGAGGTAGCCGGTCGCAAATTCCGTTGGATCAATGAGGACACCTGCGAGCGCTTCGACGATCTTGCGCAGGTGGATGTCCTGGCGGCGGCCGGCCGGCCGGTCATCAGCATTTTCAGATCGCAGCCACGGGCGCTGCCGTTCAGGCTGAGAATTCTCGAACGCCACCCGTTGTCCAGCCAGGCGATCATTCCGCTGGACGGTCTGCCGTTTCTGGTAGTCGTCGCCGAAGACGGCGATGCGCCGATCAGCGCCCGCATACGCGCCTACCGCAGCTCAGGGGCGCAGGGTGTGAACTATCGTCGCAATACCTGGCATCACGCGCTGATTGCCCTCGAGACAACCAGTCATTTCCTAGTGGTCGATCGGGCTGGTCCGGGCGAGAACTGCGAGCAGACCGCGGTGGGCGATTCGGTGATGGTGATGAGTACACCGGCCGTGCCTTCCCGAGCGGATTGATAACTAAGCGATTGTCCATGCCTCTGGGGTGTTTTCCCACTGGCTTACAGGGGCACTTTCTGGCATGGTTTGCTGCGCGCAGGGCTATGCGAAAAACCATACTTCAATTCGGGCGACGCGACTTATTCACCAGCGTACTGCTGGTAACGCTGCTGTTTCGCGCCTATGTCCCGGTCGGCTTCATGCCAGCGAGCGGAACGCCGTTTTTGCTGGAGCTTTGCCCGGCAGCATCCCCGATGCTGATGATGCCTGCGCATCATCACCACCATTCGGGCAGCCACACAAATTTTGACAACTGTCCGTTTGGCAGCGCTCCTGCCGCCGGGCCGATCTCGCATTTTATTGTTTTTGAACCTGCAGCAGAGATTGTCCCTCACAGCGTCGTCGCTTTTGAGTCATTGCGCTTCATTGCCCGACTCCAGCGCGCCCATCAGACGCGCGGCCCGCCTTCCATCGCTTGAATTGAATGTTACTGACCGCGCGGCATCGTCGATGCCGTGCGCTTTGCAGTGTCAATTCTCTTGAGCAGCCAGCGGAGCTGCGCGCATGGGAGAAAATAGTGAACATCTCGATCAACCGACTCGGGGCGGTGGTATGCCTTTCGGTTGCCCCGATGACATCGTGGGCTTGTGCCACCTGTGGCTGCACCATCAATTCCGATGCTGCCATGGGCTATTCGGCGACCACGGGCTGGCGCGTGAACCTGGAGTACACCTACATCGATCAGGACGAGCTGCGTGTCGGCACCCACACGGCGACCCCGGCCGAGGTGGTCAACAATCCGTCGAATCCTGCGCTGGGTGGCGGAGAAATCGAAAAAGACACGATCAACCGATACCTCACCCTGGGCGTGAACTACCGGCCCAATCCGGACTGGAACCTCAATCTGCTGATCCCCTATGTGTCACGCAGCCACACCACCTACGGCACGCAGCTGCAACCGTACACGCCCGCCGAAACGGCACCCGATCAGATCAGCGGCGCGCGCGTCTCCAATCTCGGCGATGTCAAACTGCTGGGTAACTACCAGGGACTGTTACCGACACATAACCTCGGGCTGCAATTGGGGATGAAACTGCCGACCGGACGCTATGGGACGGCGGTCGATTTTTATAACGGACCGAATGCTGGAAGTCCCCTCGATGCCAGCCTGCAAGCCGGTACCGGCAGCACCGACGTAATTGCAGGCGCCTACTATTATCAAGCGGTCAGCCAGAACTTCGATATCTTTGTCAACGGCCAGTTCCAGTCCGCGGTTGCCCATAAACAGGATCAGCCCGGCAATGATTTTCGCCCGGGCAATTCGTCGACTTTAAGCGTCGGGTTGCGGTATGAGGCGCATCCGAAGTGGATACCGCAGGTACAGCTGAATGTTCTGCACAAGAGCCCCGATCAGGGTGCACTGGCGGACACGACCGACACCGTGGGTACGGTCGCTTATTTAAGCCCGGGCCTGACGGTGCAGCTCGAGCATACGCTGCACGCCTACGGCCTGGTGCAAGTGCCGGTCTACAGCAATCTCGATGGCTACCAGTTGTTTCCGCATTGGACAGCGACGGTTGGACTGAGTTATGCGCTCTAGATCAGGGCGTCGGGCGGTACTGCGCGGTGCCGCCGCGCTCGCCCTCACGGGCCTCGATGCACTGCTCGTCCCTGCGGTGCAGGCGGCGGGTCTTCGCGTGGGTGAACTCGCGCCGCCGGCGATCCTCGTGACCCTGGATGGTCAGCGATTGGCAACCACGCAGCTGATCGGTCAGGTGGTAATCCTCACGTTTTGGGCCACCTGGTGTGTTCCTTGTCGTCAGGAACTACCGCTGCTTTCCGAGTATGCGTCCCGGCACGCGGCGCAGGGCCTGTCCGTGCTGGGCTTTGCACTGGACGCACCCGACGACGATCTGCGCAAAGTACAGCAGGTGGCGCGCTCATTGAGTTTTCCGGTGGGCCTGCTCGCAAACTCGAGCGCGCCGGGGTACGGACGTATCTGGCGCATTCCGGTCAATTTCACTATCGATCGCCAAGGCCGCCTGTTTGATAACGGCTGGAGCGAAAAGCAGCCCACCTGGACCACTGAACGGCTGGAGAGAATCGTGACGCCGCTGCTCAACGCGCCTGCCTAGAATGATTGCCGGCCGCCCGGCATCAAGGGCTGGTCGTATCAGCCAGCAGGCGGCTGGAATTCTCCGGTGTGCGAAACACCAGCGGCCGTTCGATTGCAGGGCGCAGCGGCCGCGGGCCGTTGACGATCTCGAGTACCTTCGAGTGCAGTGGCGATTTGTCGCACACCGGATCGGTCGCGCCGACATCGCCGGTCAGCAGGTAGGCCTGGCAGCGACAACCGCCAAGGTCCTTGCTCTTTTCCGGACAGCTGCGACACGGCTCGGGCATCCAGTGATCGCCGCGAAAGCGATTGAATGCCGGCGAGTCGAGCCAGATCTGCGCAAGACTCGCCTCCCGCACCGACGGCAGATTGATGCCCGGCAGCATGCGCGCGGCGTGGCAGGGCATGACCAGGCCGTCGGGCGCAACGACCATGAAGGTCGAACCCCAGCCGTTCATGCAGCGCTTCGGCCGCGTCTCGTACAGATCCGAGATGACGTACAGTATTTTCAGGCGGTTGCCGATGCGCTGCCGGTATCCAGCCACCACGGCCTCGGAACGCTCGAGTTGTTCGCGCCTCGGCAGCAGCTGGGCGCGGTTCAGATCGGCCCAACCGTAGAACTGCGTGTTGGCCAGCTCCAGGTACTCGGCGCCGATTTCCAGCGCCAGGTCGATGATCTTGTCGACGTGATCGATGTTGAGGCGGTGGATGACGCAGTTCATCACCATCGGAAAACCGTGCGCCTTGATCAGCGTGGCGGTGCGCCGCTTGAGCTCGAAGGTGCGGGTGCTGGAGAGAAAATCGTTGAGTTCACGGGTCGAGTCCTGAAATGACAGCTGCACATGATCGAGGCCTGCATCCTTCAAGGCGCTCATCCGGGTCTGGTTCAGGCCCACGCCCGAGGTGATCAGGTTGGTGTAGAAGCCCAGCCGATGCGCCTCGGCAACCAGCTGCTCCAGGTCCGGGCGGCTGAGCGGCTCCCCGCCGGTGAGGCCGAGTTGTACCGCGCCGAGCGCACGCGCTTCAGCGAATACCCGGAACCATTCCTCGGTCGACAGTTCGCTCTGCACCTTGGCGAAATCCACCGGGTTGGAGCAGAACGGACAGTGCAGCGGGCAACGATAGGTCAGTTCCGCGACCATCCACAGCGGCACACCGGCGCTGTTCGGAAGCGCGCTCATGGCGTCGCCCCATCGCGCCACTCGACCCAGCCGTCGTCGGTTGCGCTGCGCAGGAACGCCTCGACGTCCGCATCGATGGCATCGGACTGGAAGGCGATGCGCAGCTCGGCAATGATCTCGGCTGCCGAGAGCTTGCCATCGCAGCGGCGCAGAATCTCCCCGGCGGCGACATTGAGCTGCACCATGCCCTCCGGAAACAGCAGTACAAACGCATTCTGCGCCGCTTCCCACTGGAAGCGGTACAACGGCGCAATGCGCGGATAGGACGCGCGCGACAGTGCTGCCGGGTTATTCATCGTTCAGGCCGCAGCGCAGTTGGATCGCGTCCAGCATCGACCACAGCAGATCGAGCTTGAACTGGAGGATGTCGAGCGCGCGCAGCTGCGCCTGGCGGGTGACAAAGTAGTCGAGCGTGACCTGCAGGCCGTGCTCGACGTCGCGCGTGGCCAGCGGCAGGCGCGAGCGGAAATACTGCAGCCCGCTGGAATCGATCCACGGATAGTGCGTCGGCCAACCGGCAAGCCGTTCGCGATGGATCTGCGGGGCGAACAGCTCCGTGAGCGAGGCACACACGGCTTCCTGCCAGGGCTGCTGGCGCGCGAAATTCACATAGGCGTCGACCGCGAAGCGTACCCCCGGCACCAGATGCTCGAGCGACCACAGTTCCTGGCGCGTCAGGCCGACGGCCTCACCCAGGCGCAGCCAGGCCTCGATCCCGCCCGGATCCTGCCCGCTGCCGTCGTGATCCAGAATGCGCTGCACCCACAGGCGGCGCTGCTCGCGGTCCGGGCAGTTGGCCAGGATCGCGGCATCCTTGCGTGGGATGTTGATCTGATAATAGAAACGGTTGGCCACCCAGCCGCGCACCTGTTCGCGGCTGGCGCGGCCGGAATTGAGCATCACGTTGAACGGATGATGGATGTGATAGGCCTGCCCCTTGGCGCGCAGCTGGCGCTCGAACTCCGCCGCGTCCCACGGTTCCTCATCCCAGGTCGTCAGTGCGGCATCCGGGCTGCTCACAACTCGATCTCCATGCCGTCATGGGCGACTTCAATGCCGGCCGCGAGCAGCTGCGCCCGCTCCGGCCCGGCCTCATCGAGGATCGGGTTGGTGTTGTTGATATGTATCAGAATGCGGCGCGTGCGCGGCGGCAGCCGCGCGAGTTGCGCGGCCATGCCGTCGGCGCCGCTCTGCGGCAGGTGCCCGAGGTCGTGGGCGTACTTGTGCGACACGCCAATCCGGATCATTTCATCATCACTCCAGAAGGTACCGTCCACCAGCACGCAGTCGCTGGCGCTCAGAACCCGCTCGACTGCCGGCGGGATGCGGGCGAGTCCCGGCGAATAAAACAACTGCCGGCCGCTGCCCGCGTCGCGAAAGATCAGGCCGATGTTATCCCCGATGCGCGGATTCTCCCGATACGCCGAGTAGGGCCCGGGCTTGCCCTCGACCGGCAGCGCGCTGACCGTCACGCCCGGCAGCGCCGGGATCTCGAATGGCGCGCCGTCCACCGGGATGCGATGCCAGTGAACGCCGCAGAAATGCTGCAGCACATTGAGGATCGGCAGCCCGCTGCTCAGATCCTCTCGCACCGGCTCGGTGGTCCACAGTTCCAGCGGCGCGCGGTGCTCGCGCAGCAGCAGCAATCCGGTGCAGTGATCGATCTGGCCGTCGACCAGGATGATCGCACCGATCCCGGAATCGCGCAGGCCCTGGTGCGGCTGCAGTGGCGGATTGGCGGCGATCTGCTGATGGATGTCGGGTGAGGCGTTGCACAGCACCCATTGGCGGCCGTCGACCGAGACGGCGATCGAGGACTGGCTGCGCCGGCGCGCGTCGAGGGTCCCGGCGCGCACCCCGTTGCAGTTCGCGCAGTTGCAGTTCCACTGCGGAAAGCCTCCACCGGCAGCCGAACCCAAGACTCGTATCAGCAAGGACGGCAGCCGGTCGGCTGTGTGGAGACCGCCCCGGGGTTACCGGGGCGGAACCCGATCAACGATTCGCGATGTACGAGTTGATTTCCATTCCGAAACGCAACACGACAGCGGCGGGTGTAACCCATTTCATGTGCAAGTTCCTTTTGTTGATCAGCAAACGTCCGCCAGAGCCGGACGACGCCTGTCACTGTGCGCGCCGGCGACCCGCCAGGCCCACCGTGGAACCATGAATCCGACCTCATGATTTTCATGAATCGGGCCCGTGCCGGACTCCGGACCCCTGCCGGGCGCCGCCCAGGCGCCCGGCCGAGCTCGCCAGGGCGGCGGGGGCCGCCCGGAGGACGCAGTGCGGTAGCATGCCGGCGATGATTGACTTAATCCGGCGCCGACGCGATTGCCTGGGAGGGGTGGCGTGAGCCTGCGGCTGCAGATCAACCTGATCATTGCGGTGCTGATGAGCCTGTTCATCGGTACCGTGGTGTACCAGCAGATTCAGGATACCCGCAGCAGCGTGCGCGAGGAGATCGAGGGCTCGAACCAGGTGGCGACGCAATTTCTGACGCGCATGTCCTGGGTCTACGAGGTGTCGGGCCTGCGCGGCATGCTGACCTTTCTCGATCAGCTCGGCCGCGTGCGCGCCAACGATGTGTTGCTGTACAGCCCGACGGGTGAGCTGGTGTATGCATCGCCACCCTCGACGTACAAGCGCGGGCGCGATGCGCCGCGCTGGTTTGCCGGCCTGGTGTCACCACCGGCGCAGCGCCAGGAGATACGCATCGGCGATGGACGGCTGGTGATCCAGGCGAATTCCTCGCGCGCGGTACTCGATGGCTGGGACACACTGGAGCGGCTGCTGTGGATCGGCGCGATCGCGCTGGCGGTCATCAATGCCGTGGTGTTCTGGCTCACCGGACGCGTGCTGCACCCGCTGCAGACCGTGATCAAGGGACTAAAGCGCATGGAGCAGGGCGACTACCAGGCGCGGCTGCCGGCATTGACCAGCAAGGAGGGTCGGCTGATGAGTCTCGCCTTCAACCGCACCGCGCAGGCGGTCGCCGACAGTGCCGCGGCGCAAAAGGTCGCCAGTGAGGCGCGCCAGCGGCTGCAGGAGAATCGCGAGCTGACGCAGATGATCCAGGCTCACATCGAGGAGGAGCGGCGCAGCATCGCGCGCGAGCTGCACGACGAGCTTGGCCAGTCCATCACCGCGATCAAGAGTATCGGTCAGTCGATCCTGCAGCGCCCAGACGGCCACGATCAGCGGGTCACCGAGGCTGCGCGCCTGATCGTCGAGACTGCCGGCCGCATGTACGACGCGATCCACGAGATGATTCCGCGCCTGCGTCCGTTTGCACTCGACAGCTTCGGCCTCGGCGATGCGCTGAGCGATCTGGCCGGTGAGTGGCGTACGCGTCATCCGCAGGTAGAGATGCGGCTCGAGATCGACGCGCCGTTGCCGCAGCTGAGCGATGCGGTGACCACCAGTGCCTATCGCATCGTGCAGGAGGCGCTGATCAATGCACTGCGGCATGCCGCCCCGAGCCGGATCGAGGTATCGGTCGCGGCCGGATCCGACCAGCTGGTCGTGCGCGTGAACGACAACGGCGTCGGTCTGTCGCCCGGCTGGGACCAGCCCGGCCACTACGGCGTGCGCGGCATGCGTGAGCGGGCCGCGGCACTCGGCGGCACATTTGAGCTGTGCGCCGGCCGGGAAGGCGGCACCCAGGTGCTGGCGCGATTGCCGCTGGCGGCGAGCGCATGAAGCCCACCACCGTAATGCTGGTGGACGACCACGCCGTGGTGCGCACCGGCTTTCGGCTGCTGCTGCAGGCCGCCGAGGACATACAGGTCGTGGCCGAGGCCGACAGCGGCGAGCAGGCCTGCGCCAAGTACCCGGAAGCCAGGCCGGACGTCGTCGTGATGGATCTGGCGATGGCCGGCATCGGTGGCATCGAGGCGGTCAAGCGCATCATCGCGCGCGATGCCAGCGCGCGCATCCTGGCGCTCTCGGCACACGCCGACGCGAGCCATCCCAAGCGCGTGCTCAAGGCGGGCGCTCTGGGTTATCTGTCCAAGCGCAGCGCGCCCGAAACCCTGATCGAGGCGATACGCACCGTAGCCGCGCGGCGCATGTACATTGATGCCTCGATCGCCCAGCTGATGGCGGTGCAGGACGTCACCGGCGACCACAATCCGATCGAGCAGCTGTCGCCGCGCGAATTCGAAGTGTTCGTGCTGTTGGCCCGCGGGGAGTCGGTCAACCAGATCGCCGAGACGCTGCACCTGAGTCCGAGCACCATCGGCACGCACCTGTACAACATCAAGCAGAAGCTGGACGTATCGAATCAGGCCGAACTGACGCTGATTGCCGTGCGCCACGGCCTGATCGAGACCTAAAGGGCGCGGGCCGCGGGATTTGGCGCCCAGCGGCAGTCAGCGCCCGGGCAGAAAGCCCTGATGGTGCGCAAAGTGCTTGGCCAGAAATGCCTCGCCGCGCTCGAGGATGAAGTAACGGAATGCTTCCGCGGCCGGCGACAGCGTCTTGGCCAGATTGTTGACCACGTGCCAGCGGCGCATGACCGGCAGGCCCTCGCACTCGGGCGTGGCAATCAGGCGGTGATCGAGTTCGAGCCCGATCGTGTGCAGCGACAGCAGCGCCACGCCCATGCCGGCCATCACCGCCTGCTTGATCGCCTCGTTGCTCGACATCTGCATCACCACCCGCGGGCTCATCTGGTGTGCTTCCATGTATTCATCGAGCGCGGCGCGCGTGCCCGAGCCGGGTTCGCGCACGATGAAGCCCTCGCCGATCAGGGCATTCGCCGGCACTTTCTCGGCATATGCGAACGGATGCTCGATCGAGGTGACCAGTACGTGCGGGTGCATCGCAAACGGCTCGGCGCGCGTGGGCCATTCCTTCGGCGGCCGTCCCATGATCGCCAGCTCGACGCTGCCCTGCTGCATCAGTGAGACGACCTGCTCGCGGTTGTTGCTGACCTGCAGCCGCACCTCGATCCCCGGATGCTCGTCGCGAAACTGCGCCAGCATGCGCGGCACGAAGTACTTGGCGGTGCTGACCATGCCGACGTCGAGCACCCCGGTCGAAAGGCCCCGAAAGCGCGCCACCATATCCTCGGCGTCGCGCACTGCGGACAGCACGCGCCGGGTATGCGCCAGCACATATTCTCCGACCATCGTCAGCGACACCTTGCGGCTCGAGCGGTCGAACAGCGGCAGCCCGACCTCGATCTCCAGGTCCTTGATCTGCATCGAGACGGCGGGGGCGCTCAGGCCGAGCTCCTCGGCGGCCCGTACAAAGCTCAGGTGCCTGGCGACGGAGGCGAACACCCGCAACTGGCGCAACGTGGCGTTTTTCATTCAGTTATTCTTACTCTCGGGATAACAACAAATGACTGTACCTGAATAATCAACCGCCCTACAGTGACTTGCACGCAATCGAAGTCGAGATCACATAATGATACAAGCGATTGAAAACTCAGGGCCTGGAGTCATCAGGGACGCCAGGAAGCGCTACGCCGCCGGCGTATTGAAATACCGCCAGATGGGGTATTGGGACGCCGACTACTCGCCCGCGGACACCGACATCATTTGCCTGTTTCGCATCACTCCGCAGGACGGCGTGGACCCGGTCGAGGCCGCCGCGGCGGTGGCCGGTGAGTCGAGCACGGCGACCTGGACCGTGGTGTGGACCGATCGGCTGACGGCCTGCGACAGCTACCGCGCCAAGGCCTACAAGGTCGAGCCGGTACCGGGAATTCCGGGGCAGTTCTTCGCCTGGGTGGCATACGACATCGTCCTGTTCGAGGAGGGCTCGATCGCGAATATGACCGCGAGCCTGATCGGCAATGTCTTCAGCTTCAAGCCGCTCAAGGCGGCGCGCCTGGAGGACATCCGCGTCCCGGTGGCCTACGTGAAGACCTTCAAGGGTCCCCCGACCGGACTGATCGTCGAGCGCGAGCGGCTCGATAAGTTCGGCCGGCCGCTGCTCGGCGCCACCACCAAGCCGAAGCTCGGCTTATCCGGACGCAACTACGGCCGCGTGGTGTACGAGGGACTCAAAGGCGGCCTCGATTTCATGAAGGACGATGAAAACATCAACTCGCAGCCGTTCATGCACTGGCGCGACCGCTTTCTCTACGTGATGGATGCGGTCAACAAGGCGAGCGCCGCGACCGGCGAAGTCAAGGGGTCGTACCTGAATGTGACCGCCGCCACGATGGAGGACATGTACCAGCGCGCCGAATTCGCCAAGGAGCTCGGCTCGGTGATCATCATGGTGGACCTGGTGGTCGGCTGGACCGCAATCCAGAGCATGTCCAACTGGGCACGCAGGAACGACATGATCCTGCACATGCACCGCGCCGGCCACGGCACCTATACGCGCCAGAAGAATCACGGCGTCAGCTTTCGCGTCATCGCCAAGTGGCTGCGCCTGGCCGGCGTCGATCACCTGCACGCCGGCACCGCGGTCGGAAAGCTCGAGGGCGACCCGATGACCGTGCAGGGTTACTACAACGTCTGTCGTGACAGTTTCACCAGCCAGGATCTGCCGCGCGGGCTGTACTTCGATCAGGACTGGGCCGACATCCGCAAGGTGATGCCGGTCGCCTCGGGCGGCATTCACGCCGGCCAGATGCATCAGCTGCTCGATCTGTTCGGCGACGACGTGGTACTGCAGTTCGGCGGCGGCACCATCGGCCATCCGGCCGGCATCCAGGCCGGTGCCGTGGCCAACCGCGTGGCGCTCGAGTCGATGGTCAAGGCGCGCAACGAAGGCCGCGACATCGGCAACGAGGGCGCTGAGATCCTGCGCCGCGCGGCCAGGTTCTGCAGCCCATTGCAGCAGGCACTCGATACCTGGGGCGAGATCAGCTTCAACTATGCGTCCACCGATACCTCGGACTACAGCGCCACCGCGGCCGCGTCGGCCTGACCCCCAAGGAGAGCAGCAGCATGATGACCAATCCGGCCGGCCGCATCACCCAGGGGCAATTCAGTTTCCTGCCCGATCTCACCGACGCGGAAATCGCGCTGCAGATCGAGTACGGCCTGAATAAGGGCTACGCCTGGAGCGTCGAGTACACCGACGATCCGCACCCGCGCAATACCTACTGGGAAATGTTCGGCATGCCAATGTTCGATCTGAAGGATGCGGCCGGCGTGATGCTGGAGCTGCACAACTGCCGCCGGACATTCCCCAGGCACTACATCCGGCTGATGGCTTTCGACTCCACGCGCGGCGTGGAGAGCATCGCGATGAGTTTCATCGTCAATCGGCCGGCACGCGAACCAGGCTTCGGGCTGGTGCGCCAGGAATCACACGGCCGCAGCATCCGCTATACGGTCCACAGCTACGCCACTGACGCGCCGGAAGGCGAGCGCGACAGCGGTTGAGCCATGGATCGCATCGCGCCCGTGAGCAGGGTCGCCTGACATGGCCTCGCCGCTCTACAACATTCCAGGCGTTGCCCCGCCGCCGCAAGTGGCCGCCGTGCCGGCAGGCGACGCGCATGATGCGAGCAGTATGCGCACCGTGAACCAGGTACTGGCGCAGAGCCAGGCCGGCGCGGTCATCGACGAACTCGAGCGCGATCTGATAGGACTGGCGCCGATCAAGGCGCGCATCCGGGATATCGCGGCGCTGCTGGTGATCGACAAGCTGCGCATGAATCTCGGGCTGCAGGCGCAGGCGCCGAGCCTTCACATGTCCTTCACCGGCAATCCGGGCACCGGCAAGACGACGGTGGCGCTGCGCATGGCGGAGATCCTGCATCGGCTCGGTTACGTGCGCAAAGGTCATCTGGTGGCCGTGACGCGCGACGACCTGGTCGGGCAGTACATCGGCCACACCGCGCCCAAGACCAAGGAAGTGGTGAAGAAGGCAATGGGCGGCGTGCTGTTCATCGACGAGGCCTACTACCTCTATCGTCCCGAGAACGAGCGCGACTACGGCCAGGAGGCAATCGAGATCCTGCTGCAGGTGATGGAGAACCAGCGCGATGACCTGGTGGTGATCCTGGCCGGTTACCGGGATCGGATGGAGAGCTTCTTTCGATCCAACCCCGGCATGAGCTCGCGCATCGCGCATCACCTGGATTTTCCGGACTACCCGCAGGGCGACCTGCTGCGCATCGCCGACCGGATGCTCGAGCAGCGGAATTACCATTTCGGTCCCGGCGCGCGTGCCGCATTCGAGCAGTACATCGGCTACCGGATCAAACAGCAGCACTTCGCCAACGCCCGCAGCGTGCGTAACGCGCTCGATCGTGCGCGGCTGCGCCAGGCGAGCCGCCTGTTCGTCGACAAGGATCGGGAGTTTAGCCCCGAGGATCTGACCACCATCGCCGAGCCCGACATTCGTGCCAGCCGCGTATTCCAGATCGCCGCCGCACAGAACCCGGATTAGAGGAAAGGAGTCCTGACCATGCACCTCGGACGCACCACGCTTTCCAAGTTCCTGATCCAGCAGTCCGATCGCGTCGAGGGCGCGAGCGATCTTGCGGCGCTGCTGATCGATGTGGCGGCCGCCGTCAAGGCGATCTCGGCGATGACGGCGAAAGGCGCGCTCGGTGGCGTGCACGGCAAGGTCGGCAGCAACAGCGCTCATGGCGATACGCAGGTGATCAAGCTCGACCTGCTGGCCAGTGACGAGATGCTGCGCAGCTGCGAATGGGGCGGCCTGGTCGCCGGCATGGCTTCCAAGGAACTCGAGCAGCCGTATGCGGTGCCCGACGAGTTTACCCGCGGCCGCTACCTGTTGTTATTTGATCCGCTCGATGGCTCGCTGAACACCGACGTCAACAGTGCGGTGGGCACCGTCTTCTCGGTGCTGCGCCACGACAAGGTGGATGCGCCGACCGCCGCCGAGTACCTGCAACCCGGTAGCAGCCAGGTGGCCGCCGGCTATGCGATCTACGGCCCGGCCACGATGCTGGTGATCACCGTGGGCAAGGGCACGCACGCCTTCACACTCGATCGTGAGATCGGCAATTTCATCCTGACGCATCCGGATCTGCAGATTCCTGTGGACACCAGCGACATTGCGATCAACACCAGCAACGCGCGCTTCTGGGAAGCGCCGGTGAACCGTTACATCAGCGAATGCCAGGCCGGAAAGTCGGGCGACCGCGCGCGCGACTTCAATCTGCGCTGGATCGCCTCGATGGTGGCTGAGGTGCATCACATCCTGATGCGCGGCGGTGTTTTCATGTACCCCAGGGACACCAGGGATGCGAGCCGCCCCGGACGGCTACGGCAGATGTACGAGGCCAATCCGATCAGCATGCTGATCGAGCAGGCCGGCGGGCGCGCCACGACCGGCCGCCGGCGGCTGCTCGACGTGCAGCCCGAGACCCTGCATCAGCGCATCCCGGTGATCCTCGGCTCACGCAGCGAAGTGGAGCGCATCGAGCGCTATCACGCTGAGTTCGACTGCGGTGCCGACCGGCCTTATACCTCGCCGCTGTTCAACGAGCGCTCGCTGTTCCGGCCCGAAGCGCGCGCCTGATCGGAAAGTCCAACCATGTCAACCCGACATCCTGTCATCGCCGTCACCGGTTCATCCGGTGCCGGTACCACCACGGTGATGAGGGCGTTCGCGCACATCTTTCGGCGCGAAGGCCTCAAGGCTGAAGTCATCGAAGGAGATTCCTTCCATCGCTACGGCCGCGTGGAAATGCGCGAGCGCGTGGCCGCGGCCGACAGCGGCAAAGGGCCGGCGATCAGTCACTTCGGCCCGGAGGCAAATCTGCTGGCCGAACTGGCCGACACGCTCGAGGAGTATGGCGCGACCGGCGGCGGCAAGCTGCGCCGCTACGTGCACGACGCCATCGAAGCCAAGGAACTCGGCGCCGAGCCGGGAACATTCACGCCCTGGCAGCCGCTGCAGCCGGGCAGCGACCTGTTGTTCTACGAAGGCCTGCACGGCGGCTATGTCGCCGGTGAAGTCAACGTCGCGCAGCACGTGGATCTGCTGGTCGGGGTGGTACCGATCGTCAATCTGGAGTGGATCCAGAAACTGCATCGCGACCGCAACCAGCGCGGCTACACCCAGGATGCGGTGGTCGATACGATCCTGCGGCGCATGCCCGACTACGTCAATCATATCTGTCCACAGTTCAGCCGCACCCACGTCAACTTTCAGCGTGTGCCGACCGTGGATACCAGCAATCCATTCATCGCGCGCGATATTCCCTCGGCCGACGAGTCGATGGTGATCATTCGCTTTGCCAATCCCAAGGGCATCGACTTCCCTTACCTGCTGTCGATGCTGCACAACTCGTGGATGAGTCGGCCCAATAACATCGTCGTGCCGGGAGGGCAGATGGGCCTGGCAATGCAGTTCATCTTCACGCCGATGATCCTGCGCCTGGTCGACTTGCAACGACGTGCGCATTGAGGGGTCGGAAACCACCATGGATGCGCAAGTGAAACTGGTCGGTGCCCGATATCAGCAGCTGTCCAACGCGTTGCGTTTTCTGGCGATCGATGCGGTGGAAGCCGCCAACAGCGGCCATCCTGGCATGCCAATGGGCATGGCCGAGATCGCCGAGGTACTCTGGCGGCGGTTTCTGAAGCACAATCCCGCCGATCCGATCTGGCCCGACCGCGACCGTTTCGTACTGTCGAACGGCCACGGCTCGATGCTGCTGTATGCGCTGCTGCACCTGACCGGCTACGCGCTGCCGATCGAGGAACTCATGCGCTTTCGGCAGCTGCACAGCAGCACCCCGGGCCATCCGGAGGTCGGCATCACACCGGGCGTGGAAACCACGACCGGTCCGCTCGGCCAGGGCCTGGCCAATGCGGTCGGTATGGCGTTGAGCGAGCAGTTGCTCGCCGCCGAATTCAATCGGACCGGCCACCGCATCGTCGACCATCGCACCTGGGTGTTCGTCGGCGACGGCTGCCTGATGGAGGGCATCAGCCACGAGGCCTGCTCGCTGGCTGGAACGCTGGGCCTGTCGAAGCTGATTGCCGTGTACGATGACAACGGCATCAGTATCGACGGCCATGTAAAGGATTGGTTTGCCGATGACACACCCGGACGCTTTGAGGCTTATGGCTGGCGGGTCATTCGCGCTGTCGATGGCCATGACACCGCGGCGATCGAGACGGCGTTGCAGCAGGCCTGCGAGCATGGTGGACGACCGACACTGGTGTGCTGCCGGACCGTGATCGGCAAGGGAAGCCCGAACAAGGCCGGTACCCACGATGTGCACGGCGCCGCACTGGGTGCGACCGAGGCGGCTGCTACCCGCGCCGCCCTCGGCTGGAGTGCCGACCCGTTCCAGATCGCCCCTGAGATCCGCGGCGCGTGGGACGCGCGCGTTGCCGGGGCTACCCGCCAGGCCGACTGGCAGCGGCGTCTGACGGCGTACGGTGAGGCGCATCCTCAGCTCGCGGCCGAATTCCAGCGTCGCGTGCTGCTGCGCGCATTGCCGGCCAACTGGCGCCAGGCTGGCGCCGACGCGCTTGCCAGGGTGGTGGCCGGCCGCGCCAGCATAGCCTCACGCAAGGCATCGCAAAACGCGATCGACGCATTGCTGCCGCTGTTGCCCGAGCTGCTCGGCGGCTCGGCCGATCTGACCGGCTCCAATCTCACCGCCGGCAAGGCGAGCGTGCCGCTACGGCGCGGCAAGCGCGGCAACCACATCAACTACGGCGTGCGCGAATTCGGCATGAGTGCGATCATGAACGGCATTGCGCTGCATGGCGGTTACATACCCTACGGCGGAACCTTCCTGACTTTTTCTGACTACAGCCGCAACGCGGTGCGCATGGCGGCGCTGATGGGCGAGCGCGTGCTGTTCGTGTTCACGCACGACAGCATCGGCCTCGGGGAAGATGGGCCGACGCACCAACCGATCGAGCATGTGGCGGCGCTGCGGCTGATCCCCAACAACACCGTGTGGCGGCCCTGCGACGCGGTCGAGACCATGGTCGCGTGGCTTGCAGCCATCGAGCGTCGCGACGGGCCCACGTGCCTGATTCTGTCGCGACAGAACCTGCCGCACGTCGATCGCGAGCCGCGACAGTTGAGCGACATCCGCAGGGGTGGCTACGTGCTGGCGGAAGTGGCCGGTGGCGCCGCCGTGACGCTGCTGGCGACCGGTTCCGAGGTGGCGCTGGCGATGAGTGCGCGCGAGGCACTGGCCGCGCAAGGCGTCGGGGCGCGCGTGGTGTCGATGCCAAGCTGCAGCGACTTCGATGCCCAGGACCCAGCCTATCGGGCCAGTGTCCTGCCGCGCGCTATTCCGGTGCTGGCGATCGAGGCCGGGGTCACCCGATACTGGCGTGCCTATACCGGCTTCGACGGCGACGTGATCGGCATTGATCGCTTCGGGGAATCGGCACCGGCGGCGCACGTTGCACAAGCGCTCGGGCTGACGGTGGCGGCCGTCACCAAACGCGCGCTCGCGCTGGCGCGCGGAGCGCGCTCATAAGCTCGGCCGCGGCGCCAGGCCTGCCGCGATGGCGCGGCGTCACGCTGCGCGCCGTGCTGTTCGATCTCGACGGCACTCTGCTCGATACCGTCGACGCCATAGCTGCCGCGCTGAACCTGGCACTCGCCGAGAGCCGGCTCGCGCCGCTGGCTGTAGCCGAGGTGCGCGAGATGATTGGCCGCGGCGGACCGATGCTGATCGAGCGCGCACTGGCGCGGCTCGGCGCACCGATGGGCGAGGATCGGCAGGCAGCACTGCTGGAGCGCTATTTTCAACACTATGAGCGCATCGAGGCGGGCGATGGCCACAGCGCGCGCGTCTATCCGGGCGTGCGCGACTGCCTGCAGCAGCTGCACCGGCTGGGCCTGCGACTGGCGGTCGTCACCAACAAGCAGAAGCACCTTGCCGGCGCGCTGCTCGAACGGCTGGCGTTGAGCGAGTGGATTCATGTGCTGATTGGCGGCGACAGCTGTGCGCGGCGAAAACCCGATCCGCAGCCGCTGCAGGTCGCCTGCGAGGCGATGCGGGTCGAGCCTGCCCAGGCGCTTATGGTCGGTGATTCGGTCAACGATGTGCTGGCCGCCCGCGCCGCGGGCCTAGCCGTCGTGTGCGTGCCGTACGGCTACAATGAAGGCAACGATGCGCGTGCGCTGGACTGCGATAGATTCGTCGAGACGCTGGCCGAATTACCGGCGCTGCTCACCGGTGCCGCGCTGTGATCGGCCCAAGGGCGCCAGCTAGGCCGATCGAAATCCGCTCATCGGGCTGACCCCGGCGTGCTGGCACGTTGCGGACGCGGGCGCGTTCGTGGATGCGGGCGACGGGGGTACTGCTGGTGGGCGCTAGAGCGGCCGCCGCGCTAAGCCACACCACGCCACAGGTGGCAGTTGAGAACGCACCGCGCCGGATTCTTTGCAAGCGGTTGTGTCAGCATTAGCACCGGCCAGGGCATAGGCACAGCGACCCGCAGGCCGCGGCTCTATACTGCCGCGCGGTGCGGGGCGGGCGCTGCGAGACATGAGAACATATAAACGATACCTGTTCGTGGCGGCGTTGCCGCTAGCCGCGCTCGCCGCCTGTGCGAGCACGCCCGGCCCGGCGCCCGTGGACCCGTCAGGCACCGCGGCTGCGTTCAGTGCGCGGCGGCTCGAGCAGCTCGTCCCGGAACTACCCTCGCCGGCGGCCGGCTGGAATCGAGCCCAATGGCTCAGCGCGGCGCTGCAGCTCAATCCGCAGCTTGCCGAAGCGCGCTCGCGGGTCGCGGCGGCCGCCGCCGCCGAGCGCACAGCGGCGCAGCACGCCAATCCGACTATGAACTTGTTTGCCGAATACGTCGGTGCGGCGACTCACAGCGCCACCTGGCTGTATGGGCTGTCGCTGGATTTCCTGCTGCGACGCCCCGGTGATCGCGCTCGCGCCCGGCACTATGCCGCACTCGAGACGGCGCTGGCGAAATCCGACCTGGCGGAGTCGATCTGGTCGGTGCGCGCCGCGCTTCGACAGGGGCTGCTCGATGTGGCATCGTCACGCGACGAGTCGGCTCTGCTCGAGGCGCTGATCACGGAGCGCCAGACACTGCTCGACTCCGATCGGGCGCGCGCCGAGGCAGGCGACATATCCCGCACGCAGCTACTGGCGGACGAATTGGAATTATCCCGAGCGCAGCAGCGCCTGCGGCGCGCGCAGGCGCGCGGCGTCGATGCGATCTCGCGTCTGGCCGCGGCGGTCGGGGTACCGGCGGCAGCGCTGCGGGCAATTCCGATGCGATGGCCTGGCTGGGCAGCCATCGACGCACTGGCGCCGCTGCCTGCGTCGTCGGACGAGTTGCGCGGCGCAGCGCTGATCGGACGCCCCGAGATCGTGCGCGCGCTGCGCGAGTACGACCTGGCAGAGATCAGCCTGCAGAACGAGGTCGCCAAGCGCTGGCCGGAAGTGCATCTGACGCCGGGCTACGCCTGGGGCGATGAGGGCGTGCGCCAGGATCCGCTCAACGACTTCACGCAGGAGACAGCCTTGGGCCTGAATTTCGAACTGCCGCTGTTCAACCAGCATCAGGGACCGATCGGGGAAGCGCTCGCGCGGCGCGACGCTGCAGGCCAGCACCTGATCGCGGTACAGGCCGAACTGTTCGAGCAGATCGATCGCGCCGAGCTGGCGTGGCCGCGGGCGCGCAGCGCCTGGGACGATGCGGTCGGCGTGGTGGCAATCGCGGATCGACAGCATGACGCCGAGCAGCGCTCGTTCGCCGCCGGCGCCGGCGATCGCGCCGGTGTGGTGTCCGCCCAGGTCGCTGCCACCGAAGCGCAGCTGCTGCTGCTGGCCGCGGCCTTCGACGCCGAATCGGCCTTTGGCGCGCTCGAAGATGCCTATCGCCGGCCGTTGCAGGGTTCCGAGAGCGAACTGCCGCTCGCTGCCAATCCGCCCTCATGATCCGGCCGGCGCGCTTTCTGTGGCTGATGCTGCTGGCGGCGGGTGCGAGCCGCGCCGAGGATGCGGATGACGACGCCAGGCGGCCGGCCGCGCAGGCCAATTCCGGCACCTTTACGCTGACTCAATCGCAGCAGCAGGCGGTCGGTATCCGCATCGACCACCCGATGCAGATGGCGAGTCCGCAGCAGGTGGAAGCCTACGGCCTGGTGCTCGACCCGGTAGCGCTGGTGGGCGATGCCGGCCGCATGGACAGCACCCAGGCCGCTGCCGATGCGGCGGCGGCCGATGTCACGCGCCTGGACGGTTTGTACCGCAACAATGCCGATGCCTCACTCAAGGCGCTGCAGGCGTCGCGCTCGCTGGCGACCGAGGCCGCAGCCCAGGCGCAGACCGCAGCAACGACGTTCAAGCTGCAGTGGGGACCGGTCGCGGCACTGAGCGCCTCGAACCGACGCGAGCTGATCGACGCGTTGAGCGCCGGGCGGCACCTGCTGGTGCGGGCCGATGTCCCCGGCCACCAGTTGCTGGGCAGCATCGCTGCACGCGCGCTGGTCATTGCCGACGGCGTGAGCGTCGCGGCGCGAGTGCTCGGTCCACTGCCGCGAACAGATCCGCAGTCGCAGAGCACCGGCTGGCTGCTGGAGATCGACCGCAGGCCGGAAGGGTTGGGGCCCGGCGCCCGCACTCACGTGCGGTTGCTGGCGGCGCCGGTCAGTGGCGTGCTGGTACCCGCCGCGGCGCTGCTGTACGCAGAGCAGGGCGCGTACGTCTACCGCGAAGTCAGCGGCAGCGGGACCGACAAGACTCAATATACGGCGGTGCCGGTCAGGCTGCTGGTGCGCGTGGGCGATGGCTGGCTGGTCGACGGGCTGGGCCGTGCCGACAGCATCGTGGTGCAGGGTGCCGGCGTGCTGTGGTCGCTCGAGGGCATCAGTACCTTCTCGGCCGCGGAAGAGGAACACGACTAGCGACCATGCTTGCCACTATCGTTCGCGCGTCGCTTGCCTTTCCGCGGATTGTCACAGCGCTTTCCCTACTGATCGCCATCTTAGGCGGATACGCTCTCCTCAATGCGCGACTGGATGTGTTCCCGGACTTCGCACCGCCACATGTGCTGGTGCAGGCCGAAGCCCCGGGACTGGATGCGACC
>Ga0210394_10003224_pt1 | contig 20879 bp, 13 predicted proteins | sample IncBWC12MmetaG_FD_160121 | JGI IMG/M metagenome (GOLD analysis project Ga0210394, IMG submission 160121) | Forest soil microbial communities from Barre Woods Harvard Forest LTER site, Petersham, Massachusetts, United States - Inc-BW-C-12-M | ecosystem: Environmental > Terrestrial > Soil >...
CCTACCGCGACCCGAACACGCCGTCATCGCTCGATTATCCCCACGGTCATTCGCCGTACTGGGGCGACCAGCCGATTTGGGATGGTCACACGACCATTCACAATCCGATTTTCGACGAAAAGGGACGCGTCTGGTTCACTGCGCGCATCCGTGCTCCGCAGAACCCGGCCTACTGCAAAGCGGACTCCGACCTCCCCTCCGCCAAGGTGGCGCCGCTCGATGTCTCGGGGCGCCAGCTCTCGATGTATGATCCGAAAACCGGCAAGTTTTCGCTGATCGACACGTGCTTCAGCACGCAGCATCTGTACTTCGGTCATGATGCGAACAACACGCTCTGGACCAGCGCAGGAGGGCCGGAAAGTGGCGTCGTCGGCTGGCTCAACACGAAGATGTACCTGGAGACTGGCGACGCGAAGAAATCCCAGGGCTGGACTCCGCTAATTATCGATACCAATGGCAACGGTAAACGCGACGCGTACGTTGAAGCCAACGAGCCACTCGATCCCAAGAAGGACAAGCGCATCATGGCCGCATTCTATGGCGTTCAGCCTAGCCCGGTGGATGATTCGATCTGGGGACAATCAATGGACGTCGGGTTTTCGCACATGAATCAGCCGGGCTACCTCATCCGCCTGGCGCCCGGTCCCAATCCTCCCGAAACCGCTCTGGCGGAGATCTACCAGCCGCCGGACATCGGGTTCGGGCCGCGCGGCATTGACCTTGATACGAACGGTGTCGTTTGGACTGCCCTTGCGAGCGGCCATCTTGCCAGTTTCGACCGCCGCAAGTGCAAAGGTCCGCTCAATGGGCCGGCCGCGGCAACCGGCAAGCTGTGCCCCGAAGGTTGGACGTTGTATCAATTTCCGGGGCCGCAGTTCAAAGGGGTTACGGATCCGGGCAGCGCAGACCACGCCTATTTCGTCTGGGTGGATCGCTATAACACGCTGGGTCTTGGCGCAAACGTGCCCATCGCGGAATCCAACGGCAACGAGGCTCTATTGGCGCTCGTGAACGGTAAATTCGTAAACATTCATGTCCCGTACCCGATGGGCTTTTTCAGCAAGAACGTGGATGGCCGCATAGACAATCCCGACGCCGGCTGGAAGGGGAAAGGATTGTGGACCACGACGGGTACGCGCACGGTATTCCACAACGAAGGCGGAACGGAGGCGCGCCCCAAACTTTACAAGGTTCAGGTGCGGCCCGATCCGTTGGCACACTGAACGATGGAGGCATTCTGCCGTTTGCGTACGAGCTGCTAACTTAATTGCTACGAGACGGGAGGAATCTCTGCACTCGCTCGCCGTAGAACACCTCACCCGTATAGATGTCGCCCTTCGAATCCACGGCTTCCATGTGCACGCCGAAGAATTGGCCGGCGTTGTGCCCCATGCTGCCCATCTGGCCTACGATCTTGCCGTCCGTGCGATTCAGGAACCAAATGTGATTGTTGGTGAGATCAGAGATATATAAAAACTGCTGCGGCTTATCCGGCGAGAACATGACTCCTCCAGCGGCGCCGCCAATGCCGGTCCATTCGGCCATCCTGATTTCCTTCTTGAAATTTCCCTGCTTGTCAGTCACGTGAATGCGGTTACCCGCGCGGTCAGCCGCGTAGACCAACCCGTCATTCGAGAAGTTAAAGGTCAGGTGGCCGACGAACTCTTTTGCCATAGGACCGTTCGGAGTGTAAGCGTGGTCGGCAGGATTGGTGCTGATCTCGGAAAGTTTGTGCCCGTAGGCTCCCCAGCCCCGCTTAAACTGGAAGGTGTCCAGCGAGAAAACCATCACGCGGCCGCCGAACGCGTTGTCGGCCACGTAAATCTCGTTGGCCGCATCGTCGGTGCGGATCTCTTCGATTCCTCCCACGATCATGGGCGTGGTCGGCGGATACTTGGCGATGAACGCAGTCCGCCGCAATGCAGCCTCTGTATTTGCTGCCTCGCCGCGAGGACGGTCCGGGGCGCCGGGCACGGAGATAAATCCCGCGACGGGCCCGGCACTACCCTGACCCTTCATCCAGGAAACTTTTGGATTCTCGTCGAAAGGCTTGCCCTCCGGGGTCTCGGGGACGTGCGGGATCGCCATCAGCATCTTTCCGGTCTTCGGGTCGTATTTGCGGACGGTGTTCTGGCCAAGGTAAACGAATCCTTGTTTGTCCACTGCCATCCCATGTCCTTGCGGTGCGTCAAAGGAGCCGATCACTTCTCCGTCCTTGTAGCCCGGGCCATCGTGCCCGGCGATGTGGATCATCGAAGGGGGGTGGACGCAACAATCGGCAATGGGAGGATTCAGCTCCGCTTCAATTTCAATAGTAGTCAGATCGTTGGGGCGGTCGTAGACCCAAATGTTGTCGTCCTTATCCACGGCTAGCCCGGTTACGCCTCCCATCTTCCAGTTGTTGGGCAGAGGTTTGGGCCAGCTCACATCCACTTTGAATTTCGGCGCCGTTTCCGCCTGCGCACCCAGCCGGTCATGGAACAGGCCGGCCGAAAAGAGAACAGCACATACTGCTAACAGCAAAAGCCCTACCGATCTGATCAAGGCTTTATTACACGTCATCAGATGTCTGTTCACGGACCCCCTCCTAAAACTAGCGGCATTTCTAATCGAGACGCGGAGTCTATTCGCTCAAAAGGGCCGCTGTCAACGAACACAGACGCCGATCGGGTGTATCAACGTATGTCCTCCTCGGAACCGCATCGCGAGATCGTAAATAGGTTCTGAGGAACACCGCCAGTGGCCGCGGTAGGCTCGGGCCACGATTTGAGTTAGCGATTTACGAGATGAATAGGCCGCACCTAATTATCGAGGAGTGTTCTCGTTCATTTATTCATAATGAAGTAGATCCGAAGTTAATCGGACGAAACTGGCAGCGCCGATTGGGCAGCACTTACTTTCGTAGATAAGCCATGCCGAGGGTTTGGCCGTTCGGGAGCACGACCGAGAGAACTCGGCCGACCGGATTGCCATTCTTAACGGGCTCGACAGTCACCGTAACGTCGTCCCCGGTCCTGAAACTGTGCATGCTCCAGCCGCGCTCGATCATATCGGGTGCGTTGTTTGTTTCTGCGACCCAGTGCACAACGTTGTCTTTGTCGTCTTTCACATCGAACTTCAGCCAGCAATGAGGATTGGCCCACACCCATTCCGTAACCGTGCCCTTCAAGGTTACTTTCTTTCCGGCGTCGAAGGCAGCGTTACCGTGATGTGCGAAAAGCGAACCCGAAGTAATCGAGAGAAGTGTAGCGAGTACAAAAAGAGTACAGAATTGGCGTTTCACCGTGGAACCTCCCTTTTAAGCACGCCCCGTAACCAAGCCTATATCGCTAAACTCAAAAGCTAATCAAGAGTCTCTACGTTTCGACAGTTGAGAACGTTTGATACAAGTCCGCTTTCAAATCCCCGGCTACTTGCTCTGCTTGCTGTCGACGCCACTCGCCTGATCGCCGTATTCTTTGTAGTACTGTTCCTCTTCCGACGGGATGCACATCATCTCCACCACGTCGAAATCAGGAGACTGCAACCGCATGGGAAACTTGTTCAGGGCCACCCATGGCTTGCTGTACATCTTGGGATCATCAATCGTGACGGTTAGCTCCACTCGATTACGGTTGACCCGTTGGAATCGTTCCTCGACGTGCATCGCATCGCTCGCCGGACGCCCCGTCTCATCGAGCCATATCTTCTCATTTCCGACCATGCCGATGGTGTTGACGACGAGCGTCGTATCGTCCACCCATTTGCCAACCGAATAGCCGTAATACCGTGGCTCCGGAATTTCTTTGGGGAGATCGCGCCCGTCGATCCAGATATTGCGCCATCTCTTTTCGAATTCATACAAGATCACCATGCGCCGCTCATCCTGGATGATTTGTGTGTGCCTCACTTGATAGAAATCGGCACGTGGGAAGCCTAACGGATCGCACTTATTTCTTGGATCGTTGCTAAGCGATTCGAGAACTGCGGCATAACCAAAGAGTGCCTTGTGAGACTTCAGCGTTTTTAGCCCCAAAGGAGTGTAGGGCGGATCATGTTCCGGTTTCCCGTCGTAGGGCATGTCTTTTGGCCCGTTCGCCTGGATCCCGTCGCCCGGACCATTCGCCGGCTCCCAAATACCGGAGAGGTCGTGGCGTGGTGCGGGCCCCGGCTTTTCGCCGGCCTTTAACGCATCCACTACCGGCCGTCCCCAACCGTCGCGAAGAACGGGGCCCGATTTATCAGACGAAGCGTTCTGCCCGCGCACTAGTAGCGACGCTGCGAGTACCGCAACGAATATAAACGCTGAGGCAACATGGCCTTTTCGCATTCTCGAAATCCTTCCTGGACCCAGATTCCAGCTGTGTGCAGCGGAATTCTATTCCGAGGCCGGTTCAATTACTAGCGCGTCATATTGAAGTCAATGAAGACCTAACGAAATCATTATAGAAAACGATTTCGGTGGCTCCGTTCGACGTTGACACTTAGACACCAGAGTGGTTATATGCCTCGCAGCATTCGGGGTGTCCCGCAGGGCGACAGGGAGCCGCCGTTACACCAATTAGGTCCGATCAAGGAGTGTGTTGCATGTCTGCAAAGGCCAACCATGGCTCGCGTAGTGTGTGGATTGTGACAAGAATTTTGTGCGCCGTTTCGGCGGTCTTTCTTGTCTGTTTGTCGTTGTCCGCGCAAGTGAATACAGGCCGCATTCTGGGAACCGTCACGGATCAATCGGGAGGCGTCGTCGCTGGCGCCATGGTTGCAGTCACGAACTCGCAGACAGGCGTGTCGAGGAATTTGGTCACGGATGGATCTGGAGAATACTCCGCGCCCAACTTGAATCCGGGCACATATACTGTTCGCGTCACGGCTAACGGCTTCCAGGCTTTCGAGCGCCAGAACATCCTGCTGGAACTCGGCAAGGATGCCCGCATCGATGCCCAGCTCACGCCCGGTCAGATCACGCAGACAATCGAAGTGAAAGAGGCTGTGCCGCTTCTCGACAGTACAAGCGCCACGATCGCCGGAACCCTCGACACCTCCACCATCCTCGATCTGCCCTTGAACGGCCGCAACTACCAGAACTTGCTGGTGCTCCGTCCGGGCGTGATTCTCCGACCTGGTGGCGGAACTTTGACGACGTCCACGAACGGGCTGCGCCCCGAAGATAACAACTATTTCGTCGAGGGATTGGATAACGCTGAGCCTTTCACAGGCCAGAGCATCGTGAACTCGACGCTCCCCTCCGGCGATGCCGCCACGATTCTTCCCGTAGATGCCATCCAGGAGGTCAACGTCGAGACAAACGCTCCGGCGGAATTCGGCCGTAGGCCTGGATCCATCATAAACGTCGGCATCAAGTCGGGCACGAACAGCATTCACGGCACCGCGTACGCGTTCGGCCGCGATCAGTCCTTTGATGCCATAGATTTTGTAAACCCGGCACCTGCCGGACCGCCCCCCAGTGTGGAACTGGAGCAATGGGGAGCCACGGTTGGCGGGCCTATCGTCAAGAACAAGCTCTTTTACTTTGGCGGGTTCGAGCGGCAGTCCTATACCGTAGGGAATGCATTTTCATCAAAGACACCAACTACGGCGTCGGTTGGAGATCCAAGCATTAGCATTCCGGATGCTGAGGCAGCCTTAGCGACGTCGTGCAGTGCGGCTCCAGGTCAAGCTTTCTGCGGACCCGGAGGCACCTTCACGCCTAATGCGCTCACCCTCAAATTGTTGCCGCTGTTCGGATCAAACAATACGAATAGTAGTGCTGTGGCTATTGGTTTTCCCAACATCGTCAGCAGTTACAACCTTGTGGGCAAGGTGGACTACCACGCCAGCGATCATCATACGATCGCTGGTTCGTATTTTTTCGGCAACGGTACCTCAACCGCTGAGGACACACCTGGAATCACTCAATCCCAGTTCCGGAGCCTCGGAACACTGCGGGCCGAATTCGTCACCACGAGCTGGACTTGGACCCCGAACTCAACTTGGGTGAATGATCTCCGCTTCGGCTGGGATCACCATCACCGTGCCGTTTCCACATTCGACCACCTTTCAACTGCCGCCAGTTATGGCATAAACACAGGCATAACCAATCCAATTTTGGGTGGCTTCCCGACGATTAATGTTGGCGGTTTCTCGCAACTAGGTGGCGATGGTAATTTGCCAAAAGGACTTGGTCCCAGTTCGGTTTACGATCTCGTGGATCATGTTTCCTTTTTGCGCGGCAAGCACGCCTTCAAGTTTGGCGGCGAGGCCCTTTACTACCACGCTCCTTTCGGCTCGTTTTCCTCGGGTAGAGGTGTGTTTTCCTTCCAAGATGGTGATATTCCTTCGATCTCCAAATCCAAAGCCTTGGAGGCTTTCCTAGCTGGCGTTCCTCATCGTGCGAACCTGCTCGAGGGCAACGCAGCCCGAGTTCTGACCCAGTGGGACTATTCCGGTTTTCTTGAGGATGTTTGGCGTGTCAAGTCGAACGTGACTGTGAACCTGGGTTTGCGTTACGAGTACTTTACTCCCCTCTCCGAGATAAACAATCTGATCGGCAATTGGGAACCGCAGGTGGGGCTCGAACAGGTAGGCGTTAACATCAGGTCTGCTTACAACGGCTATCACAAAGACATCTCTCCGCGTGTAGGTGTGGCTTGGGATCTCGGGGGTAAGGGCAAGACAGTTATTCGCGCCGGTGGCGGGATCTATTATGTCGACCTCATTGCGGGCGGCCTGATGTCCAACGTTAGCCTTCCTGGGCACCAGCCTGGCATAACTGCCATCCCTACTCTCTATACTCTGGTTTTGCCGGATGGAACTCAGCTTCCGGCGGTAAATCCGACAAGCGGTATCGGATCGACCACCGTTAAGATTCCCGGTTCGGCGCTCAACTGGAGTTTAGCGGGACCCGTCTTACCTGCAGCGTCGACAAGCGCGTTTCAATGCGGCGATGGTGTCGGGTCGAACCCTGCGCCGTGCAGCATCCTGGCCATGAATCGAAATCTCACCCAACCGAAAGTCTACAGTTGGAATCTGAGCATTCAACACTCTCTGACCAACAACCTTTCTGTGGAAGTGAACTATATCGGTAATCACGGCAGCGGTTTGCCGGGGATTCTCGAGCTCAACCAGATTAACCCGCAATCTCCTGGGGAGATCGCCTGCGGGAACTGCGAAGCCGTAGCCGATCGCCCATACGGATCACAGTTTCCCTATTTGGCTTATATCGACTACCTGACTAACGTCTATACCTCCAATTACAACGGCCTCCAGGCAACACTAACAGGAAGGGGTTACCACGGCCTCAGCTTTTTAGTAGGCTACACCTACAGTCACGCTTTGGACGACTCGTCGTCGCTGTACAACATGAGTCTTCCGCAGGATAGCCTGCACTTCAAACAAGACTATGGGAATTCGGATTACGACCTTCGGCATCATCTTTCGATCTCCCTCAGCTATGACATCCCTGGGAAGAAATCGTGGGGGCAGCTTCTAGAGGGTTGGAGGGTTAATTCGGCAGTGGTGCTCCAAGGCGGATTGCCATGGACGGCCATTGATACGAATAACGACGTCAGCCAAACCGGTGAATTTCAGGACCGTTGGGACTTCTTTGGCAATCCCAAGGACTTCACGAGCGGTCCCAACCCGATTCCGTTCTACGACGGCGTTACCAACGCATTCCCCGCTGCCTGCCTGGGCCGTCCGGGCACCGATCTCAGCCATGGCTGCTTTGCCGTGGGCAATTCGGTGCTAATTGCGCCAACAGCCGGCACCTTCGGAACGGCGGGTCGGAATATCTTCCGGGACTCTGGCTTCCGCGATTGGGATTTTTCTTTGTTCAAGAATTTCAAGGTAAAAGAACGGCTTACAGCTCAGTTCCGCGCCGAATTCTTCAACATTTTGAATCACACGATTTTCGCGAATCCTGGTGTGTCTACCCTCAATGATCCTTCCGGCCAGGTTCTGTGTGGCTGCGAAACACCTGACCAGGCGGCGACCAACCCGATTCTCGGAACCGGCGGCGCCCGGGCCATCCAGCTCGGATTGAAGCTTCTCTTCTAGAACCGGAAGTTAAGCAGTTCTCGGAAATTTAGTCTAGGCAGCGACCGGACCGATAGCGGAAGCGCTATCGGTCCACATCAGTCGTTCACTTCTTTGAATCCCAATCAGGTTGTCCTTGATCGCGATGCCACCCGTTTCCTCTTCAGCAGAGTGGCTGACACCACTGGGTCAGCACAGCACCTTGCACTTTCCCCTTTTAGTTTCGGCAATTCGAATATGGTAAAGAGCAGACGCCTATTCGTGTAACGCATCCGCCGGCCACTGCGGCAACCTACTCCATAGTTGACATGCAGTAGTTGTTAGTGCTATATGCCTCACATCCTCGGGGTGGGAATTCGTCCCAAAAGCTAGAGCATCCGAACAAGGAGTGTGTGCATGTCTGCAAAACCGAATTACAGCGCGCTGGGTATGGGTGTGCAGTCGAAGTTTTGGGGTGTCGTTTCAGCGGCATTTCTAATCTGTTTCTCACTATCGGCTCAAATTAATACAGGCCGCATCCTGGGCACTGTTACGGACCAAACGGGGGGCGTGATCGCGGGCGCCGCTGTCGTCGTGACGAACACTGAGACGGGCGTGGCGCGAAATCTGGTCACGGATGGGGCGGGAGAATACGACGCGCCAAACTTGAATCCGGGCAAATATTCGGTTCGCGTCTCAAATGCGGGCTTCGAAGCCTTTGAGCGCCTGAACATCGAACTGGAGGTCGGCAAGGACGACCGCATCGACGCGCAGTTGACGCCCGGGCAGGTCACGCAGACGGTGACAGTGTCCGAGACCACTCTGCTGCTAGATACCACCAGTGCCACGGTCACGGGAACGATCAACACTGAGAGCATCGTTGATATTCCCCTGAATGGCCGCAATTACCAGAATTTGCTGCAACTCCGTCCGGGTGTGACGACCAAGCCGGGCGGCGGGACGCTGACGACCTCGACGAATGGCCTTCGCCCCGAAGACAACAATTACTATGTCGAGGGGTTGGATAACGACGAGCCCTTCACCGGGCAGAGCATCATCAATTCGACGCTACCCGTCGGGGACGCTGCCACCTTTGTGCCCATCGACGCGATTCAGGAGGTCAACGTTCAGACCAATTCGCCCGCGGAATTCGGCAAGAGGCCCGGCGCGGTCATCAACGTCGGCCTAAAGTCAGGCACGAATGCGATTCACGGCTCGGCCTTTGCCTTTGGGCGCTCCGATAAGTTCGACTCGGCGGAGTATGCCTTCCCCGGCCCAGCACCCAAATCGCCTGCGGAGTTGGAGCAGTGGGGCGGCACGGTGGGCGGGCCGATCAAAAAGGATAAACTCTTTTACTTCGGCGCATTCGAGCGGCAAACGTACAACATATCGGGGAACTATCCGGTTATAACTCCCACTTCAGTCAATACTGGGGATACTCTCGGGAGCATTCCTGCCGCCGAAGCGGACCTGGCAGCGCACAGTGTCGCGCTCAACCCGCTAAGCCTGAAGCTATTGCCGCTTTTCGGGACCAACAATACCACCAGCGTCGACCAAAACTATGGTTTCCCCAACGTTGTCAGTATTTATAACGTCCTCGGTAAGATCGATTACCATCTGAGCGACCATCACACGTTGGCAGGATCGTACTTTTTAGGGAACGGTACCGCTATCGCGGAGAGCATAACAGCCCCGGGACTCACACAGTCGCAATTTCGAGACAACGCGAAGCTCCGGGCCCAGTTCGTCACTATGAGCTGGACCTGGACACCGAATTCCACTTGGGTAAACGATCTGCGGTTCGGCTGGAATCAGCATCAGCGCATCGACCACGTAGACGACATCAACACACCGCTGAGCACTTATGGCATCAACACGGGTGTGACGGATCCGCTCCTGGGCGGATTCCCCACGATTCAAGTCGGTGCATTCTCGCAACTAGGCGGCGATCAAAATCTGCCGAAAGACTACGGCCCGAGCAAAGACTATGATGTTGTGGATCACGTCTCCTTCTTGCGCGGCAAGCATGCCTTCAAGTTTGGCGCGGAGACGCTGTTCCTCAGGCCGTACTTGGGCAACCATACCGCAGGCAGGGGCTTATTCAATTTCACAACCGGTGGTAATGCTTTCGCCAATTCCACACCCTTGGAGGATTTTCTTGCTGGCCTCCCCGACAGTAACAAAGGCGGAAATGTCCTCAATGGCAACCCGCTTCGCCACCTCAGGCAGGAGGATTACTCCGGTTTCTTTGAGGACAGTTGGCATCTACTGCCGCATGTGACCCTGAACTACGGCCTGCGGTACGAATACTTTACCGTGATGCGCGATGCCAATAACTTGATTGGTAACTGGGATCCGACCGCGGGCTTCGAGCAGGTTGGAGTGAACGTCAACTCCGCTTACAACGGATATCACAAGGACTTCTCTCCGCGACTTGGGGTAGCCTGGGATGTCGGCGGAAAGGGCAAGACCGTGGTGCGGGCTGGCGGAGGAGTTTACTACGTAGACTTGGTTGCCGCCGCGCTGGTGGATCAAACTCAAATTCCAGGCAAAGCTTCGGGCCTCACTTCGATTCCCACGGCCTACACCACGGGAGCCGATGGGACCGCAGCGCCGCTTAACCCTCTGGCAAACGGCGGAATTGGAACAGCTTCTCTTAGTTTTCCCGGTTCCAGCCTCAACTGGTCAACCACCGGTCAAATCTTTCCTGCGGCCGACTTTGGCTCATCCACCGGGTTTAGTTGCGGCGATGGCCTCAAGGTCAAGGTCGCCGGCGTTACCGTTAAGCACCCCAAACCGTGCAACATCACCGCCATCGACAGGAACATCGTTCCGCCCCGGGTGGTGACTTGGACCCTGGGCATTCAGCGCACGCTAACCAACAACTTTACGTGGGAAGTGAACTATATCGGCGATCACAGCAACAATCTGGTCGGTGTTCAGGACATCAACGCCTTTAATCCGCAATCTCCCGCGGAGATCGCCTGTGGTAACTGCGAATCCATCAAGGATCGCCCATTTTATGGGCAATATCCTTACCTGCAATTTATCAACTTCCTGTCGAACATCGACCGCTCCAATTTCAATGCCTTGCAGACTACCCTGACCGCGCGGGGCTATCACGGGCTTGGCTTTGTGGCAGCTTACACTTATAGCCATGCCCTGGACGACTACTCCACGGCTCGCGGCATCCATACTCCGCAGAACAATCTGCAGCCGAATCTGGACTATAGCAATTCGGATTTCGACCAGAGGCATCACTTCTCTTTCACGTTGAATTATGCCCTTCCCGGAAGAAAAGGGTTCGGACAACTTCTGGAGGGATGGGTCGTTAATTCGGCCGTGCTGATCCAGAGCGGGTTGCCGTGGAGCGCGATCGATACCAGTGACAACAGCAAATCCGGAGACGGGAAGTCGGACCGGTGGGACTTTTTTGGAAATCCCAGCGACTTCAAAATCGGTAAATATCCGATTCCCTTTTACGACGGCGTTGCGAACCCGTTCCCTGCAGTGTGCCTTGGCCATCCCGGCACCGATCTCAGCCATGGCTGTTTTGCCCAGGGAAATTCGGTGTTAATCTCGCCGCTAACCGGCACGTATGGAACCGCCGCGCGGAATCTCTTCCGCGACGATGGCTTCCGCGACTGGGATTTTTCCCTCTTCAAGAACTTTACGGTAAAAGAAAGGCTTACGGCTCAGTTTCGCGTGGAAGTCTTCAACATTTTGAATCACACGATTCTCGCGAATCCGAACAACCCCACCATTGGCGGTGCAGGGTCTCTCTGTTCGTGCCAAACGCCCGACACCGCGGGGCAGAACCCGTTGCTCGGAACGGGAGGCGCCCGGGCGGTGCAGCTGGGACTGAAACTGCTCTTCTAAGACAAGATGGATGCTTGGCGTGGCGCCGCGCGCCTGGGTCGCGCGGCGCAAAATTCACGAGGACTCCATCCTAGGGCAGTGCTGCTCACTTCTGTCTACCGGGATCTATGCTAGGTATCGAAATGGGAACTGTGCGTAAAGGCTGCTTCTTTGGTCTCGGCATTCTATTGTTTTCCTCCTATGTGTCCGCCCAAACGCGCGAGCCGAATAAGCCTATCCGCGCGGACCAGGGAAAAACAGTCGTCGATCAACTCTCCAAGAACGGGAGCGGGGGGCCTGCTCCGCGTCGGGACATAACCGGCTTTTGGGCAGGGCCAGCGAGCCCCAAAGAGAACCCGGTACCCGCCATGACGGCGTGGGGAGAGGAGCGGTTTCGGACGCATAAGAGCCATTCACAGTATTCCGAAGCGGAATCTAATGATCCCATGAAGTACTGCGATCCGCTGGGTTTCCCGCGCGACCTGGTTTACCAAACCAGGGGATTCGCTTTCGCTCCGATGCCTGGCAGGATGATTCAACTATCGCAGTTCAATCGAGTTTGGCGGGACATCTGGACCGATGGCCGCGACCTTCCCAAGAATGTGGGTGGCCGCACCGCGGATGCACCTGATCCTCGCTGGTACGGTTACTCGGCCGGACATTGGGATGGAGATTACGCTTTTGTCGTGGACACGGTAGGAAGCGACGAAAGGAGCTGGCTGGACACCGCAGGCCATCCGCATAGCATCGATATGCGCGTTCAGGAACGCTACACGCGCCTGGATCACAACTCTCTGGAAGTGGCCGTCACGATTGATGATCCGAAGGCTTATACCAAGCCTTTCGTGATCACCACTTCGCGTCTGAAGTGGATTCCCAATCAACAACTACCTGAAGAGATTTGCGTTCCCTCGCTGATGCGAGAGTATCTGAACATCATTGGCGATCCTGCCGGGGATAGCTCGGGCAAGTAGTCAAACATTCCAGGGGAACCTAGGCTGACAGTGATCGGCACGCTTGACACCAAAAACCCGCTGGCATATGTTTGCGCCCCAGCTAGCCATCGTAAGAGTTCAGGCTCTGGTTGCGGAGGTGCCATGAGAGCTAATCTTCTCGTCCGCTTAGCCCTGCTTGGGGGGCTTCTGGCGAGTTCCAGTCCACTCCTCGCGCATCACGGAAGTGCGGCATACGCAAGCACCGTAGTTGCCATGAAAGATGTGACGGTGACGAGATTCGCCTGGAATAATCCTCACTGCATCGTCATGTTCGACGCAAAGGATGACAAAGGCAACGTTGTACATTGGGCCGCCGAAATCGGCAGTCCACCGGCGGTCACTGTTCTAGGCTGGACCAAGAATTCTCTGCAGCCCGGTGATGTAGTGACAATCTATGTTTGGCCCGCTAAATCCGGTAGACCAGTCGGCCGTCTAAATAGGGTCGTGTTTCCGGACGGGAAAATGTTGAGGGATAGCCAACTGGGCGGGGATGGAGACAAAGAGTAAGGCCTCACCATCGAGACTAGATATGTCTAATTCCAAATCATTCCTTTGCAAATGCAGTTATGTGGTTTCAGTGATCTCACTAAGTGCAGTAGTTGCATTCGCAATATTTCCAACGGTGTCCCGCGCCCAAGCTGGTAGCAGTAACTCCGACGCCAGCAAGGATAAGACAACACCTTCTGGACCCGTTCTCCGGGATGGCTGGGGCACACCCGTAACCAACGCCTTGAAGCCTGGTGAGAAGCCGGGCCCTGCTCCGCGCCATGACGTCTCGGGGACCTGGGAGCCGGCCCGCGGACCTGGCGACGGCATCCAGGCCTTCGGCCCGCGCGATATGCCATCTGATGGCGCCCCCGGGCATGAGCCGCCCTTTACTGCATTCGGATTGGAAACCTATCGTGCCCACAAACCGTTAGAGGGCGAGGAACGCGTCCTCGAATCGCTTAGTAATGATCCAAGAAATATCTGTGACCCGATGGGCTTTCCGCGCGCCGACTTTTATCAATTCCGGCACACCCAGATTATGCAGGATGAGCACAAAATCGCAGTCTTGTATGAATTCGAAAAACGATGGCGCACGATTTGGATCGATGGGCGTGAGCTTCCCAAGGATATTCCGGCACCTCGTTACTACGGATATTCAGTGGGCAAGTGGGCGGACGACACCACGCTGCTAGTGAATACCATCGGTATCGAGGGCGAGACAAAGATGTGGCTCGACGAGGCAGGCCGGCCCGTGAGCGATGGCGTGCATGTGGAAGAGCGCTTTCATCGCGTTGACCGCAACAATATGGAGTTGACGGTCACAATCGATGATCCAAAGATGTATACAAAACCCTGGGTAGCTATGAACAAGTTTCCTATGCGCCTGCAAACGCCCGATTACGACGTCGTGGAAATGATGTGCATACCATCCGAAGAGGAACAATATTATAAAGACTACGGCGACCCTGCTAGCGGCGTCGACAGCAAACAACGCAAGTAGCGAGATGTAAATTGGAACGCTTTCAGTTGGTGTGGACGTCTTTAGAACTGAATTTATGCCATTTCGAAGGTGGTCTTAACCGGACGGAGGATACGGTGAAAGCTAAATTCCTGGTGATTTTCGCGCTAGCTGGTTCTTTGATCGGTTCCATTCCGATGTTTGCGCATCACGGCAATGCTGCTTTTGACGTGGGGAAGAGAGTCACTGTAAAAGGAACCGTCACCGAATGGGTTTGGGCGAATCCGCATTGCTGGCTGAAGTTCGACGTCAAAGACGATAAGGGTAATGTTGCCCATTGGGTCGCGGAGACCAACAACGCTCCCGATATGATTGAGCGGGGCTGGAGCAAGTACACGTTCAAGCCTGGAGATGAAGTCACCGTCACCGTAGAGCCTGTGAAAAGTGGCAATCCGGTCGGCCGTGTTGTCGGAGTTGTACTTGGGAACGGACAAACCTTAGGTATGTCCTATCTAGAAAAGAAATAGAAGAAGAGATCCGCGCTTAGTTGTATTCTCGCTCACGAAGCCCTCATTCTGGCTCGAGTTTTCCGGCTGTTGACCGTGTACCTGGCGGAAGCGTAAAGGAAGCGCCATTGGAGTGTATCGTTCGCACCCGGCACTTCTTTTGAATCCAAGTCAGGTTGTCTTTGAATACGAAGGTTGCCGCCGTTTCGTCTTCAACAGAATGGTCGAGGCGGCGGGGCCACCGTAACAGTTTGCGATGCGCTCTTTGGATTCGGCTATTTGAATGTGGCAAAGAGCTAAAGCTAATGCGTCTGCCGCATCCGCCGGTTCCGGCGTTTCGGTCATGCTCAGCAACGCGCGGACCATCTGCTGCACCTGTTCTTTTCCCGCATGGCCGTAGCCCGCGACTGTTGCCTTGACCTCCCTCGGAGAATAACTGAACGAAGGAACGCCTGCCTGGGCTGCGGCCAGAAGAACCACGCCGCGAACCTCCGCAAGCCGCAAGGCGGCCTTTACATTGAGTGCAGCGAAAACCGATTCGAGCGCCACTGCCCGAGGCTGAAATTCCTGAATTAATTCGCTGATCTCACGATGGATACGGCACAAATGAGTATTCGCCGCAACAGAGAGCCGGTTTGACGGGCGCACAGCGCCCAAACGAAGCATTCGGCAGCGATTGCCCTCGCGTTCAACGACGCCGAAGCCAGTCGCACCGGCAGCGGCTGGGTCGATTCCCAATACGCAATATGGCTCGGCAATCACGCGAATGGAGCAGCAGCCACAGAGTTTATGGCAGCAGGGGAAGGTCTGGCTAGAATTTTCTATCGATGAGGGGTAAAGCTCAATACTTGGGGATCACTGCTCGCCCGCCATTACGGCCATCTCTTTCTCGTCAATGTCGAAGTTCGCGAAAACGTGTTGTATATCGTCGTGTTCTTCGAGCGCTTCCACGAGCTTGACCATTTGCTGCGCCGCCGAACCGGTAAGCTTAATATAATTCTGCGGAACCCAGGCGATTTCCGCTGATTCGAACTTAACGCCCGCTTTCGTAAGAGCCTCGCGTACAGCCTCGAATGTGTCGGGAGGGGTAACCACTTCCCACGCGGAGCCGTCGTCCCTCAGATCCTCTGCCCCGGCGTCGAGAACGATCGACAGCATCTTGTCCTCGCCAGCCTGTTCCTTCGAAACTACGATCTGCCCTTTGCGGCTGAACATCCAGCCGACTGCGCCCGTCTCAGCCAAATTCCCGCCGTGGCGGCTCATCATGTGCCGAATCTCGCTGACGACGCGGTTCCGGTTGGTGGTGACCACCTGCAAGATCATTCCCACTCCGCCCGGACCGTAACCCTCGAAATTTACTTCTTCGTACTGTTCCCCTTCGAGCTGGCCCGTGCCACGTTGAATCGCTCGCTCGATGTTTTCGTTGGGCATGTTCTCGTTCTTACCCGCTAAAATCGCCGTGCGCAACCTCGGATTGGAGTCGGGATCCCCGCCGCCGACGCGCGCCGCGATAGTGATTTCGCGGATCACCTTGGTAAAGATGCGCCCACGTTTGGCGTCGGTAGCCGCCTTCTTATGCTTGATTGTTGCCCACTTGGAATGCCCAGACATATCGTGCCTCGCCTTGAGTTTAGAGAACTTACCGCGATTACGGCCTTCGGGAATTGACGCTAGAGACGGCCGAACCTACTCTTGCCCGGCTAGTCTAGCATACCTTATGGTCGTCGCATCAGCCTGAGTCTGGTATCAGGAGCAATTCTGCTGGTATCTCAGAAGGCGCAAACGGCAATGGCGGATTCGCTGTGAACGAAAACGTGCCACTGGCTTTTGGATAGATGGGATGCAAAAATCGGTTTTCGAGGTTTTTACGCGATGAGCTCCTGCAGCGCGCCAGGTTGCAAAATGTCGGTGCCCGCGGCCCTGGAAGGCGAAAAACTATGCATTTTGCACTTTACTATGGAAATTGAGCGGCTCTGCGCGGAGATGCGTCGTGAGACAGCCGTTGGCCGCACGACCCGCGATCGCCAAGTGGAAATCATCACGTACATCGGAGGGCGAGGCGAGCTATTGGCTCGCACCGCAACCAGCGGGCTGCACCTTCCGGACGAATTGAAGGCCCGCATCCTCAATACTTTCCTCACTCTCATGAACCTGCGCGAAAATCTCGATCGCGCTGCCCTTCGGCATCCCATCGGCCGCACGGAAAGCCGCTGAATTCGCTAAGCATCATTTACGCCAGGGGCTGCTCACGCCCCTACGTAACGCGCGTATAGGGAGCGCGCTACGGACGGGTCGCGTGTCCCTTTTATAATCGCCCGGCCGTCCGCAAATACGGTTAATTCGTATGGTGGCACTTCCAAGCGCAGCAGAAAATCGTTCTGCCGCACTTGGCCGCCTGACGCCCCCAGGTTTTGTCCCAGCGCGGCCAAATTCAGACGGCGTCGGCGTTCGTGAATTTGCACGGAATCGCGTCCGCACATAGTAAGCCGCGGCTGTGCTTCTCCTTCCAGGTAAGAAAATCGCCGCTCGCCGCAGGCGCGACACTCTTCGCGACGCGGTATTCGCAGCGATTGAAAACGCGCGCTCCAGATGTCGAGAGCAATGAGTCGCGCCTCCCGGGCTTCGGACTTGCCGACCAACATCTTGATTGCGGAGGCCGCCTCCATCGAAGCGATTGCGCCTGCTGCGGGGCCAAGTACGCCCACCGTATCGCAAGTAGGCTCATTCGCTCGCCTGGTAGCGCCGTCCTCATCGCGTTCACCATCTTCAATCAGGCACGCCAGGCAAGCACTCTCCCCAGGATGGATCGGCATCGTCAAACCATGGCTTGAGACGACGGCTGCATAAATCCACGGAACGGAGTTCTTCACCGCAAAGTCGTTGATCAACAAACGCGTTTCGAAATTGTCGGTGCCGTCCAGCAGCACCGCCGAATCGCGCAGCAGCTCTTCCGCATTGTCCGGAGTGAGATCTCCAACCACTCCCTGGACTTTCACATCCGAATTAATCGCGCGCAGCCGGCGCTCGGCCGCCACCGCCTTGGGCAGCAACTCCTGCGCGTCGGCTTCTTCGAAAAGTGTCTGCCGTTGCAGGTTAGAGGGCTCCACGAAATCGCGATCGATGATTCGAAGCCGGCCGATGCCCGCTCGGACGAGTAGACTTGCGAGGGCCGAGCCTAATGCCCCGCATCCCACAACAGTTGCTGAAGCATGGCGCAGGCGCTCTTGTCCTTCCTGCCCGATGGGCTCGAACAGGATTTGCCGTGAATAGCGTTCGCGAAGTCGGGCGTCCATTGTGACGGTTTTATGCGTTCCTCTTGGCAACCTGGTTCCGGGGTATTTACGTCATCATAATAGCGCCTATCTTTCGCTGCCGCCTCTAAGCACGTTATTCGACGGAAGTTTCTGACCGGCAAGGCGCTTGTGCTAACCTTTGGTTTTATAGTGGCGAATGACTCCGAATCGTCCGTGGGCGGTTCTCTTTTTCCTCGTCGGTATTGGTTTTCACTGGGCTGCCATTGCGACGGCCCAGGCGCAAACAACGCCAGCGCAGGTCGAAGGCCGTCAGGTCACCGCCATTCGAATCGTAGACCAGTCCGGCGAAGTTCTTGACGAAAATGCTGGTGGTCTTCCACTTCGACCAAACGAGCCTTTTACCCTCGAAGCCGAGCGCGAAAGCTTGCGTCAACTCTACCGCACCGGACGATATGCCGACATCCAGGCCCAAGTCACGAACGAGGCTGGGGGTTTGCGGGTGGACTTTGTTGTCCGGCGAAATTACTTCATCAGCGTCGTCAGAGTTAACGGACTTCACGAGCCTCCCAGCGATTCCGTGGCGGTCTCCTCCATGCGCCTGGGGCTCGGTGAGCCTTTCCGTGAATCCGACATGCCTGCTGCGTTGGACCGCTTAAAAAATACCCTCGAAGACGAGGGTTTGTATCAGGCAAAAGTCGCCTACCACCTCGTGCCGCATGCGCAGACCCAGCAAATCGACATTATTGTCGATGTCGTGCCGGGCATGCGCGCCTCGGTCGGGATGATCAATCTGATCAACCAATCGCCTTTCTCTGAAGCGGAGATTCGGCAACGTCTGAAGCTCAAGCCCAAAACGAAAGTGACGTCGGAAGTGTTGGAACGCAGCGTCGAAAACAGCCGTAAATGGCTGATTGCGCGCGGTTACCTTGGCGCGCGCGTTTCCGTCGTACGCGGCACCTATGAACCCGATACGAATCGGGTCGCGCTTCAGGCATCGGTTTTGGCGCAGCTCCAAGTTCGCGTACAAGTGCTTGGCGCGAAAATTTCCGATAGCACGCTGCGCTCGTTGCTCCCCATTTATGAAGAAGGCGCGGTCGACGAGGATCTGCTGCAGGAGGGACGCCGTAATTTGCGGGACTATCTTCAACGGCAAGGATATTTCGACGCAGAAGTCGATTTTGCCACCTCAGAGGACCCTGCCGAAGGCCAGCAAGTCAGCACGGAAGTGATCAAGTATCGTGCGGAATTGGGTTCTCACCAGCGTTTAGTAGGCGTGGCGTTTTCCGGGAATCACTACTTTCCCGACGATTTGCTTCGAAGCCGGATCCGCATTCAGTCCACCGCTTTTGCCTCTCCCGGGCGCTTCAGTTCCGGACAGCTGATGAATGACGTCGCCTCGATTACCGAGCTTTATCAGTCGAACGGTTTTCGCGATGTGAAGGTAGACACCGATTTGATGAAGAATTACAAAGGTCACCCTGGCGATCTTTTCGTTACGGTTCGCATCGAGGAAGGGTTGCAGACGCGTATCGCTAATCTGACGCTTCAAGGCAACCACGCGCTCAGCAATGATGAGCTTTCGCGGGTGATTGGTTCAACAGCTGGCCAGCCTTTCTCCGATCTCAACGTCGCCAGCGATCGCGATAATGTTCTGGCCCTCTATTTCGACCAGGGATTTCCAAACGCCCAATTCCACGCCACTGTTGATAATCTGCCCGTCCAGCCCGGAGAGGGACCACGGGTGAATCTCACGTATCAAATGGAAGAGGGGCAGCAAATTCGTGTGGCCCAGGTACTCGTTGGCGGGTACGAACATGCGCATCGCAGCGTCATCGTTCGCGAGATTCAACTGCACCCCGGCGGTCCTTTAAGTGAAAGCGCTATCGTGGAAACGCAACGTCGCCTCTACAACTTGGGAGTATTCAGCCGCGTGGCTATCGCCCCGCAGAATCCCGAAGGTAGTGAGACATCGAAGACCATAGATGTACTCGTGGATGAGGCTCGCCGATATACCATCGGCTACGGTTTGGGCTTCGAAGCTCAACGGCTCGGTACTGCCGCGAACGGCCCGGTGGCGCAGCCGCTCAACTTCAGCCCACGCGGCACTGCCGAATTTACCAAGCTTGATCTGACCGGGCGCGCCGACTCGCTCTCCCTCAAAGCCCGAGCCAGCACCCTCCAAGGCCGAGCGCTGCTCACCTATAGCTCCTCGAATCATTTCCTTCTTCCAACGCTCAGTTTTCAGCTTACGGGCACTTACGTGAAAGCGCGCGATGTCCAGACTTTTACATCGACGCGTGAAGAGGGCTCGGCTCAGTTGACCGATCGTCGTTCCCTCATTACGACCCTGCTTTATCGCTATGTCTATCGCCGGGTACAGGCGACGGATTTGCAAGTTGCCCCGGAAGAGATCCCCTTGTTCAATCAGCCTACGCAGGTGTCATTCTTCAGCTTCACCTGGGTGCGCGACCGCCGCGACAACGCCGCCGACCCCGCAGCGGGAAGTTTCAACACTTTTGACATCGACGTTGCGAGCAAGGCCATTGGCTCCGTTGCCTCCTTCGTCCGTGCCACCTATCAGAACTCTACCTACACGCACTTGGGCCCGCGGTTGGTCTTTGCCCGATCCGCACGCATCGGTATAGAGGAACCCTTCGCCGGCTCAACCGGAGTAGCTACTCCATTCGTGCAGCAATCAGTTATTCCATTACCGGAGCGCTTCTTTGCCGGCGGTGGTACCACGCTGCGCGGCTTTGGCCTGAATCAGGCCGGTCCCCGCGATCCGGTGACCGGTTTCCCCGTGGGCGGGCTCGGCATGCTCATATTC
>Ga0210394_10003225_pt1 | contig 20876 bp, 16 predicted proteins | sample IncBWC12MmetaG_FD_160121 | JGI IMG/M metagenome (GOLD analysis project Ga0210394, IMG submission 160121) | Forest soil microbial communities from Barre Woods Harvard Forest LTER site, Petersham, Massachusetts, United States - Inc-BW-C-12-M | ecosystem: Environmental > Terrestrial > Soil >...
ACGGCTGGGATGACCTCGTCTTCACTCACGTGTCGGCGCGGGTTCCCGGAGCGGAGCATCATTTTCTGATCAATCCCTACGGCATGATGTTCGAGGAAATTACGGCTTCCTCGCTCGTCAAGATCGACCTCGGCGGCCGGAAGATGATGGATTCGCCCCACGAGATCAATCCGGCCGGCTTCACGATCCACAGCTGCATTCATGCGGCGCGGGAGGATGTCGCGTGCGTCATGCACATCCATTCGCTCAACGGCGTCGCGGTAGCGGCACAAAGGGAGGGGTTGTTGCCGATTTCACAGCAATCCCTGTTCGTGCTGTCGTCGCTGGCCTATCACGACTACGAGGGCGTCGCGCTCAGTAGTGCGGAACAGCCGCGCCTGGTCGCGGACCTCGGCGGCAAGTCCTATCTGATGCTGCGCAATCACGGGCTGCTGACGGCCGGCTCGTCTCCGGCCGATGCCTTTCTTTACATGTATATCTTCGAATCCGCCTGCGCGATCCAGGTGCGTGCCCAAAGCGGCGGGCAAGAATTGCTCCGAATACCCGAAGCCATTCTCGGCGGCATCCAGGCCGCGGCCAGCCAGGTGACGCGCGGCTTGGGAAGCAGCCTCACATGGCCGGCTCTACTGCGAAAGCTTGATCGAGCGAATCCAGGGTATCGGCAATAGCCGCCTGAAGGAAGACCATTGAGCAGCCGCAGCGGTGAAATGATCGTGCGACCGTGACTGCACCGACCGGATTCCGCGCCGACATTCCGTTCGTCAGCGATCTGGGCGTGGAGTTTCTGGCCGCCGACGCGGGGCGCGCGACGATCGCGCTGCAGCTGTGTGCGCGCCACCTCAATAGCTGGAACGTCGCGCACGGCGGCGTCATCATGACCTTGCTCGACGTCGCGATGGCCGTTGCCGGTCGGTCGCTCGAGCCCGGCGTCGGTGGCGGCGTCACGGTCGAGATGAAGACGAGCTTCGTGCAGCCGGCGCTCGCGGGCAGCCGCCTGACCGCGAGTGGTAGCACGTTTCATCGCTCTTCGACGCTGGCTTTTTGCGAGGGTGAGGTGCGCGATGAGGCCGGACGACTGATCGCGAAGTCGATGGGGACGTTCAAGTATATCCGCCATCGGCCGGCGGACCAGCCGGCCGATGGCCAGTGATATCGCGATCCGCCCGACCGCACCCCAGAGTTCGCCGTCGACGAATTGCGTGGCTTCGACCGACTGCGGTGGCTGATAATGCCTGTGCTCATGCACCTTCTGGACCGCCAGAAACAACTTGAAGAGCTCAACCGGTGCTTCCAGGAGGCACGCGCGGGCTCCGGTAAGCTCGTGCTTGTCGCGGGCGAAGCCGGCATCGGCAAGAGCTCCCTGGTTGAGCGATTCGTGTCAGAGCATCGAGGCGATGCGCGCGCGCTCTGGGGAGCCTGCGACGCACTGAGCACACCGCGCGCATTGGCCCCTGTGCACGAGATTGCTGCACAGACCCCGGCGCTGGGGGGCCGCGGCGGACACGATGACGAGCCGGGTGACCGGCTCTTTCGGGTTCTTCTCGAGGATTTCGCCCGATCCGAACGCGTGAGCATCGTAGTGCTGGAGGACCTGCACTGGGCGGACGCGGCCACTCTCGACTTCGTGCGGTTCATTGGCCGTCGCATCCAGCGCACCAGCACGGTCTTCATCGCCACTTATCGTGATGAAGAGCTTTCTGCAGGTCACCCTGTGCGCCTGAGTATCGGCGAGCTGACTGGTGATCAGGTGGTAAGGATGCGCCTCCGGCCGCTGTCGCCCGAGGCGGTCGAAATACTGGCTCGAGCGAGCGGCCGCGACGGCAGCCGCCTCCACCAGGTGACTGGTGGCAATCCATTCTTCCTGCGCGAGGTGCTCGCGGGTTCGGGTGAGCTGGTTCCGGATACGGTGCGCGATGCGGTTCTGGCGCGTCTGGCGCGCTGCTCACCGGCGACGCGCGAGCTCGCCGAGCTCGTGGCGATGTCACCTGGCAGGAGCGAGGCCTGGCTCATTCAGTCCATCCTGGGCTCACGCCAGGCGGCAGTCGATGAGGCTGGCGCTCTTGGTTTGCTCGAGATACATAGCGACGCGATTGGCTTTCGGCACGAGCTGGCTCGGCTCGCGGTTGCGAATTCGATACGGCCCGATCTTGCCCGGACATTACACGCCCAGTTGCTGGAGCGACTCCGGCAGCACGACGCGGATCCGGCTCGATTGGTTCACCACGCCGTTCTGGCGGGCGAGGCCGGTGCGGTGTGCGAATTGGCGCCGGTTGCCGCCCAGAAAGCGGCGCGGCTCGGTGCTCACCGAGAGGCAGCCGCGCACCTCAGCACGGCTCTGCGCTGCGGGGCGGCGCTGCCGCAGGCACTCAAGGCAGACCTCCTCGAGCAGCACGCGCAAGAAAGCGCACTCGCGAATCAGACGCAGGAGGCCGTCGCCTCGGGAACTGCGGCGGTGGCGTGCTGGCGCGATCTGGGCAATGTCGAGCGCCAGTCGCGCGTACTGCGCCTGCTCGCGCAGGAATACCGCACCGTGGGTGACAAAGCGCGCGCCGATGCGTGTGTCAGCGATGCAATCGCCCTGCTCGAGGGGCTGCCGCGAAGCGCTGACCTGGCGATGGCGTACGGAGCGCGATCGCTGCTGGCGCTTCACCGCGGCTGGAACCAGGAGGCTCTGGAGTTCGGGCAGCGTGCGCTGCAACTCGCGCGAGAGGTCGGCGATTTCGCCGCGGAGTCTCACGCGCTGTGCCACATCGGCGGCGCGCAGCTCGGCACCGGTGATCGCAGCGGTTATGAGCCGCTGGAGCGCAGTCTCTCGCTGGCTCTCCAGCATCGCCTCGAAGAGCACGCCGCGCGCTCGTATCGCACGCTGCAGTTCTACGCCGGCCTCAACCGCGACTTCGCGCGCGCCCGGCAGGCCTTCGACGAGGGAGTGGAGTACTGCGAGGAGCGCGGAATCTTCTCGCACAGTGGCTACATCCGCGCCTACCACACGATCTGTGAGCTCGATCGCGCCGAGTGGACCGAAGCGGCCCGCACGGCAACTGAGTTGCTGCGCAGCCCGGAAGTCACTGGGGTACCGCAGCGCGTCACTGTGATGACGACCTTGGCGGTGGTGCGTTTGCGACGCGGCGATCCGGGCGCGGACGAGTTGCTGGACGAGGCGCTCAGACTTAGCCTGCCCACGAGCGAAGTGAGCCGCATCGCCCGCGTCGCCGCCGCACGCGCCGAGCAGGCCTGGTATCGCGGTGACCTCGCCGGCACTGCGAGGGAGAGTGCGGTTGGTCTGGCGCATGTGCGCGGCCATACCACGCCTTGGCTTAACGGCGAGCTATGGTTCTGGCACTCCCGTGCCCAACCCGACACGCCGAGCGAGGGCGAGGTTGCGGAGCCCTACCGGCTCATCCTCGCGGGGGACTGGCGCTCGGCAGCCGACGCCTGGGGCCGTATTGGAATGCCCTATGAGCAGGCGCTCGCGCTGGCGGAAGGCCCGGATGAGGCGCTGCGCGAGGCGCTGACAATCGCTGACCGATTGGGAGCAGGTCCGGTCGCGACCATCATGCGCAGGCGGCTGCGCGAACGTGGCGCGCGCGGTGTACCTCGTGGCCCGATTGAAGCGACGCGTGCGAACCCGTCGGGTCTGACCGCAAGAGAGCTGGAAGTGCTACGGTTGTTGGCGCAAGGGTGCACGAACGCGCAGCTCGCACATCGGCTGCACCGTTCGCCCAGAACGATCGATCATCACGTTTGTGCCCTGCTCGAGAAGCTCGGTGTGCATTCGCGGGCGGAGGCGGTGGCAGCCGCTTTCAGGCTCGGCATCATCGGCCCAGACCCGCCACAGCGGCGCGACAGCACGACTGCGAATATATGATGGGGCCGGGTGATTACCCACCGAGATCCCTTCCAGTACACTCCCTTGTGAATGTCGTGATAACCGTGCGGAAAAGGAAACAAGGCAATGCAGCCGGGAAAAACAGTGCGTTTGAAGAGTGGCGGTCCATTGATGACTGTTGAATCAGTGGAGACTGTCAGCGGGAAGGCGATTGTCCACTGCGTTTGGTTCGATAACGAACATAACGAGAGACGCGCGTCGTACCCGGAAACCGCGCTTGTCGAAGACGCGGGCACCGGGAAGGGGAGGATCGAGAAATGATGTCGGTTGGATACAACGGTCTTTGGGGACTGCTGATACTTGCTGGCGATATCTGGGCGGTGATCAACATCGCGCAGAGTTCCGCTTCCAACGAAAAGAAATTGCTCTGGATACTGGTGGTGGTGCTCCTGCCGCTGCTGGGTCTGATTCTTTGGTATTTCCTCGGGCCACGTGGTGGCAGGGCGTAGGTGAACCAGACGATGAGTGAGGATGAGGAGTTTATCCCCTACCTGGTGCTGGTCTGCTTCGACAGGGGAGCCGACTTACGCGATCGCATCGAGGAGTCGCTCCCTCTGTTGCAGGAGGCGTTGAATGAGATCGGCAAGGTGCAGCCCGCGATGTCATCTTACGACGGATCAGCTGTCAGCTATCTGGTAGCTACTTCAGCAACTGTTCAACCGGAGGACATTCTGGAGCGACTCAAATCTCCGAGGGCGCACCGTGGTTCGCCGCTAAAGACGCATGACAGGGTGTTGGTGATCTCCGTAGGCCCCGGGCTCGCTCAGCGCGTGGAGCGCGTCACCGATTGGCTCAGTGAATACGGCCTGCTCGCCTGATGGACAGCCGTGGCTCAGCCCCGCGTGCGCGAGCCTTTATGTCGCGGGCTGCCTCTCGCACTTCACGAAGCTCGCCGTCACCGTCTCAGGCGTCATCACGCCAAGCGCGTTCGTGAAGACCATCGGCACGTTTCGGTAGCCGGTGTAGTTCTCGCAATCGGCTTGGCTCGGAAACCCTTCAATGGCGAGCCTGAAGGTCTGCGTCTGCATGGCGACGGGATGCGTGAGCCCGTCCTCACCCACGACGTTGAGCACCGGGCCGGGAAATAAGAGATTCAGGGCGACGATCATTTGCCACATTTTTCGGGCCTCCTATGACTTCGACACTCGCGACGACGCCTCGGAACGAGGCCGGCCGCCGCCGCAGTGCCACCCCGGCATGAGCCGGAGCGGCACGTAGAACGCTCAATCCCTTACCGAGCGCGGCGTTGGCATTAAAAGGATCTGGTGCTGCCCCCCCCGGTTGGCATGACGTGGCAAGCATGCAGGCGCGGCGTAGCCCGATCCCGGGGCGCAACATGAGGTTGCGATGTCGGAAATGACGACGAATGCTGCGTTCGGCGCGCACCCGCCGGCAACCCCGCTGCCTCAAGAAGACGACCCCTCGAGACCGGTAGCTTTGCGTCCTCGCCTCGCGGCGAGTTTGCCCTTGCGTGTCGTGAGTAAAGCGCTTCGCAGGCATGCGTGCAAGATGTCTCAACGTGCAGACGTCGCGCACGGCAACGGCACAGATCCAGTTGCTCTGCAAATCGTCTGCGCGCGTGGACGCTCGTGCGCCGTCGCAGATACACGTGGTGCATCTATCCAAGTTCCGCAGCGGCATGCCCATTTCTGTGGAACGTAAGGCTCGAGCTATTCTGAAGAGCCTCGGGAGGCGGAGATCTTGTGCCATGGCAAAGCTCGTCTATGGAATGAACGTGTCCCTGGATGGCTACGTCGACCATCTGGAATTCAGGCCAAGCCCGGCGCTCTTTCGTCATTTCATAGGGCAAGTGCGCAACCTGGCGGGCAGTGTGTACGGTCGCCGCATGTACGAGGTAATGCGTTATTGGGACGAAGACCGCCCGGAGTGGGGCGCAGAGGAACACGACTTCGCGGCGGCGTGGCGCGGCCAGCCGAAGTGGGTTGTGTCGCGCTCGTTGAAGTCAGTCGGACCCAACGCCACACTTGTCGCGGATGATATCGGGGCGGTGATACGTGAGCTGAAGGCTCAGCCGGCTGGGGAGATTGAAGTTGCCGGACCAGACTTGGCAGGAAGCCTAACCGACCTTGGCCTCATTGATGAGTATCAACTTTACCTCCACCCCGTCGTACTTGGGCGCGGCAAGCCATTCTTCTCCGGCCCCCGGCCGCCGCTGCGCCTCGTGACCAGCGATCTCGTTGACAAGGACGTGGTTAGGTTGACGTACGTTCCAGCTTAATCGCACGACTCGCCCCCGGCTGTTATCCGACGAAAGTATGATAAATGATGAATCGGTTGGGCTCGAGTACAGGCGTGATGGTCGCGTCTAGATTCATTTGGGCGCTAGTGCTCGCCGGGTCGGCTGTGGCATGCCACAGTGACACAGCGCCGGATTTGTCCCGGCTCTATGCCTCCGGCATGGAAGCGGCGCGCACGCCGCCCGTCATCCTGATTCCCGGAGCTCTCGGTTCGCGACTCCTCGACGAGGGCAAGCGCCGTGAGGTGTGGCCGGGATCAACGCTGCATCTGTTGGTCGGTTCGAAGCAAGACCTGGCATTACCCTTTGATCCGGTTACTCTGCAACCCATCGACGACGGTCTGGAGGCGAGCGGGCTTTTTGAAGAGGTTCTGAACGCTGACTTTTACGGCGCGATCGTGCGCACACTTCGGCAATCGGGGGGGTTCGTTCCGGGCAAACTCGGCGCGCACGCCGATCCGCGCGTACGGCGGTACTACGTATTCGCATATGACTGGCGGCAGGACAACGTCACGACCGCGAGGCGTCTTGATGCGCTTATCGAGCAACTTCGTCGCGACTACGATGATCCGACTCTGAAAGTCAATGTGATCGCCCACAGCATGGGTGGTCTCGTCACGCGCTATTACCTTCGCTACGGCACGGTCGACGCGCTGGAAGGCAATGGCGACTTTCCCATTAACATGCGCGGCGCGGCAAAAATCGGCACCGTCGTGTTACTGGGTACGCCCAATCTGGGCTCGGTGAGTTCGCTACAGAGCATGCTCCTCGGTCACAGGGTTGGACTCCGCCGAATTGAGCCGGAGGTACTGGCGACCATGCCGAGTGTCTACGAGCTCCTGCCGCATCCCTTGACTGATTGGTCAGTGGATCCTGGGGGCAAGGATCTGGATCTGGACCTGTATGACGTGGCGACCTGGAAGCGCATGCAATGGTCGGTGTTCGACCCCGCGGTACTCGCCCGCCTGCGGGCCCGCTTTAGAGTGCGGAGCGAGGCAGACGCTTACATCTCGGCGCTGCAGGCTTACTTTGCCCGAAATCTCGAGCGCGCGCGCCGCTTCATCTGGTCGGTGACCTTCGAGGAGCCGAGCTCCCCGGTCAGGTTCGTGGTGTTTGGCGGCGATTGTGTGCTGACGCCCGCGCGGATCGTGATAGAGCCCCAAGGTGACCGCTCGCTGGCACGACTGTTTCCAGAGGACGTGCAGCACAAGGTGTCTGGGGTGGACTACAGTCGCTTGATGTTGGAGCCGGGGGACGGCGAGGTAACCAAGCCGTCGCTGCTCGCGCGCGAATCGCTCAACCCGGTCGCTCCACGTAACGACGCGCTCTTCTTCCCGCTCGCTTATGCTTTCTTTCTGTGCGAGAACCACGAGCGACTCACAGGCAACATAAATTTCCAGGACAACCTGCTGAACGTACTGCTCGCCCGGGAGCGCCCATGGGATACAGCTCGTGAGGCGGAGCGTTGAACAAGAACGTACGCGAGGGCGCAGCGCAGGTTCAGTCCTGGCGGCGTGGAGCGGGCCACGGCGCCGCCGCGTCGATCTCACGCCAGGCAGCAGGCGCCAAGCCGTGCACACTGACCTGCCCAATACCCGCCCGCACCAGTCGCAGCGTTGGGAAGCCGACGCGCGCCGTCATACGGCGAACCTGGCGGTTCTTGCCTTCGCGCAGCGTCAGCTCGAGCCACGCCGTCGGAATCCTGGCGCGAAAGCGGATCGGTGGATCGCGCGGCCAAAGGTTATTGGGCTCATCGATGAGTCGCGCACCGACGGGTTTCGTCCTGAAATCGCCGAGGTCTACGCCGTTACGCAACTGGCTGAGTGTCGCCTCGGTCGGCGCGCCTTCGACTTGCGCCCAATAGACCTTCGGGAGTTCATGACGTGGGTTCGCGATGCGTGCTTGCAACGCGCCATCGTCCGTCAACAGCAGCAGTCCTTCGCTGTCGGTATCGAGGCGGCCCGCGGGGTACACGTTCGCGACGCTGATGTAGTCGGCGAGCGTGCGGCGGCCGGGTTCGGGGCGAAACTTGCAGATCACACCGAACGGCTTGTTGAAGGCGATCAGCACGCGTGATGTTAATAGCCGAGAAAGCGTTCGATTAAGTCCCGCGGCACGGTTGTGGTAGGCACGGAAAGAAGCGAACCGCGGCGACCGTGATGCCGGCCGCCGCGACGACGGCCTTCCAGGAGCGGCTCGAACCACTCACGCACGTCGGCATCGAGGCCGACACCGTGCATGTAGTTGTAAAGAGCCTTGCGCAGGCCGCTGCCCAGGAAGTCATGATCCGTGCCTACCGGGTCGTCGAACTCGATGTCGTTATGTGCAAAGGTGACGTTTCGTGGCGGCCGCAGTGTGATGCCGTATTCCTCGGGATGCAGACCTATCGGTGAGTGCGCCGTCGCCGCGAAACGATGCCAGTACGCCGATTGGATGCAGCCCGCCGCGAAAAGCTGACGCACACGCTCGAGCGCGTCGATCGTGTCCTGTGTGGTCTCCGTCGGAAAGCCATACATCAAATACGCGTGCACCATGATGCCGGCGTCGCTGAACGCGCGAGTCACTTGCGCCACTTGTTCGACGGTGACGCCTTTATGCATGAGCTCCAGCAATCGATCCGACGCCACTTCGAGCCCGCCGCTGACTGCTACGCAACCGGCCGCGGCGAGCAGACGGCACAGCTCGGGCGTGAAGGTTTTCTCGAAACGAATGTTGCCCCACCACGTGATGCTGAGTTTGTCGTCGATGAGGCGCTGTGCGAGCGCACGCATGCCTGCCGGCGGCGCGGCCTCGTCGACCAGGTGGAAGCCCGTCTCGTCCGTCTCCGCGATCAGCGCTCGAATACGCTGCATGACGATGTCCTCGCCCGGCCGGTCGTAGCGGCCGATGTAGTCGAGCGAGACGTCGCAGAAAGAGCACTTCTTCCAATAGCAGCCGTGCGCCAGCGTAATCTTGTTCCAGCGGCCGTCCGACCAGAAGCGATGCATCGGGTTCAGCATTTCCATGACGGACACGTATTGATCGAGCGGCAAGCCGGCGTACGTCGGAATGCCCGTGTCGCGTTGAGGAATGTCATGCTGGCTCGAATCGTTCTCGAGGACGACTTCCGCGCCTTTGCGCACATACGTGCGCACGAGTGCTGCCTTGCGGCCCCGCAGCCGGGTCAGCAGATTCAGCAGAGGGCGCTCGCCGTCGTCGAGAGTCACGTAGTCGAAGTAGTCGAATACGCGCGGATCGCGCAGCGAACGCAGCTCCGTGTTGACCCAGCCGCCGCCGAGAATCAGCGTTACCTTCGGTGCAGCCGCGCGGATCGCACGCGCCATGCGAAATGCGCCGTAGACATTGCCGGGAAAGGGTGCGGTCACGGCGACGACGTCAGGTGGCTGCGCAACTAACTCGCGCGTGAGCTCATCGAGCGTTGCGTCGACGAGTGTGGGCTCGCCCGTCAGCGCCTGGTGCAGCGGTGCGAACGACGTGGCGCTTGCGGCGAGTCGCTCGCCATAGCGCGCGAGCTCGAAGCGCGGGTCGATGCCGACCCGCCAAACGTCGGCGAGGTCGTCGATGTACAGGCTCGCGAGGTAACGAGCCTGCTCCGTCGTGCCGAGGGTGCCGAACGCGGACAGCAGCTGCTCGTCGAACGCCGCATGCTCGCCCGTGGGAGGCGGGCTCAAATGCCCGAAGCGTGGTCCTTCGGGAAGAAACGCGCGCCCGACGATACGAAATGCCAAGCTCGGATCGCGGCGTTGCAGGAAGCGAGTGGCCGGCTCCACAGTGTCGGCGTAACGCTTGGCATGCTTAAGAAAATGAGCGATCAACGGCGGCACCGGGACACGCTTTGCGGCGGTCCGCGCGCGCTGGCGGAGCACGTCGGCCATGCGCGCGACGAGCGGCGCTGAGAACAGCCGCAGGAATAGCGTGAGCGAGGCGTCGGCTTGTGTCAGCTCGAGCCCGAGGTCGGCTGCGTGCAGGCGCAGAAAGCCCATCAGATACGCCGTCGCCGGATACGGAGTATTCAGTTGGACCATCGGGGGTGTGACGAGCAGGAGGCGCACGGTATCTGCAGGGTAGCGCACGCGATGCACTACGGCATAGGGAGTAGTACCCTCTACCAAATGGCCCAGCGACTCGTGATCCCAAGTCGAGAGGAAGTCGACAGAGAGCTCGTGGTTGCGCGTCCCTGGTGGCAATTTTCCGTGCGCTTCAACGTGGCCATCTCCCAGAGCATTCCAGTCGCTCGGGTGCACGAGCGAGAATCGGAAGGCGTGATGATGAGGTGGGGTCTTGCGCAGAAGACCGCATGCGGCACCATCAATCTCACCAACTGCGGTGCAGTTCGCAGCGATGCCCTGAACTCTGCGCAGGATCTGAGCAGAATGTGGGCATGTGGCCAGCGCGGTATTGTGCCGCTCGCGGGCTTTTATCTCTGGCAACGCGCGCCAGCTGGCCACTACCAGCCCTACTACGTACGTTTGGTGAACCGGCCGATCTTTGGTGTCGCAGTACTCTGGGAACGCGCAGAAGCCAATGACGAAGTCATCGAAAGCTGCGCTCTTATCACCGTCGAAGCGAACCCGTTGCTGACTGAAATCGACCCTGCGACTGGGCAGATGCCTGCGATACTCTGCTCGGACGATTACAACACGTGGCTCTCATCCACCGTGGACCAGGCGAACGGGCTGCTGCGGCCGTATCCGTACACTCGGATGGTCTGCCACCCGGTTGCGCCCCACGTGAATCACCTGGAGTACGACGACCCCCACTTGATCAGACCAGCTGACCGGTAGGTCCCGGAAACGCCGTGTCATGCCGCAGCTCCGCGTGGAATAGGGAGGACCCGCTATGCCCAGGAACCAACACACTGCAGTCAAGGTATCGGCCGGATTTATGATCGCGACATTGGCGACGTGCGCCTGCAGTCAGGCGGCCCGTGCGCCGGTGGATCCGGGTGTGCGCGGCGGGGCTGCGGGAGCCGGCACGCCTCTCAAGGGTCTGACCGCGGACGAAACGGCTTTCTTCCAGGATGGGTTGACCAGGTTCGCTACCATCGAGTCTGTGACGGGAGGCCGGAACAATGGGCTCGGTCCTCGCTTCAACTCAAACAGTTGTCTGGCATGCCACGCGCAGCCGAGCCTCGGGGGTACCAGCCCCGCGGCTAACCCGGAGATCGCGATCGCCACTCTACAGGGCGCAAAGAACGCAGTTCCCTGGTTCATTACGCAAAAAGGTCCTATCCGGGAGGCACGTTTCAGGCTGGGTGCGGACGGAACCAACGACGGTGGCGTGCACAACCTGTTCGTCGTCACCGGGCGCAGCGACGCGGCGGGTTGCAACCTCGCTCAGCCGAACTTCCTTCCCGCTGGAGACTCACTCACCGGACAGGGTGGAAATCCGAACATCATCTTCCGCATTCCGACGCCGGTCTTCGGTGCCGGGCTCATCGAGTCAATACCCGACTCGGCGATTCTCGCAAACATGAAGGCCGACACCAAGCTGAAGACGGCGATGGGCATTTCCGGGCACCCGAACGCTCACCTGAGTGGCAATGCAAACCGCAGCGCTAACGACGGGACAATCACGCGGTTTGGCTGGAAGGCACAGAACAAGTCTCTACTGATGTTCGCGGGCGAGGCCTACAACGTTGAGATGGGAGTTACGAACCAACTGTTTCCTCAGGAGCGCGATGAAACTCCAGGTTGCGTCTTCAATCCAACTCCGGAGGATACTTCCAACTTCACGACCACCTCGCCGCCGGGCACCAACCCGAATATCGCTGCTCTGTCAGATATCGAGGCATTTGCCGACTTCATGCGGATGCTGGCGCCGCCAACTCCTGCGCCCGATACCGCGTCCACGGTGAAGGGGCGGGCGCTGTTCGCAAAGGTGGGGTGTGCCTTCTGCCACACGCCTTCATTGACCACTGGCAAGGCGATCGCCAGCGGTTCCGCGACATCACCCAGCGTCGCGCTGTCCAACCAACCGGTGCACCTGTTTTCCGACCTTCTGGTCCACCACATGGGCCGAGAGCTTGCGGACGGCATCACGCAAGGCGGTGCAGGTCCGGATGAGTTTCGGACCGCGCCACTCTGGGGTATTGGGCAACGGATATTTTTCCTGCATGACGGGCGAACAACCGACCTCGTCAAGGCGATTGAGGACCACAGGGGGCCTGACAGCGAGGCAAATCAGACCATCGAGGCCTTCAATCGACTGAGCGTGGAACAGCGGCAAGACATCATCAATTTTCTGCGTGCGCTCTGATAATCGTTGGATCGGCGGGCGGTAGTTTGCCGGCTATGACCCTGCGGCGCGGCCGGCCTTGCTGCGATACAGCTCCTGGTCGGCCGCAGCCAGGAGCTTCTCGGGACTCGCACCGTCGCGCGGATAGACGGCAATACCGACACTCACCGAGATCGGCGGCCGCTCGACATCCCTCGCGAGATGCTCGCGGATGCGCTCCGCGAGCAGCTGTGCGCCGGCCTCGGCGGTCTCGGGAAGGACGATGGCGAACTCATCGCCGCCGAAGCGCGCCGGTGTGTCGGTGACTCGGCAGGACCGTCTCAGGCATTCGCCGATCCGGCACAAGGCGCGGTTGCCGGCGAGATGTCCGAGGCGGTCATTCAGTCGCTTGAGACCGTCCATGTCCAGCAACAACACCGCAAACTCGCGGCTCAATCGCTTGGCCCGTCGGATCTCGCCGTCTACGGCGGTCATGAAGGCGCGGTAGTTTGCGAGCCCGGTGAGCTCGTCCTTCACCGCGAGCTGTCGGGCGTGGTCCTCGGCCCGCCGCAGCTCCCCGATGACCGCCGCGACCGCGAGCATGGTCACGGCCTCAACCGCCAGGAACGCCTGCACCAGCAGCAGTGATTCGTTCGGGCCCCGCCGCGCAAACGGACCGAGCCCGTGCAGGGTGCCCGCGATGGCAATGAAGGACAGCACCAGCAGACAGCTGGCAACGCCCCGTCGTCCGAGGCGAAACGCCGCCCACAACAACAACGGCGAGCACAGGAACTGCAGCGGCAGCCGTTCGACCTGGGTCGCCGGAATGAGCCCGTCGAAGACGACAAGTGTCACGAGCGACAGGGCGACCAGAAGCCCCAGCGCCTCGAGAATGACACGCAGGTCCCAGGGCGCTCTGGGGGCAGTGCTCCAGAGGATCAGCAGCGGCGCCACCACCAGATCGCCCGACAGGTCGCCCAGCCACCAGGTGAGCCAGATGTGCCCGTAGGCGGGCCAGGTGGCAAAACCCGCGAGCGAGAGGCTGGTCACCCCGATGCTCGCGCTCACCGTCGTGCTGAACATCGCGGCAAGCAGCGCGAACTTGACGATGTCGCGTGGGTGCAGGAGGAAGTCGCGGCCGCCCGCGAAACGTGCGACCAGTGCCGCGCCGAGCAGTCCCTCCAGTGTGTTGCCGGCGCCGATGCAGACCGAGGTCAGGGGCGATCCGTAGGTCGTCAGGTTGGCCAGGAAGGCACCGATCAGGATCGCCGGCCAGACATCGAGGCCGAGCATCAGGAACGCCGCGAGTGCGATGCCCGATGGCGGCCAGATGACGGTCGCGCTCGGGTGCACGTAGGCGAACTGCAGTCCGACTTTGGCGGCGACGAAGTAACTGCCCGCCAGGGCGATGACGGTGAGTGTGTAGCGGCGCGAACGTGAACCGGAAAAAATCAGGCCCTGCAGCATCCTTGCGGCGATACGCACGGGAGCCGCGTGCTGGATGAAAGCCAGCGCCCGGTTCATGAAAGCAGATTACGCGCTCCCCCTGACGGGCCTGCAAGCCTCCCTGAGCTTCACTGACACCCGTCACAAGAGCGTCAGGCACGCCCCCCAAAATCAATGACTTGTGACTTCACGTTAGCCAGACGATCTCGGCGCAATCTGGCACTGGTGGGTGCGCTCGCGACTGTCGGAAATGAAACATTGAAACCCTGGAAGCGAGCCGGCGCGACTCCATGAAACGAGCAAACGCAAGCTGTCGGCAACCAACGACGTCAGCAAGCTCTGCACTGTCCCCCTTCGGCGACAGCAATCCTCGACACGCCCACTTGTGTGAACCAGTTCCGCCCGGCGCGGCGCCACGTTTGATTACATAGTTGCGGATGCGGGCGGCGAGGAGCAATTCGTTGCAGGCAGCCGAGCATATCGTTCTCGAGTCGGACGCCCGGGAAGTGCCGCAGCTTCGATCGCGGCGCAGGGAGCATGCGTCCGTGCAGTGCCGCTCCCGGCTGCGGCGGCGCAGCCTGAATCTGTCGATCATCGATTATTACTACCTTGCGGTCGGGATGGGTGAGGGCTCGGCCGCGCGCCGCGAGTACGTGCTCGACCTGCGATTCATCGATCCGTCCTTCAGGCTGACGCGCCATATTCCGTGGCGTTGGATCTACGCAGCGCTCGCCCTGACCGCGGCGGCGGCGGCCTGCGCGCTGTGGGGTGCCGCCGAGACGACCTCGTGGTCGCGCCATCTTGCCGCCTTGGCCTCCGCGGCGCTGTTTGCGACGGCGGCGCTGGCGTATCTGGCGGTCGCGGCCCGACTGGTCGAAACCGTCGCCTTGCACAGCCTCCATGGTCGTGCCGTGCTGCTCGAGTACCGAGGCAGCGCTGGAACGCTGCGCAGGGTCCGACCATTCATGCGCAAGCTCGCCGCTCATGTGCAGCTTGCCGAGGCGGCACGCCGCTCCACCAGAGCTGAGCACCTGCGGGATGAGCTGCGTGAGCACTATCGATTGAAGCAGGCCGGGGTGTTGGCTGGCGAGACTTACGAGGGCTGCAAGGCGCGCATTCTCGCGCGGCATTGAGTGATCCGCGATACGGCCAGGTCGGAAGCGTTTGTACTGCTGTCTGCAGGGAGCGACAGCAGGTCAGGTAGGGTTAAGTAGCGCACCGCGACTCGCGGTGCTGTGTTACTGGTAGGAAACTGCCCGATGAAGATGTCGGGTAGTGCGTGTGGATTCGCAAGGGCAAACCCACCGAAAGGTGGCGACGCAAAGTCTCCGGTCTAAGGAGCTTCGGCTCTATGACAGCGGGACCGCCGTAATCCAGTCCTTCCACCGGACTGTGACGGTGCGCGTGTTGTCCGTGCGTCACGGCAATCAGTGGAGGGAGCTCATGATCGCGCACGATTCCAAGGCGTTAAGTGCGCCCGACCGCGGGACTTCCCGAGCCTGCGCGCACGGCACAACGCCGTCATCGCAACCGGGCGCTACCGGCACCGGGGACACGGGCGAGGCACGCGCACTGCGCGCCTGCTGAGCGGGCCCGATCCGGCCTTTCCAACTCATGCCACCTGAGTTTCATCAGGTGGAAACCCATTCTGGAACGACAGGACAAGGCGAATGCGTAAGCATTTCTTGGTCGTGATCAGCGCTCTGCTTTGCATCTGCGCACGGCCCGGTTCGGCCGACGACAGCGCTCGCGCACAGATGAAAGGTCTTGATGAGCAGGTCCAGGAGGTCAAGTCCGACGTCCTGAGCATCGCTGCGGATCTCAACCAGCTCGAAGAGAAGCTGCTCTATCCGTCCGACACTCATCTGGCTGTGTTCGTGCAGCTGGCGCACGGTGAGACGCTGCGCCTCGATGCGGTGCAGATCCAGATCGATGGCCAGCTGGCGAGCCACTATATCTACAGCTTCAAAGAGCTCGACGCACTGCGCAAAGGCGGAGTGCAGCGGATCTACAGCGGCAACATCGCGACCGGTGCCCATGAGATCGCGGTCTCGGTGAGCGGCAAGCTCGCCAACGGCAAGGACTTCAGCCAGAGCGAGCACTTCCCCTTCACCAAGGAGATCAAGCCAAAGCTGCTCGGCGTGTCGCTCGCCGGTCCGGAGTCTCCGCAGGCCGGGATCCACCTGGAGGACTGGTAGCCGATGCGTCATCCGTCGCACTGGTTGTCGATGGGGCTGGCGCTGGCCGCGATCGCGGCGCGCCCGTCCTTTGCCGGCGACCTGCACGACCTCTACTTCGGCGAGGCGCTCTACCAGGCCTATCAGGGACAGTACTTCGATGCGCTCGAGCGGCTCGACGCCGAGCTCGCGCAGCACCGTCGCGTCGACGAGCCGGAGCTCGATTCGCTCCAGTATCACATCCGCCAGGCGGATTTCTCCGTCGGCGACTTCGAGTTGCGCTACCGCATGCACCTGCGTGCCGGGCGCGCGATCAAGGCGGTCCTGGATGCCGACGTGGAACAGCCGGTGAAGAACGAGGCTGCCTTCCGCCTGGCGAAGATCGAGTTCCAGAAGGATCAGCCCGAGGATGCGTTGAATGCGCTGGCCCGGATTCACGGCACCGTCCCGGAGGACATAAAGAACGATGTCGAATTTCTGCGCGCCAACGTCTACTCGGCTCTCGGCCGGCCCGCCGATGCGGCGGAGGTGCTGCGCCGTCTGCAGGGCGCGGAGGACCTCAAGGGATTCGCGGCCTACAACCTCGGCATCGCGTTGCTGCAGGCGGGCCGCACCCAGGAGGCGCTGAGGCAGCTCGAGAAGGCCGGGCAGATCGACAGCCGCGCGGCGCCCACGGCGGCGATCCGCGACAAGTCGAACATGGTCCTCGGCAGCGTACTGCTGCAGTCGTCGGATTTCGGCCACGCGCAGCAAGCCTTCGATCGGGTCCGCCTCGAAGGGCCATTCTCGAACCGCGCGCTCCTCAGCAGTGGCTGGGCCGATGTGTCCGGGCGTGACTACGCCAAGGCAGTGGTGCCGTGGGGGAATCTGATCGGCCGCGACCCGACCGACCCCGCGGTGCAGGAGGCCAAGCTCGCGCTGCCATTTGCCTACAGCAAGCTCGAGGTCTACGGGCGCGCGGCGCAGCTCTACGGCCAGGCGCTCGATTCCTTCGGCAGGGAACTGGACAAGGTGGATGCATCGATGAAGAGCATCCGCGCGGGGAATTTCCTCAAGGCTCTGGTGCGCGAGGAGATCATCCAGGACAACCTCTGGGTGGTGCGTCTGCGCACGCTGCCCGACAGCCCGGAGACCTTCTACCTGACGGACCTGATGGCGGCGAACGACTTTCAGACGGCGCTGCACAATTACCTCGACCTCGAGGATCTGCGCCGGCGACTGATCAGCTGGCAAAGCGGCTTCGACGCGTTCGACGATCTCATCCGACTGCGGCGGGCGAATTACGCGCCGCTGCTGCCAAAGATCGATGCGCGCTTCATACAGCTCGACTCGCAGATGCGGGTGCGGGTCGAGCAGCGCGATCATCTGCAGAGGCGTCTGCAGGAGCTCCTGACTGCGCCGCGGCCGGCGCTGCTGGCAACCAGGGACGAGCGCCTGGCGCTCGAGAGCCTGCGGCGCATCGACGCCGAGCTCAAGCACAGCGGCGGTGACACCGCCGCACTGCGCGCCCGCGTCGATCACCTCCGCGGCGTGCTCACGTGGCGTCTGCAAACCGAGTATCCCGAGCGGCTGACCGCGGCCTACAAGAATCTCAACGCGCTCAACGCGGACGTGCGGGTGCTGCAGGAGAAGTACAGCGCGTTCGTCCGGGCGAGACAGGCCGCGGTGCATAGCTACGCGGGCTACGACCAGGCGATCGGGCAGCTGCGCACGCATGTCGGCGAGGCGCTCGGCCACGTCGACACGCTCATCGCCCGCCAGGGCCGTGTCATCGAGGCCGCCGCGATCGAGGAGCTCAGCGCGCGTCGTGGGCGCCTCGAGGCTTACCAGGTTCAGGCGCGCTACGCGGTGGCCGACAGCTATGACCGGGCATCGAAGGCTCATCCCGGCGGAGGTACGCCGTGATACGCACCGCTCACACGGCGATCGTGACGCTGGTCCTCGTGGCGCTCGCTGCGTGCGCGCACCAGCCCACCGACCGCAGCGGCACGCTGGCGAGCCTGCACCAGGTGGCGCCCGACACCAAGGAAATGCCGGTCGATCAGGGCCTCGACAAGGCGGTGCAGAGCTACCGGAACTTCCTGCAGCAGGCTCCGGACAGCAAGCTGGCGCCGGAGGCGATGCGGCGCCTCGCGGATCTCAACATCGAGAAGCAGTTCGGAATCCAGGGTGAAGGGCGGCTCGTCGAGCTCCCGGCCGCCCAGGACAACACGCAACCGGCGGCCGCGGCGCCAGCCGCCGCATCAGCTCCGACGCCGGCGAGCGCCAAGCGGACCCAGGCCGGCGGCTTACGCGCCCCGGCGGTGACCAAAATCGACGCGCGCGCCACCGCGGGCCGGCAAACCGCAGCGGGGAATTCTCCGTCGCCGGCCGTGTCGGAACGCGATCTCGAGCAGCGGGCGGCGTCGCAGCAGCTGCTCCCGGCGGCGACTGGGATCGCGTCGCTCTCGCTCCCGGGGGGCGTGGATGCTGAGCGCGAGCGCGCCGGTCCCCTCGAGGCGATCAAGCTCTACGACGAGCTGCTGGCGAAGTATCCGCAGTACGCCTTCCGCGACCAGGTGCTCTATCAGAAGTCGCGCGCCTACGACGAGCTCGGCCAGCCGGAGGCGGCGCTCAAAGTCATGGAGCAGCTGGCGCGCGAATCTCCGCGCTCGCGCTTCGCGGACGAAGTGCAATTCCGCCGCGCCGAGCATTTCTTCGTGGCGCGGAAATATCGGGATGCGGAGAGCGCCTACAGCACGATCGCCCAGAGCGGTCCCGGCTCCGAGTACTACGAGCCCGCGCTCTATAAGCTCGGCTGGACGTTGTACAAACAGCAGCTCTATCCGGAGGCTCTGGGACGCTATTTCGAATTCCTCGACTACAAGGTCAAGAGTGGCTATGACTTCGATGCGAAGCACACCGAGGCCGAGCAGCGCCGTGTCGAGGACACCTTCCAGGTCGTCTCCTTGAGCTTCTCGAACATAGGCGGGCCGGACGTGATCGGCTCGTACTTCGCCAGCCACGGACACCGCGCATACGAGGACCGGGTATACCGCTACCTCGCGGAGTTCTACCTGGCCAAGCTCCGCTATCAGGACGCCGCCACCGTCTACAAATCATTCGTGGCGCTGTACCCGTTCCATCAGGCGTCGCCCCACTTCAGCATGCGGGTGGTCGAGATCTACGAGAAGGGCGCCTTCCCGCAGCTGGTGCTCGCCGCCAAGAAGGACTTCGCCGCCACCTACGGCCTGCAGGGCGAGTACTGGCACCACGTCGACGTCGGCAAGTCGCCGGAAGTGGTGAGCTATCTGCAGAGCAATCTGAAGGACCTCGCCAACTACTATCACGCCCAATACCAGGATCCGAAGCAGCGTGAGCAGCAACCCGCCAGCTACGCCGAAGCCACGCGCTGGTACCGGGAGTTCCTCGCCTCATTCCACGGCGACGGCCAGGCGCCGCAGATCAATTACCAGCTCGCCGACCTGATGCTGGAGAACCATGACTACCCCGCCGCGGCGCGCGAGTACGAGATCACGGCTTATGACTATCCGGCGCATCCGAACTCGGCGGCCGCCGGCTACGCCGCGATCTACGCGCACCGCGAGTCTCTGAAGGTCGCCGGCGCCGACGTCAAGGACGCGGCCCGCCGCGATACGATCCAGAGCTCGCTCAGGTTTGCCGACAGCTTCCCGCAGCATGAGCAGGCGGCGGTCGTGCTGGCCGCGGCGGCGCAAGACGCCTACGAGATGAAGGATCTGGTGCTGGCGCGCGACTCCGCACGTCACCTCCTCGAGAAGTTCCCGAACGCAGCCGCGGGCGTGCAGCGCGACGCCTGGCTCGTTACCGGCCACGCGAGCTTCGGTCTCGCCCAGTACGCGGATGCCGAGCAGGCCTACGGCCGGGTGCTCGAGGCGACGCCCAGGGAAGACGCGGCGCGCGCCGCGTTGGTGGAAAACCTCGCCGCCTCGATCTACAAGCAGGGCGAGCAGGCGAACCAGGCGGGCGACTACCGTACCGCGGCGAATCACTTCGTGCGCGTGAAGCAGGTGGCTCCGACCTCGAAGATCTGTGCGGCGGCGGAGTACGACGCGGGCGCGGCGCTGCTGCACCTCCAGGACTGGACCGCGGCGGCGCAGGTTCTGGACGACTTCCGCCACAGCTTCCCCGAGCACGAGCTGCAGAAGGATGCGACCAAGCAGATCGCCTACGCCTACCAGCAGGCCGGCCAGCTGTCGCAGTCGGCCGGCGAGTACGAGCGCGTCGCGAAGGAATCGCCGAATCCGCAGCTACGCGCCGAAGCACTGCTGCAGGCCGGCGATCTCTACGCCCAGGCCAAGGACCAGGATCGCGCACTGCAGGCGTACTCCCGCTACGTCGAGCAGTTCCCGAAACCGCTCGAGGCGGCGGTGGAGACCCGTTTCAAGATCGCCGAGATCTACAAGGCGAAGGGAGACCAGGATCAATACCGCCGCGAGCTCACCGACATCGTGCATGCCGACGGCACCGCGGGGACCGAGCGTACCGATCGCACCCGCAATGTCGCGGCGCGCGCGGCGCTGGTGCTGGCCGAGCCTGTCTACGCGCAGTTCGCGTCCTTGAAGCTGGCGCAGCCCTTCGAGCGGAGCCTCAAGGAGAAGCAGCAGAGCATGGACGCGGCGACCAAGGTCTTCGGAGCGCTGGTCGACTACCAGGTGGGCGAGGTCACCGCCGCCGCCACTTTCTACATCGCCGAGACCTACGCGAATTTCAGCCGGAGCCTGCGCGATTCGGAGCGCCCGGCGGACCTCGGCGGCGATGCCCTCAAGGACTACGACCGCCAGCTGGCCGAGGCCGCGCGCCCGCTCGAGGAAAAGGCCGTCGCGGTCCACGAGAAAAACCTCGAGCTCATGCGGCGCGGACTCTACAACGA
>Ga0210394_10003226_pt1 | contig 20871 bp, 18 predicted proteins | sample IncBWC12MmetaG_FD_160121 | JGI IMG/M metagenome (GOLD analysis project Ga0210394, IMG submission 160121) | Forest soil microbial communities from Barre Woods Harvard Forest LTER site, Petersham, Massachusetts, United States - Inc-BW-C-12-M | ecosystem: Environmental > Terrestrial > Soil >...
ACCTCAGCCAAAAAGCACGCCCTCATAAAAACACCATGTCGCTCGGTCAGAGAACCGCCTCCCAGCTTGGACTTACCTTCTGCGGGTCGTCGACGTTTATGGAATTCCTATAACGTTATCACCCCTATTGTCTCGAATTCCTATGCGATCGGTGCCACGTAATCGCGCGTGAACGGGCGGAGTCTATTTGCGCGATCTCGATTCAAATCAAGATTGCGCACTGCCGTCCGGCACCTAATGCCCTACTGGGGAATTTCTTTTCGGAGAACTGCGATGATGGACGCCGTCATGATGGCGATCGGTTTCGTCTTTTTCTCGCTATCGATCGCCTATTGCTACGCCTGCGACCGGCTCTGAGGGGAACCGCCATGATCTTCGATTATTCGCTCGCAGGCTTCGTGACCGCGGGACTGCTCGTCTACCTGATCTACGCGCTGCTCAAGCCCGAACTGTTCTGAAGGACACGACCATGACCGCCATCGGCTGGGTTCAGATTCTGCTCTATTGCGCGATCATCGTTGCGATCACGCCGGTCCTCGGCGGCTATATGACGCGCGTATTCAACGGCGAGCGCACTTGGCTGACGCCGATCCTGCGTCCCGTCGAGATTGCGATCTACAAGATTGCCGGCGTCGACGAGCGCCAAGAGCAGCATGCATTGACCTATACGGTCGGCATGCTGCTGTTTCACGTCGGCGGCCTGCTCATTCTCTACGTGTTGATGCGCACGCAGGCTTTCCTGCCGTTCAATCCGGAAGGGCAAAGCGCCGTCGAAGAAGGCTTATCGTTCAACACGGCGATGAGCTTCATCACCAATACCAATTGGCAGAACTACGCCGGCGAAAACACGATGTCTTACCTCGTGCAGATGCTCGGCCTGACGCATCAGAACTATCTCTCGGCGGCAACCGGCATCGTACTCGCAATGGCGCTGATACGTGGTTTCACGCGGCATTCGGTCCGCACCGTCGGCAATTTCTGGGCCGATATGACCCGCTGCGTGCTCTACATCCTCATCCCGATCTGCGTGCCCTATGCGCTGTTCCTGGTCTGGCAAGGCATTCCGCAAACGCTGGGCGCATACGTTGATGCAACGACTCTCGAAGGCGCCACGCAGCACATCGCGGTCGGACCAGTCGCCTCGCAAATCGCCATCAAAATGCTCGGCACCAACGGCGGCGGCTTCTTCAATGCCAATGCCGCGCATCCGTTCGAGAATCCGACCGCGCTGTCGAATTACGTGCAGATCATCTCGATCTTCGCGCTTGGCGCCGCGCTCACTAACGTGTTCGGCCGCATGGTCGGCAACCAGCGCCAAGGCTGGGCCATTCTTGCCGTGATGGGCGTCTTATTCCTCGCCGGCACCGTCGTTTGCTACTGGGCCGAAGCCCACGGCAACGACGCGCTGAACGCGCTCGGCCTGACCGGCGGCAACATGGAAGGCAAGGAAGTTCGCTTCGGCATCATCGCCTCCTCGCTGTTTGCCGTGATCACCACCGACGCCTCGTGCGGCGCAGTGAATGCCATGCACGATTCGCTCACCGCGCTCGGCGGCATGATCCCGCTCATCAACATCCAGCTCGGCGAGATCATTGTCGGCGGCGTCGGCTCCGGCATGTACGGCATGCTGCTGTTCGTCATCATCTCGATCTTCGTCGCCGGCCTGATGGTGGGCCGCACGCCCGAATATGTCGGCAAGAAGATCGAGGCGAAGGAAGTCAAGATGGCGATGCTCGCCATCCTGGTTTTGCCGTTGATGTATCTCGGCTGGACCGCCGTCGCCATGCTGGTGCCGTCGGCCGTGGCCTCGATGAACAATCCCGGCCCGCATGGCTTCACCGAAGTCCTTACGCGTACACGTCAATGGACGGCAATAACGGGTCGGCCTTCGCGGGGCTCAACGGCAATACGCTGTTCTACAATCTCAGCGGCGCCATCGCGATGGGTGTCGGCCGGTTCTGGATGATCATCCCGACCATGGCGATTGCCGGCACTCTCGCCGCCAAGAAGTTGGTGCCGACTTCTGCAGGTACTTTCCCGACCGACGGCGGCTTGTTCGTCGGCCTGGTGGTCGGCGTGATCGTGATTGTCGGCGGCCTGACCTTCTTCCCGGCGCTGGCGCTCGGCCCGATCGTCGAGCAGCTCTCGATCAACGCCGGAACCCTGTTCTCTTCTAATTAAGGCTTGGAGTTACTTCGATGGACACCTCGACCCTGCGCAAGAGCATGCCCGTCTCGGCGCTGTTCGATCCGAAGATCGTCGTGCCGGCCATCGGCTCCGCCTTCGTCAAGCTCGATCCGCGCACGCTCATGAAGAATCCCGTCATGTTCGTGCTCGAGATAGTTACGGCGTTGACAACCGTCGTCTTGATTCGCGATCTGGTGACGGGCGGCGGGCATATCCTGTTTGAATTTCAGATCATCGTTTGGCTGTGGTTCACCGTGCTGTTTGCCAACTTCGCCGAAGCGGTGGCCGAGGGCCGCGGCAAGGCGCAGGCCGACGCGCTGCGCCGTCAGCGCACCGAGACCCAGGCCAAGCTCCTGACCGGCGCGGGCGACTCGCAGAACTATCGGCTGGTGCCGAGCACCGGCCTCAAGGTCGGCGACATTGTCCTCGTCGAGGCCGGCGATATGATTCCGTCCGACGGCGAGGTGATCGTGGGCATGGCCTCGGTCAATGAGGCGGCGATCACGGGCGAATCCGCGCCGGTCATCCGCGAGTCGGGCGGCGACCGCTCGGCGGTCACCGGCGGCACGCAGGTTCTATCCGATTGGATCCGCGTGCGCATCACCGCGGCGCCCGGTTCGACCTTCCTGGATCGCATGATCCGGCTGGTCGAAGGCGCCGAACGACAAAAAACGCCGAACGAGATCGCGCTGAACATTCTGCTGATCGGGCTCACTATCATTTTCGTGTTCGCGACCGCGACGATTCCGAGCTACGTCTATTATGCCGGCAGCGCAATCTCGGTCGTGATCCTGGTCGCCCTGTTCGTGACGCTGATCCCGACCACGATCGGCGCGCTGCTCTCGGCCATCGGCATTGCCGGCATGGACCGCCTGGTGCGCTTCAACGTGCTGGCGATGTCCGGCCGCGCCGTCGAGGCGGCGGGTGACGTCGATACGCTTCTTCTCGACAAGACCGGCACCATCACGCTCGGCAATCGCCAGGCGACCGAGTTCAAACCTCTGCGCGGAGTGACCGAGCAGGAATTGGCGGATGCGGCGCAACTCGCTTCGCTCGCCGATGAAACGCCGGAGGGGCGCTCCATTGTCGTGTTGGCCAAGGAGAAATACGGCATCCGCGGCCGCGAGCTTGCGGAATTGAAAGCCAATTTCATTCCGTTCAGCGCGCAGACGCGGATGAGCGGCGTCGAGATTGGTTCTTCCTGGGTCCGCAAAGGCGCGGTGGACGCGATCCTGAATTACCTCAACGGCTCGCCGGCCGCGGTCGCTGCTGGCGGCGCCGTGCAGGCGCTGCGTCCGAGCATCACCGGCGACACCGTGCGCGAAGTCACCGCGATCGCCGACGCCATCGCCAAGTCCGGCGGCACGCCGCTCGCGGTCGCCAAGGATGGCCACCTGCTCGGCGTCGTTCACCTGAAAGATATCGTGAAGGGTGGCATCCGCGAGCGCTTTGCCGAGCTGCGCCGTATGGGCATCCGCACCGTGATGATCACCGGCGACAATCCGACGACGGCCGCGGCAATTGCGGCGGAAGCCGGCGTCGATGATTTCCTCGCCCAAGCCACGCCGGAGGAGAAGCTGCGGCTCATTCGCGACGAGCAGGCCAAAGGCAAGCTGGTCGCCATGTGCGGCGACGGCACTAACGATGCGCCGGCGCTGGCGCAGGCCGACGTCGGCGTCGCCATGAACACCGGCACGCAGGCGGCGCGCGAAGCCGGCAACATGGTCGACCTCGATTCCAACCCGACCAAGCTGATCGAGATCGTCGAGATCGGCAAGCAGCTTCTCATGACCCGCGGTGCGCTGACCACCTTCTCGATCGCCAACGACGTGGCGAAGTACTTCGCCATCATCCCGGCGATGTTCGTCGCCTTCTATCCGCAACTGCAAACGCTGAACATCATGAAGCTCTCGACGCCGCAGAGCGCCATCCTGTCCGCGATCATCTTCAATGCGCTGATCATCATTGCGCTCATTCCGCTGTCGCTCAAAGGGGTGCGCTATCGTCCGATCGGCGCCGCCGCGCTGCTTCGCCGCAATCTTTGGATCTACGGCGTCGGCGGCGTGATCATCCCGTTCGCCGGCATCAAGGCGATCGACGTCGTCGTCACCGCCTTGCATCTGGTTTAAGGAGAACTGCCATGTTGCGCGAAATCCGTCCGGCGATCGTCGTTCTCGTCGCCCTCACTCTCATCACCGGCTTGGCCTATCCACTGGCGATGACCGGGATCGCCGAGGTCATTTTCCCCTATCAGGCGCACGGCAGCATGATCGAGCGGAACGGCAAGGTCGTGGGCTCCGAGCTGATCGGCCAGGAATTCGAAAGCGACAAGTATTTCCACGGCCGGCCGTCGGCGACGACGGCACCCGACCCCAAGGATCCGACCAAGACCGTGGCCGCGCCCTACAATGCCGACAACTCCGGTGGATCGAATCTCGGACCGTCCAACAAGGCGTTGATCGACCGCGTCAAGGGCGACATGGACACGCTCAAAAAGGAAAATCCGGCGGTTGCTATTCCGGCAGACTTGGTTACGACGTCGGCGAGCGGCCTCGATCCGGATATCTCGCCGGAAGCCGCGCTTTTCCAAGTGCCCCGTATTGCCAAGGCGCGCAATCTGCCGGAAGATCGCGTCCGCCAGCTCGTCGATGCCAACACTGAAGGTCGTTTCCTCGGCCTTTTGGGCGAGCCGCGCGTGAATGTGCTGCTGCTCAATCTCGCGCTCGATCGGTTGACCGCTGGATAGAGTAGCGAACGCCTATAGCTTGAGATTCGATCAGCGATGGCGGAGCAAAGGCGCGATTCCGAAAATAGACCCTCCCCGGAAGCGCTTCTCGATGCGGCGCGCCGCGAAGAGGGGCGCATCGGCAAGCTTCGAATCTTCGTAGGCGCCGCACCCGGCGTCGGCAAGACCTACGAAATGCTGCAACAGGCCCGCGCCCGCAGGAAGGACGGCTAAGACGTCGTCGCCGGCATCGTCGAGACCCACGGCCGCCGCGAAACCGAAGCGCTGTTAGACGGCCTCGAAATCGTTCCGCGCCGGCGCGTCGAATATAAGGGCCAGTCGCTTGCCGAGATGGACCTCGACGCCATCATCGCGCGGCACCCGCAGATCGTGCTGGTCGACGAACTCGCTCACACCAACGTCGAAGGCAGCCGCCACCCGAAGCGGTACCTTGACGTCGAAGAGCTGATGAGTTGCGGCATCGACGTCTACACAACCGTCAATATCCAGCACATCGAGAGCCTCAATGACGTCGTCGCGCAGATTACGCATGTGCGCGTGCGCGAGACCGTGCCGGATGCCGTGTTCGACCGGGCCGACGCCGTCGAACTGGTCGATCTGACGCCCGACGACCTGATCCAACGCCTCAAGGAGGGCAAGGTCTACGTTCCGAAACAGGCCGAGCGCGCGCTCGAGCATTTCTTCTCGCCAGCCAACCTCACCGCTTTACGCGAACTCGCCTTGCGCCGCACCGCCGAGCGGGTCGACGAGCAATTGCTCTCGGAAATGCAGGCGCACGCCATCCAAGGTCCCTGGGCGGCGGGCGAACGCATTCTGGTTTGCATCAGCGAGGATCGGCGGGCCGCCGGCCTCGTGCGCTACGCCAAGCGCCTCGCCGACCGCCTGCACGGGCTGTGGACCGCGCTTTACGTCGAGGGCCGGCGCAGCCTGCAGCTCTCGGAGGAGGAACGCGACCGCATCGCCGATACGCTACGGCTCGCCGAGGCGCTCGGCGGCGAGGCCGTCACGCTGCCGTCCGGCGACCATGGCATCGCCGAGGACGTGATCGGCTATGCGCAGGCGAACAACGTCACGCAGATCATCATCGGCAAATCGGCGCGTACGCGCTGGTTCGAAATCCTGCATGGCTCGGTGGTGCACGACCTCGTGCGCCGTTCCGGCAATATCAGCGTGCACGTCATCGCCGGCGACACCGTTGCCGGCCAGTCCATTCCCAAAAAGTCGACCCGCCCCGCCGAGCGCGACGAAGCATTCGACCCACGTCCCTACGGCGCCGCATTGGTCGCGGTCGCCATGGCGCTAGGAGTGGCCGAGTTGATCGGCGCAGCGATCGGCCCAACTAATAGCGACCTCGTCTTCCTCACCGCCATCGTGGCTGTCGCGGTTCGCTTCGGTTTGTGGCCCTCGCTCTTCGCCAGCGTCGCTTCTGCGCTCGCCTATAATTTCTTTTTCCTGCCGCCGATCTACACGTTCACGATCGCCGACCCGCACAACGTCACGGCCTTCGGCTTCTTCACGCTCGTCGCCGTCATCGTTTCCAGCGTCGCCGCGCGCGGCCGCGCCCAGGCGGTCGCGACCATGGAGCGGGCGCGGACCACGGAGTCGCTCTATGCCTTCAGCCGCAAGCTCGCCGGCACCGGCACGCTCGACGATGTCTTGTGGGCGACGGCGTATCAGACCGCGCTGATGTTGAAGGTGCGGGTCGTGCTGCTGTTGCCCGAACACGGCTCGATCGCGGTAAGAGCGGGCTATCCGCCCGAAGATATTCTCGACGACGCCGACATTGCCGCGGCGAAATGGGCCTGGGAGAATAATCGCGTCGCCGGCCGCGGCTCCGATACGTTGCCCGGCGCCAAGCGCCTGTTCCTGCCGATGCATACCGGGCGCGGCGCCATCGGCGTGATGGGAATCGACAGCGACAAACCCGGTCCGCTACTCACGCCCGATCAACGGCGCTTGCTCGATGCGCTGGGCGATCAGGGAGCGCTCGCCATCGAGCGCGTCAGGCTGGTCGAGGAAATGGACCGCGTCGAGCGCGCCGCCGAAACCGAGCGCTTGCGCTCGGCGCTGCTCACCTCGATCTCGCATGACTTGAAGACACCGCTTGCCGCGGTGCTCGGCTCGGCGGGCATGCTACGCGATCTCGCGGAGAAGCTCTCGACGAGCGAGAAAGCCGAGCTTCTCGCCACCATCATCGACGAATCGGAGCGGCTCAACCGCTTCATCGCCAACTTGCTTGACATGACCAAGCTCGAATCCGGCGCTGTCGTCGCGAACGTCGCGCTGCATGATCTCGGCGAGATTGTCGGCAGCGCGCTGCGTCGCGCGAGCCGGATCCTGTCGCGGCATGAAGTCGAGCTGGAGCTGGCGCCCGATTTGCCGATGCTCGAACTCGACGCCGTGCTGTTCGAGCAGGTGCTGTTCAATCTTCTCGACAATGCCGCAAAATATGCCCCGCCGGAAACGACCATCCGCATTCAGGGCTGGCGAGAGGCAAACGCCGTCTGTCTGCGCGTGCTCGATGAAGGCAGCGGCATTCCCGCCGGCGACCTCGAACACATCTTCGACAAGTTCTACCGCGCGCAGAAGACGGACCAGGTTCGCGCCGGCACCGGGCTCGGGCTCGCCATCTCGCGCGGCTTTGTCGAAGCCATGCATGGCACCATTGTCGCGGCGAACCGTTCCGACCGCACCGGCGCGGTGTTCACGATCAACCTGCCGATTCCGCGCGAACCGCAACGCCTGGATATCGCCGCATGACCGCAGCTCCGATCCGTGTGTTGGTGGTCGATGACGAGCCGCCCATTCGCAAGCTCCTGCGCATGGGACTGACCGCGCAGGGCTATCAAATCCTCGAAGCCCCGAATGGTAAAACCGCGCTCGAGCTAATCAGCCAAACACCGGATTTGATCATCCTCGATCTCGGCCTGCCGGATATGCAGGGCCATGAACTCCTACGTACAATTCGGGCCCGCAACGAAAGCGTTCCCATCGTCGTCCTCTCCAGCCGTGGCGACGAGACAGGCAAAGTCCAAGCGCTCGATTTCGGCGCCGACGATTATGTGACCAAGCCGTTCGGGATGGACGAACTTCTGGCCCGGATGCGCGCCGCGCTACGTCACCAATTGCAGACGCAGGGCGAGCGTCCGATCTTCCGGGTCGGCGATCTTTCCGTCGATCTGGTCCGCCGTATCGTCAAGGTCGGCGACAAGGAGATCAAACTCTCGCCGAAGGAATACGAGCTCCTGCGCGTGCTGGTGCAGCATGCAGGCAAGGTGCTCACGCACAAATTTTTGCTCGGCGAGTTATGGGACGACCTGACCGACGCGCAGTATCTGCGAGTTTATGTGCGGCAGCTGCGGCAAAAAATCGAGGCCGATCCCGAACGGCCGCAGTATGTTCTCACTGAAACTGGTATAGGTTACCGGTTGCGCGCTCCCGATTGATCCGTCATCAACGTCGCGTCACTCCTGTCCCCCTCCTTCTGAGCGCGCCCGCAAGCCCATGAAAATCACGGATTTTCTCTCTGTGAACAACGTCATGATCGACGTTGCCGCTGCCGATAAGAAAAAGCTGTTGTCGGAGCTCTGCCGCAAGGCCGGGGCGATTGTCGACGTGTTTCCGGAGCGGCTACTCGCCGAACTGGTCAAGCGCGAGGAGCTTGGCTCTACCGGCATGGGCGGCGGCGTGGCAATACCGCATGCGCGGTTCGATCAGATCACAAAGCCGTTCGGAATGCTGGCGCGGCTGCACAAGCCGCTCGACTTCGACGCCGTCGACGGCGAACCGGTCGACATCGTCTTTCTCCTCTTGCTGCCGGAAGCGGCCGCTGCGGGCGACCAACTCGGCGCATTGGCTGCGATCGCCCGCAAGCTGCGAAACCCGAAGATTACGGCAGAGCTGCGAGGTGCGCGCGATGGCACCGAGATGTACCGCACACTCACGGCTGATTGATCGGCTGCACAATTGCCGGCCGAGTTCTGACGACGCATATTCGCGCGTCTCACTCAAGCGCTCCGTCAAGTAGAGGAACACACAATGGCCGACGAACTCGTTCTTTATACCAACCCGATGTCACGCGGCCGGGTCGCCCGCTGGATGCTCGAGGAAGTCGGCCAACCCTATAAGACGGAAGTGCTCGACTACGCCTCGACGATGAAGGCGCCCGCCTATGTCGCGATTAATCCAATGGGTAAGGTGCCGGCATTGCGGCATGGCGATGCGGTGGTGACCGAGACGGCTGCGATTTGCGCCTATCTTGCCGACGCTTTTCCGGAAAGTCGCCTTGCACCGCCTGCCGCGCATAAATTGCGCGCGCCCTATTATCGTTGGCTGTTCTTCACCGCCGGGCCGGTCGAGGCGGCGGTGACCAATAAGGCGCTTGGCTTCGTCGTGCCGCCGGATCGCGAACGGATGATGGGCTACGGTAACCTCGCTCAAACCCTCAACACGCTGGAAGCGGCGGTGTCGCGCGGCGATTATCTGGTCGGCGACGGCTTTACGGCCGCCGACCTTTACGTCGGCTCGCACATCGGCTTCGGCATGATGTTCGGCACGTTGGAGAAGCGTCCCGCATTCGAACGATATTGGCAACGCATCAGCAGCCGGCCGGCTTGCCGGCGCGCCAAGGAACTCGACGATGCGAAAGCGGCGGAGCTGAAGAAGGCGGCGTCCTAGCTTAGCCGAGACGCATCAGCGGTTGGCCGACGCGGATGGTCGCGCCTTCGCAGACGTTGTCGCACAACAAAAATCCATCCGGCGCGAAAACGATAATCGTCGATCCGTGCTGGAACCAGCCGAGCTCTTCGCCTTTGCGAACTTCCATGCCGCAGCCGATAACATTTCGGCCGCGGTAATTCCGGTCCAACAGATTCTTGCAACAGTGCAGACGAATGCTGGCAACGAGAATCGCGGCAATCGCAACCAATGTCACTCTTTGGCCGCCTGCCGTGAGCGTCAGCCGCAGCGCCGCGCGTTCATTCCTGCAGAATAGCCGCTCGATCCGCTTGAGCGTGATCGGATTGACGTTCCAAGTATCGCCGGAGACGTAAATCACTCGATCGAGGCGGCCGTCGTGCGGGGCGTGGAAGCGGTGGTACATGCCAGATGTCAGCCGCAACGTCACGTAGCGGCCATTGCGATGTGCTGCGACCAAATCCGGATCGCACAACAAATCCTCCAGCGTGTAGGGAAAGCCCTTGGCCTGGTAGAGCTCGATTCCTGCAATCGTGCCGCAGGCGCCGATGATGGCGTCGCACGGGCTGACCAAAATATCGGTCGCGCCATCGATCGGGCGGGCGCCGTCCTCGAGTTCGCGGATGAAGCAGTCGTGCAGGCTGCGGAATTCGGTTTTTTTAGCCTCGCTGAGATCGAGGTCCGAGAACAACCGCCAAGTCGCGATCGACAGATCGCGAATGAGCGGCTGCTCGATCTTGCTGAACCAGCCGACGAACTGCGTCGCCAACCGTCGCGGAATACGGTTGGTCAGCAGGAAATTAATGTCTTCCTGTTCGAATATCCGAAGGAATTGCGTCCTGACCGTCATGGGATTGTAAGAACTCCGCGCTAAACCGCGATTCGATGAAATGGGGCTCTACGAGTCTCGCCTTCTATGGGCTGGGCGCCGCGGCAGTTGCCACCTCGGTCGCGACCTTGAAGAAGCGGCTTGAACTGTCGAAGGCCAAACATAGATCGCTCGCCGGGCACTCCCGGATCGCGCGCCGGCTCGCCGGCTTTGTGCCGTTCTACGACTACGACGAGGATCGCTTCTTCGCTTCGGACGATGCGCCTGAGGAGATCGTTGCGCGGCGCCGCGACGGTTTCGCCCGGCTGTCGGCGCTTTATCAAACTCGATTTGCCGAAACGATCCGGCGTACCGCGGAAGCGAGCGAGACCATTTCCGACCTGCAATTTACCGACGCCTATCGGGTGCCGTTTCAATATCGCCGACGGGTGCAAGCGCATTTGCCGTCGGCCGCCTTCGTCCAATCGTCGAGCGGCGTGACGATCACCGATCTCGACGGCAACCGCAGCTACGACTTGACCGGCTCCTATGGCGTCAACGTGTTCGGCTACGACTTTTACAAGGCGGCGATCGAACGAGGCGCCGCGCGCGTGCACGAGCTCGGCCCGGTACTCGGTCCCTATCACCCGGTGATCATCGAGAACGTGAAAATCCTCAAGGAAATTTCCGGGCTCGACGAAGTCTCCTTTCACATGTCCGGCACCGAAGCCGTGATGCAGGCGGTGCGGTTGGCGCGTTATCACGCAAAACGATCGCATCTGGTGCGCTTCTGCGGCGCGTATCATGGCTGGTGGGGCGACGTGCAACCCGGCCTCGGCAATCCCGTCCCGGCGCACGAAACCTACACGCTCGCCGACATGTCCGAGGAGACACTGCGCATCTTGCGGACGCGGCGGAATATCGCCTGCGTGCTGGTCAATCCGCTGCAAGCCTTGCATCCCAATGCATCGGCCCCCAGCGATACTTCTTTGCTCGACAGCGAGCGAGCCGCGCATTTCGAAAAGACGCGCTATGCCGAATGGCTCAAGCGGCTGCGCGAAGTCTGCACCGAGCGCAACATCGTTCTCATCTTCGACGAGGTGTTTGTCGGCTTCCGCCTGGCCAAAGGCGGCGCGCAAGATTATTTCGGTGTGCGCGCCGATCTCGTCACTTACGGCAAGACATTGGGCGGCGGGCTGCCGATCGGCGTGGTCTGCGGAAAGAGCGAGTTGATGAAGCGTTTCCGCGACGATCGCCCCGCCGACATTTGCTTTGCCCGCGGTACGTTCAACTCGCACCCTTACGTCATGGCGGCGATGAATGAATTTCTGCGGCAACTGCAAACGCCGGATGCGGATGCGCTCTACCGCGACCTCGATCGCATTTGGGATGAACGGGCAAATTCCTTCAATCGCCGCCTTGCCGCGGAATCGCTGCCCCTCGAAGTGGCGAACATGTCGTCCATCTGGACTATCTGCTACACGCAGCCATCGCGCTACAATTGGATGCTGCAATATTATTTGCGCGCAGAGGGTCTGGCGCTGAGCTGGATTGGCACCGGCCGCCTGATCTTCAGCCTGAATTATACCGACGCCGATTTCGCCGCGGTGGCCGATCGTTTCGCGGCCGCGGCAAAGGCGATGCAAGCGGACGGCTGGTGGTGGAGCAATCCGCAAATTACCAACAAGACGATCAAAAGGACCGTCTTGAAGGAAATGATCATGCACCGGTTGTTTTCCCCGCGCGCGCGTCGGTAGCATTAGCCGAATTTTATCAATCCGGATTTCCGCGATCAGCTGGTTCGCGGCAATTCCGGCAGCTCCTCGGCGTCCTCCTCGTCCCAGTGATGCAGACCGATCTCGGGATCGATCAGCTCGCCGCGGAGCAAGGCGAACGGCGCCTTGTGATAGATCTTGATATCGTGGAACGGGTCGGTCAGAATTTTGGTGGCCCAAACGAGACCCGTCTGCACGTCCTTGATCACAAACAATTGGATGGTGCGAAACAGTACGCCGCCGAGGCCAAGTGCGAGCCAGATGACCGCGACATGATGCACGAACTCTGTTTTGTCGGCGGCCGGCGTAAACAGGCCGAAAAAGGCCGGGCTGAAGTAGAGCACCAGCGGCGATAATACCCAGATCGTCAATAGGACGACCTTGCGCCGCAGATTGTAGCCGACCTTGATCTCCTCCTTGTATGCGTGCGTGGCCTTGTTAACGACGTCGTAATCCTTGGGCTCGAAGAAAAAATGCCCGATCTGCCGCGTCGTCATCGCAACGAGCCAGCCTGCCAGCGCCGAGACGGCCGGATCCTTGAAGATCATCACGTAGGAAAACAGAAAGCTCAACGCGCTGACGAGATGGAGCGATTGGTTGACGCGGCTATGGTGATAGTAGCGATGGTCGTCCCAACGCTGAGTGTGCAAGGCATCGAGAAAGTTTTGCATCTGCTGTTTCCCCGTCGTGCAGCCATCCGATCTCGGTATGGCGATTCGGTGAATCCCGTGTGACAGGGAATCAGGTTGCGCTATGACGGCAAAGCGCCGGTGTGACAGTCGCGTGACCGTCGACGATAAGATTGCTAATGAATTGATTAGCCCGTGGCGCGGACCGGCTCGATTTCGTAAGCGCGCTCTGCGCCGCCGTCCTTGCCGAAGCGGATCAGACAGAAGTGTCCGAGGGGTGGCATAGGGCGACGCTCGATGAGTCGCATGCCGTTAGCTTGACCCGCCCACCGCGAGTATCGCTCGAAGGAAAATTCGGTGCGCCAACCGAGCTTGCGCGCCGCCGGTTGGAACCAATGCTCGAGCGAACGCCGTAGCCCGGCCTCGGCGCCGACGCGGCTGACCAGCACGATCTCACCGCCGGGCTTTAACACGCGAGCAAACTCGTCGAGCGTGGCTTCTGGATTCGGCACCGTCGTGATGACGTATTGGGCCACGACCACGTCAAACGAATCGTCGGGAAAGGATAGCTGCTCGGCATCCATGACCCACAGGCCCTCGACGTTGCTCAAGCCTAGCTCAGTGACGCGCTCTTGCGCCTTGCGCAACATCGGCGCGGAAATATCGACGCCGCACAGCCGGCAGTCTTTCGAATAATGCGGCAGCGAAATTCCCGTGCCGACGCCGACTTCGAGGACGCGTCCACCGAGACGCTCGGCGGCGGCGATTGCGGCGTGCCGGCCGCGCTCGAAGACCGCGCCGAAGACGAGGTCGTAGACCGGCGCCCACCGGGCATAGGCTTTGGTGACCATCTGTTTGTCCAAATCCGTGTCAGACAGAGTGCTCATGCGTGACCCTCGTGTTGCAACCCGGCACCAGCGGTTGCCCCGCTGAGTCAGGCTCGGTTTTGGCGATTGGAATCGCCATCTCCGTTTCGGACGCGGCGCCTGTGGCTATCTTGCGCGCGTGGCCGATGAATTGCCGCGCGCTGTTCTCCCAGGAATAGTGCAGCGCGAATTCCCGGCAGGATTCGCGGGAAATCCACAGCGCCTGCATGCAGGCGACGCGAAGATCCTCGTTCAATACGCCGATTGGATTGTTGCCGATGACATCCTTCGGGCCGGTGACCGGGAAGGCGGCGATCGGAACGCCGCTGGCGAGCGCTTCAAGTTGCACGACACCGAACGTGTCGGTGCGACTCGGAAACACGAAGACATCGGCCGCGGCGAGATGGGCGGCAAGAATTCCATTATCCAGTTGCCCGAGGAATTTCGCGGCGGGAAAGCGCCGTTTCAGTTTCCCCTCCTGCGGCCCGGCGCCGATGATAACTTTGCTGCCGGGCAGGTCGAGGGACAGGAACGCCGGCAGATTCTTTTCGACGGCGACGCGCCCTACAGTCATAAAGATCGGACGCGGAAAATCGAGATCGATGGCGCGATCTGGCCGGAACAGATCGACGTCGACGCCGCGCGTCCACATCCCGAGATTGCCAAAGCCGCGTTCCGACAACTCGGTCATGAGCGACGGCGTCGCCACCATCGTAACCGCCGCGGCGGCATGGAAACGCCGCAGCAGGTTGTAAATCCACTGTTGTGGGATCAGCGAGCGCGCCGAAATATATTCGGGAAACCGCGTCGTATAGCTCGTCGTAAATGGGCGGCCGTTTTTGATGCAGTAAGCTCGCACTGCATGACCGATCGGGCCTTCGGTCGCAACGTGGATTGCGTCGGGTTTTGCCGCTTCGATACGTTCGGCGATGCGTTTGCGGCGCGGAACGGCGAGCCGCAGCCCAGGATACGTCGGCACCGGAAAAGTCCAGAATCCATCCGGCGATAGAAAATCGATCTCGACACCAAGCTTGGCGGCAGCGCGCGCCAATGAGCCCAGAGTCCGCACCACGCCATTAACTTGCGGACGCCACGCGTCCGTCGCGACCATGACCTTCATTGCGGTGCTTTCGGCCAACATCGCGTGGCCGCCGTATTTTCGAATCGCATGCGACAAGAATTACGATTTCATATCTCATTCGTGTGACGGTCACGAAAGTACGCTGCCGCTCGCAACATCGATCGTAACAATGCTGTTACAAATGAGTGGGAATTTGCCGCCACGATTCGTCTGACGGAGTTGATTTGGCCCTGCCAGCATCGCTTCCCTTCGCGCAGACGATCGTCCGCGGCATCGGCCGGAACAAGATCAGTTTCGCGATCAGTTTGCTGATCATCGTTGTCGCCATTGCCACGCTCTATCATTTGTTGCGCGGCATCGATGTCGGCAAAGTTATTGCCGCGCTGAAGGCACAGTCACCGTTCCATATCCTGATCGCGGGAACGCTGGTGGTCGGCGGCTACGCCAATCTGATCTGTTACGACCTGTTCGCCCTGCATACGATCGGCAAGTACAAAATCCCGCTGCGGGTCGTCGCCTTTGCGAGCTTCACGAGCTACACGATCGGGCACTCGCTCGGCGCCGCGACACTGACCTGCGGCCTGGTGCGGTTTCGCGTCTACTCGTTCTGGAACCTGAACGTCATCGACATCGCCAAGATCGCGTTCGTGACCGGAATGACCTTTTGGCTCGGCAACGTATTCGTGCTCGGCGGCGCCGTTGCCGATGCGCCGGCCGCTCTCAGCGTCGTCGACCACCTGCCGCCATGGATCAACCGAGTGATCGGACTGTCGGGCCTGTCCGCCATCGGCTGCTATCTGATCTGGCTCATCCCGCAGCCGCGGATCGTCGGTCGGGCGGATTGGCGGATCGCCTTGCCCAACCTGCGGCGCACATTTTTGCAAATCGGCATTGGCACGCTCGACCGTTGCCTGGCGTCGCTGTCGATCTTCATGCTGTTGCCGAGCGGCCCCAGCGTCGACTTCGCAACGATCGTCGTAATCTTCGTCCTTGCCACGCTGCTCGGCGCGATCAGTCATACGCCGGGCAGTCTGGGCGTGGTCGAAGCCGCCATCCTCATCGGCCTTCCGCAATACCAGCGCGAAGAACTGCTGGCGACATTGCTGACGTTCCGCGTGCTCGATTTTTTTCTTCCGCTCATTCTCGCCACGCTCATGTTCGGCCTGCGCGAAATGCGGCTGCTCGCGCGGCGCGCCCAGCGTCGGCGCCCCGACACGGCCCTAACCTTGTAAGGCAAACGCCCACACGTTAAGGTCGCCGCCGGTCGAATTGGGGCTCATGGTGGCGAGTGGAATTATGGCTCCAAGGGTACGGCGAAATCCGCCGTGGGGGTGGATCAGGCGCGCGCTCGCAGCGGCAGTTCCAATCGGTATCGCACTCATTGGCGCCGCGCCGCATGAGGCAGCCGCAGAGACGATCGAAGCGGCGCTGGCCCGAGCTTACGAGGACAACCCTCAACTCAATGCGCAACGCGCCATCGTCCGCCAAACTGACGAGAGTGTGCCGCAAGCGCTTTCGGGATATCGTCCGACGATCACTGCCAACGCCACGGTTGGGCGGGAATATACCGATACTAAGAATCTGATCCCGCCAACTCCGGGCCTGGTACCTAACGGCGCGGCATTCGCGGATAGAGGTCTGTCGACACCATACTCGGTTGGCGCTGCCGCCTCGCAGACGTTTTTCAACGGCGAACGAACCGCCAACAACGTCCGGGCGGCGGAAAGCAAAGTGTTCGCGGCGCGCGAGACTCTGCGCGTTATGGAACAAACGGTGTTGCTGGCAGCGGCAACCGTCTACATGGACGTGTCGCGCGACAGCGCAAACCTCGAAGTCCAGCAGAACAACGTTCGCGTTTTGGAACGGACCCTCCAGGATACCCGCAACAGGTTCGCGGCGGGCCAGGTGACCTCGACCGACGTCGCGCAGTCGGAGGCGCAATTGGCGGCCGGCGAAGCCACCATGCATTCCGCCGAGTCGACGCTGATGACGACGCGAGCCAATTACCGGCGTATCATCGGCGTCGAACCGGCGAACCTCGCCCCAGCCACGGCCGTCGATCGGCTCGCGCCCTCGACGCTGAACGCGGCGATCGCGGTCGGCACGGCGCAGAATCCGAACGTAGTGGCGGCCTTGTACGGCGTCGACGTTGCGCAATTACAAGTCAAGATTGCGGAAGGCGCGCTGTGGCCGACGCTGACCGGACAGTACAATGTCCAACAGCAAATCTTCCCGACGATCACAAATCCCAAGCTGTACACGGATACGGTGATGCTGAACCTATCGGTTCCGCTGTATCAAGGCGGCGCGGAATATTCCAACATCCGCTCGAACAAGGAAAACCTCGACCAACAACGGCTGGATGTCGATCAAGTGCGCGACCAGACCCGCGCAGACGTCGTTCAGGCTTGGGGCCAGTTGCAAGCGGCGAAGGCGCAAATCGAGGCGGCGGAGCGCCAGAACGACGCCGCGGCGCGCGCTTTGACCGGCGTTCGCAACGAGGCGCTCGCCGGCCAACGCACGACGCAGGACGTGCTCAATGCCGAGCAGGCTCTGGTGAATGCGCGCCAAAATCTGATCGTTGCGCAGCACGATCGGGTAGTCGCCTCGTACAGCCTATTAGCCGCGGTGGGCCGGCTTTCGGCTCAGGAGTTGGCCTTGCCGGTTCCGGTCTATGATCCGATGGTGCACTATCAGCAAGTGCGAGACTCGTGGATCGGCGTACGCACGCCGAGCGGTCAGTAGCCCGCGCCGTCCGCCATTGTTCCACTCACTGTCCGTGGCGATGGCCACGCAGCGCGCGCCCGCTTCAGCACGTTCCCCGTAGGTTTTTCGACGCGTATTGACGCTGGAACCCAACCATGCAGAAATGCCGGCAACACTGATCGGAGGGCGTATGGGGATCCGATCACTCCCTGGTATTTTGTTGCTTGCGAGTATCGTCGGCGCCTGCGCGATGGTCGATCCGGTCGACACGCGCTACGACACTATCAGCCGGAGTCTGGCGCAGTCGCGTAACGAGGCGATTTTTCTCAATCTCGTCCGCGCCAGCCATGACTATCCCCTGAGCTTCACCACGATTTCCCAGGTCACTCCGTCGATGACGAACACGTCGTCGCTGGCGTTGCCGTCGTTCTTGGCGGGCCCAGGCGCCATCGTCCGCACCGCTGGCGGTACTATTACGACCTTTTCATCTTCGGTGCCCGGCCGAGACGTCGTTTTCGGCAACACCACCGCCAGCGACTCGACCGCCGTCAGCAGTAATTTCAACGTGGCGACGCAGGAAACGAGCGAATTCTATGAGGGATTTCTGCGGCCGATCGATTTGCAGGTCTTGGATTATTTCATTCGTCAGGGCTATTCGCGCGAACTGTTGTATTGGCTGTTCACGGATACGGTGGAGCTCAAGATCGGCGGCCACACGATCGGCATGCACTACGATCCGCCGAAGGATTATGGTTGCGACCGAAGCGATTCTCGCCACTTGTGCTTTCCCGACTTTATCCGCATTGCAACCGCGGCCGGCCTGACCGTTGAGGAACAAACGTTGGAAACCGCCGGCGGTGGAAGCAAGGGAGGCAGCAGTAGCGGCGGCAGCAGCAAGGGTGCGACGACCATCTTTGCCCGCTTCTGCTTTGACCCCGTTTTGGCCCGGCGCTCGCAAAACGAAATGGCAGAGAAGTGGCTGCAGGTGAAGAAAGCTTTCGATGTCTCCCTCGCAAATCCGAAATGTGGCAGTCATTGGGACCCGGTCAAGGACGCCAAAAAGCCGCAGCCTGACACGCTGAACTTCAGCGTCGGGCCGTACGAGTTCAAGGTTACGCCGCGTTCGGCTTATGGCGTTTTTGAATTTTTGGGAGCGCTGATGAAAATACAGCGCGAACAGATTGAGCAATCGCCTACGGCATACGTACCGCCCGGTCGGCTCGATGTCCTACAACCACCGTCGCTCACCACGGCGGAGGAAGATCCGAACCTGATAACGGTCGCAGCGAGTGGAACGCCGCAGTGCTTCGTCCACACCTGGTTCTATGACGGCGATTACTGCGTGCCGGAGAACGCCACCACCACGAAGCGCATTTTCAGCTTGCTGGCGCAACTTATTGCGATCCAGACCGCAGCCTCCGATCTTTCGATCACGCCGATTGTCCGCATTATTCAATAGAACTTAACTTGCAATAGAAATTCACTGCGCGGCCTTGGCCGGCGTCGCGGGGGCGATTGCGATCGGGACCGGATATTTAACCAGATCTAGCATCGTGCTCATGACGCAGCTGTTTCGCTTCAAACTGTCACCGGTCAACTGCGCATTGGTGTCTTGCTGGTTCGAACCGTTCCCTTGAGACAGAGAAGAGGGAACGTCCGCCTTCTGCCCTTGCCGGCCCGGGCAATTGTCGGGGTCGCCGAGCATCCACGAAACCACGGCAAAGCTTGTCTGCGAGATCTTCCAACCTAAGGAGAGACCATAGGTCTGGTCCTGAATCTCGACGATTTGCAGCACCGCATCCTCGCCGCCGGCATGATCGATGCAGGTTTCGTTGGCCCCCTTGCCCGCTTCGCCGCCAGCGGTGTCCCGGGTATTCGCGTCGCTGCGGCTGTCTTTTTGATAAATTGAGGTGCATGCGCGTGCCACGGCGTCGTTGCCCAAATCCGACCGCACTTTCATAAGCGCGTCGATCGGCGCGACTGTATCGCGAAACACCGTTCCGTTGATCGACCGGTCTTTGAGATTAGGCTGCGGGTTGGCGCTGGTGATGAGAATGATCCGTAAATCGACATCGTCCTGGGCGCCGACGGATTTGATTACGCGGTCGAGAGCGCCGTAAAGATCGAGAGCGGTCGTCGCGCCGGAATTGTCCGAATACGCGCCATCGACGAAATTCCATCGCTTGGTTTCCGATTCATCGGGCGATGTTTTGGCGCTCACCTGCTGATCGTTCAGAACGACCGAAAGCGGCGGCATGATCAGCGGAAAGCGGGCGCTCACCGACGCAGCGCCCATCAGATTCGTCTGGCTCTCGTCCGGCATCAACGAATCGGAGAACGAGTATAGGGATTCATCGAGGTTGTGCAGACGAAACGGCGCGAAGGCAACGCGAAACCCGGTCTCGACCCAGGTCGAGTTGAGCACCAGTGCCGGCGCCGCGCTCTGCGGCGACCAGTGTTGCGAGAACGGCGCGCACAATTCTCTGCCGGCGCTGGGATCTTGCGCGGAGGCGGAATATTCGAAGCTCGCGATCAGCGCTTTTGGCCGCGTCAGCCGCGCGCCAAAAAGCTCCGGGAAAATGGCGCCAACGATCGGCGAAAAATGATCGTCCTGCATGACATTCGCCACTTCGTCCGTCAGTGATTTTTGCGACTGGACTTGCGCGGCGGGCGGATACTGCACACAGGTGGTTCCGTCATCGTTCGCCGAGACGCGCTCTTGGGCCGGCACCGATCCGGTTGTTGTCACCGGGTCTGGATGTTCCGCGTGGTCAAGCGCCTGGAAAATAGCGGCTCCGATCGAGCCGCCGGAAACCCCGCTGATGGCAAAAACATGCTCGGCAAAATCGGGCTGGGAATCTTCCAGCTTCGCAAGAAAGACCGAAGCGGCGCTGGCCGCGTAAATTCCGCCGCCTTCGGCCGCAATGACGAACACCGCATATTTATTCGCGGCGGCTGGCCGGTTTGCCTCGGCCGGACAAGTGCTCGTCTGCTCGACCGTCCTGACGGCGGGAATTCCTCTGTGGTCGAGCCAGCACAGGAAATCCACCCTGACGCTCGCAGTTTTGCTCTTTTCGACTTGTCCGGAAATTGGCTCGGTCTTCAGTTTGTAGAAGTTGATGACGCCTGCCACGGTCAACAACAGCGAGACGATGCCGACCGCGATACGGCCTGAGACAAAGGCCATCCCGGCAAACACGATATAGACGATACCGAGCGCGGCGGCCGTCAATCCGGCATAGTTTGGAAACATCACGCAGACGACCATGGTGAGTATGACAAGTGTCAGAGCCGGAAAGCCGGAGCGCTGCGACAGCGCCGCTAGCACCGCGAAGGTGGAAATCAGAAACAACAATTCCAGCGACACCGTGCCGAGCG